>Ga0315268_10005548_pt1 | contig 13549 bp, 5 predicted proteins | sample C1_top_MG_FD_204535 | JGI IMG/M metagenome (GOLD analysis project Ga0315268, IMG submission 204535) | Sediment microbial communities from Yellowstone Lake, YNP, Wyoming, USA - C1_top | ecosystem: Environmental > Aquatic > Freshwater > Lake > Sediment | place: USA: Wyoming | collected 2017-08-01 | reverse complement strand
ATCACGAGACGTCCAATGGATGCAGTCCGAGGCTAACGCAGCTCGACGTCGAGCCGGTACTGACCGCTGCCGGCGTAGTTGTTGATGCCGCACAGCACCTGCTGTCCCGCCGTCACTGCAAACTCCGCGAGCTCGGGGTTGGCCGATGTACCGCCAGCGAAATTGTCGATCGAACCATCGGAGTAGCCAAAACCGGCAAAGCCCGCCAGGTCGTAGCACAGGAAGTCGAAGTCGTTGGGACCGGCCTCGGGATCCGTCCAGCTCATGGTCACGGCCAACGTGCCGCCTCGCGCCACGTTGAGCAGCAGGTAGTCCACCGTGCTGGTCGTCGTGGCGAACTCGCCGCCAAAGTACATCACGTCGCCGGTGGTGATGGCGTCGAAGGCCGTGGTCGGGACCACGTCGGCCGGACCGGGCACCGCGCTGCGCACCAGGACGTTGGCCGTGTAATTGCCACCGCTTCCGTAAGCGGCGACCTGCAGGTCGACCGGCGTGGCGCCGGCAACGAACTGCACAAACGCGTCGCGGCCCGGATCGGCGCTGGTGGCCCAGTTGAGCACGTTGCCGTTCGGGGTCGGATAGTTGTTCAACCAGTAGAGGAAATTCTCCGCGCTGTTTGGCACCCCGAACAGGGCCATGTCGAACATATCGTCCGCGGTCGACCAGGTCAGCACGACGTCAAGGTAGCTGTCGCGCACCACGGTCGCCCGGTAGACATCTTGATCGGTGGCGCCGTAAAGCGACCAGCCACCCATCTCGGTCGTCACACCATCCGTGCCATTGATCAGATAGCGGTAGTTGGGCATCAGCATACCGATCTGCTGCGGGCTGGTCTCGCTGTTGGGCTCGGTATCGGTAAAGGTCGGTACGAACGGCCCGCCCGAGCAGGCATCGCCCACGCCGTCATGGTCGCTGTCGGTCTGATCCGGGTTGGCGATCAACCAGCAGTTGTCCACGCCGTGGCAGTGCACGGCCGTGGCCAGCTTGAGCGGATCCGGGTCGCAGATGCCGTCGTTGTCGCTGTCCTCGTCGCAGGCATCGCCAACGCCATCGTGGTCGGTGTCCGCCTGGTCGGCGTTGATTGCCAGCGGGCAGTTGTCGAGTTCGTTGTTCCAGTAGTCGCTGTCGGTATCGCTGCCGACCGGAATGCACAGGTCGCCAATGGTATCGCCGTCGAGGTCGCTCTGGTCGGTATTGGCAACATCCGGGCAGTTGTCAGCGGCGTTGAGCACAGTGTCGTTGTCGTTGTCGGCATTGGCGCAGACGGCGCCCACATGGGCGATAGTGCCCGTCGCCTGGTCCTGGTTGTCGAACAGGATGCAGTTGTCGCAGACGTCGCCGACGCCGTCGCCGGTGCCGTCGCTCTCCGAATCTGCTTGGTCGGTGTTGGCGGCGTTGATGCAATTGTCGCAGACGTCGCCCACGCCATCGAGGTCGACGTCGTTTTGACCGCCGGCGCTCCAGCGCAGCCGGTAGTGGATGGCAGTGCCCGTCGCCACCTTGCCGATGGTCATCACGACCGCGCCCGACTGGTACTGCAGCGCTGCCCCGTGCATGGGTGCGCCACTGTAGTCGGCTGGCGCGTACTGCAGCGTCGCGCCTGACACGTTAAACGTGATCTCGTCGCCGGTCGCGTCCTGGTCGGGCGCACCGGTAGCGGTGGTTATCAAAGCCGTGACGTATATCCACTTGCCGACCACGTCGTTGGCCGGCGTCATCGCGAACTTGTCGGCGGTCTCGAGCGCGTCGATCTCCAACTCGCCGAACGCCGTGTAGCGTTCGCCAAAGGCCAGGTGCTCGGCAATCACCTCGGACGTGACGTCGTTCTGGCTGCCCGGGAAAGTCTCGACATCGAACGTCGCCGGGCTCTTGGCGACATAGGCATTTGCCAGCACCGGGCAATTGTCGTGACCGGCCGTGGTCAGGCCGTCGTTGTCCGGATCTTCGCAGGCATCGCCCTGAGCCGTCAGGTCACTGGTATTCGCCTGGTCGGGGTTTGGGACCGCCGGGCAATTGTCCGCGACCACGGCACCGCCGCTGCGCGGGCAGGCGGCTGCCGTTGCGCCCGCATTGCACACGCCGTCGTTGTCCGCGTCGACCAGGGCGCCGGCCACTTCGCACACGTCTCCGATGTCGTTGGTGTTGGTGTCGGCCTGGTTGGTGTTGGCCACCACCATGCAGTTGTCGCAGACGTCACCCACGCCGTCGCTGTCGATGTCGGACTGATCGGTGTTCTCGACGTCGACGCAGTTGTCGCAGGCGTCGCCCACGCCGTCGCCGACCACCAGGCCGTCGGAATCGAGCTCGCCGTCGTGCTGGTTGGTGTTGGACACGGACGGGCAATTGTCGGCGGCATTCAGAATGCCATCGCTGTCGGCGTCGGAGTCACAGGCATCGCCGAAGCCGTTGTGATTGGTGTCGCTCTGGTCCTGGTTGGCCACGTTGGGGCAGTTGTCGCTGCCGTTTGCAACCGTGTCGCCGTCGATGTCGGGGTCGCAGATGTCGCCCACACCGTCACCGTCCAGATCCGCCTGGTCGATGCAACGCCCGCCCAGGCAGATGCCGCCGGCGCCGACGCAGCCGTCGTTGTCGGTGCAGTTCGGCGGCCGGTTGGGATTGTCCACGCAGTTGTCGCAAGCATCGCCATAGCGGTCGCCATCGACATCTTCCTGGTGCTGGTTGGCAGCGGTCGGGCAGTTGTCGCAGCCGTCGCCGTAGCCGTCGCCGTCCGCGTCGCCCTGACTCGGATTGTACAGGCTGACGCAATTGTCGCAGGCGTCGCCAATGCCGTCGCCGTCGCCGTCGCCCTGGCCGACGTTGGCTGCGAACGGGCAGTTGTCGGCAGCGTTGACAAGACCGTCGTTGTCGGCATCGGTGTCGCAGGCATTGCCGATGCCGTCCCCGTCCGCGTCAAGCTGGTCGACGTTGACCACGGCCGGGCAGTTATCGCAGCGGTCACCGACGCCGTCGGCATCCGCGTCGGCCTGGGCCGAGCAGCGGCCATTGATGCCGCAAGTGCCGCCGTAGCCGGTGCAGTCGCTGTCCAGCTCGCACGCCGGTGGCGCATCCACGCGGTTGCGGCACAGGTCGCAGACATCGCCCACGCCGTCGAGGTCGGCATCGGCCTGGTTGGTGTTGGTCTGCTCGATCTCGGCCGGGGTCAGCGAACCCGAATTGTCCCGGTCGTGAGTCGTGTCGTTGTAGGTGTAGAGAGAGCCATTCTTGCGGATCTCGTCCTGCAGATCGCCGTTTGCGTCGCAGCGCACGACGGCCAGACGGTTGGCGCTGGTACATGCGCTGGCCGTGAACTCCGCAATGGTCACCGTACCATCGGCGTTGGCGTCGCACGGGATCTCGCCCGCATCGTTGAGGCACTTGCCGTTTTTGACCGTCATGCAGTTGTCGGTGTTGTTGGGCACACCGTCCCAGTCCTCATCGGTGTCGGGATCGCAGGCATCGCCGATGCCGTCCGCGTCGCTGTCCTCCTGCTGCGGGTTGTAATTGACCGGGCAGTTGTCGCTGCCGGCGCAGGTCGAGGTGAACACGCCCGGATCGCACACGTTGTCGGCGTCGTTGTCGGCCTCACAGGCATCTCCGACGCCGTCGCTGTCCGAGTCGAATTGCAGCTTGCACAGACCCACGGTCGGGTCGGCGCTGTCCTTGATGCACTTGCCGCCGGCGCCGTCGCATGCGGCATTGAAGCCTTCGCGGTCGTCCAGTGCCGGGTCGCAGGCCATGATCGGGCTGGGCACGTGGACGCACAGGTCGCACACATCGCCCAGGCCGTCGCCGTCGAAGTCCACCTGCACACCGCTGGCATCCGGTGGATTGGCCGCGGTCGGGCAGTTGTCGCAGGCGTCGCCCAGGCCGTCACCGTCGCTGTCCAGCTGCTGCGAGCAGAGGCCGTCGGTGCCGCAGGTGTTGCCGGCATGAGCGCAGTCGCCGTTGTTCTCGCAGGTCGGCCGCGCGTTGGGCACGTCAGCGCAGTTGTCGACGTTGTTGTCGACGCTGTCGCCGTCGACGTCGGTGTCGCACAGGTCGCCGATCTCGTCGGCGTCCGCGTCCGCTTGGTCCGCGTTGACGACGTCCGGGCAGTTGTCGCACAGGTTGCCCACGCCGTCCTCGTCCGAATCCTCGGCCGCGCCGCTCTGGCTGGCATTCCAGTTGTTGGGACAAATGTCGCAGAGATCGCCCACGCCGTCGCCGTCGCTGTCCAGCTGATCCGGGTTGGCGATCAGCGGGCAGTTGTCACGACCGGTGCAGGCCGCGTCGGGTCCGGGCGACTGACCCGGATCGCAAATGCCGTCGCCGTCGTCGTCCGGCGTGCAGGCATCGCCCACGGCGTCGCCATCGGTGTCCAGCTGATCGGGGTTGGCCACGTCCGGGCAGTTGTCGCAGACGTCGCCAGCGCCGTCGTTGTCCTTGTCCGCTTGCTCCGGATTGGCGATCAGCGGGCACTTGTCAGCGCCGTCGAGCAGGCCGTCGTTGTCGTCGTCAGTGTCGCAGGCATCGCCGCCGCGGTTGGCGCCTTCGGCCAGGTTGCCCTTCTCGTCGTAGGCGTCGAGATCGTTGTCCGCCTGGTCGGGATTGGAGACATTGGGGCAATTGTCGTCGGCCTTGACGATCAGCGTCTCGACGTCGCACAGCGCTTTTTCATCCGGGCACACCAGGTAGCCATCCTCGACGTCGTCGCCGTCGTTGTCGATCGGGCAGCTGGCGACCTCTCGGTTGAACATGTACGGGCACATGGCGGTGGCGCTGTCGTTGCAGGCATCACCCTTGCCCAGGCTGTCGAAGTTGGCCTGGTCCGGATTGTAGGTGTCCGGACAGTTGTCGCAGACGTCACCGATAAAATCGCTGTCGCGATCGTTTTGATCCGGGTTGTAGACCGTGGTGCAGTTATCGTCGGGTATGCCGTCGCCGTTGGAGTCGGCATCGAGCAGCCCGTCAAAGTCCGAGTCGAGCACCTGGGTGGTGAGGGACAGCGGAACGTTCTCGATCGGCTTGCTGCCGACCCGCACCAGCAACGGGCTGGTCATCACGAAATCGGCCGGCGTGGGCGGACCGTTGATCGCAAAATCGAGACCGGCGTTGTTGGCGCCGTTGTTGCCGTCGTTGTCGGCGTACGCATACAGGTACGCTTCGCTGTTGGCGGGCAGGTAGACGCCGCCAAAAGTGCCGACCAGGTCGCCATTGGCGTCAAACGCGAAGTCGAGCGCCGTGGTGCCGGCAAGCGGGGCACGGGACAGGTCGCCGGTCGCCTGCGCGTTGGCGAACTGGTCGTCGATGCGGAACGGCTTGTCGGACTTGTAGGCACCGACGAACACCGTCCCCAGGATCGTGCCGCCCTTGGCCGCGATCACGATCTTGTAGCCGCACGGGTCCGTGCCCATGTAGCGGTTGTGGAGCAGGTACTGGACGTTGGCTTGCATCACGGCGGAGACCGTCACCGCGTCTTCTCCGTCGTTCTTGCCCGAAATCGTCGTGACCGAAAGCACGTTGGAGTAGTCGGGAGCGATGTCAGTGCCCAGAACAAGCCAGACGTTGGTCAAGCCAGCGTCACAAGTGTGGATGAACTGGATCGTCACCGAACCCGTCTTGGACAGCTTGAAGACGAAGCGGTCGCGCAGGTCCGTTCCGCTCATCTCGCCGGTGACCGTGGTCGCCGGTCCATCGGTTTCGATCACTCCAATGTCCTGAAAATAGCCGTTGCCGTTTGGCTCGACCTCTTTGACGGTCGGTCCCTGCTCGGCCGCGGTCGGCAACAGCGGCTTGAGCCCCGCCGCGACTCGCACCGTGCCCGAGAGTTGAACACCGGGCTGTTCCTGCTTGCCCGGCAGGCACCCACCCATCTCGCACGCACCCGATGCCATCAGGGCGCTGCCGATCATGAGTGCACGACACCAGTTCCTGGTCCACGTCCGACGGCTGTCCGCTCGCATCACTATGTCCTCCCACTTCAGCGGCAGTGAAACCCGCATTTAGGCAGAGACCTGACTTACCTGAGCGGCCGATTCGTAGTCCCGAATCTGGTCAGAGTCAACGGAGATATTGGGATTTTTCAGCGCAGCAGCGCGCGGCCATAGCAGGCGAACAAGGCACTGACCACATCGTCGGCGCTGGCCTGCAGCCGGCCGAAGATGGTCTGGTAGACGATCTCCTTGACCGAGCCGATGACGGCCGTGGCCACCAGCTCGGGCGCGCACGGCTGCACCAGCCCCAGCCGTTGCCCCTCGGCCAGGCTGCCCTCGATCACGGCGCGCACCTGACCGTAAAAGGCCAGCAACTTCTCGTCAAAGTCGGGGTCGAGCCCGACCGCGTCCGAGACCAGGATCTTGGTCAGTGCCCGTTCCTCGAACAGCAGCGCCAGCACCCGCCGCACATTGGCGCGCAGCTGGTCGAGCAGCGGCTCGGCCGCGGTCACGTCGATGCGCCGAATGGCGGTGCGCAGCCGGCCGAACAGATCGTCCAGCAACTCGCCGAACACCGCGCGCTTGTCCGTGAAATAGAGGTAGAAGGTGCCGCGCGCGATGTGGGCGCGCTGCACGATGTCGTCGATCTTGGCCGCGTGGTAGCCCTTCTCGGCAAACACGTCGCGCGCGATCGCCAGCACCTGGCTGCGCCGTTCAGCATTCTTCACGGCAGGCCTCGTCCAGCGGCGCTGGCGTGTGGCCGCGGGCCGGCGCCCGCGACGCCACCTGCAGATCGACCGCGCCTGCGCTGCCGCGCAGACGGCCAGCATAGCGCTCGAGGAAGAAGCCGATGGTCTCGACCCGGATCTTGATCGCACCCGCCGGTTTGTTCTCGTCGATCTCCTTGAACGAGAAGTGCGGCGTGCCGGCCGCGGCGAGGATGCGCTCGACCACGGTGTTGACCGCCGCGTCGTGACCGCACTTGAAGCTGGACAGTTCCAGCGCCACCAGGTTGGGGTGGCGCGCCACCAGCTTGGCCGCCCACAGCTTGCGGTTGGTGTTCTCCGAAAAGCTGTTCTTCCAGACGTCGTCGACGCGCAGCGCCTGCGCCAGTGGCAAGCCGAACCAGCGCTCGACGAAGGCCGCATCGTCGTAGGGCAACGAATCGATCGACAGCACCGGATAGCCGCGCTGTTGCAGCGCCTCGGCAATGCCGTGGTTGACGCCCGGATCCGCGTGGTATGGCCGCGCCAGCAGCACGATGCCGACCGCGCCGTTCGCCTCCAGCTCGGCCAGCACGGCCCGGCCGCGCTGGCGCCGCCCGGCATAGTAGGCGGCGTGGTGACGATAGGCGATCTCGATCGCGCGTTCGCTCTCGCGCCGGTCCAGCTTGAGCAGCGGCCCCAGGGCCGTGCGCAGCTCGCGTTCGACCAGCTCGGGCTGCGCCAGCGAGAGCAGCGGCGCGACGAACGGCACGCCAGCCTCGGCGAACAGGTCGCGCTCGGCGCTGAAGGCAGCGCGCACGGTCAGCGGCGTCGAGGTCGTGGTCGGGCACGAGTGGCTGTGCAAGGTGCCGTGCAGCCAGGTCGGCAGCTCGTCGATCATCGGGAACAGGATCGCGTCGAGACGCCGCTTGGGGTGGACCCGGGCCAGCAGGTGGTGCACGTGCGAGGCCGCCAGCTTGGAGGGAAAGCAGGGGTCGATCGCACCGCGGGTGGCGCCGGCGCGAAACAGCTTTTCCGAGGTGGTGGGCGAGAAGACGATGTTCTCGGGCCGCACGCCCAGGCTCTCGAGGTAGGCGCGGAAAAACGGCGCCAGGGTGTACATCGCCATCGCGCGCGGGAGGCCGATGCGCAGCTCGTCGCGCCGAGCCAGCGGCTCGACACCAGTGGCGCGAAATGCGAGCTTGGCGTGCTCGTCGACCAGGTTGGCGGTGCGCGCCTTGACCTCGCGCCGCGCGGCGGTGACCGCGCGCATCTGCTCCTCGCCCGCGGCCATCCCCGTTTCACAGGGAGCGACGATCAGGCGTCGCGTCTCGCCACCCTGATCAGCGAGGTCGACGAAGGTGCGCATGCAGCGGTTGCTGCAGTAGCCGCAGCGCGTGCTCTCGTCGCGCTGCACGTCGAACTGCAGTTGCTCCAGTGCGGCCAGGCCGATGAAGCGGCTGCGCCGGCCGGCCTCGACCAGGCGCCACGCCTCCAGCGCGCAGCCGATGGCGCCACCCTCGCCCGCGTGCGGGTGCACCCGCACGTCCGGCTCGACGCCGCTGCCGCGGAACTGCTCGACGATGTAGTCGACCTGCGCCTTGACCGCGGCCAGGTTGTACTGGGTGCCACCCTGCAGCACGAAGCGCCGTCCCAGCTGGACCAGGTTGGGCAGCTTGGCGACGTAGAGCCAGATGTTCTTGGGCAGCACCCGACACAGGCCGCCCAGGATCTCCTCGCGGCTGAAACCGCGACGCTGGCAATCCACGATGTCGGCCTGCAAGAAGACCGCACAGCCGAAGTTGAGGTCGGGCAGCAGCCGGGCGCTGAAGGCAGCGTCGGCGTACTGCTCGACCGGCAGTCCGAACGCGCGCGCCGTGCCTTGCAGGAAGTAGCCGTTGCCGGCCGAGCACTGGGTGTTGAGCCGAAAGTCGCGCACGTTGCCGTCGCGCATGAAGATCAGCTTGATGTCCTGGCCACCGACGTCGCAGATGACGTCGACGTCCTGGCCGAAGCAGGCGACCGCGCTCTTGGCGTGGCTGACCGTCTCGACCAGCGCCACGTCGGCCGCCAGCGCGCGCTGCAGGATGTCCTTGGCGTAGCCGGTGGTGGCACAGCCGATCACGTCCAGCTGCACAGCCTGCTCTGCGATCGCCTGGCGCAGCTCGCCGGCCAGCAACTTGACGTCGTGGATCGGGTTGCCGCACGACAGCCGGTAGGCCTTGGCCAGCACCTCGCCGTGCCGATCGAGCAGCACCGCCTTGGTGCTGGTCGAGCCACCGTCGATGCCGAGCACGGCCTCGACCCGTTCGCCCGGCGCCCGCCGCGCCGGCACAAACTGCGGCCGGCGGTAGGCAGCGTGAAACGCGGCCAGTTCTTCCGCATTGGCGACCAGCGGCGGCCCGACCCGATCGCGCCGCGCGCGCGACTGCTGATGGGCGCGCAATTTTCCGATCGCGGCCGGTGCGAACAGCAGCGACCGCTGCTCGTCCTCCAGCCCGGCCAGCGCAGCGCCGACCGCCGCGAACTCGGCCGCCGTCTCGGGCACCTCGATCGCCGGTGAGCCCGGATCGGCGGCGGTCGCGGCCACGCCGCGCTCCCGCCACAACTTGTCGATCGCGCTCTGCCAGGCCTCGACCAGGCCGGGCAAAAAAGCGTGCGGTGCGCCGACCAGCAACACCTGCGGCAGCAACGTGGCACCGCGCGTCAGCACCGACAGGTTCTGTTGCACGATGGCGTCGAACAGCGAGGCGAGCAACTCATCCTCGGGCACGCCCTGTTTCTGCAATCCGATCAGATCGGTCTCGGCAAAAACGCCGCACTTGGCGGCGACCGCATGGATGCGCTGGCCGGTATGGTGCACGGCACGCAGCCCGTCGAGGTCGAAACCGAGCTTGGCGCCCAGCTTCTCGATCACGGCGCCGGTGCCACCGGCGCACTTGTCGTTCATCGTGGCCTGGCGGCGCAGTTCGCCCGCCTGCTCGTGAAAGAAGACGATCTTGGCGTCCTGGCCGCCCAGCTCTATCAGGCTGCGGCAGCCGGGATACTGAGCCAGCGCCGCGGCAGCGACCGCGTTGACCTCGTGCACGAAGCCGGCGCCGGTGGCCTCGGCGATCGCGCTGGCGCCGGTTCCGGTCAGGTACAGTTCATCGTGTCCGGGCTGTGCCCCGACCTCGCTGCACAGCTCGACCAGCAATTGCTCGGCCGCCTCGAGCGGTCGCGCGTCGTGACGTCGATAGCAGCGCCACAGCGGCTGGCGCGAGCTGCGCTCGAGCACGGCCGCCTTGACCGAGATCGAGCCGACGTCGAGCCCGATCACCAGCTGCGCGCGGCGGGCGTTCATGCCTCACCCTGCAGCACCTGCAGCGCGGCGATACGCGCTCGCGGCCGTCCCTCGTCAGGGACTTCCAAGGGTCGCATCCCGGCCACTTGCATGCGCTCGACCACCAGCGCGGCAAAGCGCACCGCGGTCGCGGTCTGACCGGCGCGAAACGGCAGCGCCGCGCGCTGCAATTCGGGATAAGCGGCGAGAAACGCCCGCACGTCGTCGATCGAGTATCGGCAGCGCGCCCAGAAAGTCTGCCACTCGTCGCGCGCACGGCCCCGCGCCTCGGATAGCGCCATCTGCACCCGGGACATCGCGTTGCCCTCGCCGTCGGCTGCGGTCTCGACCGGCAAGAACAGGATCGAAGGGTGGTCGGCCAGCACTGCAGGTTGCGCGCCGTCCGACTGGGTTGACGGCATGCAGCCAAATGGCTTGAGCGAGAGCACCAGGTGGCAAAGGCCGGACTGCGCGTAGTGAATGGTCTTGCCGATCTCGAGGTGGCCCTCGCCGCCGCGCAGCCGCGCGTCATAGTACGGGTCGGCCAGACGCTCGAGCAGGCGCTGGTCGACCAGCGGCAGCACGCGATCACCGACCGCGGCGCGCAGCCGATCGTACTCGCCGACCAGTGCGCGCTCGCCCAGGTCGTACAGCGCGGTCCACCAGCGCACGCGCAGCGGGCTCAACCAGCGCGACCAGCGACGGCCCAGCCAGGTCCGCGCCCGCCGATCGGCGACGCCCAGGGTGCGCCGCTGGTAGACACGGGCCTCGTGGATCAGATAGTCGATCCAGGTCATCAGCGGCTCGGCCAGCACCTCGCTGCTCTGCTGCTCGAGCTGCTCGAACATGCGAAAGTTGCCGTCGCTCTCGGTGGTCTGCGCCCAGAACTCTCCGGTCACCTTGACCAGCGGGGCCAGCCGCAAGCGGTCGACCGCCACCCGCTCGAAGCACCGGGCCGCCGCCGTCAGCGCGACCAGCAAAGTCGTGCTGCGTTGCTGCTCGATCAACAACGCGATCGCCGACAGCCAGCGCATGGCTCGTCGCAACGACGCAGGCAGCCAGCGCCGTGCCGCCAGCCAGTCGGCGCCGCGGCGCACCCGGCCGACCGGCAACGGCGCCATGGCCGGCGCCAGCGCCTCGACCATGTCGCGTCTCGCGTCGGCGCTGGCACCGGGCGTCAGTTCGTACGGCCGTGCTTGATGATACAGCTCATTGACGATGTCACCGACCATCGCACCGCGCAGGAACGCGTGGAAGAATGGTCCCGAGAAATCGATACCCGACGGTTCCAGCGACTGTACTGGCCCGCCCGACTGCTGAAACACCAGCATGCGAAATCCGGCGAAGCCAGCCGCCTCGAGCGCCAGCCGGTACTCGCTCTCGTACATGCCAAAGCGGCACGGCCCGCCCGAACCGGCGGTGAAGACGACGTAGCGGTCGACGATCTGCTCGGCACTCAGCCCATCCTCGTCGCGCAGCCGCTGCAGCCGCCGGATCAGGTTGCCGATCGTGAAGTAGGCAGGATTGCACAGACCGTTGGAGCAGTACTTGCGGCCCACGTCGTGGGAGCCGAGGTCGACGTTGGGCAGCAACTCGACGCGATAGCCCAGGTCGGTCAGCCCGGCCTCGATCAGCCGTTCGTGCGCCCAGGTCAGCCCGCCGCACAGGATGGTGGTGGTCTCGCGCTCCGAGCGTAAAAACGGCCGCTCGACCGGCAATCGATAGTGCTGGATGTCGTCCATGTGACCTCACCTTGTGCGAGCGCCTCTTAGCAAGGTGAGGGTGAATGCGAAAGCAAAAACTGACACGTCAGTCTAGTTTCAACTACCGGAAAGCCGGGCCTTTTTTGCGCACTCTCGGTACGGCTACCAGTTTTCGCGGAGCTTGGCGGCGGACTTGCCGATGGTGATCAACTTGGCGGTGCCGCACATCGGCACCTCGGCGTTGGAACCCTTGCACTTCTGGGCACCGATGAAGGTGACCACCACCAGCCAGTCGTCGCCCGGCCTGATGTTGGGGTCGAGCTTGCCCGCACTGACGAACAGGGTGCGACCGGTCGGCGTCGCGCTTTCCAGCAGGTCGGTCTCGACGCGATCGGAGCCCTGCTCCTCGCTCGCCATGACCGTGTCGTCGTCGTCGCTGGGGGGCACCGCCGTGCGCCAGCTGTTCTCGACGATCTTCAACGTGACCCCGGACTCGGCTGGCACCACCTCGGCCAGCTCGCCGCGCACCAGCAGCGTGGCGTCGACCCGGGCCTTGGGCTTTTCGAGCGCCTGCTCGAAAGTCCACAGCGGCACCTTGCGCTCCTGCAGTACCTTGATATCGCCATAGACGTCACCGCCGCGGTTGGCGATGACGCGCGCGGCCAGCATGGTGCCAGCAGGCGACCGCATCTTGTTCAGCCACGGCTCGACGGCCAGGACCTCGAGCAGCGTGAAGTCGTCACGCGCGGCGCAGGCATTGAGCAGCGTCCAGCCGTGCTCGACGTCCTTCTGGGCCAGCGTGGTCGCGTAGTTTGCGCATTCGCGCGCCGAGGTCGCGGCCAGCGCCACCTCCTGCGCACTCACCAGCTTGGGCTGGGTCGACGCCGGCGGCGGACTGACCGCCCCGCTGTCGTCGCCGCGCTCGCCCCAGGTCTGCAATTCGGGTCGCGTCGATCGGCAGCCGCCGAGCAGCAGGCACCCGCCCAGCATCAACGCAACGGCCACTCTCGTCCCACGCATGTCGGTCCTCCGCAGCTTGGGTCAGTCGATCGCCGGCGGCGCCGGGATCGCGGTCGGTTCCTGCTTCCACTGCGCGTTCATCCAGGCCACGAACGCGCGCTCGCGCTTGTCCAGCAGCTTGGGCTCGATCAGCCGCTTGTCGAGCGGCGAGAAGGTGATCGGCACCACCCGCAGGAAGCCGGCGTGGGTCGGGTCCGGCACCACCGTGCACAGGTTCTCGATGCGCACGCCGCACTCGCCCTCGATGTAGATGCCCGGCTCGATGCTGAACACATAGCCCGGTTCGAGCACCGCGTCGCCGATCGGCGACACCCGCGGCGGCATCTCGTGGACGTTGATGCCGACGCCGTGGCCGGTGCCGTGGAGATACTGAAAGCCGGCCTGCCAGATCGGCGCCCGGCAGATCGCGTCGAGCTGATAGCCCTTGGTGCCGACCGGCAGCCGCGCCAGCATGGCGTCGACCGCGCCCTTGAGCACCAGCGTGAACAGCAGCTTCTGGCGCGGCGTGGCCGCCACCTTCTTGCCGGCCAGAAAGGTGCGCGTCAGGTCGGTGGCGTAGCCACCGTCGTAGAAGGCGCCGGTATCGAGCAGCACCATGGTGCCGGCTGCGATCGGCAGCGTGGCGTCGGCGTCGCTGTAATGGATGATGGCGCCGTGCGGGCCGGCACCCGAGATGACCTCGAACGACAGCCCCTTGCTACCCGAGCGCTTGAAGCGCCGGATCACCTCTTCCTTGAGATCGTGCTCGGTGGTCTTCTCGCCGGCGTCGACGCGCTTGTTGAACCAGCCCTGGGTCGCCCAGATCACCTTGTCGGCCAGCCGGTAGGCATGCAGCAGGTGCTTCAGCTCGGCCTCGTTCTTGTGCGCCAAGAGCGGCCGCAGCAGGCT
>Ga0315268_10005547_pt1 | contig 13549 bp, 13 predicted proteins | sample C1_top_MG_FD_204535 | JGI IMG/M metagenome (GOLD analysis project Ga0315268, IMG submission 204535) | Sediment microbial communities from Yellowstone Lake, YNP, Wyoming, USA - C1_top | ecosystem: Environmental > Aquatic > Freshwater > Lake > Sediment | place: USA: Wyoming | collected 2017-08-01 | reverse complement strand
GCGTCGCGCATGGAAGGAACGGATGCGCTCGGTGCACGCGCCTTATATGCTTACATGGCGCGGCATGGCGGCAGTAGCGATGTGCGCGAGACCGCCTTGAGCCGCCTGTATGCGATGCTGGCGACGGCGCAAATGGAGGGTGTCGCGGTGCGGCTATTCGATACCGCGCCGTGGGGCGGCGGTAAGGTGACCCGTGCGGCGCTGGCGCATTGGGTGTCGCGCGCGGCAGAGGGGTTGCCGGAAGCAGGCGCGCGCCGCTTGTATTTTGTCGCGGGCCGTATTTTGGAGGCAAGACAAGACGCGCTGGGCGCGGCCGACTATTATGCGAAAACAGTGTTGCAAAGCGATTTGCGCGAGCCCGATGCGTTGGCGATACAAGCTTTGCAGCGTACGGTGGCAAACTTAGAGCGCGCCGGTTTCAAAGACGATGCCGTGCGCTTTTATCGCAATGCGATACTGCAAAAAACGCCGCCGAAGAAACCGGCGGTGCGCAAAGGAAAACGTAAACAATGACAGGGGCGCAAACAGCGATTTACCCCGGACTCGAGCTTGTCGAATCCGCGGGGAGCACTGATGCGCGGGTTACCGGCGAGATGACTTATCAAGCCAAACTCAAAATTCCCTGCGCGGTCTTGGGTATCCGCGTCGTGGCGGACAAGTTAACGGGGATTGAATTTCTAGCGCCGGACGAGCGCACGCTTGCCCCGCGCAATGCGCTGGCGCGCGCGGTATGCGAGCAGATTGCAGCCTATGTCCGCGATCCGGATTTTCGTTTCGACGTACCCTTATTTCTTTCCGGCACCGTGCATCAAATGAAGGTATGGCAAGCGTTGCAGGCGATTCCGCGCGGCGAGGTGCGCACGTATGGTGCACTGGCCCTACAGCTTGGCTCCAGCCCGCGCGCGGTGGGCCGCGCCTGCGGCGACAATCCGGTTCCGCTGATTATTCCCTGCCATCGCGTCGTGGCGAAAAACGGCGCCGGCGGTTTTATGCACCACGCCAGCGGCGCGCCGCTGGCCATCAAGGATTGGCTGCTGCGCCATGAGGATGGGCGGCGTTAACGGTGCGGACACCAGCGAGGCGCTGCTCGATGAGTTTTGCGACGCGCTGTGGCTGGAAGAAGGCCTGTCGAAAAACACCCTCGTCAGCTACCGGCGCGATTTGATGAAAGTGGCGGCGTGGCTGGCAAGCCGCAATTGCTCGCTCTATACCGCAACTCACGCCGACCTGCTGGCTTTTCTCGCGCAGCATGCGCCGCTACTGAAAGCCACCAGCACCAGCCGCCTGCTATCCAGCTTGCGGCGGTTTTACCAATACGCACTGCGCCAAGGCAAGCTGCAAGCCGATCCTTCATTGCTGATCGAGCGTCCGAAGTTGCCGCGTGGCTTGCCCAAGAGTCTGACGGAAGCGGAAGTGGAGTCGCTGCTGGCCGCGCCCGAGGTCAACAGCGCATTGGGTTTGCGCGATCGGGCGATGCTGGAAACGCTCTACGCCTGCGGCCTGCGCGTCTCCGAGTTGGTGAATTTAACGCTCGGCGAGGTGAGTCTGGATATGGGCGTGGTGCGCGTGATGGGCAAGGGATCGAAAGAACGCCTGGTGCCCTTGGGCGAAGAAGCACTCGATTACCTGAAGCGCTATTTGGACGAGGCGCGCGCGGTTTTGCTCAATGGCAAACAAACCGACGCGCTGTTCGTGACGGGGCGCGGCGCGGCCATGACGCGCCAGATGTTTTGGCATTTGATCAAGCGTTACGCCGTGCGCGCCGGCGTTCGGAAACCGCTGTCGCCGCATACGCTGCGCCATGCGTTCGCCACGCACTTGCTCAATCATGGCGCCGATTTGCGCGTGGTGCAGATGCTGCTCGGCCATACTGATATTTCCACGACGCAGATATACACGCATGTGGCGCGCGAGCGGCTGAAGCAACTGCATATGAAGCATCATCCGCGCGGGTGAAAAATGCGCGCGGGCGCATTTGCTCTGTCAGATGCGGCTGCCCCGTTCGATGGTGATGCCGACGCGCTTGATGTGGCCCAACATACCGAGCTTGGTGATGGAGATACGCACCCAAGGCGATTTAAAATCGGTGCGAATCAAATGAGCGATGTGCTCGGCGAGCGTTTCCAGCAAATCAAAGGGTTTTTGCCGAACGCTGGCTTCGATCGCTTGTGCCACACGGCCATAATCAATAGTGTCCTCTACGCGGCCCGTCTCGCCGGCATGGCTAGCAGGCAATCCGATTTCCAGATCGAGTTGGATGGTTTGCGGCAGACGGCGTTCCCAGTCATAAATGCCGATCACCAAGGCTAATTTGTATTCGTGCAGGAATATGATGTCCACGGGTTTTTGCGTAGAATGAAAAAGTCCGCCATTCTAAGGCTTTTCTCATGGGCACGATAGCGCTCCTCCTTATCAGTTATTTGATCGGCTCGCTTTCTTTCGCGGTCATGGTGAGCCGTGCCTGCGGACTGCCCGACCCGCGTACCTATGGCTCCGGCAATCCGGGTGCGACCAATGTTATGCGCAGCGGCAAAAAAGCCGCCGCGGTGCTTACCTTGCTCGGCGATGGCGCAAAAGGCTGGGCGGCCGTGTTCCTCGCGCAGCAATTGGCGTCCGGCTGGGGCGTGGGCGAGATGGGGATAGCCGGGTGCGCGCTGGCGACGTTTCTCGGGCACTTGTACCCGGTGTTTTTTGGCTTCAAGGGGGGTAAGGGCGTCGCCACCGCTGCCGGTATTCTGATCGCACTCAATCTGTGGCTGGGGTTGGCGGTATTGGCAAGCTGGGTACTGACTTTCGCCATGAGCCGCATTTCGTCCTTGTCCGCTTTGGTGGCGGCGGTGCTGGCGCCGCTGTATGCGTCGCTTTTCTTGAGCAAGCCGTATGTCGGCATGGTGGTCGTGCTGTCGGTGTTGTTGATTCTCCGTCACCGCGCGAATATTCGTAACTTGCTGCAAGGCAAGGAGGATGGATTCAAGAAAGCGCAGGAGTGAAACACATGACCTGGTTTCAGAAAGAGATGGATTACGCGCGCGAGAGTCTGGTAAAAGTCTCGGAAACCGCGATTGATCGTGCCGCCGACAAACTCAATGGCGTGGTGCGCGACGGCATCGAGCATGCCAGCACCGAACTGCGCGAGGTGGTCGAGAACACCAGCCAGAAAATCGATACCAAGCTTGACAAAATTTCCGATGAGTTGCACAGCCAGCGCCAGTTTACCAAGAGCGATGTGAAAGAGCTGGTCGATTATGCGGCGGACAAATTCGGCGCCACCATCGATGCGCGCGTGTTCGTGATGAAGCAGGAAATCACCAGCCTGGTGCAGGAGAAGGTCGAATATTTCAAACAGGAAATCGACAGCTTTTTCATCCAGCGCCAGCAAGATATTGCCCGCGAACGGCGGCGCTTGATGATGAATGTGTTGATCGCATTCGCGGCCTCGTTCTTAATGGGCGGCGTGTCACTCCTGTACCACCGCTACTCGGCTGGTACGATCGACTTGTTCGGCATTTTCCGCATTGTCTTTATTTCACTCGCGGCGGGGTATGCAGTGTACCTGGCGGTGTCGATGTTGCGCAAGTACCGGCAGATGACCGAACACAAAAAAGACCTCATGTTCCTGGCGATGAAATACTGGGGCGTACTGCGGCCCGAGAGCGTGTTCTGGCATTTTCTGCTGGTGGTATTGCTGATCGGACTCTACGCGCTGGTGTTCTATCCGGAATTGTTCGCCAAGCTCACCGGCAGCGAAGCGCTGACCAGATGGATGAGTACGACGCTGCATGGCGGGCGTTAGCTTAATGCTTTAAGGCGCTTCCAATTCCGCCAGCGCCCAACGCGGCCGCACGCTGAAGCCGTAGTTTTTTTGTGCATGCGTAAGCCGCATCGCGCCGGCAAAGGCGATCATGGCGCCATTGTCGGTGCAAAATTCCAGCTTCGGGTAAAACACCCGCGCGCCCAATTTCGGCACCGCTGCGCTTAAGCGCGCCCGTAGCCGCGCATTGGCGCCGACGCCACCGGCGACGATGAGGCGCGTGAGCCCGCTTGCTTGTAGCGCGGCGATGGATTTCGCCGCCAGCACGTCGCTAATGGCCTCTTGCACCTCGGCCGCGAGATCGGCGCGGCCGGTGTGATCCAGTACTTGTTCGCGGGTGAGGGTGAGTACGGCGGTTTTGAGCCCGCTGAAGCTGAAATTCAGGTCGTTGCTATGGCGCATCGGGCGCGGCAATTTGAAGCGCCCCGGTTGACCTTGCTGCGCCAGTTGCGCCAGCGCCGGGCCGCCGGGGTAGCCCAGGCCGAGCAATTTCGCGCTTTTGTCGAAGGCTTCGCCGGCGGCGTCGTCCAGGGTCTCGCCGAGGAGTTGGTATCGCCCCACGCCGTCCACGCGCATCAATTGCGTGTGGCCGCCCGATACCAAGAGGGCGACGAAAGGAAAGGCCGGCGGGTCGGGCTCAAGCAAAGGGGCCAGCAAGTGGCCCTCTAAATGGTGCACCCCCAGGGTGGGGCGCTTGAGCGCAAAGCCCAGGCTGGCGGCGATGCTGGCGCCCACCAGCAAGGCGCCGGCCAAGCCCGGCCCCGCAGTATAGGCGATGGCGGAGAGGTCGCTTAGCCGTACCCCCGCTTGATCGAGTACTTGCCGGGTTAAGGGCAAGACACGCCGGATATGGTCGCGCGACGCAAGTTCGGGCACCACGCCGCCGTATTCCTCGTGCATCCGCACCTGGGAATAGAGCGCATGGGCCAGCAGCCCGCGCTCGGTGTCGTAGAGCGCGATGCCGGTTTCGTCGCAAGAGGTTTCGATGCCAAGTACTTGCATGGGCTGGCATTGTAACGGAAGCGGGGCGGGTGCGGTTTTGGCTTGGAAAAACGGTATCTTACTGGTAGAATGCCCGCTTTTCTGAATTTGCCAGCTTCTAAGTTGGCCAGACAAAGGATGTTGCATGACGACTGTTCGCGTAAAGGAAAATGAGCCGTTTGACGTGGCCCTGCGCCGTTTCAAGCGCACCGTGGAAAAGACCGGTTTACTGACCGAGTTGCGCGCTCGCGAGTTTTACGAGAAGCCGACGTGGGAACGCAAGCGCAAGCTGGCGGCGGCGGTGAAGCGCCATTACAAGCGGATTCGCGGCCAGATGTTGCCGCCTAAGCTGTACTAAGACAAAACTTCTGTTGCGCCATAAAAAACGCGCCGGGTGAGCGATTCACCCGGCGCGTTGCTTTTGGCGCGGGTTATTTGGGGGCTTGCTGGAATGGTGTAATCAGCTTGCGTACCACATCGTAGTCTTTGTCTTCCGCCACGACGAAACCATCGTAGCCTTGATCGAGTTCCTTCAAAACCGTCTGGCCTTCCGGCGTATCGGCTTTGAGCGCAAGGAAGGCCGCGCGCAGTTTTTTGACGGTACCGGCCGGTAAGCGGTCGCTTACCGCGAACAAATAGGACGCGAGCGGCGGCGAAGTATGGATTTTGCGCAGTCCTTGCGCTTCGAACTGTTCGTAGACCGTGTCTTTCAAAATGCCGGCGTCGAAATCTTGGTTGAGCACGGCTTTGGCGATATTGTCGTAATGATTGAGAAAGGCAAAGCGCGAGAATTGATCGAGGTTGATACCGCCACCCACGACCACCGCGCGTTGCAATATGGCTTTCTCATCGCCGAAGGCGAAGGTTTTGCCTTTCAAGTCCGCCATGGTTTTGATCGGACTGTCTTGGCGTACCGCTATCACCAGGTTGAAAGTGGTTTTGCCATGGGTAATGGGAGAGACCAAAGGCTTGGCACCGTATTTTTTATGCGCTTCGATGTAGGCCACCGGCGTGAGATACGCGATTTGGGTGAAGTCTTTACCCAATTCATCGACCGCCGAGCCCAGGTTGGGCGAGGCGCGAAATGATACTTTTAGCCCCATTTTTTTGCTGAGATAAACGGTAAGTGGTGTGAGGTGCTGCACCATCGTTGCCGGTATGTCCATCGCGACCGAACCGAGGTAAAGCGTTTTTTCTGCTTCAGGCGTAGCTTGGGCGAAGCCGGTCATTCCGCAAATGCTTAGCAAAACCAGCAAGAGTCGAACGAATAAAATTTTCATGGTTAACCATTTTAGCGTGTGTTGATATTCAAAAATATCGGCGCGCAGTAAATTAACTTGAGTCATTCTATTCGGGCCGGGTGTCGAATGGGTAGGCAATGACCTGATTGCGGCCACGGCCCTTGGCTTCGTATAAGGCTTCGTCTGCCGCGCCATAGAGCGCCTTGATGCTGTGAATATCGTCTTTATTGCAGGCAACCCCGATCGATAACCCGATCATGATTGCTTGATCGTGAAAAGTGAATATCAGCTCATGCGCCATGGCGAGCAAGGATTTGGCGAAGACAATGCCAGCATCGCGGTCGGTGCGGTAGAGCAGGAACGAGAATTCGTCGCCGCCGAGGCGCGCCGAGATGTCGGTTTCCCGGGTGCGAGATTTGAAAATGCGAGCCAGTGCTTGTAATACGGCGTCGCCCGCGGCATGGCCGTGGGTGTCGTTGATCTGCTTGAAGAAGTCGATATCGAGCAGCACCAGGCATAAAGGCTCGTTGAAACGTTGTGCCCGCGCGAAGGTTGCAGCGAGATTGTCGTCGAAGTAACGGCGATTGCGCATATCGGTGAGGCTATCGGTGACCGCGAGTTTTTCCACCAAGCCAAGCGCTCTTTCCAAGTCTTGACTGCGCTGTTCCAATTCCTGCGAGCGCTGCTGCAATTGTTCATTGGTTTTCATCAGCGCGCTACCGGCAAGATCGATTTTTTCCCGCAGGCGCTGCTGTGCCGCGAAGACTTTCTGGTTGAGGTTGTTGAAGATATGCGCGAGCTCGCCGATCTCATCGTGGCTGTTCATCTGCAACGCTTGCGGTAGGGCGGTGTCTGGGCTGTTGATAATGTTTTTCATGTGCTCGCTGATGCGCGCGATGGGTTTGACAATGACGCGTGAGGCGGCGAAAAAAATCAGTAGTCCGAGAAACAGGCCGAAGAAAACTTGCGCCAAAACCACATCGCGATAAGTGCGATCGATTTCCGCTTGCATGCGCGCCAGGGAGAGTCGCAAATCAACTTTGCCGATGGATTCACCCGAAAAGTGTATGGGTGCACTGAACGAAAGCGTGGTTTGCCCGGGCAGGCTAGGCTTGTTGTGCGACACCATGACCTTGCCGTCGCGGTTGCGGATAATCACGTGCTGCACGTCGTCTTGTCGCACGATACGCTCTGCCAGCGATTCCATATTGGAGTAATCATAGCCGACCACCAGGTTTGCCACGGCCTCCGCGATCATCTCGGCGCGCTCTTGGCCGGAGCGGTGCATTTCCTCGGTGATTCTGCTTTTTTCAACTTGCACCTGGAAGGCGCCGATGATGGTGAAAGCGAAAACGATGCCCGCCACGACCAGCAAGACAAGCTTGGTGCGTAGCCCAGAATTGAAATAATTCAACATATTGTGTTTATAATACGCAATGACTATTTTGAATCCGTAAGCCTATATTATCGGAGAAAAATCCCAGGCCTTAAGCGCTGGTTTCAAATCAAACCGGCCGATGTTATGATTTTGACGCAGCTTCATTATTCGTTATACCTAATAACAATGTTAAGGCTAAGGGTTTAAAATCCCTTGAGCCAATACACCCCTAGACTACTCGCCATGGATCTTAAACACCGCATTACCGAAGACATGAAGCAAGCGATGCGGGATAAAGCGTCCGCGCGCCTTTCCACGATACGTTTGTTGCTCGCGGCCATCAAACAGCGCGAGGTCGATGAACGCATTGCCTTGGACGATACGCAGGTGCTGGCGGTGATCGAAAAAATGACGAAGCAGCGTCGCGAATCTATCGTCCAGTTTGAAAAAGGCGGGCGGCCGGATTTGGTGACGATCGAGCAAAATGAATTGGCGCTGTTGCTTGGCTATTTACCGGCGCAAATGAGCGATGCCGAGATCATGCCCTTGATCGCGGCTGCGCTCGCACAAACCGGCGCCGCCAGTCCCGCCGACATGGGTAAGGTCATGGCTATACTCAAGCCGCAACTCGCCGGACGCGCCGACATGGGCAAAGTGTCTGCCCTGGTTAAATCCAAGCTTTCCAACTAGTGCTTTCTTTTGCGCGCTGAGCCGCTATTATTGGCTGCATGATCCCGCAATCCTTCATCCAGGAATTGCTGAATCGTCTGGATATCGTGGACGTGGTGGAGCGCTACGTCCCGCTCAAAAAGGCTGGGGCGAACTACGTTGCCTGTTGCCCCTTCCATAATGAAAAAACCCCTTCATTTTCGGTGAGCCCGGCCAAGCAGTTCTACCACTGCTTCGGCTGCGGCGCGCATGGCAGCGCCATCAGCTTTGTGATGGAGCATCAGGGCTTGAGTTTTCCCGAGGCGGTGGAGGATTTGGCCAAGCATATTGGCCTGCCGGTGCCGCATGAAAGCACCCAGCGCGAACAAGAAACGCGCGCCGCGCAAGCCGCCGGCTTGCCGGAGATGATGCAGCAAGCGCTGCATTATTACCGCGAGCAACTCAAGCATTCCGAGAAAGCGATCGCGTATTTTAAAGGCCGTGGCGTCAGCGGCGAGATCGCGGCGCGCTTTGGCCTGGGCTACGCGCCCGAGGGCTGGCAAAACCTGGAACAGGTGTTTGGCGATTACACGCAATCCACGACATTGCTGGAAACCGGCTTGATTATCGAGAACGACGAAGGCCGGCGTTATGACCGGTTTCGCGACCGCGTGATGTTCCCCATCCTCAATGTGCGCGGCAATGTGATCGGCTTCGGCGGGCGGGTGCTGGGTGCGGGCGAGCCTAAGTATCTCAACTCGCCGGAGACCGCGCTGTTCCAAAAAGGCCAGGAGCTCTACGGCTTATTTCAGGCGCGCAATGCCATTCGCGCCAGCGGCCGGGTGTTGGTGGTGGAAGGCTATATGGACGTGGTGGCGCTGGTGCAACACGGTGTCGCGTATGCCGTAGCCACGCTCGGCACCGCGACCACGCCGGTACACGTGCAAAAACTGCTGCGCGTGGCGGATGAAATTATTTTCTGTTTCGATGGCGATGCCGCAGGCCGCCGTGCCGCGTGGCGCGCGCTGGAAAATGGCCTGGGCGCGCTCACCGACACCTCGCGCCTGCTGTTCCTGTTCCTGCCCGAGGGCGAAGACCCGGATACCTATGTGCGCCAGGTGGGTCAAGCCGGATTCGAGGCGACTTATGCCAATGCGCTCACCTTCAGCCAATTCTTGTTCAAGGAACTTACGCGCGACTTGAATCTCACCACCGAAGAAGGCCGCGCCAAACTGGTTCAAACCGCCAAGCCCCTCATCGAAAAAATTGCCGCCCCGGCGCTGCAATTGATGATACGCAAGCGGCTGGCGGAACTGACGGGCCTTTCCGTTGCCGAATTGGATACGCTGCTGCCGCGCGCTGTTACCTCCCGAGTCCACGCGCAAGCGGCGAAGCCGCGCCGCGGCCCCTCCCTGCCGCGGCAGTTGTTGCGCATGGTACTACAGCAGCCGGATTTGGCGCGCGGTGTGGCGATAGAAGGGCTGGATGATGAGAGTCTCGATGTGCGTACCCTGCGCGCGCTGCTTGCGTTGCTCAATCGCGACCCCCATATAACAAATCATCCGGCGATTCTGGAAGCGTTTCGCGGCGCGCCGGAAGAGATGGTACTGAGTGAAGTGGCGGGCGAAACCGTGGCCTGGGATGGCGATTTCGACGTGGCGCAGGAATTTCAAGGCGCGCTGGAGCAACTGCGCAGTTCGGCGCGGCAGAAGCGCATCGACAGCTTGCTGGCATTGGCCAAAACCCAGCCGCTGAGCGCCGAACAGAAGCAAGCGCTGACGCGCGAACTGGCCACCGGGCGGGTTTCTTAAGCAGCTTCATCGGCGGTTTGGCGAGAAACGGGTCTTTTGGTATAATTGCCGGTTTTTACGCGAAATTTCGCGTATCACCAGACGAAAACGCGGGAACGATCACGCGGGGAACAGCTACATGGCGACCGAAAACGAAAAAGTGGACTCGAAGCAAAACGAGATTGAAGCGCGCCGCATGCGCCTCAAGAACCTGATCATGCTCGGCAAGGAGCGCGGCTACCTGACTTACGCCGAAATCAACGATCATTTGCCGGACGACATGCTGGATGCCGAACAGATCGAAGGCATCATCAGCATGATCAACGATATGGGTATCCAGGTGTACGACGAGGCGCCGGATGCCGAAACCCTGCTCATGACCGAAACCACGCCGCCGGTAGCCGATGAGGATGTGGTGGAGGAAGCCGAGCAGGCATTGACCACGGTGGATTCCGAGTTTGGCCGCACCACCGACCCGGTGCGCATGTATATGCGTGAGATGGGTTCGGTCGAGTTGTTGACGCGCGAAGGCGAAATCGAAATCGCCAAGCGCATCGAAGACGGCCTGAAGCACATGATCATCGCCATTTCCGCCTGCCCCACCACCATCGCCGAAATGCTCCAGCTCGCGGACAAAGTGAATCGCGACGAAATGCGCATCGACGAATTGATCGACGGCCTGATCAACCCGAATGCGGAAGAAGTCACCGCCGAATTGCCGGAGGAAGAAGAAGCCGCACTCGACGCCGAGGAAGCGGAAGAAGACGAGGAAGGCGCCGCCAGCGCGGCGCACGCCGCCAGCTTGTTGCTGCTCAAGGCGGATGCCTTGGAGCGCTTCAAAGCCATTCAACAGATTTTCCTGAAAATGATGAAGGCGCTGGAGAAAAAAGGCACGGAAGATCGCACCTACAAAAAACTCCAAGGGCAAATTTCCGATGAGTTGATGAGCATTCGCTTCACCGCGAAGCAGATCGAGAGCCTATGCAACAGCGTGCGCGGCCTGGTGGAAGAAGTGCGCAGCTACGAGCGGGGCATCATGGATTTGTGCGTGAAGAAGTCCGGCATGCCGCGTGCCCATTTCATCAAATCTTTTCCCGGCAACGAAGTGAACCCGCAATGGCTGGCGGCGGAAATGCGCGCGCGCAAGCCCTACGTCGAGATGCTCGCGCGCTATCAGCACGATATCCTGGATAACCAAGCCAAGCTGATCGCCTTGCAAACGCGCGTCGGGATTCCGATCAAGGAAATCAAGGAAATCTCGCGCCAGATGTCCACCGGCGAGGCCAAAGCGCGCCGCGCCAAGCGCGAAATGATCGAGGCCAACCTGCGCTTGGTGATTTCCATCGCCAAGAAATACACCAATCGCGGCTTGCAATTTCTCGACCTGATTCAAGAAGGCAACATCGGTCTGATGAAAGCCGTGGATAAATTCGAATACCGCCGCGGCTATAAATTTTCGACCTATGCCACGTGGTGGATCCGGCAGGCGATCACGCGTTCCATCGCCGACCAGGCGCGCACCATCCGCATCCCGGTGCACATGATCGAGACCATCAACAAGATGAACCGCATCTCACGCCAGATTCTGCAAGAAACCGGGCAAGAGCCCGATCCCGCGCTGCTGGCGAAAAAGATGGAAATGCCGGAAGAGAAAATCCGCAAAATCCTCAAAATCTCCAAGGAGCCGATTTCGATGGAGACGCCGATCGGCGACGACGAGGATTCACACCTGGGCGATTTCATCGAAGACCTGGCCACCCTCGGCCCCGGCGAAGCGGCGCTCTATGCCAGCCTGCGCGACGCCACGCATGAAGTGTTGGAGTCCTTGACCCCGCGCGAGGCGAAAGTATTGCGCATGCGTTTCGGCATCGAAATGAATACCGACCACACCTTGGAAGAGGTCGGCAAACAATTCGATGTGACACGCGAGCGAATACGACAAATAGAAGCGAAGGCGCTGCGCAAGCTGCGCCATCCGAGCCGCTCAGAACGCCTGCGTAGTTTTCTGGAAAACGAATAATCCGCGTTCTCGAAATTGGCCGGCACTCCCGGCCAATTTCCTTTGGGCCTCTAGCTCATGTTGGTTAGAGCAGCGGACTCATAATCCGTTGGTGCCGGGTTCGACTCCCGGGGGGCCCACCAATTTATTTCTTAACGATATCGCACCCCGCTGTTCGCGCTTTGATTTTTACTTCGCGTCCCAGTAGGGCGTGGCAATGCCTTCACCCAAGTCGGCCTCGACCAGGCGCCGCCGCACCTCCAATAGTTTTTCGATCAGCGCCGGCTCGGCACGTCCATAGGCATCGGCATCGGGGGCGCGCTTGACCACCACGCCGAGCAGCTCGGTGATGGCGTTACCGATGGAGTTTTGGCTGATGGTGACAATCAGCTTGCCTTTGTCGTTGCGGTAGATCAGTTGTTTGAAGGCGGGCTGCCAGCGGATGGAGTTGGCGTACTTGGCGTCCGTGATGCAGCGGTCGCGCACCATCTTCGCGGTCTTCAGAAAATCGTTGTTGAATTGCAGTTTATTTTCCACCAGCTCGGGGAAGTAGATGTCGCGCGGCAGGGCCGCGTTGCGGGTCGAGACTTGGGTGAAAAAAGTGCGGTAGAAATCGATGAAGCCCTTGAGGATGGTGTCGTATTCTTTCCAGAAGCGGATTTCTTTCAAGGACTCGACACCGCCCTGCACCTCCCAGCTGGGCAAGCCCTGCGGGTAGCCGGTCAGGGCGATTCTGCAACTGCCGTCTTGGCACGGCCGCAGGATTTGCAGATCGAGATCGTCGAAGAAGTCGCGATACACGTCACGCATGTAAGACTGAAACAATGAGTGCTGGCCGCCATCGGTGAGGTTCGGGTTGTCGGTGTCGGCGAGCGGTGCGTCGCGCAGTTCTGCTTTGTTGAAGACGATGAAATGATTGTGCAGCATGCGGATGCTCGGCACGCCCGGCGAGGTGAGCGGCCAGGTCGCATCCAGGCTCGCTTCGCCGGTCAGCACCAGGGTTTCGTCCGGGTCCGGGTAGCGCTCCAGCATGTAGTCGAAGATGATTTGATTCATCCGGTTCCACACATTTTTCACCTGATCCGGTACCTGGGTGCGGCGCACCGGACGGCCGAGCGGGTCGAGGATGCGCTGCGAGGTGTTGTAGATGATAGAGGCGTCGAACTCGTTGCTGTGGCCGAGCGCCTTGCGGTAGAGCAGCAGGCACTCCGGGTTTTGCAGCAGGCCGTTGTTGTGCGAGAGATCGTTGAGATTCTCGGTGCTATTAAAGAATTCGTTCGGCTTCATGCCCTCGGGAACATCAAGCGGAATCGGGCGAAACGGGGTGACGATCTCTCTGGGGCCGGACTGCATGGGCACTACACCTCAAAATATTTTATGGCGCGATCAATTATCAGTATGCAACAAGTCATCACGCACGGTTGTCGGAGTGGGGTATGGTATAGGAAGCAGTGGGTCAGGTGAACTGCGGCGATACAGGCGTGCTGCCAACGCGTCCGTGCTAGGATGCCCGACCACCGTACTCGGAGTGCGCAATATGAGCGAACAGCGCCTAGAAAAAATCGAATCCAAAATCACCGACTTGGAACATACCGTGCAAGAACTGAGCAATACGATCTATCAACAGCAGAAAAAAATCGACCAGATACAAGCGGTGTGCGAATCTCTCGTTGCGCACATCAGAGAACTATCGCAAACAGC
>Ga0315268_10005546_pt1 | contig 13551 bp, 16 predicted proteins | sample C1_top_MG_FD_204535 | JGI IMG/M metagenome (GOLD analysis project Ga0315268, IMG submission 204535) | Sediment microbial communities from Yellowstone Lake, YNP, Wyoming, USA - C1_top | ecosystem: Environmental > Aquatic > Freshwater > Lake > Sediment | place: USA: Wyoming | collected 2017-08-01 | reverse complement strand
TGGCCCAGTGATTAAGACTGTTTTGCTTGCTATCTCAAGTGCTGGATTGTTCAGAACCTGTATTATCGTTCCAGACCGCAAGTATCTGAAGACTTCGCCCGATCCGAAGAACCGTATGATGTCCATCGCGGTGATGATGCCCACCACTTTGCCGTCAGAGACTATCGGCAGCCTTCTGAAACCCTGTATTGCCATGGTTTTTTCAGCTTCAAATATCGTTGTTTTCGGAAGCGCAGTAACCACGTTCTCAGACATTATCTGAGCGACTCTTATGCCGCTCGTTCGATAAGCGAAAAGGTTCACGATGTCTCTTTCGGTGATTATGGCTTTGACGCTGTTCTTTCCGTCGACTACTGGCAAGCCGCCGACGTTCGCCGTTTTCATTACTTCTATCGCCTCGCTTATTTTTGCGGAAATCTTGATGGAAACGACTTTTTGTGCCATTATGAGCTTAACCGGCTCGTTGATGGCTTTGAAGAAGTTCCCGCCGAATTTTTGCTGGATTATCTCGAATTTTTCTCCGCCGCCAAGATAGTTGACTATGTCGGTGGCGGTCACTATCCCTTCCAAATGTTTTGTTCCTGGGTTGGCTATTGGAAGTCGGCGAAAACCTTCTTTCGTCATCATCTGGATGGCATCATAAATGGGTGTTGTAGGAGCGGCCATCACGACAGGACTTTTCGCAACGGTCAGTATTTCGCCTTCATGCTTTTTCGAAGGGCGAGATTTCAGGTCAAGTTGCCCTTTTCCTCTCAATGTTCTTCTGAAACCTTCTCTGCTCAAACGCGTTCCCTCATTTGACGGCCAGTTTAGCGACATCCTCCCGGTCGACTATGCCGATCAGTAGGCCCTTTTCATCTTTCACTGGCACTCTTCCGATGTCTTTCGAAACCATGACCTTCGCGACTTTGATCACCTTCGTCGACGGCAGCACAGCAGTCACGTTTGTCTTCATCAACGACGAAACTTTGGGAGAAGATCGAAAACGTCCCTTCGAAGACTCAAACCCCGGCAAGGAAACGCCGCTTTCAAGGAGATCTTTCTGCGTGACTATACCCACTAGTTTACCGTCCTTCACAACCGGCAAACCCGCAAAACGTGTCTCCTGCATCAATCGCCAAATCTTTTCAATCTCATCTTCCGGACTGCAGGTCACGACCTTGGTGGTCATTATGTCAGAGACGTCTTGCAGGAATTTTTCAGGGTTTGTTTTTATCAGAGGCCCGATGAAAGATTCTAGCCCGACGACTCCTCTGTAAGTTCTGTCTTGTTCCGAGGCTACGACTGGCGCGTACCATACGTCCACGCGAAGCATGGCTTTGACGGTTGAGGTAGCGTCGTCTTCGACGGTTGCAACGTGTTTTGCAAGTGTCATTATGCCTTTGACGCGGATCGCTGAGACAGACGATGAAATGATCAGAATGTCCCGACGAGAGATTTTCCCCAGGAGTTTCTTGTTTTCATCCGTTACGGGAAGGATTCTCAGGTTGAAGTCGCGTATTATTGCACGTGCCTTCGTGGCAAGTTCGTCTGCGTAGATGGACGGGTGTTTTGCGTCCATAACCTCTTTGACGCGCAAGAGATCCCCTCTCATTTCTCACTTTCGCTTTCTAGGTCGGCTCTGCAGTCTTCGCACAGGAATTCGCTGTCTACTTCTTCGAGGTCGTCTGACCAGCTTCCGCAGCGATCGCAGTTTCCGGCGAGGGGTGTGGTTTCCTTTTCGGCCTTTTCGGCCATGTTTTCGCCCTCGATTAACGCCTTTTCCTGTATGATTTCCAAGAGTTCAGGCATTACATCGAGGATGTCTTTGCTCGAGACTATGCCGACGAGCTGTTCTTTGTACATGACTCCCAGTCTTCTGATGTTCAGCCTGCTCATTCTTCTAGCGGCGTCGCTCATCGTCGCGTCAGGTTCTATCGTCATGAGAGGAGAAGTCATGACGTCCTTGGCTTCTAAGGTGTCGGGTTTGATGTTCTTGGCCAGCACTCTCACGACGAGGTCTCTTTCTGTTATTATTCCGATCGGTTTCTCTTCTTTGGTGGTCACGATTATGCAGCCCACTCTGTGTTTGTCCATGAGCGTTGCTACCTTGTGTGCGGGGCCGGCTTCTTTTATGGTGATGGCTGGGCTTGTCATGACGTCTTTGACGAGCATCCTTGGTCGCAGTCCGATTTCAGACATTGTTCTCAACCACTGAATAACATGTGCCTCGTTTAGGCTTGGAGTCACTGAACTCAAGAGAAAACGTCGAATTTAAAACTTGTCATGTTCTCCGCAGTTGTGGTCTTCCATGACGTGACGTCGTTAACGTGTGGCTGCAAACGCTGTTTCAGTCTGACGTGGGAAGCATGAATGAAGATTAATGAAGCACGCATCAGACGTTGGAGCATGAGGGTCGTCTGCAATGCCCTGCGGGCCCGTGCTCATTGTTACTGATAAAGGGTAGAGTAGGCTTTATAATTGGTAGCCCCCCCGTATTTTTTCAGCCGGCCATGTTAGCGCTATGTTGGAGGTTCTTGTACTAAAGGTTGAACCGGGGTGAGTGCGAGGGCTCTTGTGCGGGTCCTTGATCAATGTTTGATTTCGATGAGTGAGCGAGTCAGCAAGATTGCACCTTGCGTCAACGAATGCTCAATCAATGAACGCCAGTATTAGCCGTAAACAAAATAATCGCGATCCATACCGAATTTGAGGCCAAGTTCGCTCTCTATGCTTTCGATGATTTCAGATCTGACAGCAGAGAAAGGTTTTCCGAGAGTGGCCGAGGAAACATGGAGTTCGACGAAATCCACGTTTCTCATTCTTGTTGTGTCATATGTTCCGTACATTCCTTCACTGTAAATGGCAAGACCGTGATCCGTCACTAGGGTTCTCATTTGGTCAGCGTGCTCAGGTAGCGCCAAGATAGTGCTTGTGTATTGGCCTATTGATGCGCGGTGTCCAATGTTGCCAAGAAGACAAACAAAGGAGCTGGGATATTGATTTGCAAGTTCAACAATTATGTTTGATAGGTTGCTGAAATCTCCTTTGTAATAGAACCGAACGCGCCAAGGGATCGGATCTCCAGGCATCCAAGTGTCTGTTATTTCCCCGCCGACTTTTCCAATTGACCTCACTGCATACGACCTGATCTCATTGTTTTCTTCAAAACCAAAATCTATCACAAAACCGTCGAGGCGCTTTTCAAACTCGTCTTCACTGAAAACAGAACCTAAGGAAGACTTTGCCTCTTCAATCCAAAACTTGCTTTCCGTTTTATGAATTCGAAATGAATCGGTAGAATCGCTCATAACAATTTCAAGATCATAGTCCCCGTTCTCTATGAAACCTAGTTCAATCTCGGCTTCTGCAGGGCCAAATGCTGTGAGAACAGCATTCGATCCATCTATCGCGTATGGCATGATAATCCAGCCTTGGCTCGTTGAGATATTGTCCACCAGGATCTGGTAACACATACTTGGATAGCGATACGTAGTGAACATGTAGATCGCACCTCCATTTCGAAAATCCCAACTGTCGGAAAGTACATATTCGAACGAAATAGGGGTATGGGAGGAATAGAGCAAGAACGGACGTGTGTAGAGCGAGCTGGAAAAAGGCAGTGGATACAGCATGATGGGAAGCAAGGTTATGCAGCCCAAAAGAGCAGCTGACAAGTAGGGACGTGTTCTTCTCCATAATTGAGGAGGACTCGTTGCCCTAATGGTCTTTGCCACAGAATAGATTCTAATTCCGATGAAAATTAGGAAAATAGCAACGATAACCTGAGACAGGATCCGCAGACCATCACCAACTGGAAAGTCGGCAACGTTCAAAAGCAAGTTCAGTATGAGAAGAGCGCCGTAAAAAAGCAGGAATATGGCGACAGCAATGCAGATCTGTTTCAAGTACTTCATTGCCGCTTCGTGATCTGCTCGGTCGCTCATTCGGCTCACAAGACAACATAAGCTAGCACGCATATTTTAATCCAACGTTTAGAACAATGTTCGGACATCGCTCAAAGTTCAACGTTCCAAGCAAGGCGAGGCCATGTGGGAGTCTGTCTTGGAGGTTTCGACAGTGAATCGTCTCATTCTCGTATCATCTGCGCAAAGACTCGAAAGCCTTCTTCTCTGACTCGCCTATCTTCTTAGTGATTTCCGCAAGCGTCAACGCCCTATCACCGCTCTTCAAAGCTGAAACTACAAGCTCGTGAACCTTGTTAACTCACCATGTCAAGTCATGGGCGAAACGAAACGTACAAGCTTGTTTTCAACAATGGTATCGTGATTTCTCAATCTGGTCATTCAACCTGCAATAGCCCCGCACGTAAGAAGTGCATTGTGCAACCTCATTTTCATAGCCCATGCACGACAACATCGCAGGAAGATTGCTTGAATCGCCCAGCCGCACGGGAGAAAGTGAAGAAAAGAACATAGAATGAGGAAGGATTCGCTTCCGAGTTTTTGAGAGGATCGAAAACTTGAATAACGCGTGCTCAAATATCCGGGCAAGAAAAAGCGGAAGTCTCGGACGCGAGTTATTTTGCTCACTGACCCAGTTCTTTCCTGTCTGCGATGAAGATACGAGCATTTCAACGTCGAGCGTCTTGACAGGGCGAAAAACAAGTGAAGAAATGGACACTGAATAATGCTGTGACCTTCCAGAACATGGAGCGCAGTTACCAGAGCGTTCTGCGAGATTGGACAGATATATAAAGCAGTGGCTTCAATTGTCTGTTGATGAATGGTTAGAGGTTAGAAGAGGTTGCCGTTTAAGCGTAAGAGTCGTGGAAGGTCGAAGGGCGGCAAGGGCAGCAGCGGCGTTATCCAGTGTGCCAGTTGCGGGTCGATGGTGCCTCGTGACAAGGCCAAGAAAGTCACTAAGAGACACTCGCTGGTTGACTATGCCTTGGCGAAGGAGCTTCGGCAGAAGGGCGCGTACATTGCGTTGCCGTCTGACACGAAGTACTATTGTGTTTCGTGCGCTGTGCACCGCGGAGTCGTGAAGGTCAGGGCTGAGAGCGAACGGCGCATGCGATTGCCGCCCAGAAGAAGATTCTAGCACTCAGTTGACTTCTTTTTTCTTTGATCTGGAATAAACGTAGACGCTTCTCTGCAAAACCGTCAGGTTTGAGAGAACTGCGAGCAACAGTATGCTTACGTTCATGACTGTAACTGTCTGCCAAAAAGATGCCACTATACTTGCTCCAGCAAGTATGATCATGCGCTCAGCTCTTTCTGCAAAACCGATCGACTCCATCCTTATCCCAGCGGCTTCCGCTCTCGCACGACTGTAGCTTACCAGCAAGGAACCGATGATCGCCACCAAACCCCACCGGACATCGCACAGTCCGCCTATGATGATGCCCACGTACACTGCAGCGTCAGCGTACCTGTCCAGCAGAGAGTCCAGAAAACCGCCGAACACCGTTGCCTCTCCGTAGAGCCGGGCAACTACGCCGTCCAGAGCATCGCAGAAGCCGGAGAGCAGGAGCAAGGCGGTTGCGAGTAAGAGAAGGAAAGCGTTGAGTTGCCATTCTGCGTAGGTTAGGGCTGCAAGGAAAGCCAGTGCGATGCCAGCCGCGCTTATCCTGTTGGGTGTGAGGCCGATCTTGTGCGCTGCTTCAGCTTCGCCCTTAAGCATCCGCTGCACTTTTTCCTTCAGCTTCGTCAGCATTCGAGGTCGGTTCTCCAGCAATTCTTATTTAAGGCAGATACGTATTGAATTGTGCGTTCGGTTAAAAGGTGTTTGCAATGATCAGCATCATGCCCGTTAAAGTTGACGGCAAGAGCTGCCAGGGAATACGCGTGGATTTGCCTGAGAGCCCGCCGTTACTTCTGATAGTCGCAGAAAAAGGATTCGTCATGTGCGGGTTCTTGAACGTTGAAGCGGCTGAGAGGCTGGGCGTGGTTGCGACGATGGTCAGCGGAGTGAAAACCTTCGAGGACGTGCTTAACGCGCAGGTCAAAGCCGCGACATCCAAGGCAAAGAGCTTAGGGATCGAAGTTGGAATGAAAGGCGCAGAAGCCCTCGAACACATGTTTTGAAACAGACACAAGAGCGCCAAGTACAGGCATTATGCCTAGTTTACGTGACAGGGTTCCATGCGTTCATCGAGTATGTGGCAGGCACTATGAGACTTGCAAACTCTGGATAGAGTTTCGCCGTGTAGTCTGACTGCATTACTTTGTTAAAGAATTTTTCACAGTCCGCTAGGTTTGCAAACTCCCACATTTCGACGTACCCGCCATAGTTGCCGCCAAGCATTTGGGCGAACATCTTGTAGGATTTGACTCCACTAAACAACTGTGGTCGATTTTCTTTGTATGCGAAGAATTTCTTCCACTTTTTCTTGTACGCCGTGAACTCTGCTATTTTTTCCGGTTTGATAACGTATGTTTCTACCAGGAAAACAGTCAATCAATCACCTCCTTCTCTTGTTTAAGTCTTTTCTGCAATGTGATTCCATGTTGTATTAATAATTTGAGAAAAATCTCGTCATTCAAGTCCTGAAGAGCCAACAGAGTCTTCCAGCAGATACTTTTGGACAAGTCTAAAGTCATCACAAATAGATTCAGTGCCAATGACCAATGAAGTTTATAAGAAACGATAAATGAGAGTCTGCGTCAAGGCGAAAATGAATTTGTCTGGAAGAGAGCTTCTGGATGCCATTGCTTCCGAGATCGTTGTTTGCACGAAGTGTAGACTCCATAAGAGTCGCAAGAAGGCTGTTCCCGGCGAAGGCAGTCCACACAGTCAGATCATGTTCATAGGTGAGGGACCCGGTCGCAGCGAAGACGTTGAGGGACGTCCTTTCGTGGGTCAAGCCGGAAAGTTTCTGGACACGCTGATCTGTGGCGTTGGTCTTGCGAGGGAGCACACTTTCATCTGCAACATTGTGAGGTGTAGACCACCCAGAAATCGCGAACCACGACCGGACGAGATTCAGGCTTGCACACCCTATCTAGAAAGGCAGATCAAGGTTATCCAGCCGAGAGTCATCGTTACCTTGGGAAAATGCTCAACAGCTCACATTTTCTCAAAGATCAACCTACCCTTCAACAGCATAACACAAGCACATGGAAAAGCCCTTGACAGGACCATTCTTGGTATGCAGGTAACTGTTTTTCCAACATTCCACCCGGCGGCGGCTCTGTACAGCGTAAAATACAAGGAACAGCTGGCTGAAGATTTTCGAGTCTTGAAAAGTGAGCTTTTCGAAAAAGGACTTGTCACTGGTTCATCTTAGCAGATTTGACGTTTTCCTGATGCGTCTCAACAGTGAATTAAAAATCCTGCGATGTTTTCTTACGCCAGTCTTCGACCGTTCTCTCCTGCGGATGGCGATAGAAAAATGCTGTTCAACTGGACGAGACAGAAGTTAGCGAAGTGCTTCTTCATGGGTGTTGGAAAACCACAACATCCTACATTGATAATTTCAACCAGCTATTATGCGCTTATCTGAGGGGGCGGGCGGACCGGTCTGCCAAGCTTCCTGTGAAGGGCGATGCGGTAGAGTCTTCGGAGAGATTTCACCAGTTGCTCAACGCTCGGCAGACTGGAGTATATGAGCGGAATGCGGTCATATTCGGCCAGCCGAATTGAATACTCATCCGGTCGGGCACCGTGGAAGATTACCACTCTCGGCTTCAAGCTGCTGACGCGCACGATGAGCATGGGCGAGATTCCGTTTTCGATGTTTGTGAAAACCAGCGCTCTCTCGGTCGTTGCGCCGAAGAGTTGAGAGAACTCCAGTCCGGAAAGCGTTTCAACCGCTCTCTTGCTGTCCACAACCGTGTAACCGTTGACTTCTTTAACGTACTTGTCCAGGCATGCCACGATTTCGCCTCCTATGGCCTTGCACAAGTACTCCACGCGCACGGGTATCGGGAACTCGCGAAGATCCATGATGGCATTACTGGGTGAACTCGTCAGCTTGGCGAATTCGCGGGTGAACCGGCTGCCTCGTTCCTCGTCAATCTTCAAGAGTGCCCACACGAACCTTCTCACGAATTTCGTTCCGGGACTTGGTCGCCTTCCACTTTCGTAATCACTGATGACAGACGAGGAGACCACCATCTTGTCTGAGAGCCTGATCTGCGAAACGGCGAAGAGCTCACGCCATTTACGCATGGTTGCTCCGGGCTTGCTTGAGAGGATTATTTCGCCAGCGATTCTTCTTGCCAGAACAGAATCACGGACACTCGGGGAGGCAGACATGCAGACGCGACCTTTCCCTAGCCAAAACCCCCTTAGAACAAGACGCAATATAAAAACCTATACGACCTCTTCCACTAGCCTTGAATTGGGCAAGAAGAACCATAGTGCGCTTGCGTGGGCCCGCATGCCATGTCTAGAGTGTGTGGACAAGCTGCAATGTGAATTGTCACTTCAAGCAAGCGAAACTGCTCATGAGCAACCCTTTTCAACTTCTGCACATAAAAGGAAAACAGAATGGTAATCAGACTCGTAATCTTCGACGTCGATGGCACGATCCTCAAAACCTACAGTTGGCAATACATTCATGAAAACCTGGGTACATGGAACGATGCCAGAGGATACTTTGACCAATTCTTCAGAAACCAGATCACCTATGACGAATGGGCAAAACTAGATGCTGCTCTCTGGAAAAACCAACCCCTAACAAAAATCACTGAGATCATCAGCCAAATGCCTTACACAGAAGGCGCCAAGGAAACCCTCGTAACTCTAAGAGAGAAAGGCATCAAAACCTATCTCTTGAGCGCCGGCCTCACACAAGTTGCACAGAGAATCCAAGAAGAAACCGGGATCAACGGATACGCAGCCAACACGCTAATAGTCAAAGACGGCTGTCTTACAGGAGAAGTCCATGTAAACGTTTCTTTCCACGACAAAGACAAGCACCTGCCCAGAATCCTCCAAGAATTCAACGTCACACCCCACGAATGCGCGGCAGTTGGCGACGATCCCACCCTCATACCCTTGTTCAAGAAAGTTGGTCTCGCGATAGCCTTCAACCCAACAAACGAAACGATAGAAAGAAACGCGCACATAACGGTCAAAAACAAGGACCTCCGGAAAATCCTACCTTGCATAATTGCTAGTTCTGCAAAGAAATGAAAAACACGCCATTGTCCTAATCCGTAAGCACGCTGTCATGCTTTTTTTGCTGTCGCGCTTCCAAGTCACAGACCCGGCATTATGTCTTGTCAACAGATCAACGGTACCGGGCACAATTCTGAAGCCCTAAATCGCCTTCACTCCTACTGTGCTTTCTTTATCGCATTTTGCTGCTATCCATTGTTTCGTTAGCATACTTCTAGCGCGCGCTGCATAGAGCTAAATCTATGGTAAACCTGAAAAGACAGAAATTTTAAATCTACAATGACAATAGAGAACAGACTAGGGGTTCAAAAAGGAGTGAGAAGAAAATGGCTGGCAGAAATGTTGCCATCACACTCGGGATAGTTTGCATTATCTTGATAGCTGGATTGGGTGGGTTAACGGCGTTCTACACATCAATAGTAGGTGATAGAGATAATACTGTTTCTTCATTGAAATCTCATATCGCAAATCTGGAAAATCAAGTGGGTAACCTTTCAAACATCGTTGACTTGAAAGTCACGAGAGTCATTGCTGATAATCAAACCATAACTGGGGACCAAAACGGAGAGTTCTACTGGCATTTCGATGCCAGCTGTTCTGGATATGTGTCAGTTACGATTTATGATTCAACAGACAATCCTACGAGTGTCACAGTTGCCTATACGAATTTTGGAGATGAGTATCTAGTTCAGAAAGGAATCTCAACTAATGGAACAGCAGCATTTCCAATAATGGCTTCTATGGTAAAATGGTGCACAGTCGGAGTCGGGATTCATTTTCTTACATATCACAATTCTGCAACAGTGACGGTGATATACTACTACTAGAACCCACTCTTTTCGTTTTGGATGGAGATTTAGGGGAGTCCAAGAGAACTAAGAGACTATTATCTCTACAGCATCCTCAGAGAAGAATGGAGAGAGCCAAAAATATTGACAAGAACCCATTGAAGAAAGCCAGTCTTTTGGTTTTGCGGATATGTTTGACAAACCGATTACATTTTCTCATGGGAAAGTGCCCATAAAATACATTAAGATGGAACAACAAATAATGTATTGTTAAAGGAGGATTTTAGGCAGTGGTAACTGAAGGCAGTGGAAAACATAGAAAAAGTAGAGCTGAGAGACTAGCCAAACTGTCTGCTGAAATGAGAAATAGACTCAATGAATTTGAGTTAGGGCTACATGGAATTAGGGAGGATACAAAGGAAGACTATGTGAATAGGATACTTCTGTTCGGAAACTTTCTGGTTGAACGAGATAAAACGTTTGAAAGCGCAGACCGACATGATATCGACTTGTTCTTATCGGGCTTTCCCAATGTTGGGACCAAAAACAACTTCATAATCAGTTTCAGGAGTTTTTATACAGCTAAACCCGAATTAGTCTCCCATTTGAAACTTTATGACGTTGAATTGGCACCTATCAACCCCGCAGATATTTTGTCCCCAGAAGAAATAATGCAGATTGCCCAGGAAGCAGGAAAGAAGAGGGACCTTTACAAGGTAGCCATACTGACGCTATACGAATCATGCTGTAGAATATCTGAACTAACTGCTTTGAGAAGGGAAGACGTGACTTTTCAATCTGTTAATGATAAAGAAGGTAAAAGAAAATTGATTGCGACACTTCATTTCATGCGAGCGAAAGGTGGAGTGAGAAAACAACCAATAGTCCTTGTGATGTTTGCCGCTGAGCTTAAACGATGGGTAGATGCTCAGAAAGGAAGCAGTTTCTTGTTTCCCAGCCCAAGTTTGAAAGACGAACACATTAGCGGTCAAAGTATCGGTGAAGCCTTATGGAATGCTGGACAACGACTAGGGATTAAGAAACCTTTGCATAATCATTGGTTGAGGCACTCTTCACTCTCTTATTTCGCGAATCAGAAGAATTACAATGAACAGCTTCTCATGTGGAGAGGAGGATGGATAAACACAGAGATGTGTGCTCGTTACATCCATAGTGGAGCTGAATTAGAAAAGAACGCATACTTAGAACGTTCAGGATTGGTCGTTGAAGGCGAAAAGAAGGAAACCAAGATATCTTCTAAGACGTGCCCTCACTGTCAATCGATTAATCCGTTCACCAATGATGTATGCGATTTGTGTGCTATGCCGCTTGAACTATCAAAGTATAAGGCTGAAATTGAGAAGAGAAGGAACATCGAGCAACTCTACAGTAACCTTAACCAGATAAGCACGGGCAAACTAAGCCTTGAACAAGAAAAGGAGCTTGAAAAAAGAACGGATTCAGTCCTTGCACTCTTGGAACTAGGCAGAGAGGACTTAGCGAGAGAATACATGGGAAAGCTCCTAGAACACTGGACGAAAGCATTCCTTGTTTCTTAGTAATGGAGGTGATAAAATGGTTCAAGAGCGAGACACTTGCCTTACCTGTGCCAAACTCTTTGAATGCTCAGCAACGTCGGACACATGTGAGAAATACGAGTACGAGCAGCCTGATAAGTCAGCTATCACTGCAAGGTATTTGAAAGCTGTCAAGAAACTGAATGAAGCTATATCTGAACTCAAACAGGCAGAAGTAGGTCTCGGCATCCTTGAAAAGATGGACAAGGCTAAGTCTGAGAAGACTACTTAGTAGAATTGGGAAAAGTTTCTTTTTTTGAATGTAGTCGCCAAGTTTTTAAGGCGTAGGGTAGTATAATAGATTGGTCCTTTTAGGACCCAGTTACTGAGTTAGAGTCCTGCTTTTCTTCTATTCCAACTCAAAACAAGAAGAGGAGGGAATAGCATGAAGAAGAAATCTGAAAGAATTGAACTGTTGGATGAAGAGACAAAACGTCGATACGACGAATTAGTCCAGAGGTATAGAAAGCAACACCCAGGGTCACTGGTCATAAAAGAGATAAAATTCGTGCGTGTGGATGAGAATGGGAAGGACATCAAGGAATAGAAGTGCTTGGCGAAAACCATCGAAGCTTCCGTGGGATGATGGAAAAAACATTCTTCTTGACAATTTTGCTGTAGGAAAAGTAGCAGTGAAGCCAAAACCAGTCCAGTTGACCGTAAAGAAGTACACCATTGAGGACCTTTTCAAAGAGCAAGCGGAACGAGCAGAAAGGAAATCTGAGGCTGAACCTATCAAGTTGATTCCCAAGAAGAAATAAAAAATTCATTGTGCCTAACTTCCAAATCTTCCCTCTTTTCTTTTCGAAAAGAAAACTTTCTAGGTTAGGAAATTTGGTTGCAAATCTCACTGTATCATAGATAGTGGAAGAATCTTTGAAGCCTAACTCAACAGCCAAGTTACCAATGAATTTTCCAGCAGTGTTTTGTTCCCATTTCTTGTAATGTTCCTCATCCTTCAGTATCCTTGTGCCTAGCTCATGTTTTCGTTTGATGATGTCAAGGTTTTCTTTCTGTATGCACGAGAAAAACCTCGTTTCAAAGCACCTATCTTTTTATGCCCATGAAATCCCACTATCTTACGAAAGTTTTGTAGTGGCAGCGAGCCTTTACAATAGACTCTTTACTCAGACTCAAACATAGCGACAGGCGGTTGCATGGGAAAATTCCAAGCGGATTTTGACCAAGATTTTCAAGTGACTGTTTTCTTAGTTCTCTTCTGCTTAATCTCAGCCTTATTCACTGTTGTTGATTTGTCACCTGGCAAAGCAACCTTCAAAGGCTTTTCTTCTTTGTGTCCATCGCCATTCCCGGGAATCCAGTAAAGAAATTGACGACTACTCTCAATCTTCTCTATCTTCAGTTGATTTGTCCGCTTAAGGATAGGGAGGGTCAACTCGTGGTCTATGCCAAGCTTTTCCATCAAGTTTTGCAATTCTGATGAAGAGAGCTTCTTTTCTTGCAGTGCTTTCAGAACAGCCAGTTGTTGTTCTATCTGGTTGATTCTCAATACCTCTTCTCTGAGGTCTTCCATTCTCATCACCTTGGAAACGACCTTTGAACCAATTTCACATACTTCCTTTCTTCTTTGTTGTAGACCAAATCAACTTCCTTTAACTTGATTTGAGGGTAGAATTCTAGAAACTTTTGACCTAAAGCTCCCAGCGTGTAGAAGATTTGCTCATCTAGTCTATTTGACACGATGATTTTGGCTTTCTCAAACTCATCAAGTTGAAATTCTAAATCTTTCCATCTTGGAAACAAACCTGAAGCAAACAACTCATCAAAGGATTTTGGTTCTCTTTTCAGTAAGGCTAAGACGTTGAGAAGAACCCGAAACATCATACTTCCTCAACTCCATTCTGTCCTAGCTCAGTTTTTCGTTTGTTAGTCAACTTATCATTGTATTGAAAGATTTGTTTCACGATGTCTTCATCCTTAATGCTGAAGAATATTCGTCGTTTGTCAAATGCTGTGCGGTGAAGATTTAATACTCCCATCTCCGACAGCCTAATTCCCACTGAAAGTATTTTGTCGTAGTTAACCGAAGTCAGCTTTTCTATCTCACTGGGTTTTAGTGGTTCGCCGAGCCTGTCAAGGCATCGTAGAATCTTTAC
>Ga0315268_10005545_pt1 | contig 13551 bp, 9 predicted proteins | sample C1_top_MG_FD_204535 | JGI IMG/M metagenome (GOLD analysis project Ga0315268, IMG submission 204535) | Sediment microbial communities from Yellowstone Lake, YNP, Wyoming, USA - C1_top | ecosystem: Environmental > Aquatic > Freshwater > Lake > Sediment | place: USA: Wyoming | collected 2017-08-01 | reverse complement strand
AGAACCGACCCGATGTCGAACGGTGTTGTTCAACTTCGTCCTCGTCGGCAGCTCCCCGCTGCCCAGAAAAACCGAGAGGCCTGTTTAAGAAAAGCAGTTGACACCGGCGCCTCCCTCATAGATGTGACCTCTGCGATCTCCGTGGCCTTTGTGCTAGTTCTCGGTTTTCGGTTTTCGGTTTTCAGCTGTCAGTCTTCTGTTTTTCTGTAAGTGCAGATCCCTCGTCCCGACTGCGTCGGGACGAAAGATGACAACCGACAAATTCCTTCCGGCAAATTGCCGGTTCCTGCCTCATTGGTAACGCAAGGCCACCATTGGTTCGACTTTTGCCGCGCGCCGCGCGGGGATGTAGCACGCCAGCGCGGCCACCGCAAGCAGCACGAACGACACGCCCGCGAAGGTCGGAATGTCAGTGGGGCTGATGCCGTAGAGCAGCACTTCGATGATGCGCGTCGCCGCCACCGCGCCGGCCAAGCCGATGCCCACGCCGATCAGCGTGAGCGCGAGTCCCTGTCCCACGATGAGCTTCAGGATGTCGCGCGGCTGCGCGCCCAGCGCCATGCGGATGCCGATTTCGTGCGTGCGCTGGCTGACCATATACGCGAGCACGCCGTAAAGCCCGACGCTGGCCAGGGCCAGTCCCAGCAGACCGAACAAGCCAAAGAGCGCCGCGCCGACCCGCGGGAAGAGCATGACCACGCTGGTCGCCTCAGCCAGCGTGTGCAGGGAAATGACTGGCACCTTCGCGTCAATTTGCCGTGCCTGCTGCCGGATGATCGGCAGGAGGGCGCGCGGGTCGCCATTGGTGCGCACGAGGAAGACGCCCATTTCAAACGGCCGGTTCGCATTGGACTGGTAGAGATACGGTCGCGGCGCCTCGCCCAGCGTGCGGTACTTGGCGTTGCGCGCCACGCCAATCACCTCTGCGACGCGGCCCTTTTTGTCGAGGACAATCCGCTTCCCGATGGGGTCTTCGCCGGGCCAGAATTTCGTCGCCAGTGCTTCGTTCACCACAGCGTAGTTCTGCTTGTTGGTGATGTCCTGTTCAAGAAACCCGCGCCCGCGCAGGATGGGAATACCCATCGCTTCGAAATAGTCCGGGCTGGCAGTGGTCGTATCCACGTCGGGCCACTCTTTTTCGGGCAGCGCGCTGTTTGCTTCGGTGGTGGCACTGGTCGTGCGGATTTCGAAGGCCAGCGGCAGGTTCGACACCAGCGCCGCCTTCTGCACACCCGGCAGCGCGCGCACGCCTTCCAACAGGCGGCGGAAGAACTCCGCGCTCTGCTCGGACTTGTAGCCCTGCAGCTCCGGCCCGAACATCGCCGTGGCCACGCCCTCGGCCCGGAAGCCCGGGTCGATGCGGTGGGCGTTGAGCAGGCTGCGCACCGAAAGCCCCGCACCAATCAGCAACACCAGCGATAGCGATACCTGTGCGACCACCAGCGTGTTGCGCAGCCGCCGCCGGCCGCGGCCTGCTGACGTGGTGCCTGATTCATCCTTCAGGGTGGAGGCCAGGTCGACGCGCGACGCGCCCCAAGCCGGCGCCAGTCCGAAAATCACTGCCGTCAGCCCGGCCAGCGCCATCGTGTAGCCGACCACGCGGAAATCCACCGCCAGCCCCAGCCCGATTTCAATGGGGAGGATCAGTTGCGGCATGCGCAACAGCGAATCGAGCGCCCGGTTGCTCCAGGCAGCCAGCAGCAGCCCCACCGCTCCGCCGCCTATCGCCAGCAGCAGGCTTTCCACCAGGAGTTGCTGCATCAGGCGCCAGCGGCTCGCGCCCATCGCCAGCCTCACGGCAATCTCTTTCTTCCGGGCAGTGGCGCGCGCCAAGAGCATGTTGGCGACGTTGGCGCTGGCAATCAGCAGCACCAGCCCGACCACCGCCAGCAGCACGAACGACGCCGCATAGAGGACGCGGTCCACGCCGGGGATGATCTTCACGTCGTTGGCGGGCAGCAGGCCGATGGTGCGATCCTTGTCCGTTTCGGGATAGGCCTGGGCGAGTTGGTGGCCGATCGTTTCCACCTCCGCGTTGGCCTGCGCGAAACTCACGCCGGGCTTCAGCCGGCCGATCACGAACAGCCAGCGCGCCCTGCGGCTTTCAATCTGGTCCCGGCGCCCCATGAACTTGCTCATCATCATGGGTACTCACATTTCCGACTGGAAACCGCGCAGCCTGCCGTTGAAGCTGGGCTCCAGGACGCCGATGATGGTCATCGGCGAGCCGTTCAGGCGGAGGGTGCGGCCGATGATGTTGGGGTCGCTCCCGAAGCGCCGCTGCCACGAGTTGTGGCTGATGACCACCACCGGGGCGGCGCCAGCGACGCTGTCTTCCTCGGCGGTGAACGTACGCCCGAGCTCGGCGCGGATGCCCAGCGTCGCGAAGAAATTTCCGGTGACCACTTCGCCCATGATGAACTGGCTCTCGTCGCCACGCTCCAGCGCGTAGGCATCCATGGCGTAGCCGACCAGCCCGCTGAAGCTGCGGCTCTGGTCGCGAAGGTCGGCGTAGTCGGGAAACGCCATCGGCTCGTGGGTGATGAAGGCGCCTTTCGCGGTGTTGTAGACCCCGGCCAGTTCCTCAGGCTTTTCCACGGGCAGCGGCTTGAACAGCACGGCGTTCACCACGCTGAAAATCGCCGCGTTCAAACCGATCCCCAGCGCCAGCGTGAGGATGGCCGCCACCGTGAACCCGGGATTCTTGCGCAGCATTCGCCAGCCGTACCGCACGTCCTGCCAGAGCGTGTCCATGGTGTCTCCTGATTCTCCGCGCCCTCTGTGATCTCTCCGATCTCTGCGATAACGTTTTAGTTTTCGGTTGTCAGTTATCAGTTATCAGACTTCAGCTTTCCCGCTATCCACTGACCACTATCCACTCTCAACTTAGGTCTCTACCTTTCGATACGGCCAGGGGTGGTGGAAAGTTCCCCCTCGGGCGCGCCCGCTATGCGATTCGCGGAGCTTGGTGTATTCTTTCGAGTTTAAATTGCGCATCGGGCGCTGCTTTGTGGGTCGCGGCGGAATTTATCCCGAGCGGAGCCAAGGGAGCCGCGACATCAACGATTCGTTTTTCGCAAGGGGCTTTAGCCCCTGAAGTCTGCTGATGACAGCCCCGCTCGAACTCACGACGCAATCCCTGGCGCAACTCGGCGCCACCGCTGCCGACGTCCCGCGCCTGTTCGCCGAATTGCGCGCGGAGTTCGACCGCGCCGCGGCTGGCGTCACCGACGAAGCAGGGTTGGAGGCCTTGCGCATTGCCTGGCTTGGCCGGAAGTCTGGAATCCTGAATGCCGTCGCCGACAATTGGCTGAAGCCTGCCCCCACAGACCTGAAGCGCGTGGTGGGGCCCGCCCTGAACGAATTGCGCGCGCACGCCGAGTCGTTCTTGAAAGAACGCCGCTATGGCGCCGCCGCGGCGGAGGCGGCGGTCAAACACGAACACCTCGACCTGTCGCTTCCCGGGGTGCAACGTGCGCTGGGCTCGCGCCACATCCTCCGCCAGACCTTCGACGAAATCGAGCGCATCTTTCTTTCCCTCGGCTTCTCTGTCGTCGCCGGCCCGGAGATCGAGACGCCCTACTACAACTTCGAAGCGCTCAACATCCCCGAGCACCATCCCGCGCGCGACACGATGGATACGCTGTATCTGGAAATGCCCAAGGGCGTCCCCGGCGAACTGCTGCTCCGCACGCACACTTCGCCGATGCAAATCCACACGATGGAGCGCCAGCAGCCGCCCGTGCGCATCATCGTCCCCGGCAAGGTCTATCGCCGCGACAACCCCGACTCGACGCATTCCTACATGTTCCACCAGGTCGAAGGGCTGGCCGTGGACACCGACATCACCTTCTGCGATTTCAAGGGCACGATGGAATATTTCCTGCGCGAATTTTTCGGGCCCAAAATCCGCACGCGCTTGCAGCCCAGCTATTTTCCGTTTACCGAGCCTTCCGCCGACGTTTACGGCAGCTGCTTTCTTTGCGACGGCGCGGGCTGCCGCGTGTGCAAATTCTCCGGCTGGATTGAGCTGCTCGGCGCGGGGATGGTGGACCCGGCCGTCTACGGTTTTGTGAACTACGACGCGAAGCAGCTCTCGGGCTTCGCCTTCGGCATCGGCGTGGACCGCATGGCGATCCTGAAATACGGCATCAACGACATCCAGCTCTTTTTCCAGAACGATGTCCGTTTTCTGCAGCAATTTCAGTAGGACAGACCTCCAGGTCTGTCCTCCGAGGATTCGATGGACAGGCGTGGACGCCTGTCCTACCAAGGCGCGATGAACGCTTCGCCACCGCGCGCGGGCCTGTACAAGCGCTTCTTCGCTTGGCTGATGGCCCATCACAGCGACGGCTACGAACGCCAGGTGGCCGTGCGCAAACGTGAACTGCTCGGCTCGCTCAGCGGCGACGTGGTGGAGATCGGCCCGGGGGCGGGCCCGAACCTGGTACATTTCGCGCGCGGCGTCCGCTGGGTCGGGTTCGAGCCGAACCCGTACATGCACGCGTACCTGCGACGCGAGGCGGAAAACCGCGGCGTCGCGGTGGACATGCGCTACACTGCCGCCGAGCAGCTCGACCTGCCCGACGCCAGCGCCGACGCGGTGGTCAGCACCTTCGTGCTCTGCTCGGTGGATGATTTAGCCGCGACGTTGCAGCAGATCTTGCGTGTCTTGCGTCCCGGCGGACGCTTCGTGTTCATCGAGCACGTGGCTGCATGGCGCGGCACGCGCTTGCGCCGCTGGCAGGACCGCATCGAGCCGATGTGGCAAGTGATCGGCGACGGTTGCCGCCCGAACCGCGAAACCTGGGCGGCCATCGAGCAGGCGGGGTTCGCCGACGTGCAGATCGAGCACTTCGAGGTGAAGCTGGTCGTACCGTTCGAAGTGCCGCACATCGCCGGCGTCGCCGTAAAGTAGCGCTGGCCTCTGGCCGGCCGGGGTGCGGGGCAGAGCCCCGCGCGTCTTGGTTTGTCATTCCGATGGCCGGTGCCCGCCGAAGCGGGCGGCCAGAGGAATCTCAGCGTTTCATGCTTGGCACGCAATGCGGCAAGCTTTACCGTGTCGGGACTGAATTAGGCTCATGAAGATTCTCTTCAACTGGCTGAAGGAATTCGTGGACATCGCGGCGCCTGCCGACGAAGTGCGCCAGCGGCTGTCGGCCGCGGGCATCGTTGTGGACACGATGGACGATTCGCCTGCCGGACCTATCTTCGACGTGGACCTGACCACGAACCGCCCTGACTGCATGGGTCACTACGGCGTCGCGCGCGAAGCCGCCGCGATTTACCGCACGCGGCTGAAGCGCGTCCAGCCGAAGCTCCGCGAAGTTGCCGAGAAGGCAGACTCGGCAACGCGCGTGGAAATCGAATGCCCCGAGTTGTGCGGGCGGTTCACCGCGCGCGTCATCCGCGGCGTGAAGGTGGGCCCGTCGCCCGACTGGCTCCGCCAGCGACTCGAAGCCCTCGGGCAGCAAGCCATCAACAACGTGGTGGATGCGACCAACTACGTCATGCTCGAGCTGGGCCACCCGCTGCACGCCTTCGACTTCGACACGCTGACCGAGAAGCGTATCGTGGTGCGTCGCGCCAAGCGCGGTGAAAAAATGCGCACCCTCGACGACGTCGAGCGCGCGCTGACCACTGAAATGTGCATGGTCTGCGACGCGGCGCGGCCCGTCGGCATCGGCGGCGTGATGGGTGGCGCCGCCACCGAAATCAGTTTGTTCAGCAAAAATGTGCTTTTGGAATGCGCTTGGTTCAACCCCATCTCCATCCGTCACACCTCGAAGGCGCTCGGGTTGCGCACCGAAGCCTCCACGCGCTTCGAACGCAGCGCCGACCCGGAGCTGGCCGAATTGGCTTCGCGCCGCTGCGCCGAGCTGATCCAGCAGATTGCCGGAGGCGAAATTCTCGCTGGCGTCGTGGACGTCTATCCCGGCAAGCCAGCGCCGCAGAAAATTGAATTGACGCGGCGCGAATTGCTCCGCGTGATGGGCGCCGACGTGCCCGACGCGGAGATTGAAAGTATCCTCGCCGCACTGGGCTTCGCGCCGAAGCGCACCGACGAGAGCCGCTCCAAACACAGCTCGCTGGTCGCGGCGTGGGAGTGCACGCGGCCCACTTGGCGCCACGACGTCACCCGCGAAGTTGATCTTGTCGAAGAAGTGGCGCGGCACTACGGCTACGACAAATTCCCCACGCGCCTGCCAGTCGCTAAGCAGGCTGCCGCGCGGCTCGAGCACGCGGAAGCCGAAGACCGCCTGCGCGAGCGCCTGGTCGCACTCGGCTACCACGAAATTATCTGCCTTCCGCTGGTGGATCCGGGCGACGACGCGCTGTTCCGCGCGGCAGGCGTCACGCCCGCAAAAATCGGCAACCCGCTGGCCGAAGACGCGTCGCTGCTGCGCACCTCGGGCCTGGCCAACATGCTCCGCACGCTTGAATGGAATATCAACCGCGACCAACGCAACCTGCGCCTGTTCGAAATCGGCCGCCGCTACGAATTCCGCGAAGGCAAATCCGTGGAGACGCACATCCTGACTCTCGGCGCCACCGGACTGGCACGCGAGAAATCCATCCACGAAGACGCTCGTGAATATTCCTTCGCCAATTTGAAAGGCGAACTCGAGTCCCTCGGTGAGTTGCTGGGCGGCTTCGTGTGGTCGAGCGGCGGGCCGGACTGGCTCCACCCCGCCCGCGCCGCGCAGATTGCATTGCAGGGACCGGGAGGGCACGACTTTAGTCGTGCCCAAAAGACGGCAGCAAAAGGGTCTGGGGCTTTAGCCCCTGAGGTAGCCGACCCGATCGGCGTCGCCGGCCAACTGGCTCGCCGCATCACGGATCATTTCAAGCTCCGCCAGGACGCTTTCGTCGCCGAGTTGCTGCTCGATCCGCTCTGCAAAGCTTATAAAGCCGCCCGCGCCGCGCTGACGTTCCAGCCGCTGGCGCGCTTCCACGCCGTTGAGCGCGACTTCTCCTTGCTGCTCGCGGAAGGCACTTCCTTCGCGCAGCTCGCCGAAGTCATCCGCGCACTCGGCATCGCCGAGGTCACACGGATTGACGCGCTCGATCTCTACCGTGGAAAGAATGTTCCGGCGGGAAAATATTCGCTGCTGGTGCGCGTCACCTTCCAGGGCCAGGACGCCACGCTCACCGAAGCCGAAATCTCCGGCTTCACCTCGCGTATCGTCGCCGCGCTTACCGAAAAGCTCGGCGCTTCGCTCCGCGCCTGAATCACGTTGTAGGTGGTAGGTCGTAGGTTGTAGTTCTCCAATCCCCGTCAATCCGCGCCTGCCCTGAGCGGAGCCCCGAACCGGATGGTTTGGGGCGGAGCCGAAGGGTGCATCCGTGGTTCCTTCTCTTCCACTCTTCCACTCTTCCACTTTTCCACTCTTGCACTCTGCCACTCTTCCACCCAGAATGGTCAGCATCCAGCCGGGGGAGACATCCGTGGCGAAAACGATTAGCGTGGAAATTTACGACCAGGCCTATCACATCCGCGGCGACCTGGACGAAGCTTACGTCGCCGAGTTGGCCCGCACCGTGGACTCGAAGATGCGCACCGTTGCCGAAGCTACGCGCACGGTGGATTCGTTGCGCGTCGCGGTGCTCGCCGCATTGAACCTTGCCGACGAGCTGCATTCCCTCCGCGCGCGTCAATCCGAGATGGAAGGTTCGCTCCGCGATCGCGCCGAGCGCTGCCTCTTCTTGGTCGACCAAGCCCTAAAATAAACCGTCGGGGCGGGTGTAGCCCGCCTCTTTAGAGGCGGGGTTGCTCCCGGGGGGCAAAATCCCCGCGTCTGAAGACGCGGGCTACACAACCCCGAAAACAAGAAGGGCGGGCACGGGGGCCCCCCCTACGACCGTTCTTGCCCTACTCGTTATTCGCCATTCGCGCTTCGCTACTCTTTTTCTTCTTCCTCTTGAATTCCTGCGGCCGCCGCCACTGAATCATCAGCTTCCAATCGCAATAGCCGCACGCCCTGGGTGGAGCGGCCGGCCTCGCGGATTTCGTTGGCGTGGACGCGGATCACCTTGCCCTGCTCGGTGATGATCATCACGTCGGATTCTTCGGTCACTTGCAGCGCCGCGACCACCGAGCCGTTGCGGTCGGTGGTCTTCAGATTGATGACGCCTTTGCCGCCGCGCGAGGTAACGCGGTACTCGGCCAGCGGGGTGCGTTTCCCATAGCCCTTTTCCGCGACGGTCAGCATCAGCGAGGTCAATGATTCGCGGATGTGGTCGCTTTCCAGCTCGTCCAGGTCCTGCGTGGTTTTCTTGAACTCTTTTTGGATGATGCCGAAGTCGGGCGCGATGGTGTCCATCGAGACGACGTAGTCGCCCTTGCCCAGATCCATCCCGTTGACGCCGCCGGCCTGCCGCCCCATCGGCCGCACTTCGGTTTCGCGGAACAGGATGGCCTGGCCGTCGTGGCTGGCGAGGAAGATCATCTGTTTGGCGTCGGTCAGCCTCGCGCCAATCAGCTCGTCCTTTGCTTCCAGGTTGATGGCGATGATGCCGCTCGAGCGCGGGTTCGAGAACTCGACGATCGGCGTTTTCTTCACCGTGCCTTGGCGCGTGGCCAGAAAGACGTAGCGGCCTTCTTCTTCCAAATTGCGCGCCGAAACGACTGCCGTCAGCGTCTCGCCCTCCTGGAACTTCACCAAGCTGCTGATGGCCTTGCCGCGCGTGGCCGCCGCGGCTTCGGGGATTTCGTACACCTTCAACCAGTAAACGCGCCCCTTGGAGGAGAACAGCAGGATGTAGCTGTGCGCTGAGGCGATGAAAAAATGCTCGACGAAATCTTCCTCGCGCGTTTTGGCACCGATGCGCCCCTTTCCGCCGCGTGACTGGTGGCGGTAGACGTCCACCGGGGTGCGCTTGATATAGCCCGCGTGGCTCACGGTGATGGCCATGTCCACGTCGGCGATCAGGTCTTCGAGCTTGATTTCTTCCACCTGCTCGACGATCTGCGTCCGCCGCGCGTCGCCGTAAGCCTTCTGCACCTCGCGCAGCTCCGCGACGATCACCTGCCGCAGTTTCTTCTCGCTCCCCAGGATTTCCTTCAGCTCGGCGATGCGCTTCTGAATTTCCTTCAGCTCCTCGAGGATTTTTTCCCGCTCCAACTGGGTTAGCCGGTGGAGTTGTAGGTCGAGGATGGCCTGCGCCTGGCGGTCGGTGAACTTCCACCGCTCGATCATCCCTTCCTTGGCTTCCTTCGGCGATTTGCTGCGGCGGATCAGGCGGATCAATTCGTCGAGGACTTCGAGCGCCTTTTTGTAGCCGAGCAGGATGTGCTCGCGCTCTTCGGCCTTGCGCAGGTCGTACTGGCAGCGGCGCCGCACGACGTCCACGCGGTGGTCGATGAACAGCTTCAGCAGCTCGACGAGGCCCAACTCGCGCGGCTGCCCGCCGACGATGGCCAGCAGAATCATCCCGAACGATTCCTGCATCTGCGTGTACTTGTAAAGGTTGTTCAGGATGAGCTTGGTTTCTTCGCCGCGCTTCACTTCGATGACGATGCGCATCCCCTCGCGGTCGGATTCGTCGCGGACGTCGGCGATGCCTTCCAGTTTCTTGGTCTGCGCCAGCTCGGCGATGCGCTCGATGAGCTTGGCTTTGTTCACCTGGTAGGGAATTTCGGTGACCACGATGTTTTCGCGGTCCTTGCCCACCTGCTCGATGGCCGCTTTGGCGCGCATATGGAACGTGCCGCGGCCGGTTTTGTACGCCTGCTCGATGCCGTCTTTGCCGTAGAGGTAGCCGCCGGTCGGAAAATCGGGCCCGGGCACCAGCTTCATCACTTTCTTCAAGCTGGTTTCGGGCTCGTCGACCAGCAGGATGGTGGCTTCGAGAATTTCATTCAGGTTGTGCGGCGGTATGTTGGTGGCCATGCCCACGGCGATGCCGCTCGAGCCGTTCACCAGCAGGTTCGGGATTTTGGTGGGCAGGACGGTGGGCTCTTGCGTGGTTTCGTCGAAGTTGGGGAGAAAATCGACGGTTTCTTTTTCGATGTCGGCCAGCAACTCTTCCGCGATTTTCGCCCACCGCGCCTCGGTGTAACGCATCGCCGCCGGCGGGTCGCCGTCCACCGAGCCGAAGTTGCCCTGGCCGTCGATCAGCGGGTAGCGCATGTTGAAGTTCTGCGCCAACCGCACCAGCGCGTCGTAGACCGGCGCGTCGCCGTGGGGGTGGAATTTGCCAAGGACTTCGCCGACGATCTTCGCGCACTTGCGGTAGGGCTTCGTCGAGGTCAGCCCCAGCTCGTACATCCCGAAAAGGATGCGCCGGTGCACGGGCTTCAGGCCGTCGCGGACGTCGGGCAGCGCGCGCCCGATGATCACGCTCATCGCATAGTCGAGATACGACTTGCGCATTTCGGCTTCGATATCCACCGGCATCATTACGGATTTTGTTGTCTCTTCGGCCATCTGCTTCTCCGTATTTGCGCTGCTTGCCCGATTCTCTCGCCGGGCGAATTTCTTCAAGTGGTCAGTGCACAGTGGTCAGTGTTCAGCGATTTCTGCCAGCGTTCTTGGCGACTGCCCGCGCCCCCGTTGGTCATCCTGAGTCCCGACCGTGCTTGTCGGGACGAAGGATCTCAGCGTGTCGCTTCACCTCGCACCGCAACTAAGCCGTGCGCCTTGCCACCCACTCCACGACGTAGGTTTTTACCGCTTCGAACGCGGCCGCGTTGTTCGAAAAGCGCTGCGCTGCAAAATGCTCTTCTAGGTGACGCAAAAACGCGTCGCGCTCCGCATCATTGCTGAATTCCACCGCGACGCCGCGCTCGGTGTCGGGGTTTGCGGTCGCCACCGCGCCAAAGCCCTCGCAGTACAGCCCCTTCATCCCCGGCAGAATCTTCCACGTCAGTTGGTAAATCATGGGCAGCCAAGCCCTTTAGGGGGTGGGGCACGGCATGCCGCGCCCCTACAAATGCCTCTCATTGCCTTCGTCTTGTCATTCTGAGCGGAGGCCTGGCCCGTCTCTTTTGCTCCGCGAAGCGGAGCGCCGGGCCGAAGCGAAGAATCTCCGGGGTACATGCAGCAACCGCTGAGATCCTTCGTCCCGACCGCAGCGGTCGGGTCTCAGGATGACAACAGAGACCGCACCTCTAGATATCCAAATTCACGACGTCGAGGGCGTTCTCTTCGATGAATTTGCGGCGCTCCTCGACGTTCTCACCCATCAGCGTGGTGAAAATTTCCTCCGCGGCGACGGCGTCTTCCAGCCGGACTTTGAGCAGCGTGCGCGTCTCGGCATTCATCGTGGTTTCCCAGAGCTGCGCGGGGTTCATTTCGCCGAGGCCCTTGAAGCGCGTGATGGTGAATTCCTTCTTGGCGTCTTCGAGCACGTAGTCGAGGACTTCGACGGCGTTTTCTTTGGTCACTTTGTCGCCGTTGCGCGCCACAGTGAAGGGCGGCTGGTTCAGGTCCTCCAGTTGCCGGTAGAGTTGCCGCGCGCGCTTGTAGTCGTGCGAGCCGGCCAGCGCCCAGTTGATGCGCGTTTCCCCGCGCGTCCCGTTGACCAGCACCAACTCGTAGAGGCTGTGCTCCTCGTCCCAATCAATTTTGGTTTCGAGCTTGAGTTTGGCCTTTTCGATCGCCGCTTCGAGCTTTGAAAGTTTCTTTTTCTCCTCGAAGTCGGTTTTCTTTTCCAGGTCGCTTTCGGCGACGATCTCGACCAGCGCGGGCTCGCGCAGCTTGCGGGCCAGCTTGGCGCGGACCTGGTCGTATTCCTGCACGTCGAGCAGGAACCGCGAGAGCTTGTCGCCCTCGAGCGACCGGCCGCTCTTGATCTTCACCACGTGGTCTTCGGTGGCACGCTGCATGATTTCGCGGGCGAAGTCACGTTCGTCGCGGATGTAGCGGTCCATCTTGCCGCGCTTCAGGCGGTAGAGCGGCGGCTGCGCGATATAGATGTGTTCCCGCTCGATCAACTCGCGCATGTGCCGGAAGAAAAACGTCAGCAGCAGCGTGCGGATGTGGCTGCCGTCCACGTCCGCGTCGGTCATCAGGATGACTTTGTGGTAGCGGAGTTTCGCGGGGTCGAAATCGTCTTTGCCGATGCCGGTGCCCAGAGCGGTGATGATGATGCGCAGCTCTTCATGGGCCAGCATCTTGTCGTAGCGCGCTTTTTCGACGTTCAGGATCTTTCCCTTGAGCGGCAGGATGGCCTGGTAGCGGCGGTCGCGACCTTCCTTCGCCGAGCCGCCCGCCGAAGGCCCCTCGACGATGAACAGCTCGCAGCGCGACGGGTCGCGTTCCTGGCAGTCGGCCAGTTTGCCGGGCAGCCCGCTGGAATCCATCGCGCTCTTGCGACGGGTCAGTTCGCGCGCCTTGCGCGCCGCTTCGCGAGCCCGCGCCGCGTCGATGCATTTTCCGATGATGCGGCGACCGACGGTCGAGTGCTTGTCAAAGTATTCGCCTAGCTTTTCGTTGACGAACTGCTCGACCTGCCCCTTGATGTCGCTGTTCAGCTTGCCTTTCGTCTGGCCCTCGAACTGCGGCTGCGGCAGCTTCACCGACACCACCGCGACCAGGCCTTCGCGCACGTCGTCGCCGGTGATGGAGACTTCGTCCTTCTGTTCCTTGAGCATCCCGAACGACGAAGCGTAGCTGTTGATGGTGCGCGTCAGCGCCGAGCGGAAACCGGAAAGGTGCGTCCCGCCGTCGACCGTGTTGATCGTGTTCGCGAACGCGAAGACGTTTTCCGCGTAGGCATCGTTGTACTGCACCGCAATTTCCATTTCCACGGTGTCGCGCTTGCCTTCCATGTAGATCGGCGAATCGTGCAGCGTGGTTTTGCCACGGTTCAGGTGCTTGACGAACTCCGCGATGCCCCCGGTGAACCGGAACTCGATCTTCTTGTTCTTCGCGCGCTCGTCTTCCAGCGTGATTTTCAGGCCCTTGTTCAGGAAGGCCAGCTCGCGCAACCGCTGGGCGAGGGTGTCGAAGCTGAAGTCCGTGGTGGTGAAAATCTCTTCGTCGGGGTGGAAGGTGACTTTGGTCCCGGTGCGCCGCGTTTTGCCGGTGGCTTTCAGCTTGTCGGTCGGCTTGCCGCGTTCGTAGGACTGCTCGTACACCTGGCCGTCGCGGCAGATTTCCAGGTCCAGCCAGTCGGCCAGCGCGTTCACCACGCTGACGCCCACGCCGTGCAGCCCGCCCGACACCTTGTAGGATTCGCTGTCGAATTTTCCGCCCGCGTGGAGCACGGTCATGACCACTTCAGCGGCGGGCTTTTTCTCGGTGGCGTGCATGTCCACGGGGATACCGCGGCCGTTGTCGATGACGGTCACGCTCGAATCATCGTGCACCATGACGTTGATTTCGTCGCAGAAGCCGGCCAGGGCTTCGTCCACGGCGTTATCAACGACTTCCCACACCAGATGGTGCAGACCCAGCTCTCCCGTCGAGCCGATGTACATCGCCGGGCGCTTGCGCACGGCCTCCAGCCCTCCGAGGACTTTGATCGATGTGGCGTCGTACTTGTGGCCTTTGGCGACCGTTTCTTTGTCACCCATGTGCAGCGCTCCTATTCCAAATGCTGGCT
>Ga0315268_10005544_pt1 | contig 13553 bp, 15 predicted proteins | sample C1_top_MG_FD_204535 | JGI IMG/M metagenome (GOLD analysis project Ga0315268, IMG submission 204535) | Sediment microbial communities from Yellowstone Lake, YNP, Wyoming, USA - C1_top | ecosystem: Environmental > Aquatic > Freshwater > Lake > Sediment | place: USA: Wyoming | collected 2017-08-01 | reverse complement strand
TGTTGAGTACAAAACCGATTCTCTGGATAGGAGAGCGTTCATACGCAATCTATCTCTGGCATTGGATTATTTTCCAGGTTACGCGCCCGACAGTAGATCTTGCTGGTGCGACCTGGGCACTCTATGCACTTCGAATTTTGATTGTCTTCGCACTTGCTGATATTTCACTTCGTTGGGTCGAATTGCCTATTCGATCAGGCGCTGTCGAATCATGGTTTCGGGGAATGAAATATCGAACAAAGAAAGTGAGAGTGCGCCAAAAGAGTTCAGTGCTTGCTGGATTGCTTGCGATCATTATTGCGACTTCATTGGTCAGTGCAAACGCATTGAGTTACGACACTCGCGCACGAGCAGCACTCAAGGCGAGTCTGGTTGCACCCGTAACAGAAATTCAAATTCCAAGTCCAACAAAGGCCTCTCTCTGGTTAACTGGGGATTCGGTGATCCTAGGAATTCGATATGACCTCAGCCAACAAGTGCCCATTGGATTGGTTAATGCCAGAGTTGGGCGCCAAGCCGGAGAACTTATTACTGTGCTCCACCACGACAAGGTTTCGATGACAAACTCACCTGTGATACTGGATTTAGGAAACAATAACCGACTCACTCGCGAGGAAGTCTTGGCAGTCTTTGAGGAGATTAAGGATCAACCGCAGATTATCCTCGTAAATACGGCTGTTCCCAGGCCATGGCGAGATGCAAACGACGCCCTTATTGAGGAATACGCAAAGAGATTCAGCCAGACCACCGTCATCGACTGGCGAAAGATCTCTACCGGTCATCCTGAGTATTTTGGACCAGACGGGGTCCACTTGGTTCCAGATGGCATCACCGCATACGTCGAAGCAATAATGTCAGTTCTGAATACAGATCTAATAAAATAGCCCTCGCACATTTCTATGCGAGGGCTACTACTTACATTTTTGAATTAGGAGTAAGTACCTGGCAGTCCGAAGGCCTTTGCAGCAACAGTCTCTGAATCAGAGTAGACACTCGAGACTTTAAACGATGTCCAACCTAATGCATTCTCTTTCTTTACATCAAGTGAGAGTTGCGCGGCTGGAACCGTTGAGATCAATTTCCACGGACCATTGCTTACGGAAATCTCTACGTTGTAACCAGTCAGACCATCTACAGCGGTCGGCGCTTTCCAGAAGATCGTCGCACCCGTTGAGGTGTAATGAGCAACAACGCCCTGAGGCGCTTCATGTGCAGTAAGGGCCGCTGAGGTATCGGACGCACTCGGTGTTGGAGAAGCGGATTCAGTTGGAGTTGATGATGCAGTAGCGGTCGGGCTCGGCGAAGGCTTCACATCTGAATTGGAGTTATGTCCTTTTGCCCAGACAATTAATCCAAGGAGAATAATTCCCACTGCAACTGCGAAAACGACTCTCCCTGATGCGCCGGGCTTCTTCTCGGTCGCTGGCGATGGCGTTGACGGCGCGGACGCAACAAAGGTTGGCGCTGGCGCTGGAGTTGAAACAATTTCTACGCGGGCACTTCGTTGTCCCGAAATTGGAGCCTCAGGAATAACAATCGCCTCAACTGATCTTTTCGACGCAACTCTCTTGGTTGCCTTCTTCGCGGACTTCTTCGCAGTGGTCTTCTTGACAGCGCTCTTTTTCACCGCGGATTTCTTTGTAGTGGACTTTTTGACCACACTCTTCTTGACGGTAGTTGCCTTAGATGTCGCTTTCTTCGATGTAGATTTCTTAACTGCTGCCTTCTTCGTTACGGTTTTCTTTGGTGCCTTTGTCGTAGCCTTTTTGGCCACTGACTTCTTAGCGGTTGCTTTCTTTACAGCCACAGTCACTCCTTGGGTAGCAGTACGTACGCTAGGAAACGCACACTTATGGGAGAAGGTTACCCCAGGGCCCCAAGCATTGCGGCTACTCGTGGCGCAATTGCTCGAAGAGATTGTCCCCTGTGGCTTATCAAGTCCTTCTTCTGCGCATCCAATTCGGCAAGTGATAGTTCACTTCCCTGTGGTAGGAAGATCGGGTCATACCCAAATCCATAGCTACCGATCGGTTGCCTCAAAATCTTGCCAGACAAAATCCCTTCGGCAGTGCTCTCTCTCCCATCTGGCATGACAAAAGCGGTGACGCAGGTGAAGTGGGCACCTCGATCTGCGTCCGGAATGGGCCCTAGTTGCGCGAGTACTTTTTCGATGTTGGCCGCATCATTTCCGTGAACTCCAGACCACCGTGCCGAAAGGACCCCGGGAGCTCCGTCCAAGGCATCTATGCAGAGACCACTGTCATCGGCGATGGAGGGAAGGCCCGTTTCTTGGCAGACGGTCCGTGCCTTCAGCAGTGCGTTCTCAAAAAAAGTCTCGCCAGTTTCTTCCACGTCCGCTAATTCGGGAAAGTGCTCGAGCCCAACAAGATCGATGGTGCGCGAGTGCAACTCTTCTAGGATGCGCCGAAATTCCATGATCTTTCCGGGATTGCGGGTAGCAAGAACCAATTTGATGGCGCTCATACGGCGAATCTACTTTGCTAAAACGGCAGCCTGCATGGCGGTGAGGTCCTTGCACCCAGCAACGGCAAGATCCAACAAACCGTCCAACAATGCGCGATCGAAAGGTTGGCCTTCTGCAGTTCCCTGAACTTCGATAAAGCGTCCATCCCCGCTACAGATGACATTCATATCGGTGTCGGCTCGGACATCTTCTTCATAGCAAAGGTCGAGCATCGGAACCCCGTCGATGATTCCAACACTGATCGCAGCGACAGAATCTGACAGAGGGTTGGACTTTGCAGCAATGTAGCCCTTCTCTTTGGCCCAGGCGATCGCATCTACCAATGCAACGTACGCACCCGTAATTGCTGCGGTCCGTGTGCCGCCATCGGCTTGGAGCACATCGCAATCGATCACGATCGTGTTCTCGCCCAGTTCCTCCATATTTACGATGGAACGCAGGGATCGGCCAACGAGGCGGGATATTTCCTGCGTGCGACCGCCAAGCTTGCCTTTAACGCTTTCGCGATCAGAACGTGTATGAGTGGCTCGAGGCAACATCGCATATTCGGATGTGACCCATCCTTTGCCACTGTCTTTGAGCCATCGAGGAACCCCGGGAGTAAAGGAAGCAACGCAGAGGACGCGCGTCTTGCCGAACTCGACTAGTACTGACCCCTCTGCATGGTCTAGCCAATTGCGGGTGAATTTGATCTGACGCAGGTCAGAGTTCTCTCTTCCATCGATACGGGACATCTTTTTCCTCTCCTAGGACAATTCCTGATGTTCTACTTGTCCCACTTCAGGACCAAGAAATCTTCGAGCCAGTCTTTCAAAAGATCCAGCCTCGCCAGTTGCCAGGAAGCGATGTGCGGCAGGACGATCCTGGGCGGTGCGTAGCAATGAATTCTCAACCAGTACACGGTAGAGATCTTTGGCAGTCTCCTCGGCGCTTGATACGAGGGAGACTTCGTTGCCCATCACATAAGAGATGACGCCCGTGAGCAGCGGATAGTGCGTGCAACCCAGAACGAGTGTGTCCACATCGGCGGCCATCACAGGTGCCAAATACCCACGAGCAATTTCAGTGATTTCAGGCCCTGAGGTTTCCCCGCGTTCGACGAATTCTACGAAGAGAGGACATGCGACAGAGGTAATCTGCAGCTGAGGGGCCGCAGCAAATGCATCAAGGTAGGCCTTGGAATCAATTGTCGCTTGAGTACCAATCACACCAATTCGACCACTGCGCGTGGCCGCGACCGCGCGACGAACTGCAGGTTGGATAACTTCTATTACAGGTACTGAGTACCGCTCTCGCGCATCGCGCAGCATCGCCGCACTCGCGGTGTTGCAGGCAATCACGATCGCTTTCACGCCCTGTTCGACCAAGAAATCAAGGGACTCAAGAGCGAAGGTACGGACTTCAGCTAGGGGTCTTGGACCGTAAGGACCGCGGGCAGTATCACCGATATAGAGAGTTGATTCGTTGGGAAGTTGATCCAATATTGCTCGAGCAACAGTCAATCCCCCTACCCCGGAATCAAATATTCCAATGGGGGCATCGCTCACGGTTCGTAGCCTACCTTTGCTAAGAATCAGCCGCCTGCGACTGCAGGAAGAATAGTTATTGAGTCGCCTGGCTTCAACGCCGTGTCAAGGGCGCCCGAAAAGCGGACGTCCTCGTCATTGACATAGACATTGATAAATCTACGCAGTGCCCCGTTCTCAAGCAGGCGCTCAGAAATTCCTGGATACTCGGCGTCGAGGTTGACGATTGCCTCGGAGAGCGTGGAACCAGTGGATGACACAACTTTTTGATCTTTCGTAAATGGCCGCAAGATCGTCGGAATTCGTACCTCGATTGACATGGCGTAATTATTGCCACTTTTGCCGTTAATCGGTAATCGGTAGCCAAAGTTCAGTCTGTAATCACCACGGACTCTTCAGACACCACGCCGTCGATGATCCGAAAGGATCGGAATTCGGTCTCTGGAGCGATCTCCTCGCGGGTGGATACGAGTACATAGTGGGCGCCCGGCTCACCTGCATAAGCAATATCTGTGCGGGAGGGATGCGCCTCTGTGTCGGTATGGGAGTGGTAAATGACGACTATCTCCTCATCCAGATCATCAACTTCGCGATAAAGCGCTAACAGGTCTTTGGGATCGAACTCATAGAAAGTTGGCGAGTGCGCAGCATTGATCATCGGCTTTATTCGATGGGCGATTCCGGATCCAACAGGTCCCAGGATGACACCACACGCCTCATCGGGATACTCAGCCCGCGACTGATCCAATATCGCGTCGACAAAACGACGTGAAATCTCAAGGCTCAACTATTTTCTCCTTCATCGTCAAACTGCTCCATGAGTGCAAGGACCAAACTTTCTTGCAGCCATCCAAGCCACGAGTACACCGCGAAGACTGCATGCATCGGGTCATCAGGCGAGAGCAATTCTAGGCGCTCGTGGGAATTGGCATCCACGTTCAATCTCACGCCAAGGGCCAATCGAATGTCATTGAGACCGCCGAGCCAGGACAACGCGCCCTCTGAATCCAGCAGGATGCTTCCGTGCTCCATCTCCATTAATTGAGAGCGGATCAGCATCGCATGTTGAGCTTTTTTAGTGCGCAAATCAGATTCGGTGTAGCGACGAAATTCGGAGGCGTCCACCGGATCGGCGTACGCATTCGGCAGCAGCCGCATCAACACCTCATCCTCGGGCGGTGAATCGTGTCCAGTAATGCCGACCATCTTTGCCAACGGATCTGAATGTTGCACATCAATGCGCTCGGCCAGAATTTCAATGAGTTGACCTGACAGATTAATCAGGACGTCCTTTTCGCTCTCGGATACATCAAGAATGTAAGAATCCTCGCTGAATTTTATAAACCCTTTAAAAGTTGTCATCTGCGCATCTCGAATTTTGCTGGCAACCTAGTGATCATCGCGCGCCAAGGTTGCCCATAAACCGAACTCATGGAGTCTGGCAACATCCCTCTCCATCTCTTCGCGTCGCCCGCTTGAGACAACGGCCCGCCCCTCGTTGTGCACCAAGAGCATTAGTTCTGTTGCGCGCTCTTTCGAATAATTGAACAGAGACATAAAGACGTAAGTCACGTAACTCATCAGATTCACCGGATCATCCCAGACAATGGTCACCCAAGGCCGATCTACAAAAAACAAAGTGTCGGTAAGTTCTTCGACCTTGCCTTCCGTCTGTGCCATGGGACTCCTTGAGAAGTAGGGCTAGTAAATCACTATGGCAAATATAGAGCTTGTCACTCCCTGCAAATTCTCATTGCCTGCCACGTTGATACGGTAGCGGGCTATCCCTCTTACATTCTCAATAGTTGAGAAGGTGAATTGGCCCGCAGCATCGGTTGCAACCGCTTTTCCGACGCTTTGCCATTTACCGGCCACGATTGTCTCAAGAGCAACGGGGACTCCGGCTTCATGCGGTTGTACGACTCCGCTAAAAGTAAATGGCAATCCAGCAAAGGCGGAAGCGGGTGGAGAAGCATTTAGAAGGCGACCTACGGCCAATGTCTTTTCCGCGCTCTCCGATGCCAGGCGCTCCCACGTTGCATCCGATGAGAACCGCAGCACGGCATTTTTACCGATTATCAGCGAAGTAGAGACCACACCATCTGGCCCCGTCGTTGCATCAAGAATGTCACGCCAAACACTCTCGCCCGTTTCTTTCAGTTCCAACCTAACGGCCAATCCTGCAATTGGCGTCATATCAGGAAGTTGAAAGAGGCCATCTATATTTACAGGGCTGCCGTACGCCACGGCATTTTGATCGGTGACAACGGTGCTATCAACTTGATCAGGGGCAATCGCTTGGGCAACTTGGCGCACGGCATCTGTCGCGGTGGGATCTTCCATTCCAAAAGTCCACGCTGTGATTCCGCCCAGACGATACTTAGCCACGAGTTGGGCTCGTACGGCGTAACTTTGAGCATTTTGATACCAGGCTGTGCGAGAGGCAGTGCACGAGGTTGCCAATCCATTGCTCGACGGTCCCGAATATACCTTCTGATAGGAGAATGTAACTTCAGCAAGAGAGGCGCTATACGTGGGCGCTGCCCCGTAACTTGATGCAAGGTCGGCAGCATCTCGCATGACAAAAGTTGCTTTTGCCCCCGGAACTATCACGTTTGCGACCGAACTTGGACAAACTCCATCCACCTTCGTGACCCAATCTCGACCATAGCCAGGAACTCCGACGTAGACCTTGGAGGCGGCTACAACAGACACTGCGTAGGAAACTGATTGCTCTGCCCACGTAATTGGACCGATAGGACCAGGAGAGCTCGTCGAGTAGTCATAGGTCATGATGCGTAGACGATCGATCATCGGAGAAATAGTTGCCCAGTCGTAGACGTAGTAGCCCTTCTTACCAGTTGTCGGATCAAAGAGAACCGGTGTGGTGATCGATAGCAATTTGCTCAAGGCGTGAAGAGAGGCGCTCAATTCCGCAATGAATGCATCCCAGTTCACCATCGTTGCAGGCCAGGATGTAGTCCCGTCGGTGAAAGCAAAACCTTCAAAGTCCAGATCGATTCCATCAAAATTATTCGCGGTAACAAGATCGGTGATGGTCCTTACTACTTGTGTCCGCGTCGCAGGTACCGAGAGAAGTTTTGCCAATACCAACTTATCTGTTCCATCAGTGATAGTCGGAATGATTTGGAAACCAGAATCCCTCATTGTTGTGAGAGGAACCGCCATGGGAACACTCGGGTTCGAAGGCGTATACAGATCCGTAATCTTGGTCGCACCCTTTAGCGTGTACCAAAATGGCATCACCTCTTTAACGAGATCTCCGTTTGCAACTGCCGAAGGCAGTGCAGTCTTCATTGCGTAGTACGGAATCCAACCGGTGAGAATCTTCCGCGGCGGCGACTGAGCGGAACTTTGCGAGGCTGGAAATATCGCCACTACGACAATCATCAGCGCAGCCAAGACTGCGGTTAGACGGAAAACGTGCCTCGATGATCGCATAGGGTTTTTAGGGTATCGGTTGAGGTCGCAATATCGCCCAGTGTGACTCGAATGGTACCTATCGAAATTCTCAGAGCTAAAATCGATACCTAGTTATCTTCAGGGGCAGGTCGAAGACCTGAATAAATCTCTTTGCATACAGGGCAGATTGGGAATTTCTCTGGGTCGCGAGATGGGACCCATTTCTTCCCACACAGCGCACGAACGGCCTTGCCGCTTACTGCAGATTCAACAATCTTTCCTTTTTTCACATAATGGGCAAACCGATCATGATCGCCATCATCGACCTTGAGCTCTGGCTTTGTGAGTAGGTCCGTATCGCCCTCATCAGACGGTGAGCGTCGAAATATTGCCATGCCGCAAAGAATACTTGCCCCAGCAAGAAAAAGATAAGATAAAGAAATGAAGGATCTACTTCGCACGGCAGACCTCTCGCGATCAGACGTGGAATTGCTCCTTTCCACCGCCGCAGATTTTGCGAAGGATCCGCTGGGAGCCCATACCGCTCTGGCCAATCGAACTGTGGCCATCTACATGACCAAGCCATCGACCCGAACACGCCTCGCGTCGGAGACCGCGATTGCGCACCTTGGTGGAACGCCGATCTTCCTTCGCGGTGACGATCTGCAGTTGGGACGAGGCGAGACGATTTCAGATACTGCGAAAATCATCAGTCAATTTGCGAGCGCCCTGATCATTCGCACCTTTGCTCAATCCGATGTTGATGAATTAGGTAGCGCCTCAACGATTCCAGTTATCAACGCACTTACTGATGAGGATCACCCAACGCAGCTGCTCGCCGATTGGTTGACTATCCGCGAAACTTTCGGTGAGGACATTTCGGGAAGAAAATTTACCTACCTGGGCGATGGCAACAACATGTCGCATGCATGGCTGATCATGGGAGCCATAATGGGCGCGCACGTTGTTGCAGCGACGCCTGAAGGCAAATGGGCACCCGATCCTGCAGTAGTGGCACAAGCCAAGAAGATTGCCGCGGTTAGCGGCGGTACAGTTGAAGTAATCCACGACCCAGAAGCCGCTGCCAAGAGTGCGAGTGTTCTGTACACCGATGTGTGGATGTCCATGGGTGATCCTGAATCCGAACGAGTTGAGAAGACCGCAGTCTTGGCGCCTTTCTCGGTCGATTCCCGATTGATGAACATGACTGCAGAAGATTCGATTTTCATGCACTGCCTACCGGCCCATCGTGGCGAGGAAGTCAGCGCAGAGGTAATTGACGGCCCGCGTTCGGTCATATGGCGTGAGGCCCTTCACAGAAGAACCACGATCCAGGCCCTCCTCTACCACCTAGTAAAGGGTGAGATAAAGGGCAACGTTTAACCACATAAGCCTTCAGAAGTGATTGCAGTTCACTGCCAATCGCTCACGTGTGACCCGTAAGACAGCAAATGGCATGACAATGAAATTGCCAACCACTACGGTTATCCCCATGCGTGTTGCAGTACCAAAAGAAATTCGGGACGGCGAGAAGCGTGTAGCCCTAGTTCCCGACATCATTAATAAACTCACCCGTCTTGGCCTCGATGTAAGTATCGAATCTGGCGCGGGTCTCAATGCTCAAGCCTCTGATGCAGCATATGAAGAAGCCGGAGCCACCGTCGTAAAGGGAGATGTACTCAAGGACGCAGATGTCGTTCTCTCAGTTACAGCCCTCACGCCGGCACAGATGAAGACCCTGAAAAAGGGCGCCATCACCATTTCTTTCCTTTCTATTACGAAGGAACAAGAGACCATTGACGCGGCACTCGCGGCGAAAGTTACGGCCTTCTCTCTCGAGTTGGTTCCCCGTATTTCGCGAGCGCAATCCATGGACGGCCTCACCTCCCAGGCACTCTGCGCCGGTTATCGCGCAGTGATTGTCGGCGCTGAACTCTCTCCTCGATTCTTCCCACTGCTTATGACGGCTGCAGGAACCGTGACTCCCGCTCAAGTGCTCGTACTTGGCGCAGGAGTGGCTGGACTGCAAGCAATCGCAACAGCCCGCCGACTCGGCGCGGTTGTTTCGGCTTACGACGTTCGACCTTCATCGGCCGACGAAGTGAAGTCGATGGGCGCAACCTTCATCAATCTGGAGCTTGAGTCACTCGAAGGCACTGGCGGTTATGCCCGCGAGATGACCGAAGAGCGCGCGGCAAAACAGCGCGAACTGCTCACGCCGTATATCGCCAAGTCCCACGTTCTCATTACAACGGCGGCAGTTCCAGGACGAGCTGCTCCACGACTTGTTACTCAGGCAATGGTCGACTCAATGGCACCAGGTGCGGTCATCGTGGACTTGGCAGCAGAGACCGGCGGAAACGTCGAAGGATCAAAGCCAGGCGAGATCGTCACGACTTCCAACGGCGTAGTGATCTGGGGTGGCAAGGATGTTCCTAGCCAGCTCCCCTTCCACGCTTCCATGCTCTATTCACGAAACGTCGTCAACTTGCTCTCACTGATGACCAAAGAGGGCGTAGTAACCCCCGATTTCGATGATGAAATCATCATCGGTTCGGTAGTTGCTCACAACGGCGAAGGGAAAGAGGCCATCAAGAAATGATGAGTAACGGCTTGGCTCTGCTTTCAATATTTACTCTCTCGATATTTGTAGGGTTCGAGGTGGTCTCTAAGGTCAGCTCGACTCTGCATACCCCGCTTATGAGCGGTGCAAACGCGATCCACGGTGTCATCTTGGTGGGCGCAATCGTGGTCGCAGATCACTCTTCCAATAACATAGAACTTTCACTCGCACTCGTGGCCATTGTTCTTGCAACAATAAATATGGTCGGCGGATTCGTTGTGACAGACCGGATGCTCGAGATGTTTAAGGCGAAGAAAAAATGAGCCGCAACTTATACGACCTCATCGGACTAGCCGCATCTGTCTGCTTCATTCTCGCCCTGAAGGGCCTATCTCATCCAAAGACTGCACGTCGCGGTAACTTGATCGGTGCCTTCGGTGCCACTGTCGCGACAGTTCTCGTCTTCTTCTTCACTGGCAACAAGGGCGAAGCCGAATGGCACTCACTCCCGTTGCATCACTTAGGGCTCATTCTTATTGCCTTTCTCATCGGACTTCTCGTCGGCGTTCCTGCCGCGCGCAAAGTGCAGATGACGCAGATGCCACAACTTGTTGCCCTCTTCAACGGTGTTGGTGGCGGTGCAGCAGCACTTGTCGCAATCGTTGAATACTTGAAACTTGGCAAAGGTGCGAGTTCGGCGGCAGTTATCGCTACCGTCTTCACGGTAATCGTCGGAAGCGTTTCCTTCTCCGGCTCGTGCATCACCTTCGCAAAGCTTCAAGAGCTAATGACGACTCGTCCCGTGGTGTTTCCTGGTGGACGTTTCGTCATTGCAGCAAACCTTGCTGGCGTTCTTGCAGCGGGCGGATGGGTAATTCACTCAGGTGGAAATACTTCCCTTGCAGTCCTTGGCGGACTCTCGCTGCTCTTTGGAATTCTCTTCGTGCTTCCAGTGGGTGGCGCCGACGTTCCAATCGTGATCTCCCTCTTGAACGCATTTACCGGTCTTACAGTTGCCGCCAGCGGTTATGTCCTACAGACAACACTGTTGATCGTTGCTGGAACATTGGTTGGTGCAAGCGGAACGATTCTGACTCGCAAGATGGCAGAGGCAATGGGACGCTCGCTCTTCAAGACGCTCTTTGGTGCATTCACCGCCAAGCCAACCGCAGCAACTGGTGCAGCAGAGACGCGTTCAGTTAAATCTGGTTCGCCTGAGGACATCGCCATTCTTCTTAACTATGCACGTCGCGTAGTTATTGTTCCTGGCTTCGGACTTGCTGTTGCGCAAGCGCAGCACACGGTTCGCGAGTTGGCAGACATCCTGGCCGCTAAGGGAATCGATGTTGCCTACGGTATTCATGCCGTTGCAGGTCGTATGCCTGGCCACATGAACGTTCTTCTCGCCGAGGCCAATGTTCCATACGAGCAGTTGCAGGAGATGGACGAGGTCAACCCGACCTTCGCCCAGACCGATGTTGCACTCGTTATCGGCGCAAACGACGTAGTGAACCCAGCAGCCAAGAACACTCCCGGCTGCCCAATCTACGGAATGCCGATCCTGGAAGTTGCCGATGCTGCAAACGTCGTCTTCTTGAAGCGCTCAATGCGCCCTGGGTTTGCCGGAATCGAGAACGAACTTCTCTACGATCCAAAGACCACGTTGCTCTTCGGAGATGCCAAGGACACCCTCACCAAGGTTGTCAGCGCCCTAAAGAACCTGTAGTCATACCCAGCGACTCCTGGTCGCTTCGCGAAGGTGCACCGTAACTGGTGCGCTTTTTGCTTTGCCGCCGCTTCGGGCTCGAAAGAGTGCAGGTTCGGCTGAAAGGATTACGCCTCACCTTGCACTCTTTTCGTCGCCCTCAAGGTCACGGATCAAAGCAAAAGGTGCAAAAGCCGACGTAATCTTTTCAGTCGGCGTTGCATCTTTGCGATGATCCCTGAGTTGCAGATAGTTGAACTTTCAACTATTATTGGGCCAGTGCCAGCCAAAGGAGAGCAACCATGCCAGCAGTAACCGTTAAGGACATCACCGTTCTTCCGAGGGTGAGCGCTGATCCATCCCTTCGAGCCCGCAAGGTCAAGAGCGTCACCACTGCCCCTTCGGGCTTTGAGGGCGAAGGCTTCCCGGTTCGCCGCGCATTTGCCGGCGTCGACATGGCAGAGCTCGATCCGTTCGTTCACCTGGATCAGATGGGCGAAGTGGAATACGCACCGGGTGAACCCAAGGGAACTCCTTGGCATCCCCACCGCGGATTTGAAACGGTCACCTACATCATCGATGGAATTTTCGATCACCGCGACAACAATGGCGGCGGCGGAAGAATTTCAAATGGAGATACACAGTGGATGACGGCAGGCGCTGGAATTTTGCACATCGAAACTCCGCCAGAATCCTTGGTGATGAGCGGCGGACTCTTCCACGGTTTCCAACTCTGGGTTAATCTTCCGGCTGCTAAGAAGTGGTCTCCCCCTGCATATCAAGATCTCCGTGCAAGTGAAGTTGTGCTTCTGGCATCGTACGATGGTGGCGCATTGATCCGCGTTATCGCAGGAGCAGTCGATGGTCACAGTGGCCCGGGATCAACGCAGACTCCAATTTCTTTAGTGCACGCGACGTTGCAACCAGGTGCTGAACTTCGCCTTCCTTGGCGCAAGGATTACAACGCACTTGTCTACACAGCAGCAGGTGCAGGATATGTCGGTGAAGAGGCGCGTCCGGTGAAGATGGGCCAACTCACCGTCTTTGGCGAAGGCGACAGCATCGTCGCGCGCGCGGCCGATGTTCAAGAGAGCCGCTCTCCTGCAATGGAACTATTCATTCTCGGTGGGCAACCGATCAAGGAACCCGTCGCATGGATGGGGCCGTTTGTCATGAATACAAAGGCCGAAGTCATTCAAGCTTTTGAAGATTTCCAAAAGGGATTGCTTGGGACTATTCCTGCAATTCAGAAGGAGTCGGCTGCAGCGGATTCCGATGTCTTAGATGTGCACGGAGCTCCTCGCACCATCGTCGAGAAGTAGCCAACACGCCTGACGAAGTTCACCTGAGATATACCAGGCGTACCCCAGCAGGACGCTGACCTTTGGGACTCTATGAACATTCTGTGATGGGGACTTTGGTTGTAACAAAGCCCTCTAGCGGAACGTTTATGCAGGTATACCTCACGAATATGTGTGGGCCCACGAAAGGAAGAGCCATGTATCTGTTAATCCTTCTTCCACTTTTCATCTTGGCTAGCCTGGCTGGAATTCTCTCTCTGATGTTCGAAGATCCTGACCGCGTGGCCAGTAACTATTCCCCTTACGTCGAAATCGGCAAATAGAGCGAAGATTGCTCGATGGGGATAACTCGCAGAAATTGTCGGCGCTCTCCAGAACCATTCATACATGGTCCACATTGCCAAGGAGTTAACGCAAGAGAGTGATCTCACCGAGAAAGTGGCCGAGTTACTTCAGGCAACACCGGGGATCAGTTCTCTGACAGCACTACTGCAGATCGATCCTTTCTCGCTTGCGCAACCAGCCCGGATTGATTACTTGGCTGCATTGG
>Ga0315268_10005542_pt1 | contig 13556 bp, 13 predicted proteins | sample C1_top_MG_FD_204535 | JGI IMG/M metagenome (GOLD analysis project Ga0315268, IMG submission 204535) | Sediment microbial communities from Yellowstone Lake, YNP, Wyoming, USA - C1_top | ecosystem: Environmental > Aquatic > Freshwater > Lake > Sediment | place: USA: Wyoming | collected 2017-08-01 | reverse complement strand
CGGCATATACGTCGACAGGTGCACCGCAGGCACGACTATCGTAGGCAACGACGCGAACCTGAACCACTACGACGGCATATACCTCGGCACCTGCAACGGCGTCGTGGTATCCGGCGGCAACACCACCGACAACGGCTGGTACGGCGTGGATGTAAGGTCCGGCTCGAACGCGGAGATCAACGGCGTCAACTCGACGCTGAACCACTGTGGAGGCATATTCCTCTACTCGACCTCCAGCCCGAATGTCAACGGAGGCGTCGTCTCATCGAACCTCGCGGACGGCATATACACCGTCTACAGCGACCCGCAGATAGACGGCACGACTGTGGCGTCGAACACGAGGAACGGCATCGAGCTCAGTACAGCATCGGGCCCGTCGCTCATCAACGACTGCGACGTGATATCGAACGGCATACAGGCATACTCGTCAAGGACAGCAGCGGCACGGTGATTTCGAACTCCAATGTGAAGTCGAACTCGCAGTGCGGCATATACCAGTCCACCTGCCCGAGCACCCAGATATCCGGCAACAACGTGTCGTCGAACGCGAAGATGGGCATAGTTGCCTACACCTGCAATGGCATATCGGTGACGACCAACGACATATGGCTGAACGGCGCGATGGGCTACAACGCGGTAGAGATCAGGGGAAGCACGGGCGGCAGCATAGTGGCGAACAACATCGGCGGCAGCCTGCGCGGGCTGAGCCTGGTGACCTGCACCGGCCTCGTGATCTACCACAACGACTTCGTCAACAACGCGAACCGCGTCTACGACAGCAACGGTCCGTCCAACTCGTGGGACTCCGGCGGAAGCGGCAACTACTACAGCGACTACGGCGGCTCTGGGTACTACTACTTCAACTACCAGGGCGTGGACCACTACCCGCTGCTGACGAGATGGCCGTGAAGACAGAATAAAACCTAAAACCTAAAGACGGAAGGAGGGACGAAAACCCCCTCCTCCCCCTATAATATTTTTATAAAAATTTTTGTGAGTTCTTCTATACACGTTCGAATTATGCTGATTCAAACGTCGATTCCGGCCTTACAGCTCTCGATTTCAATATCAAGGTCGCGCGGAATCTCCCCCTTCCTGATGGGTTTGCCGCAGCTGTAATCCCCTTCGGGGCAGGGGCCGCGCACGCAGCCCGGACCCGCCTCATCGAATAGTATGGGCGAGACCTTCCTGACCTCGGCCAGCATCAGCCAAGCCATCTTCCTTATCTCCCACTGCGCCCGCCTGCAGCAGCGCAGTGAGAAGAAATGCCAGAGCTCCCTGGCGTTCATCGTCACGGTTATGTTCGTGTTGCAGGCGTTAGGGAGGACGTATCTGGCATCCTCCTTGGGAACGATCTCCGCCAGTTCCGAATAGGACTTCCATATCCGGTCCATCAGCTCATCGTATCTCCTGCGGGCCTCCTTGTCTGCCGAGATAGAGGGGGGGATTATGTACTCCGCCTTGTCCATGGGGACATACCTCTGGCTCTGCTGGGAGTAGGAGGCGATTCTGTGCCTGACGAGCTGGTGCGTGAGCGCCCTCGACACCCCCTCGGCGCTGAATGTGAAGCTGGCATGCTCGATCACCGAAAGGTGCCCCATGCCGATTATCTTGGCGATCGCCTTCCGCGCCTTCTCATCGCTCATCCCTTCCAGTATTGATGAAGCGGGCTCCTCGGAGTAGCAGGAGAGGGCGGCCGAGGCGCAGATCCTGTCAGGCTCCTCGGGGCAGCTTATCAGCTTGATTCTCATAGCGGACCTTGCAGTGTATGAGGAGAGCGGAATTAAGGTTTGCCCCAGGGTCCGCCGACAACGAATGACATCGTGACCTGGGCATTCTGCCCGTCCCGGGAAGGGTTCTGCAGATCATCCAGCCGAAGGACTTCCACGTCGGCGAATTCCGACAGGCGCCCTGCTACGCCGGGTATGTGGGCGTCTCCGACGACCGCCAAGATCGTCCCGGACCGGGAGGATATCCCCCTTAGTCTCTCCGCCATGTGCTCGTTGCGCTCGTCGATGAGCACCCTCGCCACCGAGGGGTATGCCCTCTCGACCTCGGCCATGAACCCCTTCTCGTCCGATTTGTACCTCTCCATCTCCTTCTCGACGGCCGATTTCCCGGCGACGAGCGAGACGAAAATGCCGCCGATCATGAGCAGCTTCTCCCTGATGGACATGGCAGCCGTCATCCTTCTGAAGACCATCAGCGCGTCCATGTCAATCAGCTCTATCCCAGCGCCTATCTCCTCCGCCGCCTCCGCCGCCGCTATCATCTCGCTCCCCGGCTCGCTGCCGTACTGCTCGGCGAGGCTCTGCTGCAGCTTGGCGAGCAGCCTGTATGTCAGGGGCAGCCCTCTCCCATCTCCCCGCTCCCTGCTGCGCAGCGCGGAGAACCTGCCGGAGTCGAGCTCTAATGCCACGGTCTGCGGGCGAATGCGGCGGACAGCCTCCTTGACAGCGTTCTTCATGTCGAAAACGTGCCCTATCCCCAACAGCACTATCGTAGGCCTGGTTCCGGCCTGCAAGGACTGCGTCGGCGCTCTTATTCGATCCAAACCATCACCCCCTCATCAATCGTACCCGTGCTCCCCTATGAGCGGGACGAATATGCATCCTCCCCTGCTCTCGCGGGTTATCCTCCCTCTCCTCTTCCGCAGCTTTATCAGGTCTTGGCAGTACCTCCCTCCGACCGGAACCAGCAAGATTCCCCCTTCCGCCAGCTGTTCCAGCAGTGGGGCAGGTATGTCCGGTGCGCCGCATGCCACGAATATGCGGTCGAACGGCGCCTTCTCCGGGAGCCCCTTCGACCCATCTCCGAGGACGACCTCCACGAGCCCGGCATAGCCTGCGCGCGCGATGTTCGACTTCGCTGTCTCCGCCAGCTCCGGGATCCGCTCGACAGTGAAGACCTTGCCACCCGGCCTCACCAGCTCGGCCGTGACCGCGGCATGATACCCGGATCCCCCGCCCACCTCCAGCACCTTCTGGCCGGGCGCGAGTTCCAGCTCCTCCTCCATTATCGCCACCATGTGCGGGGCGGATATCGTCTGCCCCATCCCTATCGGCAGCGGGGAGTCCATATAGGCCTCATCGGACATGTTCTCCGGCAGGAATGCCTCCCTGGGGACCGCCCCCATCGCCCTCTCGACTTCGTCCGTCCTCACGTAGCCGCTCGATCTGAGCCGCCTGACCATCCCCTTCCTTCTGTCATCGAACGGATCAGGGTGCATCGGCATCGATCCTCACGATATCCTTAGCCGCACGTCCGTTGTGCTAGGTCGCCTGATTCCCTTGGAGTATATCCGGACGATATCCCTCGCGGAGGCGGACCCCTTGTGGAGCGTCCTCCCCTCTACCCTGATCGATGTGATCGCCGCTATGTTTCCCTCGATCTCTATCAGGTCCCCGACCTCGAACTCCTCCTCGGGAATCGCCAGGATCTCCTTGGAGTAGACCTTGCCATGGCGATCCAGGGATATCTTGACCCAGACCTTGTCGAAGCGCTTCGCCCATATCGTCACTATGTCCTTCGCCTTGGCGCTGTCCCTGCGGTCGCCCTTGGTCTCGAGCGAGGTGACTAGCACACGATGGTCGTCATGGTACAGCTCGTCGCTGACACTGACCTCCTCCGAGGGAATCAGGGAAACGGTCGAGCGGGAGGATTCCTCCATCCAGCTGACGACTATGGGCACCTCTATCGGCCTCTCCTCCGCCAGCTCGACGGCGTGCACGTGGCCGCATTCGCAGCATCTCACCGAGGATTTCAGCACTATCTGCCTCTTCCCGACGACCCTGCCTCCGAGTATCTCGTGCGCGGTCTCGACGCCGCATACAGGGCACTCCGTGGTTATCTCTCTGGGCGGCTTCATGTCGCATCTCCAACAGGCTGCATACGGAAATAGGCTATCGTTTTACCTCGAACATGGCGTCATGTCCCGGGATCACGAAGTCGGCGATCTTGAGTATGCGCTCCATGCTCTCCTTTGCGAGCTTCTCGTCTATGTTGATGGCCGGCGGGGTCATGGTCTCGTAATTCTCGACGGTCGGTATCGCATCTCCGGCGATTACGTACTTCCTGTCATCGGAGACCACGACCACCGACACGGATCCCTCGGTATGGCCCGGGGTCGAAAGGAATCTCACGCCAGGGACAAGCTCCTTCCCGTCGTCCGCGTGCTTGAAGTAGATTGGCGGGTTCTCCTTCCTGTCAGCGTAGAACACGGACTTTCTGAAGAGCAGGTTGCAGCCGCAATGGTCCAGGTGCAGGTGCGTGTTCACAACGAAATCGACATCGTCAGGCGACAGCCCCCTCGCCGCCAGGGCGTCGATGAGCACGCCGTCCTCGCCTAGCAGGCCGGTGTCGACGACGATCTTCTTGCTCCCCGCATCGACCAGCGTGACGCTGGACCTGGCATCCCTCACCTCCTCCCCCTCGCGGAGCAGTGAGCCGCTCTTCAGCACAATGACCCTGATCGGCATCATCTCCCTATCCTGTACCTGTGCCCCGATTCGCACCTCAGGCCGCCGCGGGACGCCGCGAGCCTGCCCTGGCACTTCGGGCATCTGGCGGTCTTTGCGAGCTCCTCGAGCCAAGCGTCCCTGACGTCCGGAACGCTCTCCCGCCTTATGCGCTCCACTATGTCCCTCTCCTTAGGGGTATTCGCGAACTGCATTATATCGATGGCCTCGCCCCGGGCCGCTCCATCCCCGCTCCCTATCCGCATCATCAGCGGGGTGATGGCCGCCCCGACGACGAAACCGCCGACGTGCGCCTGCCAGGCCACGTGGCTGTTCGGGTCGAGGATGAACACGAACTGCCAGGCCATCATCAGCAGGACCAAGGCCCAGACCGGGAGGTTCGGTATTGGTATGGGGAACATCATCAGCCCGGTCCGTTCGCGCGGGAACAGCACGAGGATCATGCCCAATATGCCAGAGATCGCTCCGGAAGCGCCGACCACGAGCCCGTAATCGCCGAAGTTCATCAAGCCGTAGACCAGGTTGCCAGCGATCCCCGATATGAGGAACACCGCGAGGAATCTCGGCGTTCCAATCCTCTCTTCGAAGATGAGTCCGATCACGGCGAGTATGAATGCATTTGAGATGATGTGGAGGAAGTTGGCATGCATGAATATTGATGTGAATACGGTGTACGGGGCGTAGCCGTTCTGCAGGTAGATCGGGGAGAATGCCAGGTCCTCAATCACGAAAGGGTATGATGCCAGCTCGATCAAGAAAATCACGAAAAGCCCTATTGCGATGCTAAGGGAGGCGAGCGCCCTCCTCAGCAGGGGATAGACGAGGCAGCCGGCCATGGCGACGACCGCAATCAGAGACCACGATTCGACCATGCTCCCATCTCACTGCCAGCGGAACGGGTGGATATCGGCAGCCATATTAATTAGCTCGTCGCATCGTCTGTAGCGGCATGAGGTTCGACCCAGGCATCGAGGTTCAGTGCGAGGAGGGCGTGTACGAGCCCGCGGAGGACTCCCGCTTGATCATAGAAGCCATCTCCGTGTCGCCCGGCGAGAGGGTGCTCGATGTCGGCTGCGGCACCGGCATAATCGCGCTGCACTGCGCGAAGGCCGGCGCCAAAGTCACCGCCTCCGACATCTCCGTGAGCGCAGCGATGTGCGCAAAGGCCAACGCAATTAAGAACAACCTCGAGCTGGACGTCTCGGCGTGCGACCTGCTGGAGGGGATCGAAGGGGAGTTCGATATTATTATCTTCAATCCGCCCTATCTGCCAAGGGGCGCGCCCGACGACCGCCGCTGGACCGGGGGCGAATCCGGCATCGAGACCGCACTGCGTTTCCTGGGGCAATGCAAGGGGCGGTTGGCAGTCGGAGGTAGGGTGATGACGGTCGTCTCCTCCCTCTCGGGGTCTAAGAGGTTCGAGGAATCCGCCGAAGGTATGGGATATAGCCACAAGGTCGCGGCGAGGAGGCACATCTTCTTCGAGGATCTGACCGTGTACGAGCTGGTGCCCGCGTCGGAATAGCGAAAGTAGCTACTTCTCCCCCAGGATTTTGTTGATTTTCGCGGTCAGGAGGTCGTTCAGCAGCTTGCCGTCCGCCTTGCCCCTCAGCTCCTTCATGACGAGCCCCATGATCGGGGCGACCGCCCTCTCTCTGCGCTCGATGATGAAATCCCTCTTGTCGGCTAGGATGCGGTCCATGATTTCCTCTATCTGCGAGCCACTAGCACCGCAAAGCCTCAGTGCTTCCGCCGCTTCGTCGGCACTCTCCTCATGCTCGATCATCTGCTTCAGAAGCTGGGGCACGCCCTCCTTCGAGAATGAGCCGCGATCCACTCTACCAAGGACGTCCGCAAGCGCCTCCTTCGTCAGAATCCCCACGTCGAGCCCCTCCCTCTCCAGTTCCGGGAGCGTGTTTATCAGAGTCCTTGCAACGAGCTTGGACGGCAGTCCTGCCGAGAGCATCTCGTCGAACAGCGAATCGAATCCGCTCTTGACCAGGGCCTCCGCCTGCTCCCTGCTCAGAGAGTGCTTCTCCTGGAGGCGCTTGACAATGCCTTCCGGCAGCTCGGGGATCAGCCTGTCTATCTGGGTCATCATCTCGTCGGTGACCTTTATCGGAGGGACGTCCGTTTCCGGATACATCCTGGCCCTCCCGGGGAGCGGCCGGCTGTAAGCGCTCGTGCCGTCCGGCAGCGGGTCGCGGGTCTCCTCCGGCACGCCTGCGAGCGCCTGGCGCGCTCTGGCTATCACCCTGTCCAACGCCGCCGAGGCTTTCGCCTTCGTATCTGCGACGATCACGAAGCCGTCTCTATCGCCGGCCCCGATCGCTGTGCGGACTATCCTGACTTCCTCATCGGCAATGCCGTAATCAGGAAGCTCGTCCGAATGGAACAGCCCTCCGACGCCTGCGACCTTGGCGTGGAACGCCATCTCCCTCCCTAGTCGTTTGACGTCGTTCTCGTCCGGCCGCATGAGCCCAGAGAATCCTGGTAGCTTGACCGCAAGGATGACTCCGCCGCCGGCGACGGCCTTCTGGAGCACCCTGCTTTCGCTCTTCGAAAGTCTCGCCGTCACATCGACCTTGGAATCGGGAATCTCATTGACTCCCCGCTTACCGAGTTCCTCCTTGACGGCTATCAGCGCCTGCTGCCTCATGATCTCCTTCTGCACATAATCGGGTATCAGGGCGAGTTCCTGGACCCCCTTGATCTCAACCCGAGCGCCACCAGCTATCGAAACATTCAGGTCTTCGCGTATCGACCCAATGCCCCTCCTCACCATTCGCGTCGCCCTGAGAAGCGTGCCGAGCCGCTCGGCGACCTCGCGCACTTCCTCCGGGGTCTTCATCTCGGGCGCCGTCGCGATCTCGATCAGGGGGATGCCAAGCCGGTCTATCCTGAAAATGACATTCTGCCCATCTTCGGCGATCCGGCGCGCCGCATCCTCCTCCAGGCAGACTGTGTCTATGCCGATGCTCTTCCCATCCATTTCCAGCTTGCCGTTCATCGAGACCAAAGCCGTCCTCTGGAATCCCGATGTGTTGGAGCCGTCGATGACTATCTTCCTCATGAATTCGATCTCGTCGACGGGGGTCGCGCCGACCATCTTCGAGAACAGCAGCGTCGTGCGTATCGCCCTCTCGCTGGCCGAGTGCGGCGGCTCCTCATCCGCCTCCACCAGGCAGTCGAACTCGGTCGCCTCGTATGTGAAGCGTAGCCTCTTCTGAGCCTCCTCGAGTGCGGCACGATCGATCTCCCCCATCTCGCTTAGGGAAGGGCGCAGCGCCCTGTCGAACCTTTTCGAGACTACTTCCGACAGCCCGCACGGGCAGGAGCAGAACAGCTTGCCGGTCGAAAGCTGCTGGTGGATCTCTATACCGACCATCAGCCCGATGGATTCGTAGAATGCGTCCGGCATCAGAGCGACCTCCGCTTGCCCATCTCGCGCCTCATGTCGGTGAGCATCATCTCGCGGCACTTCCCGATGTCATCTATGTGGCCTAGCACCCAGGAAAGCTTCACGTAAGCTGTCTCGGAAAGCATGTCCCCCAGCGGGATGGCCCCCGCCTTCAGCATGTCCCTGCCCGTGCTGTAGACGTTCAGGTTCACGGAGCCCCAGATGCACTGGCTGGTCACGCAAACCGGGACGCCATCGCTCGTCAGCCGCCCAATCTCCGCGATCAGCTCCTGGTGCACGTGCCCTAGCCCGGTGCCTGCCATAATGACGCCGCTGGCCCCCTCCGCGTACTTCTTGAGTTTCTGTGCGGTCAGGCCCGGATAGAAGTTCAGCATCGCGACTCCCTCGTCGAACTTCGCATCGACCCGAACCTTGCCGGCGCTCCTCCTGTCATATTCCCCATGGAAGACAATACATCCATCCTCCACGGAACCCATCGGCGGTTCGTTGACGCTCTCGAATGCATCCCTCCGCGAGGAGTGGCACTTCCTCACGCGCGTACCCCTGTGCACCGCGCATCGCCTGTCGTCGGTCGTGGCGTGCATGAGAACCACCACCTCGCCGAGATCTGAATCCATGCACAGCCGCGCGGCGGACAGCAGGTTGAGGGTGGAGTCGGATGAAGGTCTGTCGGAAGACCTCTGGGATCCGACCAGGACCACCGGGCCGGTGAGATCGGAAAGCGAGAAGGAGAGGGCCGCTCCGGTGTACCCCATGGTGTCGGTGCCGTGCGGAATGATGCATCCCCTTGAGCCGTCGTTGAGATGCGCGGCGACCTTTTCGGCGAGGTTGTGCCAGTTCTCCGGCCTCATATTCTCGCTCAGGACCGAATAGAGGACCTCCGTCCTCGGCGAGCACAAGCTCGCCAACTCGGGAACCGAGCGGGCCAGCTCGTCAGCTGTAATCGCGGGCTTCACGGCTCCGGTTCTGTAGTCGACGTAGGAGGCGATCGTCCCCCCCGTGCTCACAATGGACACCTGGGGCAGGCCTGTCGTCGTCGCCCCTCTTCCGCCAGCTCCGGCTGCATCCGTCGAGGTCGCAATCTTGGCTTTCTCCCCCGCGGTCTTCCTGTCCGCCCTTTCCATCAATCTGACGGCATCGGCGTCCCTGGGGCTCACGCCGACGTTGTATCCGCTCTTCAGCTTGACCGTTATCACGCTATCGTCGCTGAATTCATGATGAGGCATCAGCACGCCCTGCACCACGCGGCCGTCCGATGAGATGACTTCGACCGAATCCCCGGGCTGTATCCCCTTGGATTCCAATGCCCGCTCCAAAGCCGTCTTTCCCGACATGTCCGCTCTGCATTGTCAGAGACAGTATTTATTTCCATCAATCTTTCCTTGGTCAGGGCATGTATTTATGCGTGGAAGGAGCATCAACCGACCGATGAAGGGAGGAACGCCCGCTTGAAGGTGCTGGTCGTAGGGGGAGGAGCTCGGGAGCACGCCATCGCGCAGGCCTTGAAACGGGACGGGGCTAGGCTGTACGCGTGCATGAAGAACAAGAACCCCGGGATCGCCAGACTTTCAGAGGAGTTCGCGCTCGTGAACGAGACGGAAGTCGAGAGCGTTCTCAACTACGCGAAGATGAGAGGGATTGAACTTGCGTTCATAGGGCCCGAGGCGCCCCTGGAAGCGGGTCTTGCAGACACCCTTAGGGATTCGGGGATCCCAGTCGTCGGCCCTTCCAAGTCCGCGGCCAGACTGGAGACCTCCAAGGAGTTCATGCGCAATCTGATGAAGAAGCACAACCTCCCAGGCGCGATAAGGTTCCTCGCTTCCAATTCGATGGAGGAGATAAGCGACTGGCTCGATTCCAACGGCGAGGAGGTCGTGGTGAAGCCGTCTGGCTTGACCGGCGGGAAGGGGGCGAAGATATTCGGGGAGCACCTGCACTCCATGGCCGAGATCAAGCAGTACTGCAGCGAGATACTCGGCGGCAAGACAGACAGGTCGAGGCTGGTCATCCTCGAGGAGAAGCTAGAGGGGGAGGAGTTCACGATCCAGACCTTCTGCGACGGTAAGACGATAGTGCCAACGCCCGCCGTGCAGGACCATAAGCGCGCTTTCGAGGGGGACATCGGACCGAACACCGGCGGCATGGGCTCGTACTCCGACAGCGACCATCTGCTGCCTTTCGTGAGGAGGGAGGACTACGACGACGCCCTGGAAATGGTCAGGAAGGCGAACGGCGCGATGCGCTCGGAGGGGCTGGACTACAGGGGGATAATCTACGGCCAGTTCATGCTGACAATGGCCGGGCCGAAAATCGTGGAATTCAACGCAAGGTTCGGCGACCCGGAGGCCATGAACGTGCTCACCATATTCAACGATTCATTCATGGACACCGCCGAGGGTATTGCCACGGGCTCTCTCTCGACCGGATGCCATTTCTCTTCTGAGGCAACAGTATGCAAATATGTCGTACCGGAGGGGTACGGGACGAAGCCGCTCGCCGGCCAGCGAATAGAGGTCGACGAGGAGCGCATCCGCCGGACTGGCGCCGCGCTGTATTACGCGGCCGTTAACGAGACGGAGGAGGGGACACTCACGACAACGTCCAGGTCGATTGGGATAGTGGGCACCGGCAGCTCGATCGATGAGGCGGAAGCGATGTGCGAATCGGCCGTCTCGCACGTCAGGGGCAAGGTGTATGTCAGGCACGACATTGGCAAGCCCGAACTCATCAGGAAGAGGGTGGAACACATGAAGGCGCTGAGAGGTGCGTGACATGCCCGATATCTCGTCTATCGCGAAGAAGATGAGGGAGCGCCTCGACAGCAAGGAGTCCGCGAGGGAGGCCGCGATCAAGCTATCAAGGAAGATCATCAGGGAGTGCAGGAGCTCCATAGCGTCGATTCAGGCCGGAAGGAGCCACGAGGAGACGAGGGATATCGCCAGGAAGATGCACAGGCAGCTGAAAAAGATACTCGCCGACTACCCGGACCTGCTGGCCTCTGGCTATACGGTGGACGCCGAGCAGGAGCTGGCCGAGGTCGAGATCCTCATGGCAGCGATCAGGGATCTCAACCCGCCCACCCCGCAGGAGATCGGGGTGACGGACGAGGCATACGTCCTCGGGCTAGGGGATTCCATAGGCGAATTGCGGAGGGTGTTCCTGCACCGCCTTATGAAGGACGACGTACGCGGCGCCGAAGCCATGCTCAGGGAGATGGAGACTTACTTCTCCACGCTGATGACGTTCGACTATCCTGATGCGCTCATCGCGACCAAGAGGAAGCAGGACATCGCCAGGGGATTGGTCGAGAAATGTCGAGGAGAGCTGATCCTCTCCGCACAGATGTCGCAGCTTAGGAAGGATTTGAATGAAGACTGACGGAGACCAAACAACCTCTCCGACGGGCGACAGGACCGGGGATCCGACCTCTATTGAAGCGGCCTGGCCGGAAACATTGTCTAGCCAGGAAAGACAGATTGACAGGATATTGCTTCACAGCCTGAGGTTGCTTTTCAGAGATAGGTTGGAGGACATAGCCGAAGAGCTGATCAAGGTCGCAACAATACTTTTCCCGATACGGTCGATGATAGTACTCACCAAGGACGAGGCGTCAGGGAACTTCATCTCAGCAGGCGTGTTCGGTTACCCGCCAGAACGGGTTCCTCTGATAAAGGAAAAGATTACTTACACTCCCGAGGAGGTCGAACGGGAGGCGGCAGAGCTCTCCCGCCCTCTGGGGAGGTTCTCCAGGCTCTACCCGGCCGAATCTTATAGGGAGGTCAATGAAAAGGACCTCATCGAGACTCTCTTCCCCGATCAGACCGACTCGAAAAGGGAGGACGAGGGGGCGTGGCATCCTCTGGACAGGGCGGTTTTCTTCTTCATCGATCGCTTCGGGAGGGAGATCGGCTACATTTACATAACGAGCACCTCCGATGGCAGGATGCTCGCGGCGGACTCGATTGCCGGCCTTGACATAGTCGCCTCCGTGGCCTCGGCGGCCATGGAACTCACCGGCGTAAAGCAGAAGGAGCAAACTCAGCTCGAGACGCAGGAGAAGCGCGCGGCGCAGATATCGCAGATACTGACGGTCGCAGCTTCAATACTCACCATCACGGACCCCTCCAGTCTAATCGACAAGGTGCTTGCGTCAATAGATGACCTCTTCAACCTGAAGTCCGTCTCGATCACACTGTATGACGAAGTCGAGGACTGCTTCAAATGGGTCGGCTTCAGCGGTTACACAGAGGAGCAGATGGCGAGAGCGAGAAAGCTGAGGGTCCCGAAGGAAGTCATAGAACGCGACACGAAGACGGATTACAGGATCGGTTACCTGGCGCACTTCAGGCCGGCCGAGAAGACAATCCCCGATGATTTCCCGCAGTTCTTCGCCTTCAGCAATGAGGAGGAAGCCAGGAAACAGCTAGATGTACCGCGCAAGAGCCGCGATTCATGGCACACGCTCGACGACCTGGCGTTCCTGGTCCTTGACAGGAACGGCAAGACCATCGGCGTGATATACGTCGACCAGCCGCTCGACGGAAAAATCCCTTCGAGGGAAAGCATAGAGATGATAGAGATTTTCGTCTCGCTCGTGGCAATAGCCATCGAGAACGCCAGTCTGTATGCCGAGGCGCACCTCGCCAGGGAGAATGTCCAAATCCTGAACCGGCTGATGTTCCACGATATGATGAATTACAGCATGGCAATCAGGGGGCATCTGGACCTCGCGACCGCGCAGAAGGACGAAGCGCTGATAAGGAACCACATCGACCGCGCGTTAAAGCAGATCGACCAGATCGCCGAGCTGGTCGAGAAGGTGCGGAAGCTCTCAGCCATCAGGAGCGCGGACAGGAGGAACATGCTGAGGATAGATCTCGCGAGAACAATAACCGTGCAATCGGCGAAGACATCCGGCCTATTCCCTTCGAAGCTGGTCGAATACTCGTTCAACTTCGAGGAAAAGGAGGCATTCGTGATGGCGAACGACCTCCTGCCAGACCTGTTCCACAACATATTCATGAACGCAATCAAGTTCGACATGCACGACACGGTCCTCATCGATGTCGGGCTTAAAAAGATTCCAGAAAAGGCAGGTGAACCAGGAGCCGGATGGTGGCGCGTCTCGATTTCCGACCACGGACCCGGCATACAGGACGAGAAGAAGCGGTCGATCTTCCTCGGGCTGCAAAAACCTACACAGCACGAACCGGCAAGGGGAATGGGGCTCGGACTTTCCATCGTCAAGTCGCTGGTCGATTTCTACGGCGGGAAGGTGCGGGTGGAGGACCGAGAGCCGGATCATCCAGAGAAAGGCGCGGTCTTCATAATTGAGCTACCGCAGGCCTGACATCACTTGCCTTTCGTGCTGGGCTTCTTTTGGAGATAGGTCAGCACAAAGATGATCGCCACGAAGATTATCATTATTGCGAGGATGCCCCTCAGTATGTTGCCCGACTTGGAATAATAGATGTCAATGGTCAGGATGTTGTCGCCGCTGGAGAAGTCGATTATGTTGGCCGGATCATTCACCAGCAGAGTGACAGTATGCTTACCCTCGTCTATCGAAGGAGTCACCCAGCTGAAGTTGAGGCTGATTGTCTGATTCGCGCTAAGGTTGTAGTGCTCCGTCCGCTTCAGATCGCCGTCGATGAGCA
>Ga0315268_10005541_pt1 | contig 13556 bp, 13 predicted proteins | sample C1_top_MG_FD_204535 | JGI IMG/M metagenome (GOLD analysis project Ga0315268, IMG submission 204535) | Sediment microbial communities from Yellowstone Lake, YNP, Wyoming, USA - C1_top | ecosystem: Environmental > Aquatic > Freshwater > Lake > Sediment | place: USA: Wyoming | collected 2017-08-01 | reverse complement strand
CAGATTCAGTATAGATTGGTTGAAGTCGACGAATATGCCTTCCCTGGTGGTAATAGAGATAGCGTCTCCTGACTCCTCGAAAAGTGTCCGATATCTATATTCGCTTTCCCGCAATGCTTCTTCTGTCTGTTTTCGTTCAGTAATGTCTCTTGCTGCACCAACAATGCCTATTACATTCCCCTCTTTATCCTTAAAAGGAGACTCATCGATTTCAAGTAAAACTTTACTGCCATTTTTTCTATATAGCTCCAACAAGTAAGGCTTCTGCTGTTTGCCTGTTTTTAGTGCTTTTCCAGTGATTTCGACCCCTAATTTGTTAATTGGGTTTTCAGTGACCAGATTCGTCCACTCCATCATCATTTCATCAGGAGTGTATCCAAGAATCTGTAAAGATTGAGGGCTAGCATAAGTGATTTTGTGATGGATGTCATGAACATAGAAAAGCTCATTGCTGTGCTCAACAATGTTCCTAAATTTCTGCTCACTCTCATTTAGTGCCTGTTCTATTAGCTTGTATTGTTTTTCTGATTTTTCCAATTCAGCAATTCGCTGACGCAATTCAACCGATTCATTTAGGAGCTGTTCTTTTGTCTTTTTTCCATCTTTCATATTGTAGCTTCCAAATTAGATATAGCGACTCTACAATTTTGCTAATGTTGTTGTGTTGTCATTCCGGACTTGGTCCGGAATCCAGGCCTTTTCACTGAATTCCCGCTTTCGCGGGAATGACGCATATGCGCAATTATTTATGGCGTTATGTATAGATAGCAATTTCACATGTATGCGTAGTGTAAACGACGGTATGAAACATTTTGGGAAATTCTTATTTTGTGTTTAGGTAATAATATTAAGCCCCTTTTTAAAAGATGTTCTACCCCCGTTTTTTAAGAGGCGTGTAAGAAAATTCTAATCTGAAAAGAATTCTTTAGTCAAGGAAAAGTATGATACCCAAATATAGAGGTCTAAACAAAAGACCCTTTATCCATCTGTCATTGCGAGTACCCGAAGGGTACGTGGCAATCTCAGCGGCTGGAATGCAAGATTGCTTCACTTCGTTCGCAATGACAATTTTCTATATCGGGATTTGGGATGATCATGACTATTAAGCCTTTGCCATTGTTTATATCATGCTGAATTTATTTCAACACCTCATTGATAACCAAATGATTTTATTGACTACCGGCAATTTTGGCTATAGACATACTTATTAAGTTTTAGGTAAAATTATGGAAATTGTAGAGGAGCAATAAAGGCTTATGAAGATTTCAGGTGCTGAGATATTAATTGAATCTCTGAAGAGAGAGGGTGTAAAGCACATCTTTGGCTATCCGGGTGGTGTTGTCCTTAATATATTTGACCTCCTTTATGACGATAAAGACTTACAGTTAATCCTCACGAGACACGAGCAGGGAGCAGTTCATGCAGCAGATGGCTATGCAAGGTCAACAGGGAAACCCGGGGTTGTGCTTGTAACCTCAGGCCCAGGGGCTACAAATACAGTAACAGGTATCGCCACTGCTTCAATGGATTCTATACCGCTTGTTGTATTCTCTGGGCAGGTGCCAACCCTGCTCATAGGCAATGATGCATTTCAGGAAGCTGACATAGTAGGCATTTCAAGACCATGCACAAAATATAATTATCTCGCAAAGGATGTAAAAAACCTCTCACTGATTGTAAGAGAGGCATTTCATATCGCCATGACAGGCCGCCCCGGGCCTGTACTCATAGACCTACCAAAGGATGTAACAGCATCAAAAACAGAGTTCATCTGGCCTGAGATAAAAATCAGGAGCTATAACCCAACTTATGAAGGCAACAGGTGGATGATAAGTCAGGCAGCAGATTTGATTGCAAAGTCAAAGAAGGCAGTTATCATTGCTGGCGGAGGCGTAATATTATCTGGCGGTTCAAAGGAAGTCAAAGAACTTGCTGAATATACAGATCTCCCGGTGACAATGACCCTGATGGGACTCGGATCTTTTCCTGGAACCCATAAACTTTCCCTCGGCATGCCCGGAATGCATGGAACCTATTATGCAAATAAGGCTATACAGGAATCCGACCTTCTTATTGCAATAGGTATGCGTTTCGATGACAGGGTAACAGGCAAGATTGATGCCTTTGCACCTCATGCAAAGATAATTCATATAGATATTGATCCAACGTCGATAAGGAAAAATGTGCGCGTGGATATTCCAATAGTAGGTGATGTAAAGAGTGTTCTCACGGTCTTAAACAAGGTTCTGAAGGAAGAGGTCAAAGAGCAATGGGGTGAGGTTCGCAAGGCATGGCTGAAGCAGATAGATGAATGGAAAAAGGAAAGGCCATTGACATATGCTTATAGCGATGAGGTGATAAAACCCCAGTTTGTTATCGAAAAGATTTGTGAGCTTACAAAAGGTGAAGCAATCATTACAACTGAGGTCGGCCAGAACCAGATGTGGACAGCCCAGTTCTATAAGTTTGATAAACCGAGAACTCTATTGACATCAGGGGGTCTCGGGACAATGGGTTATGGTTTCCCTGCTGCAATCGGTGCACAGCTTGCGCATCCGAATAAGCTTGTGATTGATATAGCAGGCGATGGGAGTATACAGATGAATATTCAGGAACTTGCGACTGCTGTTATTAATAAACTTCCTGTTAAGGTGGCCATAATTAATAACAGATACCTTGGCATGGTAAGGCAGTGGCAGGAATTATTCTTCAAGGAAAGATATTCTCATACAAAACTTGATGAGAGTGTACCTGATTTTGTTAAGATCGCAGAAGCATATGGAGCAGTTGGGTTAAGGGCAACAAAACCAAGTGAGGTCGAGCCTGTGTTGAAAGAGGCATTCAAGACAAAAAGGACAGTTTTTATGGATTTCGTCGTTGACTGGAAAGAAAAGGTCTATCCAATGGTACCCCCGGGTGCACCAATAGACCAGATGTTATTTGAAGAAAAGGAAGAGAAAGCTGAGAAAAAGCTGAAGGCAGTGAAATAAGTAGGAAGTAGGAGAGTGCATTAAATGAGGTGTCATTGCGAGGAGTGGAACGACGAAGCAATCTCAAGAGAATTAGATTGCCACGCCCTTCGGGCTCGCAATGACAATGAATAAATAAGAGGACTTAATGAGACACACTATTTCTTTATTAGTTGAAAATAAATTTGGTGTTCTTTCGAGGATTGCAGGGCTTTTCAGCGGGAGGGGGTATAACATTGAAAGCCTCTCTGTTGGAGAAACGATAGACCCGCAGATATCAGCTATGACCATAGTTACAAGCGGTGATGACCAGATCATAGAACAGATAACAAAACAGCTCAACAAACTCATAGATGTTATAAAGGTTATTGACATGACCGAGTTTGACCATGTGGAGAGAGAGATGGTGCTAATAAAGGTTGCACCAAAACAGGAAGATAAAGCGGAGGTTCTCAGACTTGCAGAAATATTCAGGGGAAGAGTTGTAGATTCAAGCCAGAGGACATATACAATAGAGATTACAGGTGACGAAAAGAAAATAGAGGCAATCGTAGAACTCCTGAAGCCAATGGGGATAAAAGAGTTCGTGAGGACCGGCAAAATTGCGATTGCACGAGAGGGTATTAAAAAGTAGTCTTAATACATTTACCCAGATCCATACATGAGATTTTAACTGAGAGGAATAAGGGCGGCTTTAAGCCGCCCTTATGGTAGAGCATTGCTTGTCTGAGTTGAGCTTACTTTTTTGTCTTTTTTGTAGCTGGTTTCTTCGCAGTCTTTTTTGTGCTTGTATGTCCTGGTTTACAAGTCATCAGTTATCCCTCCTTTTATTGATTTATCTGAAATTAAAATTACCACAGGAATGAATATCTGTCAAATATAATAATGGCTATATTCCGCTATGTCTAAGATTTTTTAATAAATAATGATATTTTTATTTTTAGAAATCTAAAACGGGATGAAGAATCGATACCCTTTGAGAAATTCAAGGAAAGTCCTCGCAACCATGCTTGACGGCTCTCTATCAAACCTGGCGAGGTAAAATTTTCTATAGAGTCTTTTTCCTGGCATCGTTAAAAGCTTGATCGTTCCATCCTTTATTGTTCTGAAAATAGACCATTTTGAGACAAAAGAGATCCCCAATCCTGACTGAACCATATGGACTAACAATTCTGGATCTCCGAGGGTCATTAATACATTTATTTCCTGCGGATCTATTTTCATCATTCGTAAAAAATCATCAATAAATTCTCTTATACCAGAGCCTGCTTCAGGCATTATGAACGGTTGCGATATAAGATCATGTGGAATAATATGCTTTTTCTTTGTCAGGGGATTGTCATCAGAAGCAATTAAACCGATCTCATCCTCTGCAATTTCTTCTAAAACAATTCTCCTATCTTTTACATTTCCCTCAACGATTCCTATATCAATCTTTCCTTGCTGAAGTTCATTGATTATCTTTTCCGTACTTGAGACTGAAAGATTTATCTGAGCTTCAGGATAGGTTTTTGAAAAATCGTAAAAAACTTGTGGCAGTAAATACGTAGCTACAGTTGTGCTTGCCCCTATGTAAAGGGGGCCCTTTACCTTCTTAAGAAGATTATAAATATCGTTTCCCATAGTTTTATAATCTTCGAGTATTTTTTTTGCATGTTCATAAAAGATCCTTCCGGCAGGTGTTGGTATGATATTCTTCCCTTTTCTGCTGAGCAGTCTTACTCCAAGCTCATCTTCAAGGTTCTTTATGAGGTGGCTCATGGCAGATTGTGTCATAAATTTTGCTTCTGCTGCCTTTGAGAAACTCTTCATCTCAACGATAAGACAGAACGCTTTCAGCCGATGGTCTTCCATTTCTCTATACCTCGTAATATCTCGTACCAGTGAGGTTCCCTTAATTATTGTCATTTCATTGTAAGGAGGTTAAAAAGGGCTTGTCAATGCATAAGCTCTTCATGAATAGAATTCATGAGTTCAATGATGAAAATGAATTTGACCCTCACCGGGTGCAGCAATTATCATTCATAAAATTGAAATATCCAGGAAGGTGATAATATGAGAAAGAAAACAAAGCTTACCATAGCCTCAACCACGAGCACTCAACAATCTGGCCTTTTCGACATTCTTATTCCCGCATACGAGAAATCATCGAGATACGATGTAGAAGTGGAGATCATTGCAGTAGGAACTGGCAAGGCTATACGTATTGCTAAAAAGGGCGAAGCAGATATGCTGTTTGTTCATGATCCTTTCCGTGAAGAAAAGTTTGTGGCAGAGGGATACGGTGTGAACAGAAGGGCAGTCATGCACAATGATTATGTTATCGGAGGTCCTGCCAAGGATCCTGCAGGGATAAAGAAATTAAAAACCGCAATTGAAGCCTTTGAAGAAATTGCTGAGAAAGGTTCTCCCTTTGTATCGAGAGGTGATGATTCAGGTACGAACATCAAGGAATTAGATATCTGGGATGATGCCGGTATTAATCCCAAAGGAAAGGGATGGTATTTTGAGGCTGGAGCCAAGATGGGAGATACATTGCTCATAGCCAGTCAAAAGAGGGCATACACACTCACCGATAAAGGAACTTTTCTCAACTATGAATCTAAAATTGATCTTAAGATTCTCTTTGCGGGCGATCCAATTTTGAAAAACTCCTATAGTGTTATTGCTGTCAATCCCGATAAATTCCAAAAAGTTAAGTATAGAGAGGCTATGGATTTTATCGCCTTTGTTACATCACCTGAAGGGCAACATTTAATCGCAAATTATAAAAAACACGGCGTCAATCTTTTCTATCCGGATGCAGTCCCATCTGTGACGGATAAGAATAAATAGTATAAGCTGCTCGGAGAGAGACGATGAAAATATGGACAGTATTACCAAATTATAGGAGGTTTTAAAATGAGATTCTTAAGATGTTTCTTTACACTGTTTTTGGTTTTCTTAGTTTTCAATGTAGTGACTGCTTCTGCTGAAAAAGAGATAATCTGTGCATCTACTACAAGCACCGAGAATTCAGGATTGTTTGGTTATATTTTACCCATATTTGAGAAAAAGACAGGCATAAAGGTTAAAGTTGTTGCACGTGGAACTGGTGCAGCCATCGAGATAGGCAAGAGAGGGGATGCAGATGTTGCCTTTGTCCATGCAAAGGAGCAGGAATTAAAGGCTGTTGAAGAAGGTTTCTTTGTAAACCGCCATGATGTCATGTACAACGATTTTGTAGTAATAGGACCTGCAGATGACCCTGCAAAGATAAAAGGCATGAAATCTGTATCAGAGGCATTCAAGAAAATAGCTGGATCGTCTACATTTATTTCGAGGGGAGATAACTCAGGCACACACACAAAGGAATTATCCATATGGAAAAAGACCGGCATAGATCCAAAAGGACAGAAATGGTATCTTGAAGTAGGTCAGGGGATGGAAAAGACCCAGAGGATTGCAAATGAAAAAAGGGCATATACATTGACTGACAGGGGCACATGGCTCGCTACAAACGAAAAGGATAAATTGGAAATGACGATTGTCCTCGAAGGTGATCCCATATTATTTAACCAGTATGGTGTTATGGCTGTGAATCCTGAAAGGCATAAACATATTAAATATAATGAAGCAATGCAGTTTATAAACTGGATTATTTCCAAGGAAGGGCAAGAGGCTATAGCTTCATTTAAGGATAAATACGGCAATCAGTTGTTTATCCCGAATGCAAAATGATAGATTGATCAATAAACTGTCACACAGCATAGTTGAGACGAATTAAATTCACAAAAACTAAGAACAACTTTGTCATTCCGCACTTGGAGGCTGTGTCACAATAGTAGTCGCAGGCTTTAGACTGCGTAGATTCTGCGCAAACTAAAGTTTGCGGCTACAATATATTGGTGCATCAATGTAAAATTTATCATTGCGACACAGCCTCTTGATGCGGAATCCAGCATTTCCCGCTGAAATAGGATTTCATTCCATTTGCATCATAGATTTCTGCAAAAGCAGAAATGACAGGGAATGCATTTTTATATGGACTCAATCATAGATGGTTTTATAAAAGCCTTTTCACTAATCTTTAATCTCGATCGTGAATTACTGGGCATTATTTTATTATCCATCCAGGTCTCAGGAACAGCACTTATAATTTCAACTATAATAGGCGTTCCTGCAGGTACTATCATAGGTCTAAGGAAATTTCCCGGCAGGGGATTCATAATCAGCCTTTTAAACACCTTTATGGGGCTTCCACCCGTTGTTGTTGGTCTTTTCGTCTATCTTTTACTATCAAGAAGCGGACCGCTCGGCTTTATGGGTTTATTATATACACCATCAGCAATGATTACAGCTCAGACCATCCTTGCATTACCTATTATTGCATCTCTGTGTCATTCGGCAATTATTAATGTTGACCCGATAATTGGCCAGGCTGCCACAACCCTTGGTGCAACTCCCTATCAGGTAGCAAATACCGTAGTAAAAGAGGCAAGGTACGGGATACTGTCAGGTATTATTGCAGGATTTGGACGGGTTATGGCAGAAGTCGGTGCAATACTCATTGTCGGTGGAAACATCGCAGGCTATACAAGGGTTATGACAACAACGATTGCCCTCGAGACTGATAAAGGAAACTTTGAACTTGCCCTTGCATTGGGGATAATACTTTTAACACTCTCATTAATTATAAATGTAATACTTCATTTATTTCAGAAAAAAGGGGTATTAAGAAATAAGTAAATAGATATGAGCCTTAGATTGACGGTATCGAATATCGGCAAGACTTACGATGGCAAGCCTGTTTTGAAGGATTGTTCCTTTTCCTTTGACAGCAATTGCATCTATGTGTTGATGGGACCTAATGGCAGCGGGAAATCAACATTCCTAAGGATATGTGCCCTTCTTGAACATCCTGACACTGGAGAAGTCAATTTTGTTGAGGACAACACCCTCCATACCCCCCCCTTGGTAAGGGGGGGAGTGAAGGGGGGTATTTTAAAGAAAGACACAGAACTCAGACGCAGGATAAGCCTTGTCTTGCCTAAAATTGGTTTATTTAATACAACTGTTTTTAAGAATGTAGCCTATGGTCTAAAAATTCGTGGAATGAAAAAGAAAGAGATAGAAGAAAGGGTTAACAATGCTCTGGAGTTAGTCGGCCTAATACATAAAAAGAACCTTACCGCACTTACACTTTCAAGCGGAGAGACTCAAAGAGTTGGTATAGCAAGAGCAATAGTAATAGAACCAGAGGTGCTTTTTCTGGATGAGCCTACAGCCTCTCTCGATCCCCAAAGCACAACAATTATCGAGGAAACTATTTCCAAGATAAAAGAGTATAACAGGCTGACCATCATCATGGTGACTCATAATATTTTTCAGGCAAAGAGACTTGCTGAAAGTGTCTTATTTATTTATGAGGGAAGGATCATTGACCATGGGTCAAAGATGGATTTTTTTGAGAAACCAAGAGATGAAAGGGTATATAAATTTATTACAGGGCAGATGGTTTATTAACCTGAATAATAAAAATTAAATCATAAAATATCTAAAGTTGATACCTTCGATTGGATCAAAGGTTAAATAAACCTCTTTACCGCAAATGATGAAGGAGAACTAGTTCTCAAGGATTATCTATGAATAATAAGTCATCAAAAAAGGTAACTATTTCGACTGTTTCTTATACTTGATACTGATCTTGTAGGCAATACTTGCATGGTTAGAGGCAAGTTCATCATTTTTCCCTTTACAAACAAGTTTTCCTTTTCCCAACTTTATGTGTTTTTTAACCATGTTAGTAACCACTGAAGTTAGATCAAAGCCACCGTCAACACAGCCTTTTACCATACATTCCATATTAAAATAGGCATAACCTGAGGGAAATACATTAACAACACGCTGCATTAGAATAGGATTTGCTCCGTTCTGGTAATATGTCATTTGAATTACCATGCCTGAAACTTCAGGAAAGTGGTCAGAAACCACACCTGCTTCAAGTCTGCGCTGTTTGTTTAGCTCTATCCTTTCCAGATAATTTTGTTTGTGTGCCATTTTACCCTTTAAATATAAAAGTCCTCCTGTTGAAACAGGAGGACTTTTTCATTAATTAGAGTTTAACCACATTGACTGCCTTGGGACCTTTTGGGCCCTTTTCAACATCAAAGCTGACTGCATCACCTTCGGCAAGGGATTTGAATCCGTTGCCTTGGATAGAAGAATAGTGCACAAAAACATCGCTGCCGTCTTCGCTTGTGATAAAGCCAAAACCTTTGGATTCATTGAACCACTTAACTGTTCCTTTAGCCATCTTTTTTACCTCCTTACATATAGACTAAAGTCTCAGAACGAACCTAATCTCAACAAAAAAGGCCACAAAGCTAAAAGTCTTTGTGGCCTTATCAGTTACAAAAACTTCTGAAACTTCGACTGAAGATTAACATGTCTGGGAATAAAAAGTAAATATATATTTAGGCTTATGTCACCTATTCAGTTTTAGTCCGCTATTTATGTTTAACCCAAAAACTGCAATTTAAATAATGCTGATGTTGTAAGAAAATTTGTTTTCGATACCTTAGCGTACCTTTAACTGATGATATTTGGAATGTTTTAATGACAAAACGGATAGAGATATTTTTAATAAAATCATCGAGTTAAAGAAATTTTTGAACAATGTCTGCATTATTCGGGTTAAGGATTTAGCATTCTATTCATTCTCCATGATATAATTTCTCTTATTAGAAAGGAGGGCACATTGCCAAAACATGCCGGGGCATATAAAAGTACGAAGAGAAGAAAAGAGCTTTCCCGCCTGAAAAAGCAGGAAGAGAAAAGACAGCGGCGTTTAAAGAAAGTAGTCAGTGCTGAACAGGATACTGAAATAATAGGTTCGGAGGATAAAGATAAAGAATTGATCAAAGGGTAAAGTTTGTCTTTACTAAATGAAGCTGGTAACCAAATAACTGTTGTATCTTCTCCTCCACCTCTTCAGGCGTTATAATAGCACCGCCGGGTCTACCGTAGAACAATACTTCGGCTCTGCCGTTAATTGCCAGCCTAACATCCTCAACCATCTGGCCGGCATTCATCTCTATTGTAATAAAACGCCTGTTTTCTTCAGCAAGCATGGATAGTTCCTTCTCAGGAAATGGAAATAGCGTGATTGGTCTGAAGAGACCGACTTTAAATCCTTTATGCCTAAGCCTTCTTATAGAAGACAGGGCAATCCTTGCTGCAATTCCGAATGCAACAATTACAACCTCAGAATCTTCAACATAGTAACCCTCACACCTGACCTCTTTATCTTTCATCCTTTGATATTTTTTCTGGAGAAGATTGTTTCTCATTTCGAGTTCACCCTCCCCCATATAAAGGGATTTTATTACCCGTGGTTCCCTATCTTTACATCCGTCAAGCACCCAAACTTTTTCAGGAAGCTCTGGTCTCACATACGCTTTTGGATAAAAAGGCTCCATCATCTGTCCAATAACACCATCTCCGAGTATCATGACAGGATTTCTATATTCGTCTGCCTTATCAAAGGCGAGCGTTGTGAGATCCCATATTTCCTGAAGATTATAAGGCGCATATACAAGCAGCTTATAGTCACCATGTCCTCCGCCCTTAACCGCTTGAAAGTAATCTGCCTGACTACCGGAAATGTTTCCAAGACCCGGTCCGCCTCTCTGTATGTTAACGATGACGGCAGGAAGTTCTGCACCTGCGAGGTATGATATCGCCTCCTGTTTCAGACTTATCCCGGGACTGCTTGATGAGGTCATAGCCCTTACACCTGCAGCAGATGCACCATAAACCATATTTATTGCAGCAAGTTCACTTTCGGCCTGGATAAAAACACCTCCTGCCTCAGGCATTCTCCATGAGAGATACTCAGGTATCTCATTCTGGGGAGTTATAGGATAACCTGCATAGAAGCGGCAGCCTGCCTGAATTGCAGCCTCAGCAATCGCTTCATTGCCTTTCATGAGAATTTTTTTATTCATGACTGAAAATTATAACACAAAATCTTTAGCCTCTTAACAATATCCCAGTTAACCTATCCGCATATTTCTTACTTTCCGAATCGTCAGTTATTATCTCAATCTCCCCAGGACTGCTTATACCGAGCCTTAGTTCAACAGCCCTCGCTATCTGCTCCTGCTCAAAAATCTTCTTTTCCATAATGTCTTTATTACTGCCGAGTTCCTTTAAGATGGATAGTCCTACCGCATCTATGGCAACCCTATCAGTTCCGGCAAGTATGATATCGGCATTCTTCTTAGTTCCTTTCATTGGACCTCCATCCACAAATGCCTCTATCCCATCCAGAAGTATCAGTGATGGTGTATAGACCTGATTTATCTCTGCTATCATCTTTCTCATACTGAAATAGGACGTATGGAGTTCCCTCATATTTTTCTTATGAGTAATACCTACAGACAGCTTGAGAGACATCGTGAATACCCCTCCGTAGCCGTGGGTCTTCAGGCAACAGGTCATTACAATACATTTTGAATCAAGGATTGGTTTAGCCACATCAAAGCCGTCTCTCCAATGGCTTTTTTCAGGCCTTATCCTTATCCAGCTATCCGAAGGTAGCTCTTCAAAGTTTATAAGTCCCACATCAAATTTCTTGCAAAGATCGTATATCTTTTTGTCCCTGAGAACACTTGATGTATCGGGAGGGCCACTTCTCTCACAGATAGTGATACTCTTAGCACCCATCTTTTTCAGATGCAATATGAAATGAGTAAGGGTGTCATTATGGGTAGAACCAGGGAATGGGTCTGCTGTATTAAAGTTAGGCTTAAGCAGCACATCTTTTCCCTTTACAGGGTTTATATCAAAAAGTTCTACAGCCTTCTTAATCCCTGAGGCTCTGTCTGAAGTTTTAACAAGTGAAATCCTCGTTTTTCTGTCTTTCACGGCATTTAATCGCTCTGCCATAAATACCCTCCTCTATCTTCTCTGGCCATGGCCTGAAGAAATTCATCTGAGTATGTCTTCATTTAACTTCCTCAAGAGCTTTGAGGATTTCTGCCATGCCCATATAGGTTTTTCTATTATTACCTTTCACTATAACCATTGTAGGAGTTTTATTTATTTTATCTATCTTCATTAACGGGTTATAGAAACTACGGAAAATTTCTCTTGCTTTTTCACTATCTACCTTAAACGGAATTCCCTGTGAATTCAAAATCTTCAGGACTCCACTCTTATCTGTTTTATTTTCGGCGGCATTAAAAAGAATGTCCCTCACTCTAATAGCTTTTTCAATGTTGTTCCCAGATTCAAACCAAGTATAGAGAAACACTTCAGCATAATCAAGGGATCCAGTGTGCAGCGGTACATCAACAAACCGCACCTTTACTTTATCCTTTAGTTCCCTTAATGTGTTGTTTATCTGTTCATCTGCCTTTCTACATGCAGGACAGAAATAATCTGAATAAATGACAATTTCAGTTTGGGAATTTTCATTGCCAAAGCTTGGGTACTGGATTTCTTTTGCATATGAAGGGATAACAGAACCACTGAAAGTAAAAGAGGTAAAAATGGCCCCAAATAATATAAGCAGGATAACAACCCATGTTTTGATATGCCGAGCCACTATAAAAAACATGATCAAAAAGAAAAATCCAGAAATAAGACATTTCGGACAATATATATTATTTTGAACTTGGAACTTTATAAGAATAAACTCAACTCCTACTCCCATTGACACAATTGCAGTTATTGCTTTCATTACCCAGTCTTTTGGAGAGATTTTTTTGTATAAGATAACAAACAATAGGAGTAAGGAATAGAAAAATATCCCGAAGATTTCTAAGTCAATTCCAAGAATGTCCCCGTGGATAAATACACAGCTTCCCTTACATATTTTCCCGATTATTATTGTGATAAGCGCTAATGCTGGAAATATCCACACCCTATCCTGAACATTCGCAATAAAATTTCGCATCTCTCTTTCCTCTCTTCTTGATACCTTCTATTTCTCAACCACATTCATTTCCTTTTTTAATACCATAGGCAACACAGATGAGAATCTTCCTATATCATTTCAAAGACAACTAATATTATTGAAATTAAAGAGAGAAAAAACAACCCTATGAGAAAAATTATGTCTGCAGTCTTTTCATACTTTTCTGTATTTGTCTTAGAACGCATAGATATATACGATAAAACACTTGAAACAAGAAAAAAAATTACTGCTATTCCGAGTAACTCGTCAAGCATTGTCTCAATTCCCAATTTCGAAATTTTGATAAAGCTGAGTATGACAAAGCACAGACCTAATAAGTTTGCAGATGTTGGCAATATGTGTCTTGATATATTTTTCTTCTCATTAAAATTTTCAGACATTGAGATTCCTCCTGATAATTTTCTTTTATGAAAATTTTAGATGTAGATTCGAGACAATACAAGTATCTATGACAAATATAAACCTTTCACAAAATTATAAGCGATTGCAGGAGATTAACTCTCGCAATCGCTTTTTTATTTACCTCATATCTCCTTTTCGAAATTTTCTACTCCTCTTTTTCAGGCGCATTTTTCTTAGGTGTTACATCTCTTTCCTCAGGTTCATGCAAACTTTTCTTAAAA
>Ga0315268_10005540_pt1 | contig 13556 bp, 9 predicted proteins | sample C1_top_MG_FD_204535 | JGI IMG/M metagenome (GOLD analysis project Ga0315268, IMG submission 204535) | Sediment microbial communities from Yellowstone Lake, YNP, Wyoming, USA - C1_top | ecosystem: Environmental > Aquatic > Freshwater > Lake > Sediment | place: USA: Wyoming | collected 2017-08-01 | reverse complement strand
CATTCAACCTGGCTGGAGTTCCCGTCGGCGGCCCGCCGACGCGGCCGCTGCCTCGCATACGGATCGAACGACGCGGCGACCAACTCGTCGCCACCGCGGTGGAGGTCTGAGATGAGCATCCGCACGCAGGGCACAACGCTCTTCACCGCCATCCTGGTCCTCGTGGCCTGTACGGTCGTGCTTCAGCTTTGGTTGTTGACGGTATCGATGGAAGCGTTGCTGGGCCACGAATTCCGCATTCTCATCCCTGCGGCGCTCGCTTCCACGGTGCTGCTGGCGATCAATGCCGGGCTGCTGCTGTACGTTTTCCGCTTCGACCGCCAGGTGCAGCGGACACGCCAGGAATAGGGCGGCGCTCCTCAGAGCTCGCGCACCCGCCGTTCGAGGTCGCTGGCGATGGAAGCAGGATTCTCGGATTCACCGTAGCGGACCGGCTTCCCAACGCGAACCACGATGCGATTCGGCCTCACCCAATGTCTCTCTTCGCGCGCCGCCTCGAAGAGGCCGTCGATCCGCACCGGAACCAATGGGACATCCAACCGGTTGGCGAGGATGCCGATGCCGGCCTGGAAGGGCGAGAGCCGACCATCTTGCGTACGGCGTCCTTCGGGGAAGACCAGCACGCTATATCCATGATCGACAATCTCTCCGGCGAACGAGAAGCTCTTCAGGAAGCCCGATCTCTGGGGCAGCGGGAAGACGTTGAAGAATGCGGTGAGCAATAGGTACTCCAGCCGATGAAGTTGACGTCGCCACCACGGTAACGTGGCATCAGGAGTTCGCATCGACTCGAGCATCTCGCCCTGCATCGCGGGAGCAATCTTGGTGCGCATTGCTGGCGGCAAGGCGGCCAGTACAAATCCGATATCCGCCATCGTCGTGTGATTGCAGGCGATCAGGAGCGGCCCTCGAATGCCTTCCAGATTCTCGCGCCCATGGATTCTCGGCTTCGCCAGCAACATCGTGGCGGGATACGCAATCAGCCAGTAGCTTAGCCAACGGATCGCGCGAAACGGCCATCGCCTTGGCCACCGCGGATAAACGTATTTCGGGATATTGCGCTCGGTCTCGCTAATGATTCGCTGCAGGTCAACGACCGTGGAAGCTTCTTCAAAGGCAACCTCGTTGAGATCGACCTGGTACCGGCTTTCGAGTGCCGCCATCAGTTCGACCTTCTCCATCGAAGTCAGGTTCAACTCCGCCGAGGATCGCCCGGCGGCCTTTCCGGTGGAAGCGAGTTGGGCCAATACATCCTCGATCCCGCCACCCGCTCTCTGGCCCTGATGCGAACTTACATAGAGTTCGATCACGGCCATTTGCGGCTTGTGGGTAGCGGTGCGCGGAAAATCCTGCTCCGGCCAAACCATCGATCGCGTCATCCGCTGAAATTCCGCCAGCTGCTGGTTGGCGGCGTGGAGGATCTCCGACGCCACAAACCCGGGATCCAAAAGCAACACCGGGCAGGGTTCCGCGTTACCGCCGACCGGCACTGCGACGACGACGGCGTCGCGAACTCCGGTCTGCTGCCGCAACGCCTGCTCGAGATCCTCCGGGTGGACGTTCATCCCGGCGGGTGTAACGATCACATTCTTTTTTCTTCCCTTGAATTGAAGGTTCCCGCTGGCATCGAAGGCGCCGAGATCGCCGGTAGCGAACCACCCCTGGTCGCCGGCGACTTTCGTCATGGCCTGGCCCTGGAGGTAACGCGACGCGACATTTTCGCCGCGCACCAGGATCTCGCCATCTTCTGCCAGCTTTACCTCGCGCCCCGGCAGGAGGCGCCCAATCGACTGCTTACTCGATTTGAACGGATGATTCACCGAAACCAGCGAGGTCGTTTCCGTGAGCCCGTAGCCCTGGATCACCGCGAAGGCCAGGCGATTCCAGAACCGTTCGAGCTCCGCGTCGAGCGCCGAGCCTCCCGAGATGAACGCCCAGAACTTCCAGCCGAATTCGTGATGCAGCTTGCGGAACCTCCACCAGCGCCGCGCGAAATGCTTCCCTTCCGACTCACGAAGTTGACGCCGGAAACCATCGAGCCGGCCGCCGTTATCGTATTCGCGCTCGAGGTGATTCCGGAGCGAGGCGAGCATCTGGGGCACGGCCACGCAAACGCTCACCCTTTCCCGCCGAATGGTTGCAATGATGTCCGCCGGGTTCAGCGAATCCGCGAACACCACGGTTGCGCCAAGCGCCTGCGGCACGAACATGGCCAGGAACTGCCCAAATACGTGGCTCAGGGGAAGCAGGTTGAGGAAGCGAAGCGGATGAACGAGTCTTTCGTACTTCAGATATTTTGCGATCTCACGCTCAAGAGGCTCGAGATTCGCCAGCACATTGCCGTGGGTGATGACCACGCCCTTGGGCTCGGCGGTCGTACCTGAGGTGAATATGATCTGGAGGATGTCTTCGCGGGCGATTGACGGCGCTTCCCCATCAGGCTGGTGTTGGCCGACGACCTCGGACAATTCGTCCAGGGGAATGACCGGCACGGCTTCCATGGATTTGCAGACATCGCGCGAACACACGGCCAGCACCGCACCGACCTGGGTAACGATTCGATGCACGAACTCCGCGGTTGAACCACGGTCCAGGGGAACCACGACTACGCCGCGCACCGCGCAGCCAAAGAAAGCCGCCACCCACTCGGCGCGATTGTCGCCCCAGAGCACGACGCGGTCGCCGCGCTGGATGCCCCGAGCCCGCAGCTCCGCGGCAAATCGACGGGCGAGGCGCGCTACCTCGGCATAGCTCCAGCGAACGCTTCGGTATCCCCGCCGGAAGACGTAGGCTGGCTCCTCCCCGCGCTTTTCAAACGCATCTACCAGCGCCGCGAGCGAGCTACGCCCCATGCAATCCTCTTGAAGGAACGATAAACAGCGGGGTCTGTCCGCGCAAATTGCGACTCGCCAGCCTTACTAAGGCAGATCTGCCGCGCGGAAAGGGTGCGAAGGCAGTGGGGATACCGCTGAGCGATGTTGAGCCAGCGACGGCCCTCCACATTGGCCGGGGAGAACGCTACGGATCACTTCTTCGGGCTTGGCGCATCTTCCTGCGGAGAAGTCTTCTTCGCCAGTGATCGAACGTAGTTGATCAGGTTCCAGAGTTCGTTGGGCGTCATTCGGATCTGTTCCAGTGGCATGTGGCCCTTGCCATTCTTCAACGAGCGGAACAGATCGTCATCGGTCCTGTCCTTGAGAGTCGCCGGGTCATTGAAGTCCTTCAGGTTGTAACCTTCATCGACCGCGACGGAGCCTTTGCCATCGCCGGTGTCGCCATGGCACATCGCACAATCGAAGGCATAGTACTTCTTGCCAAGTGCGATCGACTCAGCCGTGGGCTTGACTGGATTGCCGGTCTTGTCCACCGAGAGGCTGGTCGTGGAAGAAGCCGACTGTCCGCTCTTGGAAGTCGGTCGTTTCACTTGTGCAGTGGCAGGAAGGATGAGCAGAAGCGCCGCGAGAGAAACAATGCATGGTTTCAACATGGTGGACCACCTTTAGGAGTCCCACTACGACGAATTATGAAGTTATCGCAAGCCCAAAACAACCTTAATTGAGATAGAAACGAACCCGAATCGCAATTTGGCATCGTTTCGCTACCCGCGATCGATAGACCCGCAATCGGGAATATAGCTGGAATCGAATCCCCCCCTGCCACTCGCCACCGGGGCTTCAGCACCCGCGCTCCGCGCCGCAACAGCGGTGAGCACGGTCACAAAACCGGGCTGGTCAATCGTGCTAGAATCCGCGCTTTCCGGAGTGTGCATGGCAGATCTCGATCCATCAGCGAACTCAGTGGTCACGGAGCGGGTGGTCAAGTTCCTGAAGGACATTCCTCCCTTCCAATTCCTCTCTTCCTGGGAACTCTCCAAGCTGTCGCAAAGCATGACGCTGGAATATTTTCCCAAGGGCGCAGTGGTGTTGAGCGCCGGGAAGCAATCGCCGGAAGCGCTCTACATCGTGCAAAAGGGAGCGGTAAAACTGGCTTTGCGCACGCAAATGGGAAAAGAGCTGATCCTCGATATGCGCAGCGAGGGAGAACTCTTCGGCGTCTTGTCGCTGATGGGCGGAGACGTGGCGCGGCTCGACGTGGTCGCGGTGGAAGACGCCCTCTGCTACAGCATCCCGAAGGCCGAGGTGCAGCGATTGATGGCCGAGCACACCGAGGTGGCCGACTACCTGGTGCGGACCTCGGTGCAGCGCTACATGGATCGCAGCCTGCGCGAGCTGCGCGCGCAATCCAACCTGATGGGCGACACCGAGCGCCTCCTGTACTCGCTCACGGTAGCCGACGTCGTGACCAAAGCTGCGGTTACGTGCATGGAGCACACCTCGATCAGCGAGGCCGCCAAGGTCGTCGCCGATTCGCACTCGACCTGCGTGATCGTGGTGGACCGAGACGGACGCTCGGCCGGGATCGTCACCGAGGGCGACTTCACCCACAAAGTCCTGGCCAGGGGAGTCTCGCCCGAGGGCGCGGTGAAGCAGATCATGACGGCTCCGGTCATCGAGGTCGAAACCACGGCGCTGGTCTTCCAGGCATTGCTGGCCATGCTTACCCATGACATTCAACATGTGCTGGTAACAGAAGGCGGGCTGCCCAAATACGTCCTTACCGCGCATGACCTTATGCTCTTGCAAGGCAAGTCGCCGCTGAGTGTGGCGCGTCACCTGGAAGAACAGAAGGATGTGCCTAGCTTGGGGCTGGCGCAGAAAAGGGTCGTCGAGCTGCTGCCCTTGTTGCTTCGCGAAGGCGCCAAGGCGAACCATCTGACGCGGGTGGTGGCCGAGGTCAACGACCGCCTGGTGGTGAAGCTCTTCGACCTCGCGCACCATGCCCTGGGTCCGGCACCCTGCGCCTATTGCTGGGTGGTGTTGGGAAGTGAAGGGCGCCGGGAGCAGACTTTCAAGACCGACCAGGATAATGCGCTCATCTATGCCGATGAGGCCGACCGCGCCGCGATGGAATACTTCGAGCGGCTGACGCAATTCGTCAATGACGGGCTGAAGCAGTGTGGGTATCCCGATTGCGAGGGCGGCTACATGGCGACCAATCCGCGCTGGCGGATGTCGCTGAGCAGTTGGCGGGGCACGTTTGCGAACTGGATCAAGGAATACCGGCTGCACGAGACCGAAGATGCGATGATCTTCTTCGATATGCGGCCCGTCGCAGGCGACGTGGATCTGTTCCAGCAGCTGAAAGCCTTCAATCACGAGCGCTTGAAGGATGCGGGATTCTTCAAGTCGATCGTGGCGAGCATCGCCATCGACCACAAGCCGCCGCTCGGATTCTTCCGCACCTTTGTCGTCGAACACACCGGCGAACACAAGCAGGGGCTCGACATCAAGATGTTCGGCACCGGCCCGATCGTGAATGCGGCCCGCTTGTTCGCCCTGGATACGAGGATCAAGGCGACCAGCACCCTCGAACGGCTGGCCGCGCTGCGCCCCCTCAACTACCTGGAGGAAGCGCTGCTGCAGGATATGCAACACGCGTTTGAATTCCTCACCCTGCTGCGGCTGGAAACCCAGTTACAGCAATCCCGCAACCGGCAACCGATGAACAACTACGTCACCCCGGAAAAGCTGACGCCGCTCCAGAAGAGCATGCTCAAGGACACGTTTCAGACCATCGGGCGGGTGCAATCGTTCATCGACCAACGATTCAGGACTGCGCTGTGGGCGCAGTTGGGCCGATGATGCCACGCTGGTTCCCCTTCGGCACCCGTTCGGCGGCAGAGGCCGACACGCCTATGGAGTCGACTCGATTCGTGGTCATCGATACGGAACTGACCTCGCTCGATCGGCGCACCAATCGCCTGCTCTCGGTCGGAGCCATCGCCATGACGGGGTCGAAGATCCAGGTCGGCGAGCAGTTCTATCGCATCGTCAACCCGGGAGTGTCGGTGCCGGCCGAAGGCGTGGTGATCCACCGCCTGCGTCCCGAGGACATCGAACACGGACATGATCTGCATGCCGCGCTGGTGGAGCTCATGGCGTTCCTCGGAAATGCCGTGCTGGTCGGACACTTCGCCGAGATCGACAGAAATGTCCTGCGCAAAGAGTTCGCCGCAGGGGGCGTCGAACTGGACAACCCGATGATCTGTACGGCGCGCGTCCAACGCTGGATCGTTAAGAAACAGCCTTTCAAGGAAGATCAGTTTCGCCACCTGGAGATCGCGGACCTGGCCTCGCTCGCCAAGATTTATGGATTGGATTTTCACGAGGCGCATCACGCGCTCGACGATGCCTATGTCACGGCGCGCCTCTGGCAGAAGCAGTTGCACGCGCTGAGCGAACTTGGGGTTAAGACCCTGGGAAGCTTGTTGCGCTTCGCGAAGATCTAGCTTCGCGTACTGCGCCTTTTCCTAGTAGCTCGAAACCTGCTCCGTGATGATCTTCTCCACGATCTGGATCCCTATCTTGCGCAGGAAGTCTTCGGGAGACTCGCCGCCGATCAACACGAAAACGAAATCGTTGGGCAGCGTGAGCTCTTCGCTCTTGGTGCTGACGGTGACAGAATCGGCCGTGATCGAGACGACATTGGAGTTCCGCAGAACGCGAATACGCCCGTCTTTCTCGGCGGCGGCAAGGAACTGCTGGTTCCGTTCGCGGGCGCGCTGGAAGTCCGTGCCGCGATAGCACAGCGTGACTTGATTACGGTTGGCGCGGCTCAGGGCGAGTGCCGCTTCGATCGCCGAATCTCCGCCGCCGACCACGACCACGCGCTGGTGCTCGTAGCTGTCCGCCTCGATGATCCGGTAGGACACTTTGGGGAGTTGCTCGCCGGGGACATTCAGCTTTCGTGGCGCCCCACGCCGCCCGATGGCGAGCACGACAAAGCGCGCGTGATATCGCTGCCTGCTGGAGGTCACGTGGAAGCCGTTCCCATTGCGCTCCACGGCCATCAGCGCTTCGTTGGTGCGGATCTGCACGCCGGTATTCTTGATGATCGATTCCCAGACCGAGAGCAATGCTTCCTTGGTCCCGTCGCCGACGTACAGACTCCCATAGAGGGGGATCTCGAGCGGCTCCGCCATCAGGAATTTCTGGCGGGGGTACTGGCGGATGGTGGACGCGATCTCGCCCTGCTCCAGGGTCAGGTAGCGAAGACCGTACTGCTGGGCGGTCAGTGAAGCGCTCAATCCGGCTGGGCCGGCGCCGATGATCGCCACGTCGAAGTCGTCTTGCGGCCGATCGCCGGCCGGTTCGCCAAGCTGCTTCCGCAGATGGTCGATGACGATCTTGCCTTCATTGATCGCCGTCTTGATGAGTCCCATGCCTCCGAGTTCGCCGACGATGTGCAGGCCCGGGACATTGGTCTCGAAGCGTTCGTTGATCTGCGGGACCTTCATGGTTTGCAGCACGCCGCCGTAGGTGAGCACGATCGCGCTGGTCGGACATACGTCTTTGCAGCGCGAGTGGCCGGTGCAGCGGTCCGGATGAGCAAGGATCGCCTTGTGCCCCACGAGCTCGAGGGTGCCCTGTTCGGGACAGACTTCCACGCAGCTTCCGCAACCGACGCAGAGCGAGGCGTTGATCACGGGCTTCGGCTTTCCCTGCGCCGCCGGCCCCGTCTGTATCTCCGCGCGTTTGACCTTCCACATTTCGAGCGCCGCGCCGCAATGCGAACAGAAGGATGCGTTCTTCGCGATGTTCTTGCTACAGCGCGGACACGGTACTTGGGGACCGGCATGCTCCGCCGAGGGCCTGGAACCGGGATTCGCCTTGGCAGTCAGCTTCTTCAGGTAGCCGCGAACAAAGAAGAGCGTCACCACCGAAGCGATCACGAATGCGAAGAGGGTGTCCAAAGTATCGTCCTATACGAATCCAAGCGCGAAGACCACGCCGATGTGCAAGATCGCCAGGACCAGGAACGAATAGCTGAAAGGCTTATGGACCACGTGCCAGAGATGAAACACCTGCTGGGCGCGGGAGAGGAACAGGATGCGCTTCGAGATCGACGCCTGCTCGCGCGCCACCTGGATGACCGCTTCCAGATCGCGATGATTGGTCGACAGCAAGCCACCTCCGCTGGCGACCGCCTGCCAGAACGACAGTTGCCCGAGACGGAGGCGCGCGATGCGGAAGGGACGCGCGCAGTCGAGTGCGATCATGTAGGCGAAGCACACGACGAGGGGCCATTGCGCTACCTGCACCTCGGTGGGCAGGCGAAAGAGTCGTTGAAGACTCCTCGCAGAGATCAGCCGCTGGGTCGCGAGTTTTTCGAGGAGTTGCTGCTGCAGCTCGCGCGATTCCTTCATCGATAGCTCGGCGGAATTCACCCGGCGCGGGATCTGCGAATAGAGGTAACGTCCAATGATGCCGCTCAGCGCCACCGACATCATCAGCCAGAATGCCATTCCCGCAATTCCCTGGAACTTGAACGAGGCATGGAAGGCGATCACCAGCGGCGCAAACAGCCCCAGCAGGACATGGAAATCGAGCCAATGCCGGGAATTCCCCTGGCGCTGCAGCCACCGCCAGCGTTTGCGGAGCGGATAGAGAAAGATCACGCAGAACATCGCCAGCCCGAGGATGCCAAGTTTGATCCCGATCGCGCCGCTCGGACGCAGGAGGTGGTGCTTCGGCGAGTAGGGGCGCTGGAGCGGGCTCAACGCGTAATAGTCGAAGCCATAAAGCAGTATCGCCAAGACCAGAGAGATGGCAACCGCGTAAGCAAGGAACAAAAGGACCTTGTGAACCTGTCCCTCCTGGGGGACGGTCGTTGCTCGATCGGCGAATAGGGTCTGCGTGCTCATCTTGATTTGCTCAAGGTGTTGGAAGGATCTTCCTTGTGTTCGGTTTCGACGCCGAAGTGCTGATAGTTTTCGAAGTGATGGGTATTGCGCCAGCGCTGGCGCGGGGTTGCGACTTCGATGGTGGCTTCCTTGGGAAGCCATGGCGATTCCGTCATGCCGCGGAACTTGACGGGCGCATAGCTGACTTGGCTGTGCAGCGTGCGCAAGCCGATGTCTTCCATCCCAACCTGTAATTCCGACTCGATACGCTCGACCGCACCGGTCTCTCTGTCGATCCAAGCCGTGCCCATCATCTCCAGCGGATACTCACGGCCGCGCAACATCAAGACGGTCGGGGTTCGCTGGCCGCGAATGTGCCGGAAGCGGATCTTCGCGACCGGCCGCCCGTCGAGCACGTCGTCTCCGGCGGCGGAGAATTCGAAGGCGTTGCGGTAATACGGATGGAACACCAGCAGCAACGTGGCAAAGCCGTTGGTCACCAGCAGCGGCTCGTTCTCCTTGTGAGCGCCGGCCTGCTCCTCCAACCGCGACTCTTCCAGATTCAACTCGCCATCCGAGGTCTGCGCGATCACCAGGTAGTCGAAGCGGGAGCGAGTCTTGTACTCGACTTTCCCATTCGGGTTCAACTTGAACTGGTCAACGTACTCCGTACACTTCACTTCCGAGAACACGTCGAGGAACGCGGCGGCATGGTGTTCGGCACGCGCGACGGTCTCATCGAGAGGAGAGGGCGGCTCCGTGGCAGCGCAAGACATGCCGGCCAGGATCAATAGCGGGACGAGTTGGCGCCAGGACTTCATTGGCGTTTGCCCGCCGTACGATTATCGAAGCGGTAACCGAAGGTCGTGGACCACTGGTTATAGGGCAGCGTCCCGCCCCGATCTGCGTTGAAGTTGGCCTGCAGGAAATACCGCGGCCCGATATTGATATCCGTGCTGCAGCTGACGAAGCGCGAATCGGTCTGCGACGAGAACTTCGACGCCAGCGATTGCTTTCCAAACTGCGCTTCGAAGCGGATGCCCTCGCGGATGGCGCGGGAAAGCGATACGGCTTCGTACCTTCCGCTGCCGAACGAACTATTGAACTCCGAATAGCGGATGTCGGCTCGCAGTCCGGTACGCCAGATCCGCGCCGCGGTCACTCCATACATCTTGTTCCACGAGGTCTGGGCATCGCCGCTGCGATTGCTGCGGCCGATCGTCGTGTAGAAGCTCACGTGACGCCAGATCTCGGCACGTCCGCCGACGCTGAGTCCTTGAAAGAGGTACTTGTCCAGGAGTCCCGTGCCGATCAGTCGAGGATCGAAGGTCGGAACGTCTCTCATGTAGTTGTGGTTCACATCGAACGAGAGCCGCTGGGTTGGCTGAATATGCACGGTGACAAAACTGCGGCCCACTCCCGCACCGACCCGCGCCAGCCCGGTCGAGTCTTTGGGATTGTCGGCTTGCAGGGATTGGTAAACGGAGAAATAACGTTTGTAGGCAACGCTGTTTTCAAAGAAGACGAAAGGCCGGTCGATCACCCAGTTCAACATGCTCACGCCGACTCCGGACGTGCTGGTGTAGTGCAGATCGTCAAAGCTGCCGCCCTCGACGTTGATGAAGTTCCCGGCGAGGCGCCGATCCGGCGCATAGCTCCACGAGGTTGGATCGGGAGTCGTCCCGGCAAAAAGTCCGACCGTGACCCTCCGTCCGATCTTGCGTCCGCCGTACCCGCCATCGATGGTTTCGAGGCTGCTCGCCCAGGGAACATAGAGGCGTCCGAAGCCGGCCACCCAACGCGACTTAGGATTCTCATAGGTCATGCCCAGGTGGTAGGTGCGGTTGATCAGATCCTGCAACGACTGCTGTTGATCGGAGGTGGTGCTGGTCAAGCGTCCTCGCCAGTAGCCGCTCAGGTTCCAGTAGGTTCCGCCGATCCGCGTCATGTCCGCGCGGAAGACGACGCCGGTCTGCGAACTCCGCATGGGGGTCGTGCCTCCACTGCTGATCATGCTGTAGTCGAACCCGATGCGTCCCCGCAGCCGGTTCACCTCCGGGAGTGGAAGCCGGGGAACTTCGTCGCGGATCTCTTCCTCCAGGGGATCGCCTTCGCTGAACGCGATCACCTGCGGATATTTCCGGGAACCACTGAGAGATTGCTGTTGATTGTTGATCTCGGCCTGCTCCTGGGTGAAGTAGGCGAAGTCGCCGGCCTGGATCTCCGCCTGGGACTTTTCGACCGAGCAAACCGCGGAGGTCTCGGCCACGGCGATCACTTCCAGCTCGGCCACCACCTGCGCGTCCGTGCCTTCGCCGGTCGAGCCGGCGGTGGAGACGTTGTTGACGCGCCGGATCACCAGCTTCATGCCATTGGCCAATCCGGCCGCCCGGCCCGACGCAAGATAGACCGTGTCCTGCGCGACATACTTCACCTTGAACGCCCGCGCCGCCGGTTGAACAGCGCTTGGCTTCGCTGAATCATTCCCCTGCTCCGGCAGTTGCTGTGCCGGTGCTGGAAGAACACCCAGCGTCATGCTCACGAGGATTGCGGTGATCTTCCGGCGCATCTCTAGCCTCCGTTTCCGGTCGGATGGCACGAGTAGCAGTTCACGCTGTTGTAGACGTAATTCCGGACCTGGCTGTGCTTCGAATCCATGGTCGCCTTGTCGTGGGCGTGGCAGCTGGTGCAAGTGAATACCGAGTAGTCCGACGGATTCTGGTGACAATCGCCGCACGTCGTCCATTTGCCGGCATGAGTGCCGGAGTAGATCGGGAACCACGTGTGGTTGAAGATCGCGCCGGCCCACGAAGTCGTGGTGTGGCAGGTCTGGCAAGTCGTCGGGAATGCCGCCGTCACGTGGTTGGGATTGGAGACGCTGGTGTAATCCGCCTTGTGGCACGAGTAGCAGTCGGTCGGCGTTCCGGCATAGCGGCCTCCGACGTGGCAAAGGGCGCACTGCACATTCACATGCGCGCCGGTTAGCGGAAACACCGTCTTGCTGTGGTCGAAGTTTGCCGGCACCCAAGCACTGGTCGTGTGACATACCTCGCAGGTCTGCGGGAAGCCGGACGTCACGTGGTTCGGATTGGTGGCGCTATTGAAATTCGCCAGGTGGCACGACGCGCACAGGGTACTGAGGCCGGCGAATACTCCGATCGAGTGGCACGCCGTACACGTCTGGTTGATGTGCGCTCCGGTGAGCGGGAACAGCGTCTTCGAATGATCGAACACGGCACCGGCCCAGTTCGTCGTGGTGTGGCAGACCGAACAATCGGTCGGGAATCCCGCCGCGACGTGATTCGGATTCGTGGTCTGGTTGAAATCCGTGATGTGGCACGAAGCGCAGGCGGTGGGCGTTCCCGCAAAACGTCCGTTGATGTGGCACTGCGAACAGAGCAGGTTGACGTGCGCACCGGTCAGCGTGAATCCCGTCGTGCTGTGGTTGAAGGTGGCGCCCGACCAGGTCGTCGTGCTGTGACACTGCTGGCAGGTCTGCGGGAATCCGGCGGCCACGTGGTCGGGGTCCTTGGCCGAGGTGAAATCCTTCTGGTGACAACTGATGCAGGTTGCCGGCGTGCCCTTGTATTGGCCGTTGAGGTGACATTGCGAACACTGCAGCGATAGATGCGCTCCGGTCAGCGGGAATCCCGTGGTGGAGTGATCGAAGGTCGCTCCCGACCAGGTCGCGGTGCTGTGACATTGCGAACAGGTCTGAGGGAAGCCTGCGCCCACGTGGTCAGGATTCTTGGTCGTCTGGAAATCCTTGAGGTGGCAACCCACGCAATTCGAAGGCGTGCCCTTGAACTGTCCGTTCACGTGGCACTGATTACACGACAGCGTGGCGTGTGCGCCGGTCAGCGCAAATCCGGTGAAGGCCGCGTGGTCGAACTTTGCCCCCAACCAGCTGACCGTGCTGTGACATTGCTGGCAAGTCGCCGGAAAACCCGAAGCAACGTGATCCGGGTCTTTCGCGCCATTGAAGCCCGCCTGGTGACAGCTGACACAGTTCACCGAGAGTGCCTGGAACTTTCCTCCCACGTGGCAGGCCATGCAGTCGAGGGTTGCGTGGGCACCGGTCAGCGGAAAGCCGATCGATGCGTGGTCGAATTTTGCTCCGAGCCAGGACTGCATCGTCGAATGGCATTGCTGGCAGTTGGTGGGGAAACCAAGAGCGACGTGGTCCGGCGATTTCGTCGTCGTGTACTGCGCGAGGTGGCAGGAAGCGCAGTCGGTAGACAGCCCCGCATATTGCCCGGCGGCGGCATTGGTGTGGCAGGAATCGCATTCCACGAGCGCATGCCCGCCGATCAGCGGAAAGCGGTTCTGGTGATCTCGTACCGACTTTACCGAGCCCGTCCAGCCCTGGACGTTATGACACTGGTCGCACTGCGCGCCCATCTGCCGGCGATGAATGTCGGCGTGGCAGTCGGCGCACTTGTGTCCCACTTTCGAGAACACCGGGTTGGTATGGCATTGCGTGCAGGTCACGCTCTTGTGCATGCCATGCAAGGGAAAGTTGGTGCGGTTGTGATCGAACTCCGGCAGGTTGCGGATCGGCTTCCAACCGCTGAAGGTGTGGCAGTTCTGGCAGGGGAACTTGAGCGGGCCGTGTGGACTTCGAGTCGAGCTTGCCTGCGTCGGCTGGTTCGCCGCGCGCGGGGACGTCGCCGTTTGTGGCGCCGCCGCGGCAAACACAAAAAGCAGCAACGCGGCACAAACGATGGACACAACCCCTGCCCGGTCTTTGATCGTCGAAGCCAAATTGTTCGGCCTATCGTGTATATGCGAATGATCGGGGCCTAAGACTGCT
>Ga0315268_10005539_pt1 | contig 13557 bp, 11 predicted proteins | sample C1_top_MG_FD_204535 | JGI IMG/M metagenome (GOLD analysis project Ga0315268, IMG submission 204535) | Sediment microbial communities from Yellowstone Lake, YNP, Wyoming, USA - C1_top | ecosystem: Environmental > Aquatic > Freshwater > Lake > Sediment | place: USA: Wyoming | collected 2017-08-01 | reverse complement strand
GGTTCACATCGGCAATGTGGGAAGCGGTTTCACCGCGAAACAGTTAAAAGAAATTCGTGAAGAGATGGAGCCCCTGGTCCGTGAAGAATGCCCTTTTATTGTTCCGCCGGAGACCAATGAACGGGTCACGTGGGTCAAGCCGGAGCTGGTCTGCGAGGTCAGCCTGGCCGAATGGACCGGAGATGCCATGATGAGGCAGCCGGTCTTCCTGCGGATGCGCCAAGACAAGCTTGCCCGCGATGCAGTGCGCGAAAAGGCGTATATGAAAGGTGGTGACGTGATATGAAACTCTATGCCGGAACAAGCGGTTACTCATACAAGGAATGGAAAGGCACGTTCTATCCGGAAAAGATTCAACCCAAGGAAATGCTGCGCTCTTATGCCGGACGCCTCAAAACGGTGGAGATCAACAATACTTTTTATCATATGCCCAACGGGACAATGCTCGCGTCGTGGGCTGACCAAGTCCCGCCCGATTTTGTTTTCGCGCTTAAAGCGCCGCAGGTCATAACGCATATGAAGCGGCTGAGAAGTGTGGAAGAGGAGGTCGAGTACCTCTTCAGCACACTGTCGGCTCTGGAGGGGAAACTCGGCCCGGTCCTTTTTCAGTTTCCCAAGAGTTTTCGTGCAGACCTCCCGGCGCTTAAATATTTTCTCGGGCTGATCCCCGGCCAGATCGCCTGCGCATTCGAATTCCGCAACCCCTCCTGGTTCGACGCCGAAATTATGGATCTCCTCCGGGAAAGGGGATGCAGCCTGTGTATCGCCGATACCGATGAAAATCCGGCCAATGAGATCGTCTCGACGACATCATGGGGGTACCTGCGTCTGCGCCGTTCCGATTATACCGATGCCGATCTGTCGCGGTGGAGGGAACGAATACGTTCGCAAAAATGGAAGCGGGCGTTCGTCTTTTTCAAACATGAGGAGGCCAAAGGGCCCGAAATGGCGATGCGGTTTCAGGAGCTTACCGATTCAACCCAATGAGGTCTCTCTCACTCACGAGAATTTCACAGCCGAGGCGATGGTCAGGGAGCAACAGGCAGAATGGGAAGGGCGGCAAATACTTATTGACATCCGGGGTCGTTCTTCTTACAGTTTCCCGGCATGTACAAAACGTTCCTTCCAAGCAGGCACATCAACCATTTTACCAGGAGGTCCTATGAGCGCAGACTATGAAGTCAAAGGCGTCATCGCGGTCATCACCATGAACAATCCGCCCGTCAACGGCCTCGGACATGCGACGCGTAGCGGCATCTTCAACGGGCTGATTAACGCCCTCGCCGACGCCGCCGTCAAGGCGATCGTGATCACCGGAGCGGGGAAGGCCTTCTCCGGTGGGGCGGACATCAAGGAGTTCAATACTCCCAAGACCTTCGCCGAGCCGAACCTGCTGTCGGTCATCGCGGCGATCGAAAGCGCCGACAAGCCGGTGGTTGCCGCGATCCATTCGGTGGCCATGGGCGGCGGCTTGGAGCTCGCGCTGGGTTGTCATTACCGTGTGGCGTCGCCGGGCGCACAGATCGCCCTCCCGGAGGTGAAGCTTGGCCTCCTGCCGGGTGCGGGCGGCACCCAGCGCCTGCCGCGCGTGGTCGGCGTGGAAACCGCCCTCACTATGATCGTTACCGGTAATCCGACGCCTTCGGAGAAACTTGCCGGCACGAAGCTCTTCGACCGGATGATCGAGGGCGACCTGATGGTGGGCGCCCTCGCCTTCGCCGGGGAGATCGCCGAGCGGCGGCCGCTCCCGAAGGTGCGCGACATCCGGATCGACCTGGCCGACCGCGAGGCATTCTTCCGGACGGCGCGCGCCACCGTCGGCGCGGCGTCGAAGCACTTCCCGGCGCCCATGAAATGCGTCGATTGCGTGGAGGCCGCCGTCACCATGCCCTTCGAGGAGGGGATGAAGGTGGAACGGGAGAATTTCCTCATGCTCGTGCAGACCACCGAGAGCAAAGCCCTGCGCCACTATTTCTTCGGCGAGCGCGCGGCCGCCAAGATACCCGACGTGCCCGAAGAGACGCCGAAGCGCCTGATCAAGACGGCCGCGGTCGTCGGCGCCGGCACCATGGGGGGCGGGATCGCCATGAACTTTGCCAACGCCGGGATCCCGGTCGTCGTCCTGGAGGTGAATCAGGAGGCGCTCGATAAGGGGCTGGCCACGGTGCGCAAAAACTACGAGAATTCACTCAAGAAGGGGCGCCTCACGCAGGAAAAATTCGATCAGCGCGTGGGGCTCATCCGGGGCACCTTGTCCTACGACGACATCAAGAACGCCGACATCGTCATCGAAGCGGTGTTCGAGGAGATGGGCATCAAGGAGAAGGTGTTCATGAAGCTCGACGAGGTGATGAAGTCCGGCGCGATCCTCGCCTCCAACACCTCCACCCTCGATGTCAACAAGATCGCGGGCTTCACCAGGCGGCCGCAAGACGTGATCGGAACGCACTTCTTCAGCCCGGCCAACGTTATGAGGCTCCTGGAGATCGTTCGCGGCGCAAAGACCGCCAAGGACGTCCTTGCCACGACCATGGCGCTCGCCAAGAAGATCAGGAAGATCGGCGTGGTGTCGGGGGTGTGCGACGGTTTCATCGGGAACCGCATGATCGAGCAGTATGCGCGGCAGGCCGGTTTCCTGATCGAGGAGGGGTGCCTCCCGGAACAGGTGGATAAGGCGATGGAGACCTTCGGGTTCGCCATGGGTCCCTTCCGGATGGGCGATCTTGCCGGAAATGATGTCGGCTGGTATATCCGCAAACGCCGCTACGCGGAGCGCCCGGACGTGATCTACTCCAAGACCGCGGATCTGCTCTGCGAGATGGGCCGTTTCGGCCAGAAGACCGGCGCCGGCTGGTACGACTACAAGCCGGGCGACCGCACAGCCTATCCGTCCGAGATCGTCAACGCCATGATTGTCAACCACTCGAAGGCAATCGGCGTGGAGCGGCGCGCGATCGACGACAAGGAAATCGTCGAGCGCCTGGTCTACGCCCTGGTGAACGAGGCCGCGTACATCCTGGCGGAGGGGATTGCGCAGCGGGCGTCGGACATCGACATCATCTATATTACCGGCTACGGCTTCCCGCTGCACCGCGGCGGCCCCATGTTCACTGCCGATACCGCGGGCCTCCCCAACGTGGTCGCGGCGATGGAGAGATACGCGAAAGGCCGCTACGGCGAGTTTTGGAAGCCGGCTCCGCTTTTGGCAAAGCTTGCCGCCGAAGGAAAGACGTTTACCTAAAGGAAAGACGCCTAATTCACGAATCGAAGGAGGACGAAGATGCTGAAAACCAGACTTACCGAACTGCTCGGGATCAAACATCCCATCATCCAGGCGGGCATGGGTCCGTTCAGTAACAATAACCTGTGCGTTGCCGCGGCCAATGCAGGTGTGCTCGGCCTGCTTTCCACCAGCGGGCTTTTGGACAAGGAAGGGCAACCCTGGATATACAAGGCGTTTGTGGAGAGCGGCGAGGCATCGATGGACGACGATATGGCCCAGGTGCTCGAAAAGATCTTGAAGAGGACCTGGCGACTCACGAAAGACCAAGGCGGCATCTTCGGGATTAACGTGATGGTGTCGACGGAACTGCTTGCCCAAGCGCAGATCCTGATCGATACGGCGATCCGCGTCCGTGAGGAGAACCCCGCGATGAAGGAGCATTTCAAGGTTCTCTTCACCTCGGCCGGCGATCCCGTCCCCTGGCGCGATAAGATCAAATCCGCCGGATTTACCTGGCTGCACGTCGTACCCTCGGTAAAGGGGGCCCTGAGATGCAAGAAAGCGGGGGTAGACTGCATCGTCGCTTCCGGCCATGAGGGCGGTTTCCACATTGCCTGGGAACCGGTCCACTCGATGGTATTACTGCCTGCCGTGATCGATGCCATTGCAGATCCGAATTTCCCCGTGGTGGGGGCGGGCGGATTCTGTGACGGCAAGACTCTGGCGGCGGCCATCGCGATGGGAGCAGCCGGGGTGCAGATGGGGACACGGCTCCTGGCGACCCAGGAGAGCGACTTCCATCCCCTGTGGAAGGAACAGGTCGTAAAAACGGGGGATCGGGGGACCCTGGTCGCCCGCGGCATTGTGGGACCGGCGCGATGGCTCAAAACCCCCTCCAGCGTCATCCATCTCCACAACTCCGTCGTCAAATCTCCCGGCGTGTTTACCGGCGTCCCGGATGATTGGAGCACCGTTCCGATGGAATTGATCGAATATGAGAGGGTCGGCATCAAGGCGGTCTGCATGGGGGACGGGGAAAATGCGTTGATGGCGGGAGGCGAATGCGCGCAGCGAGTGGACGATCTGCCCAAGGTTCAGGAACTGATTGACCGGATTATGAAGGAGGCCACCGAGATCGTCAAAAACATGCATAAACATCTGGCCGCTTCCTGACACCTATGAATCTTCTGCAGAAGTTTTCCTTAGTCTGTTTGTTTTGTTTAATCCTGCTCGGCCTCGTTTTCGGGATTGCCCTCACCAATTCCTTTGAGTATTTCATGCTCGACGAGACCAATAAAACCATGTCGAGCATCTTGACCGACGAAGTCAGGCATGAGTTTCTGCCCTCTGATTTTGCATCGCCAAAAACGGGACGCGAGTATGAGATATTTTCCCGGAGGTTGAGGCATCTGTCATTCGGAAAACGGGTTGAACGCATCAAGGTCTGGGACAGGAATCATACGGTTATCTGGTCTGACACGCCCGAATTGGTCGGCCGGCAGTTTCCCGACAATGATAACCTCAAGAAGGCCCTGACGGGCGAAGTAATCTCCAACATCAGCGACCTTCATAAAACGGAGAATACCCGGGAAAAAGGACATGGCAGACTTCTTGAGTTGTACGTCCCGGTCTCTTTTAACCCCGATAGATCTGTTTCAGTGGTGATTGAGGTCTACCAAAATGTCAAAGACCTCTATCGAACGATTGCTACGGAAAAGATACGGATCTGGACATACATTACTCTGGGGTTCTCATTCCTGTATGTTGCCCTTTTCGGCATGGTGTGGCAGGCTTCTCGTCGACTTAATCGCCAGAACAAGGAGATCACCCGGTCGCGAGAACGCTTTGAAGGAGTACTCCGGTACGCCCGTGACGGTATTTTGGCGATGGATGGCCAGGGCCATATTATCCTAATCAATGCAGCCGCGGAAAAGATATTCCGGGTTCGGTCGCAGGACGTCCTGGGAAAATCCCCCAGCGATTTTCTTACCGAGGACTACCGGCAACAGTATGTACAGCTGCTGAGCACATTTCAAGCTTGCCGGGATTCTTCGATTTTCCGGGACAGTTATGAGATCAGGGCCCTGCGCGCAGATGGAGAGGAGTTCGACCTGGAAGGCTCCCTTTCCTGCGTTGGATTGGGAGACGAAACGATTATTACGGCCATTGTGCGCGATGTGTCGGAGAAGAAAGCGATCACGGAACGATTGATCAATTCCGAGAAGCTTGCTTCGGTCACGCTCATCGCCGGCAGCATCGGTCATGAAATGAACAACATCCTGGCCAGTCTTCTCGGCTACGCGGAGCTGCTTCGTCTGCAAACGCACCCCAGTGAAGAGTTGATCAGAAAAAGTACGGAAGTCTTCAGCGGACAGACGCAGCGGCTGAAACTCCATGCCGACAACCTGTTAGCCCTCGGCAAGCCCCAGAAGCCGGAAATGAAACCGTTGGCGATCAACGAATTGGTTGAGAAAGTAACCGATCTGTTGACCACCAGTGGAATGTTCAAGATGTGCACCGTCGTCAAGGAGCACGGGCAAGGACTGCCGCGGATTAGGGGAGACGAGATGCTCTTGGAACAGGTGATAACCAATCTGGAGATCAATGCCGTTCATGCCATGGAAAAACAGGGGATACTTACCTTATGTACGGCAGCGACATCTGATGGAGCTTTCGTCGAACTATCCGTGGGCGATTCCGGTCACGGTATGAGCGAAAATATCCGGCATCAGATATTCCTGCCCTTTTTTACAACCAAGGAAAAGGGGAAAGGCACGGGATTGGGATTATATATCGTCAAACAGATTGTCGAACAGCACCAGGGCTATATTCGTCTGGAGAGCGCGGAGGGGAAGGGGACAACGATGATCATTGGTCTCCCGGTTGCCGGTTCACCTGCGAATGGATAATAACCGGTCAAGTGTCAAACCTGGCATGCAGGTGAAGGTCGTCCAGAAGCAGGATCAGTCCAGCGGCAAGCTGACGGAAGGCATTGTCCGGGATATTCTCACCAAATCAGCCAGCCACCCCCATGGCATCAAGGTGCGCCTGCAAAGCGGCATCGTGGGCAGGGTCAAAGAGATTTTGGATGTCTGAGAAGGTCATGAATGCAGATATATATTGATGCGGACGGGTTTCCGACGGCGGCCAAAGATCTCGTGATCAGGGCCGCACTGCGCTTGCAAATCCCCCTGGTGTTTGTGGCCAATAAGAAAGTGAGATATGAACCGTCAGTCGTTATTTCAAGCATTATCGTCCCGGAAGGACCTGATGTCGCCGATGATCGCATCGTTGAGATGGCAGAGCCGGGCGACTTGGTGATTACTGCCGACATCCCGCTTGCAGACCGGGTTGTTGCCAAGGGCGCCTTTGCGCTCAACCCGAGAGGCAAGCTCTATACGGAGGGCAACATCAAGGACAGGCTGGCCATGCGCGACCTGCTGAGCGAGCTGAGAGACGGCGGCATGATGACGGGCGGTCCATCGATGTTCAGTAAAAAGGACTGCCAGGCTTTTGTCAACCAACTGGACAGCTTTTTAATGAGACGGTTGAAGAACAAAATCCCTGAAAAGTAATTCTTAAAACTCGCAAAGACCGAATCAATGCATCGACCATTAAACCCCTTCGGATTTGCAGGTAACCCGGAAAGAGAACCAGGCGGCGCCGAGCATCCCGAGGATGCCGCCGATCAGGAAGGTGGCCTCCGGACCCAGGGAACTCCACAGAAAATACGATAGAAGGGGCGCCGGACAAAAGGCCAGGGAACGCAATCCCCAGTATAATCCCACCCCCCGCGCCCTGATTTCAGCGGGGAATCCGGCGACGATAAGAGATTTTCGGGCAGGCTCACCGATTTCGCGCAGGCCGTTCAGAACAAATACCAGGCTGAGGGCCATTATCAGCGGCACTCCGAGAGACGGTAGGAGACGGGGCAGCACGACCAGGTTGATCGGAAACAGCGCAAACAGAAAGAAGGTCAGGGCGATGAATGGTTTGGGACTGGATGCCCGGTCCACCATCTTGCCCACGGGGATATAGGTCAATAGCGCCGTAAAGCTGGTGAGGGCGAGCAGCACTCCCGCTTCCTGATTGCTCCGCCCTAAAACCCCCACGACGTAAAGAACGGCAAAGTCTCGGACAAACCAGTCACCCCAGCGCAGTAAAATTTCCGCGGAGAGAAGGAGCTTCAAATCCGGTGGAATCCTGGCCAGCACCTGCCGGATGGGAATGGATGGCGTATCATTCGTGGGACGCATGCGCGCCAGCAGGAAGAACTGGATCAGGCAGGCAACCACGACTAAACCAAAGGCCAAAGACAGGTTCAGCCAGAATCCCACGGCCATGGCTACGCCCCCCACCAGCGGGCCCAGTATCTTCGGCAATCGCTTCGAGATGCTCTGAACAGCAAAGGCGATCGTCCGGCGGTTTTTGGGAACCTCGCTGCCCACGACGGCGAATGTGGCAGGCACGGAGAGGGGTTCCCAGTTGCTGACCAACAGCGCGCTGAAAACGATGGCCAGGGGATGGCGAATCATGAGCAGGAGGGTAAACCCCAGGAGCATCGGCGCCGCCGAAACGATCAGCGCCGAGCGCGCCCCTAAGCGGTGGGCCACCCTGCCGCCGATCATGTATCCGAATCCCTCGAACAGATTGGCGCAAAAGGCAAAGACGCCCATATACTTGGCGGCTTCCAACACCCGGGAGGCCTCATTGACGCCGGTGACGGAATCCTTGAGATGGATAGCCAGGAAGTTTCGCCATATCTCTTCCGCAAACCCCAGGCCCCCGACGGCCACCAAAACGCCGACCGTGGCGCTATTGATGCCGAGCCAGGAAGTCAGCGATTCCCTAACCGTTGCCCCTCCGCCGGGGTCTTCACTTACGTTTGCCATGTGTCTCCGTTCTCTTTATGGCCGTAATGTACCTCCCATTCCTATATGAATTCCCGTTTGTGAACTGATAGTGTACACTGCGTGACCTCGGCGAGTCAATAATGAGAGCATCATCCCACGTCGGAGAAAAATTGATGACAGAAAAAAGTAGCCAGACCCAGGAGGTGTCCGGTATAATCCTGATCGGAGGTCGCCATGAACGATATCGTCTTTCAGTCCGCGCGCAAGCTTGCGCGCCTCATCCGCACCCGCAAGGTCTCGGCCGCCGAGGTGATGCGCGCGCACATCGAGCAGATCGAGCGCCTTAACCCCAAGGTGAACGCCATCGTCACGTTCCTCCCCGAGCAGGCGCTCAAGGCGGCGAAGAAGCTCGATGCGCATCTCGCCCGCACGAAGGGCGGCGGCGGGCAGGGGTCCGCATCTGGACCGTTGGCGGGCCTGCCGATCGCCTACAAGGACATCGTCCTGACGAAAGGGATCCGCACCACCTATGGCTCGCCGATCTACGCCGATAACATTCCCGCCGAGGACCACGTGCTGGTTGAGCGGCTCACTGCCGCCGGCGCGATCACCATCGGCAAGACCAACACCCCCGAGTTTGCCGCGGGCAGCCAAACCTTCAACAGCGTGTTCGGCGCGACGCTCAATCCCTATGACCTCAACAAGACCTGCGGCGGCTCCTCGGGCGGTGCAGCGGTCGCGGTCGCTTGCGGCATGCTTCCCTTCGCCGACGGATCGGACCTCGGCGCAAGCCTCCGAAACCCGGGCAACTTCTGTAACGTGGTGGGCTTCCGCCCGACCCCGGGACGCGTGCCGTATTACCCGGCCGTGGACGCCTGGGCGAGCCTCTCGGTGATCGGCCCGATCGCGCGCTCGGTTGAGGACACGGCCTTCATCTTCTCCGCGATGGCGGGTCCCGACCTGCGCTCGCCGATCAGCATCACCGAACCCGGCAGGCTTTTTGCCCGGCCGCTGGCCAGGGATTTCAAGAACGTGCGCGTCGCCTGGTCGAAGAACCTCGGCGGGCTGCCCGTGGAAAAGCGCATCACGGAGGTGCTGGAAACGCGCCGCACGGTGTTCGCGTCGCTCGGCTGCATCGTCGAGGAAGCCGAACCGGACCTCTCCGGCGCGGACGAGGTGTTCCACGTGCTGCGTGCGGTGGGTTTCGTCCAGAAGTACGCGGAGCTCCTCAAGAAGCACCGCAAGCAGATCAAGGAGACGGTGATCTGGAACATCGAGGAGGGCCTCAAGCTTGACGGGCTGCGGATTGCGCGTGCGATGGCACTGCGGTCGGACCTGTACCGGCGCATGCGCGAGTTCATGGAGCGATATGACTACCTGCTCCTGCCGGTGAATCAGGTGGCGCCCTTCCTGGTGACGCAGGCCTACGTCGACACCATAAACGGCGTAAAGCTCGCAAACTACATCGACTGGATGAAGACCTGCTACTACATCACGATCACCAGTCACCCGGCGATCTCGGTGCCGGCGGGATTCACAGACGATAAACCCGCCCTCCCCGTCGGGCTGCAGATCGTCGGCCGGTATCGGGATGACTTCGGCGTCCTTCAGCTCGCGCACGCCTTCGAGCAGGAAACGCAGGTCGCGCGTCGACGCCCGCCGGTTACAGCGGAGTGCGCATGCTGAAAGCCCATCTTCATTCGGAAGGACCCCTTCTCCTTATTCCCCTGATCGGTACAGGGGGGGCACGCGTGATGAGCGAGTAGTCTAATGAAAACTCAAGCAGGAGAATCGCGGCCGGCCGGCGCCGCCGGGACCCCGGTGGGCCGGTACCGCTACCTGGTCGTCGCCGTGATCTGGATGACCTTCCTCCTCGGGGGCTTCGACCGGGCGGCGATCTCACTCCTGATGACGGACCACGGTTTCCTGCAGGACATGGGCCTGGAAGGGAGCCCCGCACGGCAGGGGCTGCTCATGACCTTTCTCCTTCTTCCCTATGCCCTCTCCAACATCCTCCTCGGTCCCGCCACCGATCGCTGGGGTTCGAGGAAGATTCTGACCCTCATGACCGGCCTCTGGTCGGTGGCGGCGGTCTGGATGGGCACCATCGGCACCTACTCCCTGATGCTGGTTGGACGGGTGGTGCGGGGGACCGCAGAGGGACCGCTCTTCCCGGTGGTGAACCGCTACATCCGCTACTGGTTTCCGCCCTCGGAGCGGGGAGGCGCCAACGCCATCTGGACGAGTGGGCAGCGCGTGGGGATGACCCTGGCCATGCCCCTCTTGACCCTGGCCATCGAGATGTGGGGGTGGCGCTCCGCGCTCCTCCTGCAGGCGATCTTCATCCTGCTTTTGGTCGTCCCCGCCGTCTGGTTTCTGACCGCCGACGCGCCGGAGGAGATGGCCCGGATCGGGGCGCGGGAGCGTGCGTATATAGCGGAGAGTCGGGCGACCGAGACGGCAAGCAGAGCGGGAGGGGAGGGGAACCTGTCGGACCTTCTGCACAACTATCGTTTCTGGCTGATGGTGACCTACCACTTCGCGGTGCTCGCCACCTACTCGGGGCTGATCACCTGGTTGCCCAAATACCTCAGGGATGAGCGGGGCTTCGATGTGGGGCAGATGGTGATCTTCACCTCGGTTCCGTACCTCGGCTCGTTCTTGGCGTCCCTGGTGTTCGGCTTCCTGTCGGACCGCATCGGCCATCGCGCCGCACTGTGCACGCTAAGCCTGGCGGGCGCCTCCGTCTCGATCGGGATTGCGGCGCTCGTGCCCGGGCCTGTCGTAAGCGCCCTGCTGATCGTGGCGGGGATGATCATGTGGGGAATCGGCTCGCCGGTCTACTACGCCATCATGCAGCGCATCGTGCCCGCCCCCATCATGGCCACGGGGATCGGCATCGACAACGGACTGGCCAACTTCGGTGCGGCGATGGCGCCGGCCGTCGTCGGTTTCCTGATCGCCGCTACCGGTTCGTATCTGGCCGGGCTCCTCGTCCTGGCCGCGATCGGGTTGATCGGAGCCACGGGGGCCGCGGTGCTCGCCCTGCAAAAGTACTGACTTTCCCCGCACCTCCACCGCCACTTTGCACAACGTGCTCCCTCGTCCGCTATGCAAAATTACAAGCGGTAATCATCACCTCAAGTTCAAATCGAAATATCGCCTTCGTCGGCGATATCACTATTGAGCGAGGGGGCGCGACTGGTAGATCCGCTGGTACTCCTTTGGCCGCAGCCCCGTATGCCGCTGGAAGATTTTCCGGAAGGATCTGATATCCTCATAACCCACTCGATAGGTGACCTCTTCAAAGGTCGCCGACCTTTTTTCCAGCATCCCCTTGGCTGCTTCGATCCGGACCTTCTGCAGATAGAGCAGTGGTGAATCGCCGGTGGCCTGCTTGAATCGGCGTTCGAATGACCGCTGGCTCATCCCGTGCTGTCTGGCAAGATCGGGGATACTGATGGCCTCGTCATAATGCCTTTCCGTCCACTGCTGAACCTTGAGGATATCCGGATCATTGTGATCCTTTTTGAAGCGGGCCATGACATAGGGCGACTGCGTGATGCGACCGAGGTCATGGACCATCACCTTGGCGTATTGTACCGCCACCTCCCGCCCACACAGCTTTTCAACGAGATAAAGGGAGAGATCGAAACAGGCGTTTGAACCACCGGAACAATAGAGATCCCCTTCGTCGGTCACCAGACACTCCGGTCGGAGGCGAACAAGGGGATAGCGTTGACGAAACAGGTCGACAAAGCCCCAATGAGTGGTTGCTGTCTTGCCGTTCAGAAGCCCCGTCTGGGCCAGCACAAAGGCCCCGGTGCAGATGCCGGCGATTTGGGACCCGGAACGATATTGCTGCACCAGCCAGTCGATCACTCCTTCGTTTTTCGCGACCACCTGATCCACGAAGTCCGACAGGGCGGGAATGATGATCAGGTCCGCGTCCGTTACCTCATGGATAGAGCAATGGGGCTCGATATAGAGCCGATTCGCACACCTCGCCGCCTTGCCGTCCATCGAGGCAATCTTCACCTGAAAATGGACCACGGGTTCCCGGCCGCTGGTGTAACCCCAGTTCAAGTCGGAAAGATGAAAGACATCCATGGGACCGGTGATCCCGGTTGCCGCCGCACCATTCAAGGCCAGGATGGTGATTTTTTTCATGATCGGCTCCTGCGGAAAGGCGTTTTTCGCCCCTTTTTTGTCGATTTTGCCTCTTCTGCCTTTTGGAATCAAGTGATATCCCTTCATGAAAGTAAAATAACCTATGCGAAGCTTAGGAATGCGAAGGAGGAGCGATGGATTACCAAGCGATTCAAGTCCAAAAAACACCGGAGAAGATCGGCATTATCACGCTGAACCGACCGGAGAAACGAAATGCCCTGTCCATCCGGATGCGAGACGAGATAACATCGTGCATGGAGGCATGGAAAGGGGATGATGGCATCGGCGCGGTTGTTTTCACTGGGGCAGGGTCTTTTTTCTCTGCCGGTTTTGATTTGAAGGAATTCAGTCAAGGTGATCTCATCGGCGAGATCTTTCGCTCGTCTTCCATCTATCATAAGACCGTGTGGCATTTCCCCAAGCCTGTCATTGCCGCCGTCAACGGTCCGGCTTTGGGTGGCGCTTTTGACCTCACCACCCTTTGCGATATCCGCATCTGCCATTCATCGGCCATCTTTGGCCACCCGGAAATAAAATTCGGCGCACCGCCCCTTTACACCCCCCTGCGATGGATCATCGGCATCGGGATGGCACGGGATCTGTGTTTCACCGGGCGCACGATTAACGCAACGGAGGCTTATCGTATCGGCCTGGTCAGTCAGGTTCCGGATCATGGTGAGGACGTGCTTGCCCAGGCGATTTCCGCGGCAAAAACAATTTTGGAAGCGCCTCTTGCGACTCTGGATATTACCAAACGATACATGGTTGAAAATTCGGGAAAAGATTTTGATGCGTCCTTCGCCTGTGAGCATGACAAACCGTTTGCGGATTTTGTAAAACTCTTTTCCCCAAAGAAATGAAAGGATTTTCTATCGTTCTCTTATAGACGGCCTGTTTTCCTCGGAAACCCCGGCGCGGTGCATCATCCGGGCGTCCTTTCCCCAGGAACGGATGCAGTATCTCGCTGATGAAGGAACTGTCATCTATTCGGCGAAAGACAATCGCAGGGAGGGTGGATTTTTGTGGGAAGATGACTTCGACCGCCCCTATGCCCCCTGCAGGAGCTTTTTGACCAGGTTCACTCCTCCGCCGGCGTCATGGGCATAGCCGTCCGCGCCGATGTCCCGGGCGTACTTCTCGTTCACCGGCGCACCCCCGACGATCACCTTCACCCTATCGCGCAACCCCGCGTCCCGTAGCGCCTCGACCACCAGTTTCATCTGCGGCATCGTCGTCGTCAGGAGCGAAGATAAGCCGAGAATGTCCGGTTGTAACTCCTTCACCATCTGGACGAACCGGGCAACCGGCACA
>Ga0315268_10005537_pt1 | contig 13560 bp, 13 predicted proteins | sample C1_top_MG_FD_204535 | JGI IMG/M metagenome (GOLD analysis project Ga0315268, IMG submission 204535) | Sediment microbial communities from Yellowstone Lake, YNP, Wyoming, USA - C1_top | ecosystem: Environmental > Aquatic > Freshwater > Lake > Sediment | place: USA: Wyoming | collected 2017-08-01 | reverse complement strand
AACCTAAATGTTACTGGCACAAGCACAAGTCTTGTGGTTAAAGCATCAGGATTGGTCAATGCTGGAGTTGATGTTACATTGGGTAATCTAAAAGCAAGAATACCAACGGCTGGAAATCGTAGTTTACAGGTATCAACTGTGTCAGGAACATATAGTGTCACTGGTAGTGGTACCTATAGTAGCAATGCAACTATTGCAGGTTCAACAATACAAAGCACTTCTCCAAGAACCATAAACACCACACCCGCTTACCTAAATTCCAGTTACAATTTTACCATCGATGGTGCTACAGATACTTGGACAATTTATGATGCTGCTAATGCCATTGGTTGGCGAATAACCTGCATAATAGGTTCTAGCTATGTTAACAATATGATTTCAATAGAAAGATTATTATAATAAATAAAAATAAATGATGCCAAATTTTACTTGGACTGGTTTTTGGGATAATGGTACTGCGTATAGTACAAACTACGTTGGAACGATTGGTACATGGTATCAAATAGTTTATGTGTTTACAAATGTTGCATCTAATACACTTGAAACATTTGTAAATGGTGTAAGTATAGGAAGTGTGGGGCATAATTTGTCAAGTATATTAAACACGGTTAACCCACTTTACATTGGTAGTTACAATGGTGGAGAGTTTGTTCAATGGTTTGATGGAAAAATTGGTATAACTCGTTTATACAACGCATCACTTACCTCTACCCAAGTTTTACAAAACTATAATGCGGATAAATCAAAATACGGACTATAAAAATGTATCCAACAGACTGCAATTATTTTAAAGTGACAAACTACAATACTGTAGAACAAGGTTATTATGCTTGGACAGGTTGTACTGGTATTATTAGTGTTACACCAATTGACCCACTAGATTCTCATTATGTTTGTGCTAAAGATTTATATGCCCAAGATTGTGGTGCTCCTTTAAATGTTGTAGTAATAGGACTTTGTCCTTCTGTAACACCAACGCCTTCATTTACACCAACTCCTACACCAACAAATATTACTCAAACTCCAACTCCTACACCAACTATAACACCAAGTATTACCCAAACATTTATTCCTGTATATAATTTGTGGTCTGCAGGATATTTTGAAGACGCTTGTGGTGAAGCTGGATATGGTCCATCAAATATTGCGTTATATAGTGTAATTTCTTTTGGAGATTTACAAGCTGGAGATTATGCATATGGAAATGCATCTTTAACAATACCTCCTGTTTTTAATGGTAATATAGTTTCAAATGGTGCTATTTGGGTACAATTTGATACTAACAATGGTCTTGTGATTAACACAGGTATTTGTTTTTAATAAAAACAATTTTTTTAAGTATTTATATATTATGTCATATTGTGGAGTTTCAATTTTTAGCGATAACTTAAGTGGTCAAACGGCCAATGTTACTTTCTTTCCTTGTACGGGTGGAACAATCAGCTTAGGAGACCAAGTTTTTCCGTTTACATATGTAACTGATTATTGGTATGGAACTTACGATTGTTATGTCTCAACATATGCATACAATTATATTTTAGATGTACCTTGTCCGACGCCGACTCCAACACAAAGTCCAACACAAACATCAACACCTACAACAACACCAACTCCTACGGTGACAATTGGATTAACTCCAACACAAACAGGAACTCCAGCTGTAACACCAACTAAAACTCCAACGCCAAGTGTAACAGCAACTAAAACTCCAACGCCAAGTGTAACTCAAAGTCAAACGCCTACTCAAACACAAACGCCTACAACTACAACAACATTAACTTCAACAGAAACTCAAACACCAACACCTACACATACTCAAACACCAACAACTACAACAACATTAACTTCAACAGAAACTCAAACACCAACACCTACACATACTCAAACACCAACACCTACTCAAACATAAAATTCAACACCAACACGGGGACGAAAAAAACATTTTTTTCATATCTTTATTAAATTAGAATAATTCGTAGTATTTATTATTAAAATAGAAACACAATGGCATGTAGCAAATATACTCTAACGAACACAGGTACTTCAATATCAAATTTTAGTTATAGAAGATGTGATGACAATATGTGGGAATACCAAGTTGAATTGGAGCCAAGTCAAACAAAAAACATTTGGTTAATAGACAACACATATTTTACGGCATTTTCAAACGTAATAGTCAAGGTTGATGATGGAGAGTTTCCTCCGTTAAATGCTACGGCAACTCCAACCCCAACTCCAACTCCAACACCAACCCATACTCAAACACCAACAGTAACAACAACTAATACTCCAACCCATACTCAAACACCAACTAATACTGCAACCAAAACTCCAACACCAACACCAACACCAACCCATTCTTAAAAATAAAAAAAATTATAAAGATAAAACCCTCTACTTTTGTTGAGGGTTTTTTATTTTTAAGACAAAATACTATAAATGAGCAAAATTTTTATTCAAATCGCATCCTACAGGGACCCACAATTAATCCCAACATTAAAAGATATGATTTCCAACGCTAAAAAACCCAAAAATTTGGTTTTTGCAATTGCAAGACAATTTAGTGAAACAGATGGTTTTGATAACTTGGATGAATTCAGAACTGATAAAAGATTTAAAATTTTAGATATTCCTTATCAAGATGCCAAAGGAGTTTGTTGGGCAAGAAATTTAACACAACAACTTTATGATGGCGAAACATATACCCTTCAAATTGATTCTCATATGAGATTCATTGAAGATTGGGATGATATTTTAATTAAAATGATAAAGGGGTTACAAAAGGATGGATACAAGAAACCTCTACTTACGGGTTATGTTCCATCTTTTGACCCTGATAATGACCCAGCAGGTAGAGCAAATGATGCTTGGAGAATGGCTTTTGATAGATTCATTCCTGAAGGAGCGGTATTCTTTTTACCTGAAACAATTCCAGGTTGGAGAGAGATGAAAAAACCTGTTACATCAAGATTCTATTCTGCTCACTTCTGTTTCACATTAGGTGAGTTTGCTTTAGAAGTTCAACATAATCCTGAATATTATTTCCACGGAGAAGAAATTTCAATTGCAGCAAGAGCTTACACATGTGGTTATGATTTATTCCACCCTCACATTCCTGTAGTTTACCACGAGTATACTCGTAAAGGTAGAACTAAACAATGGGATGATGACAAGACTTGGGGAGAAAAAAATAGAATATCTCATCTTACAAATAGAAAATTATTTGGAATGGATGGAGAAACTCAAGAAGGTTACGATGGTCCTTATGGTTTTGGTACTGTTAGAAGTTTAAAAGATTATGAAAAATATTCTGGTTTATTATTTGAGAGAAGAGCGATTGATAAACATTGTTTAGATAAACAATATCCGCCAAGTCCTTATAATTTCGAAACAGAGAAAGAATGGAAAGATAGTTTTGCAACAATATACAAACATTGTATTGATGTTGGATATTCAAGCGTTCCTGAGAAAGATTATGATTTTTGGGTAGTTGCGTTTCATAACGGTAAAGATGAGACTTTATTCAGAAAAGATGCGGATAAAAACGAAATTGCTGGATTTATGAGAGACCCTGACGGATATTGTAAAGTTTGGAGAGAATTTCAAACAACTGAATTACCAACATATTGGGTTGTTTGGCCGCACTCAGAATCGAAAGGATGGTGTGATAGATTAACTGGTCAACTAAATCATACAAACGTATCCTAATGAAATTAAACGAACTACCAAAATTTGTAGTAAATTTAGAAACAAGACCAGATAGATTAGAAGATATTAAGTTTGAATTAAATTATATTGGTTGGGACTACGAAGTATTCAATGCTGTTAATAGAAATAGTTACATGGGTTGTACCCTTTCTCATTTAGGAATTATAAATATTGCAAGAGAAAGAGGATATAAACGTGTGATGGTTATTGAGGATGATTGCGATGTCATGCCTTATTCAAAATTATTTATAGAAGATTTAGAAAAACAAATTGGTGGTATTGAGTTTGGTGTTATGAATTTGGCACCGACTTTAAATAGACCAGTGAATGTTAGTGAAAAATATAACTTGTTATTAGACTTAACTAATTTACCACCAAAACCTCACGATAGACTAACAGAAACGTTTGCTACCAATATTCTTATTTATGATGTATCATCATTTCAACTCGTAGAAAATATTAAAGAATATGCATTTCAAAGTGGAGATTATGTTCTTCCGATAGATGAACAATTAGTTAAACATGTATATCCCGTAGTTCAATGTTATGCTCCTGTATTACCAATGGCACCACAAAAAAATTCTTATTCTGATGTGTCACACGGTATGTATAACAATTTTTACACTCAAACATATAATTGGAATCAGTATTCACCGATTAAGATTCCTTGGCAATATTTAAATGAAAGCGAGAATAAAAAAATAAAAACTCAAAACCAACATTTGTCTTATAATGTCAACTAAAATTATTACAGCAATTTATAGCGACTTAAATGGAACCGATTTAGGTGGAAGACCTAATAGAGGTTCTCATTACAGATATAGTCTTCTTTCATTACTTAAAATGACAGACGCAGATTTTATTTGTTATACCTCAGATAGAGAAATTGAATCATTAAAAGAATTTTTTTATTCTCAATACAATATATCTGAGAATCAATTAAAGTTCCAAGTTTTTGACCTTGAGAATTGTAAATTTAAAGATTTAATTAATTCAAGAAAAAATGTTGATGAAATTAAAAGAGGAGATAGATGTATTGAAATTCAATATTCTAAATTCAGTTGGTGGTGGAATGAAGATAAATCCTATGACAATTATTATTGGATTGATGCTGGTTTATCTCATTGCGGACTCATTCCATTAAAATATCTTGACGAACAAAATCATTCCATGAGAAGGTTTTATGAAAGTCATCTTTTTAACAATGATTTTTTAAAAAATGTTATTGAAGATACTGGAGATAAATTTTTATTATTTGGTAAAGAAAATGACAGAAATTATTGGTCAGGCACTGTAGACCCAAAATGGTATGTTAACTTTGATAGAAGTATTCACATTATAGGTGGAATGTTTGGAGGTCACAGAGATAAATGGGATAACATAGTAACAACATTTGAAAACTATACACAAAGCGTTTTGGGTAATGATAATGGATTACCTCATGAAGAACAAATTATGACTTTAATGTACTTTAACCACCAAGATTTATTTTATAGAAAACATTTTGATATATGGTGGTGTAGAGATAACGCACCTCAAGGAACATCAGATGAGATGTTCCAAAAAAATAAAAGTTTTTATAAAATATTAGAAGAATTTAATAGAATTTATGAGTAAGATAACATTAGTAACAGGAATATGGAACATCGGTAGAGATGAACTAACTGAAGGTTGGTCAAGAACTTATCAACATTATTTGGATAAATTTAGTTCATTATTAGGTGTTGATGCCAATATGATTATTTTTGGTGATGAAGAACTAAAAGATTTTGTTTTTGAAAGAAGGTCAAAAAATAATACACAATTTATTGTTAGACCGTTAAGTTGGTTTAGAGAGAATGAATTTTTCGATTTGATACAAAAAATAAGAACTAACGAAAATTGGTATAACCAATCAGGATGGTTGAAAGATTCAACACAAGCCAGATTAGAAAATTATAATCCACTTGTTATGTCAAAAGTATTCATGTTAAATGATGCTAGAATAATGGACCAATTTAATTCAGAATATTTATTTTGGATTGATGGAGGATTAACAAACACTGTTCACCCAGGATATTTTACCCACGATAAAGTATTGGACAAATTACCGAAATATATTTCAAAATTTTCATTCATTTGTTTTCCATATGATGCTGAGAAAGAAATTCATGGATTTGAATATAATAAATTAAATTCAATTGCTGGAGATAAAGTTAATAAAGTTGCAAGAGGCGGATTCTTTGGTGGACCAAAAGATTCGATAAATGATATTAATGGAATTTATTATTCATTATTAAAATCAAGTTTGGAGGAAGGATATATGGGTACTGAAGAATCTATTTTTAGTATTATGTGTTACAAACATTCTGATTTAATAAATTATTTTGAAATTGAGCAAAATGGATTGGTTGGAAAATTCTTTGAAGATTTGAAAAATGATGCTTTGAAACTTCATAATGAATCTAAAGTCGTTGAATCTGTTAATAACTTGGATACATCTAAAGTTGGTCTGTACGTTATAACATTTAACAGTCCGAATCAATTTAGAACTTTGATTAAATCAATGACCGAATATGATAAAGATTATCTTATTAAGACTAAAAAGTTTTTATTAGACAATTCAAGTGATTTGTCAACTACCGAGGAATATTCGGTAATTTGCGAAGAGTTTGGTTTTGAACACATTAAAAAAGATAATTTAGGTATTTGTGGTGGTAGACAATGGATTGCTGAACATTTTGATACAACAGATTTAGATTATTATTTATTTTTTGAGGATGATATGTTCTTCTATCCTAATGAGGGTGTTTGCAGAAATGGGTTCAACAGGTATGTTCCAAATTTATATACAAAGTCATTAGAGGTTATGAAAAAAGAAAACTTTGAATTTTTAAAGTTAAATTATTCAGAATTTTATGGCGATAATGGAACTCAATGGGCTTGGTATAATGTCCCTCAACATGTTAGAGAACAATTTTGGCCAGGTAAAAATAGATTACCTGTTCAAGGGTTGGACCCAAATGCTCCTAAGACCGCATATAGTCATGTTTTAACACATAAAGGATTACCTTATGCTGTTGGAGAAGTATATTATTGTAATTGGCCTCAACTTATTAGTAGACCTGGAAACAAAAAAATGTTTTTAGATGTAACTTGGGCACATCCATTTGAGCAAACATGGATGAGTCATATGTATCAGTTAGTTAAAAAGGAAGAACTTTATCCTGGATTATTGTTAATAACACCTACTGAACATAATAGATTTGAACATTATAACGGAGAGCTTCGTAAAGAGTCATAACAATATATTTATTGTTATGGAATTTTTTATCAAAAAGAATGCAACGTTACCTGTTTTAAAAATGCAGGTTGTTAAAGACGGTAGAGCTGGCTATCTTGAGTTGATGCAATCACTTGAGGTATCTTCAATTTATTTTTCTATGATTAACGTAGAAACAGGCATTCCTAAGATTGTTTCTGCCCCGTGTGAAATTGTCAGTTTAATTTTACCTGAAGGTGCATCCACAGAATATTATATCTATTTTAAATTTACAAGATACGATACGGATACTGTTGGTAGATACCAAGGTCAATTTTTAATTAAGAATGACGATGGAAATTTAATTTTACCCATCAGAGAAGAATTATATGTTAATATCCAAGATAGTTTTATTTCTGAAACTGCTTGTTGTTAATTTGATTAATCCATAACATTTTTTATATTTATAGAAGAAGGTAAATTTCACATTTTGTGAAAGCTAATAGACCACTCTAAAAAATATATTATGATATCTAACGAAGAGATAGAATCGTTCCTACATGGTAACGACCCCGAAGAATTTATTGTAGCAATAGAATTTGACTACGCATCCAACTCAATTTATAAAATAAAAGAAATACCTGGTAAAGGTAAAGAAATCCGCAAGGATACATTTATCCCATTTGCTTGGGTAGGTGACTTACGCGGATTAAAGTTTTATAGTGATTCCAAAGAATCTCAAAAAGAAGCCATGACCAAATACGGTATCGTGATTGAAAAGCTTGAGACCAAAGAAAATGAAAGGCTTGAAAAAGGTCTTACATATATTGTTAAATCTCTTAAAGGCTACAGAGAATTAATACAATTTTTTAGAGATGGTGGTTGTGACCCTTGGGGAGAAAAATCTAAAGACAAAATAATGATTCTACCTCCTGTAGAGCAATACCTAATTTCAAAAGAAAAAAGATTATTTAAAGGGTTCGAAAGTTACGAGCAAGTAACTAGACTTGTGTTCGACTTGGAAACGACCTCTCTTGAACCCAAAGATGGTCGTATTTTCATGATTGGAATAAAAACGAATAAAGGATACCATAGAGTAATTGAGTGTATGGATGAGTCTCAAGAGAAGATATCAATTATTGAGTTCTTCCGAGTTATAGATGAAATCAAACCAAGTATTATTGGTGGATACAATTCAGCAAACTTCGACTGGCATTGGATATTTGAAAGATGTAAAATTTTAGGTGTTGACCCAAAAAAGATTTGTCATTCATTACATCCCCAACATTCATTCACAAGAAAGGATAGTATGTTAAAACTTGCGAATGAGGTAGAAGAATATGTTCAGACATCTATTTGGGGTTATAATGTTATTGATATAATTCATGCGGTTCGTAGAGCTCAGGCTATCAACTCAAATATCAAAGCCGCGGGTTTGAAGTATATCACAAAGTTCATTAATGCTGAAGCTCCTGACCGTGTGTATATTGACCATGAAAATATTGGTAAGATGTATACTAACAGAGATGAGTATTGGTTGAATCTCCAAAACGGAAAATATAAAAAGGGGACTGATTATCAAGATTTAGATATTAAGTTTCCTGACGTATATATAAAAACCACTGGGGATAATATTGTTGAGAGATATCTTGATGATGACTTAGATGAGACGTTAAAAGTTGATACTGAATTCAATCAAGGTTCGTTTTTACTTGCCGCAATGATTCCAACAACGTATGAGAGAGTTTCTACTATGGGTACCGCCACATTATGGAAGATGTTAATGTTGGCTTGGTCATATAAGAATGGACTTGCTATTCCAGCAAAACAAGGTAAGACAGACTTCGTAGGAGGTCTTTCTAGACTACTTAAGGTTGGTTATAGTAAGAATGTACTAAAACTCGATTTCTCGTCTCTATACCCTTCTATTCAGCTTGTGCATGATGTTTTCCCTGATTGTGATGTAACGGGAGCAATGAAAGGAATGTTAAAATGGTTTCGTGATACCCGTATCAAATACAAACAATTATCTGAAGAGTTTTATACAACAGAACCAGACAAATCATCTTCGTATAATAACAAACAATTACCGATTAAAATCTTTATTAACTCAATGTTTGGCGCGTTGTCAGCTCCTCAGGTTTATGCGTGGGGTGACATGAATATGGGAGAACAAATAACTTGTACAGGTAGACAATACCTTCGTCAAATGATTAGATTCTTTATGACAAAGGGGTATGTTCCTTTGGTTATGGATACTGATGGTGTCAACTTCTCAACACCTAAAGATAATAAAGACCGAGTTTATGTTGGACGTGGTTTGAATTGGAAAGTTCAATTGGGTAAAGAGTATTATGGTCCTGAAGCCGATGTTGCTGAGTATAATGATATATTCATGAGAGGTGAGATGGCTTTAGATACCGATGGTATATGGCCATCATGTATAAATCTTGCCAGGAAAAATTATGCTGTTATGGATGCCAAAGGAAAGATAAAGTTAACTGGCAATTCTATTAAGTCTAAAAAGCTACCACTTTATATTGAGGAGTTTTTGGATAAGGGTATCAAAATGTTATTAGAAGGTGATGGTAAATCCTTCATTGAGTATTACTATGAGTACCTACAAAAGATTTTTGAAAAGAAAGTCCCTTTAAGTAAGATTTCACAAAGAGCTAGAGTTAAGTTAAGTCTTGATGAATATAAAAAAAGATTAACGACTAAGACTAAATCTGGTAATAGTATGTCTCGTATGGCTCATATGGAATTGGCAATACAAAATGGGTTGGCAGTTAACTTGGGAGATGTTATTTTGTATGTTAATAATGGTACCAAGGCGTCTCAAGGTGATGTTCAGAAGATGACAGTAAAACAAATTAAAGATACAAATGCAGTAAATCTATTTAACAATCCCAAATCAAAACCAATTACGGATGGTGTTATGGTTAACTGTTATATGTTAGATAAAGACATTTTGGAGAATCATCCCGACTTAACAGGTGAATATAATGTTCCAAGAGCTGTTGCAACTTTTAATAAAAGAATTGAGCCTTTATTAGTTGTTTTCCAAAACGAAGTTAGAGAACATTTAATTGTTGCTGACCCAGAACAAAGAGGAATTTTCACAACGGCTCAGTGTGAGTTAATTAATGGAAATCCATTAGGTGAAGGTGACCAAGATGATTTACAAAAAGATGTTTTGGGTATAACCGAGCAAGAGTTGAATTATTGGAAAAGACGTGGTCTTAATCCTGATTATATGTATGATTTAGCGGAGGAAGGTTGGGAAGAAAAATTAGGATTGCTTCAAACCGTCTGAAGATAAGATATACCAATTTCCGCCAACAAATCTGAATTCAATACAGGCAAATTTGTCCGCAACAATTTCATCATAATCTTCATCAATTTTACCGACATCGGGTCTAATTGTAAGGTGAGTCATTGCTTTAACCGTAATATGGTCCGATGTTCTAGAATCTAGTGTTACAAAGGATTGTGATACACCTCTTACTATACAACAGTCTTCACCATTTGTGCGATAGTCTAATTCTGAAACCAAAGTTATTTCAGATGTTTCTATTGGGTGACCATTGATAAATTTTCTTACAGGTACTGTTTTAATTATTGCCATTATATTACGTAAATTTGACGAGGCATTGCTCTGAACTTCATTTGTTTATTTAGGTTTTCGGCAATTAACGCTTCTCTTTCCATTACTTTGTCAGGTCTCATTCTTGTTAACCAACCTTCGGCACCAATTAATTCCTCAATCAATTTTGATTTTTCATCTTTGGCCTCTGTTAATAAACTTTGATAGTCCATAACAATTTCAGAATCAGGTGTTTTAAGATTACCACTATATTTTCCTCTAACTCTTGCTAAAGTTTCTTTACAGTAAGCTGTAAACCATCTTCTAACCCATTGTTGACCAGGAACATTCAAATCAATCCAAGTTAATTCTTCAATAGGTACGTCTGTTGGTAATTTGATAATGTCAGGATTATTTTTCAAACAATCGGCTCTACTATCAGGTTCTACATCATAATACCAATACCAAACGGCTTTACCCACATATTGACTATAACTTGACCAGTTAAATTTACCACCAGGAGTGTTCATTAAATGAATTAACTTTTTACCGTCAGGTAGTCCTGTTATTCTATATGTTAATGAACCACCTAAAATTCTACTAAGGATGTTGGCTTCTTGCATTCTAATTAAATAATCAAAACCTGACATCATAAAATAAGAACCACCATTTCCCATCTGAGCGTAACCTGCTTGGTCACCACCCAAAGCACCAAATCCACCAAACCCACCAGCTCCGCCTAAACCATATGCACTCCAAGCTTGGTCAGAGAACCATAATAACTCATTTACTTCTCTTCCTGCAGGAATTTCGTAAGTTTGTGTGTTAGCGCTTAAAATAAAATAATCTTTTTTAAGTACCCAAGGACCTTCAGTTTGAAGACCTACAATTTTAGAATATGAATACGAAAATTGTTGTTCAAAATCCATTGTTCTTGTAACAAGGGCTCTTGCCACAGACCTTTCATTCATGTTTAAATTAACCAAGTTAACCCATTGAGAATCAATTAACCACTGAAGGATATATTCTTCATAATCTCCAATTGCTAATTCCATCAATGAGTCTAACATTTCGTCCTCAAGTTCTACACTTCTTAAGGGCGCACCTAATTGGTGTTTAATTCTCGTATAAATTTTTGACCTTTCTGGTTCTGGTATTGCTGCCATATCAAATAAATATCTTTATTATTCTATTTCGTGAAGAAGTGAACTTAACTTAAATATATATTGATTTTCGTTTTGTAATGGATGGTTGTCAAATATTAATATCTTATTGGTTTTGGGTTGAATAAAAATTAACCAATCTACTTTGTATGGTTTAACATTACCAGTATCTGATAGTTCCACTTTATCTTCAATAATCGATGTTGTTGAGTATGGTTTAATTTGTGCGGTATATCTCTTACCCCCTTTTTCTATTATCATATCAACACCTTTAAAGGCATCTTGCTTCTTTCCGTGACCTCCAATTTTTTCAACTTTAGCATCCCCTTCAAAATAATCTTCAAGTTTCTTTTGAACATTGTCTTCTGATTTTTGTCCTCTGTCCCATAATTTTATTAAAACTTTAATAATGTTAATAAAATCTTCATTATTTTTTGTAAAAACGTCTTTTTTAAAATGGTCCAAGGCGTTAATAAATCTTCCAACTTCTTTTAATGTTCTATTTTCTTTAAAACTAAAATCGAATGTTTTATCGGTTCTGCCTATCTTCTCAATCTGTCGATTAACCGCTCTAACTAATAAACAAAATGCGTTGAAGTTCGTATTAAGGTTATTAAGAATTGACCTTCCTTCTTTGGACTCTATTCCGTAGAATCCTGACATTTCTTTTGTTGTACCCTCAACCCAAAAATCATGAAATACCGTTTTAAGTACTTCGTTTACACCATCTTGGTAGAGTTTTTTAATTCTATAATCGTTAATTAAATCTTTGAAAAATAAAATTTCCTTTGCGTCACAAAATTTAGCGTCTGCAGATTCTATGATAAGTTTACCTAGTCCAACGGATTCCGTTAATTTTGTCTGAGTTTTCATTTCAAACATTTTCACAACAAAATCCCAATTAACAACTTTCCAAAAGTTTACAATGTATTCATCTCTTTTGTTTCTGTATTTCAAATAATACGCGTGTTCCCATAAGTCTAATCCCAATAACGGAAATCCACCACCCTCAATCACATTCATTAATGGATTATCTTGGTTGGGAGTAGACATTATTTTTAAAGTATTTTTCGCGGTTAAAACTAACCAAACCCACCACGAACCAAATCTATCTTTAGCGACCGAGTCAAATTTTTTCTTAAATGCTGTGAAACTTCCAAATTGTTTTACAATTTTATTATAAAGTTCACCCTCAAGTTTTTTTGGTTCAGGAGTTAACATGTTCCAAAACAACGCGTGGTTAAACGCTCCACCAGCATTATTTCTAATTAATTTGTCGTAACGACTAATGTTTTTGATAATTTGCTCTAATTCTATATCCCCGTTTTTTTTCTTTGAGAGAGCGTCGTTTAATTTATCCACGTACCCTTTATAATGTTTGTTATAATGAAAGTCCATTGTTTCGGGGTCAATGAACGTTTTAAGGGCTGAATAGGAATAAGGTAATTTCTCTATTCCAATTTTTTTCATTTCGGTAATCAACTGTTCTTTTTCTTTGTGAACGTGGTTTTCAAGTATCTTGGTTTTTAGTTGTTGTACCTTTTCTTCTAATTTCTTCATATGTTTGGATTATCCATATAATAAATAATCCGATAATTATTTAACGACGCATTTCATTAATTCTTTTTAAGATTTCCTCAGCAGCGTCTGTACTGTTTTGATTATCACCTAATATCGTAGATATAACCTGTTTTTTATTTGCTAATATGTCGTAGATAATCCCTTCAATTGTGTTTTCAAATATTGGGTAGTAAACTAATACATTATTTTTTTGACCAAATCTGTAAGCTCTATCCTCAGCTTGTGAATGGTCGGATGGTAAAAAAGATAAGTCATTCATAATAACGGCTTCAGCGGCGGTC
>Ga0315268_10005535_pt1 | contig 13564 bp, 12 predicted proteins | sample C1_top_MG_FD_204535 | JGI IMG/M metagenome (GOLD analysis project Ga0315268, IMG submission 204535) | Sediment microbial communities from Yellowstone Lake, YNP, Wyoming, USA - C1_top | ecosystem: Environmental > Aquatic > Freshwater > Lake > Sediment | place: USA: Wyoming | collected 2017-08-01 | reverse complement strand
TGCTTATCTTCGAGCGATGGAAGAATACCAGCGCCAATACGAAGTTTATCAAGATGCTAACCTACAATATCAACACGCTGTAGCATATAATGAGTTTTTATACGAGCGTACTATCGAAGACCTTTCGGAACGAGCAGAAGTTATAAGACATAAAAATCAACAAGTAAGACAATTAGAGGGGCGAAAACAAGAGATAGAAGAAGAGGAACTCCCAGAGATTGAAGAATCTATAAACATATTGGAGGAAGAATTCGCGGAAGGCAGTGATGTACACGATTTGCTAACAGAATCTTTTATTAGTATGCTACAGCGTGTTGATGATAAGGCGATGCGAAAGGGTAACATAGATGAAGTGAGACGTATTGAATCTGGTCGTCTACGTGGAGAACCGGTTGCTAAGCCAAAGCGAGAAAGTGCTAAAGCGAAGCGTGAACGACTGGCGAGAGAAGCAGAGGACGCAGAAATGTTCGGCAATTCAGACGAAGAGGAAGCCGAATCTAGTGCTGATAGCTTTGGAGAATTTTCTGAGTCTGAAGTGGGGTCTGATTTGGGTTTTGGCAAACCGGTTGAAACCCGAGGACAATCTACTTTACGTAGACATTACGGGTACAAAGATGTAAACCCTACCAGACAACTGTTTGATTTTGATGATAGAGGAAACGACTCATACACTATGAAACCGGCTAAACGGTAAATAAAATTTTATTTATCTCTTGTATAAATAAATGGACGTATTGGAATCAAAACCAGCAAGTAATTATGAGGACGACTTGAAAAAAATCATTAAGTTACTTACGTATAAAAAATATAAAATACAGTTGAAAGGCAGTGCTTCATTGGCATCTCAACGGTATTTCTCAGATTATGATTTATTCTGTGTGGTAGAACGAAACGGTAATCGTGATTCTTTCTATGAATTTCTTAAAAAATTAGTTGACGATATTGAATATAACAAAGAAACCGATATTTGGTTTGTTGAATTAAAACTACAGACTAAAACCGGTAAAAAGGTGAGGATTTATCCAAAACAGAAACTTGATAAAACTGTTTTCGATAAAGTGTATGATAAGTTGGATTTCGTTAAGATTGATTTAATTTGTCGCATTGATAGCATCTTCACAGAAGTATCCTGTATTTATAGCCTTTCTGAAGAGTCACCTACTCAAGGTGATTATATTAGTAGCCTTTTACAGGACATCAAAGAACTAAAGAAGGAGAAGAAGTACTATAAGATTCTTAAGAGAGAATTTAATATCCAAAAAGCAAGAGGAAATAAAGATGAAATCCTTAGACTCTCACGTATTTTTAATAGTGATATGGGAAAAGAGTATAAACTCATCTCAAACCTTGAAGCATTACACACAATTCTCGAAAACCATCAAGAACCTGATGTCATTAAAAAAGTTATCATCAATCTGAAAGATGTAAACCTTCCGCCAAATATTGACAGTATTAATGACTATATTGAAGCCAAAAGTAAGCAATTAAACAACCAAGCAAAAAAACTCCTTTAAGCCTCTTTTTCATCGTCGTTAATACATAACTGTTTAATAGGTGGAACATCAAGTTCCATAATCTCATCAAGACTCGCGTCGTCTTTCATAATAAACGTAATCGTTTCTGTTACTTCAAGCATTCGGTAATGCTGGGCGGGGTCTTCTTCGCCATCTGTAACACGTACTACATAGAATAGATGTTCGTCTACAATTTCTCGAGGAACAATCTTCTGGTCTTCACAGAAGGTCTTAACAAGGTCTTCCGTCCAGACGGGTCGGTCATTTTCGCTTTTCTTTTCAAACAGAACAAAGTCAATCATTATCTTATTTATTATAGAGAAATAAATAAAATAATTATATTTTTTTACACGTTTTAATCCGTTTTTTCGGTATTATCGTAAACGGTTATGGCATCTTCCTTCACTTTATCAAAATAACGCGTTTTAGCACGGGTTAACAACTTCTCCTTATTCTTTTCATAATAAGATTTATGGTAATTGCGTTGGTAATCTACAGTATACGATGCTGGGACTAAATCCGGTTTCTTCTCTTGCTGTTGACGTTTTTGTTGGTAACGTTCCTTAGCCCGTTGTTTACGTTTCGAAAGTTTCTCTTCTTCGGTTAGTTTTGGTTTAATAAGACCGTGGGATTCACGAAACCGATGCTGAGCCTTTCGGAGTTGTTCTTTACGTCTATCTTCCTTCTCTTCAGGGGTAAGACCCTTGGCGTACTTCTTGGTAATTTGAGCGACTTGTTCTGACATTCTTTATATTATATAAGATATTATTTTTTTAAGTTGCTTTTTTATAAATTTCTTAAATCAATTTTTTTATAGTATTTTTTTTAAATTAATACCGTAGGGTTTATACTCAATATTATTCAAGAACCGGTATACAAAATCAGAACGAAGAATTCCCGAATTCCCGAAAATTCTTAGAAAACGGCTCGAGTTTTTAAAGTCCATATTTATAGCGTTAAGAGTCAAAGACGCTAAACGCTATAAATTTCCGTTTATATTTAGTGAACCAATTTTATTTAGAATTCGGGAATTCGGGAATTCTTCTTTTTGATTTATATATATTGATTTTGAAAAGCCATATAAAGGATATAGTACATATATAAAAGTACTTAAAGACCAACTCACCGTCACCCCTCCGGTTTCAAGAACTACCGGCAGGTAATCTATTCTGAATCCTTCCGGTATTTTCAAGATTTCGAAATCAAAATAAAAATATATAGAAAAATTGATTTTAGAAATTTAATAAAAAAACAACTTAAAAAAATAATATCTTATATATAATAAAAGAAAGATGTCCGCCCAAGAAATCCAAAACCCCGAACCCGCCGTCATTGATGACGTTAAACAAGATGTTGAAGAAGACCAAGAAGAGAAGGTAGAACTCGTTGGTTCTCTTGCCTTTGAAGAAGAAGTAGATATGAATATTCTTCGAGCTATTCGTGATAACTTCCCTGAAGCGTACAAGCGTATGGGTGGTGTATTCAAAACTTATGATGAAAAACTCAACAAATACGTAAAAGCCGACGAACAAACGGCTTACACTATTATTAACAATCTCTATAATTCAAAACTAAAGTCAACTACCGTTAGTTACCATTTCCTCCCACGTTTAAAATCCGGTCGCCGGTTCTCGAACTTCACTTGTCTTCAAGGTATTGCTCGTCAAGTTCGTCATACAATTTCAAAGGGTATCTACCACGATATTGATATGAAGAACGCTCACCCAACTTTTGCGAGTCAACTATGTAAAGAACTAAAATTTACTCACCGTGTTCTTGACGTTTACATTAACAATCGTGATGAATGTATCACTCGTTGGATTGGTGTTGAAGTTGTTGACAAAGAACTTGACAAACAAACTAAAAAATGGAAAATCTCGAAGAGAATCCTTAAGAACAAAGATGAAGCTAAAGAGTACTTTCTCAAAATCCTCAATGGTGGTGGTAATATTGAATCAAACTGTGATGAATTAAATGAATTCAAGAAGCGATGTGTTGAGTTTCACGACCACTTTTACAAACTACCACAATTCAAGCGATTCAGAGACCGCGCCATTAAAAAATACGAAGACAAAGCCAAAAAGGTCAAGAAAGAAAAGAAAGAAGAAACTAAGGAAGAAAAAGAGAATGATAACCGGCGCGGAACTGCTTTCAACTATTACTTATGTGAAGTTGAAAATGTAGCGTTGACCCACATTGAGAAATACTTAGAAGAACAAGGTTTCAGAATCGGCGCGTTGTGTTTTGATGGTTGTATGATTTACAAGAAAGATGTCAAAGACTTACACGACCTTCTCAAGAAATTAGAAGCGTTACTTATCGAAAAAATGGGGTTTTCGGTCACAATGACGTGTAAGGAAATGAACGAAGATTTTAATGTATCTGACTTCAAAATCAAAGAAGAAATCAAGACAACCGATGAAGATTATGCTAAGTATCTCTTGGAGGCTTTGAAAGATGATATGAAGTATGACTCGTTCAGTAATGAATTGTGGTTCTGGGAAGAAGAAGAAGCCCTATGGCGACAACAGAAACCCAAACACATTAGAACATACATCACAAAGGTTCTCATTCCTTATATCAACACAAGTCCGGATAAAGAGGTAATTGAAGAACAAACTCTACTAATTAAAACAGATGCTAAACAATCGGCTTTAGTACGTATGTGTGAACCATATATCGAAAAACGTCGTGATGATGCTTTTATCTCTGAAAACTTCAATCGTCAAAAAGGATTATATCCAATTGCCGACAAACAGATTGTAGATTTCAAGACCAATACTGTTCGTGACAGAACAAAGACCGATTATTTCACTAAGACTACTAATAATAAGGTTGTTAATGTATCAACGGAAGAACGAGCCGAAATCTTCAAATACTATGAAGACTTACTAACCACTAAACAGGGTAAGAAGTCATCAGAAAAACATCGTGATGGTCTTATCTCTATCTTTGCGTATGGTATGACCGGTGAAAATCACCTCAAGAAGTTCATCAACTTTATTGGTGAACGCGATGGTGGTAAGTCGTTGTGTGTGGAACATCATAACAATATCCTTGGTGAATTCGGCGGTTCGGCTAATGAACGTTTATTCGTAGCCCAAAAGAACAAGTCGTGTCACGATTCAGAACTGTTTAACTTGCGCGGTAAACGGTTGGTGTCTCTTACTGAAACTTCGAAAGACCAAAAGTTCAATGAAGACCTCATCAAGAAAATTACCGGTGGAGACAAGATTAACATTCGTGGAGCAGGTGATAAGAAGACAATTGATGAGAAGTTTAATACTCTCTTGATTCTTGCCACAAACAATATGTGTGATTTTAGTGATGAGGCGTTTATGAGTCGTCTTATCTGTTATAACTTCTGTAATCAGTTCAAGAAAGACGCTTCCGTACCTGAACGTCTATCACAACTACAACACCAATTCTTTACTGTCTTGTGTGAATATGCCAAGATGTTCTATGACAATAAGCGTAACATTGACTGGAGTGAGGAAGCCATCAATTATACTCAAACAGTATGTGAAGAAAAAGATACTGTCAAGGTATGGATTCGTGATGACCTTCAGATTGTAGTATACGATAATGAAAACAAAGAACACGATGAAAAAACATTTTACCTCGAAAAAACTCAACTCTATCCTAAGTATTGTGAGTTCTGGGCTAAAAATGGTAAAACACTATTGAAGAAGAATGACTTTTACAAATCCTTCGAAAAACACTTCAATCTCCCTGTTGCCAAGAAGATGACAAAAAACAAACAATCCCTTACCGGTTATGAAGGTATTAGAATGGTTGAAGAAGAAGTACCTCAAGATGTTGAAGACGTTGAAGAAGAGAAAGAACAACCAAAATCATTCTTCGGTAAACCACAACACAAATCAGACTTAGATGCGGGTCTCTAAATAACAAAACCACTTTATTCAAAATATTATTAATTTTCGATAAATTAATAATAATTTGTTCTGTTGACTCAATTGAATTCAACGATAAACAACCCGTGTTCTATTTTTAACTGGGGTTTCTCCGGTTTAACCTTCTTTTCCTTCTTAGGTTTAACTTCCTTCACCTTCTTCTCTTTCTTGGGTTTATCCACTTTTTCGATAGCAAACTTTACTTTAGGCATTATCTTATTTTACCTTAGATATTTTACTTACGTAAATAACCCAGCCGTAGGATTTATGGAATTATCTGAGCGACAAAAGCGTCTTTATCTCCCACGTATTTTTTGTCTTCTTCTTTGACATACTTATGAAACTCGTCCAAATCAAGTCCCTTCATCATTTTCAACGTTCGTAACACACACCAACGACCACAATCGTTAATGTGCTGTCCCTCTTTTTGGTATTTAACTTTATTGTATACAACATTTTCTTTACAGCGATTGAATAAATTGCTTAAATAAGGTGTTGCTTGACCGAGTCCGACGCGGTTACTTTCAGGAGTCCAATTGAGCGGAGCGTCAACGTATCCACCATAACTATCAAAATATTCTACTGTATCGTGTGCCGGTTTCGAAACAACCGTCCAATGTCCGCTATTGGGACTTTCTTCATAAAGAAGAATACAAAACGATTTCTCTTCTGGTAATAAATCGTTTAAGGTAGGATATTTACTTAGTTCTGAATACTTAATAATATTCGCATTGGGTAGGTACTCTCTTATATCAGCATCACTTAATGGTGTCGCAATAGTTTGTTTAATTCCACCGTCCATTTATTAATATAAAATAAAATAATATCTATACAATAATAAAATGACATCAGCAGGAGCGAATACGTGGAGTGTACCTCTCGAATTAAATAACTTAGAGTCGCAAATCGCACAGATTGGAGCTGGAGCAGTCCAATCAGTCAGCGTAGGTAACACAAATCTCACCCTTTCGGGAACAGCACAAAACCCCATCATCTCAGGAACACTCGTGAATCTCACGGGCAATGTAGCCACTTCTAACTTTGCTTTATCGGGCAACACGGCGGGAAATCCGTCATTCGTTCTTAGTGGAACGGAAGAGTTCAAAGTCATTACATCTGACCTCACCCCGCATATTCTGGTAAGTGGTGGTGTTAGTGGTGGCGTTCAACTTGGTCTCCCGTCCGGTTATGGTGGCTACAAGATTACCGCCCCCACGGTTGTTCCCGCTAATACCAATGATACGCAAGTCGCCACCACTGCGTTCGTTCAGTCGGCTCTTGCTTCTTCTGGAAATGTTTCCTCTATCACCGCTGGGCTAAATATCGGCATTACTGGAACGGCAAATGTCCCTATCGTAGGGGTTTTAGCACCGCTCACTTCTGTTCTAAATATTGGCGAACAAACAATCTCTGGTGCTTCTACCATTGGAGATGACACGAACTCTATCACAATTGTCGCTCAGAATGGTGTGTCAGTCAGTTCGGATTTTAATTACAGTAATGCCGTTTCACAACAAGCGGGTAATTTGTCAAGTATTTTATCCAGTTCAACGGCAAATCAATCTGCTACTTGGACGGATACACCCCTTGGAACAACGCATACTTATGTTAATGCTACATCAGCAAGTGATAATGCCCTTCAAGTTGTAGCAACTGGAACAGTCCAAGGAACAACCGCAACACGAACCGATATAACGAATATCAGCGGGTTTAATGACTCTCTCTCTTTGGTAGATACACTCAACACACAAACCACCACCTCCACAAAGATAGTAAATGGTTCAATCATTCAAGAAGACAACCAATTCATTAATCCAACAACTTCCATTTCTAACAGCATCAGCGAAACGATAAATCCTTCCAGCATTGTCAGTTCTAAAAGTCTGAATAATGCTGGTAATGTGGGTAGTTCCAACATAACCCTTCAACCTACTTCAAGTTATTTCACTATGGTTGCTACTGGGAATAGTGGGTTTCTTACTGCCTCTAACGAACAACAGTTTGACTCAACAAGAGCCAGAATCCGTATCAAGAACGGGGATACGAGTGGTCCTAATCCCATTCTTAACCAGAACGATTTGTATTGTTCTCCCGTTTCTACCTATTACGAACAACAATCAAAGAATATCGCTGGTTCTTCCATCACCACAACCCTCGCCTCCAGTGCGACGAGTGGTGGGGCGATTCTCAACACGGACGGAACACTCGGTATTACCAGCACGGGAAATATGAATTTAGCCTCCTCCAGTGGTTCTATATTAGTAGCGAGTCTTTCTATCTCTGGAAATAGTATCACTGCCGTTCCAGCAAATACCGACTTAGACCTTACCACAAACGGAACGGGTGCGGTTCATATCACACAAGCGGTAGGGAATGCGAATGGTGCGTTGCGTATTACCCAATCCGCATCTGGTGGTGCGACCGTCCCCGCAGTAAAAGTAATAAACACAAATGCGGGAAATAGTTCCGTGGCGGTAGAACTGTTTAAGAATGGTAGTGCGGGTGTTGCGGGTGATGAAGTAGCCCGTCTTTCTATCTTTGGTAAGAACTCGGGTAATACGAAGGAAGAGTATGGACGCATCACTTGTCAAATAAGAGACAGTTCTTCCGCACCAACGGGAGCAGACGGACAACTCCTACTCGCCGTTCCAGTAGGCGACGCTATGACAACTTTCATAGACCTTAACGGAAGCGACAATAGAGTAAAAATACTGAGAGCATTACTTCTTACGAATGTTCCAACTTCTTCTGCGGGTCTTCCTTCTGGTGCGGTGTGGAGTAATGCGGGAGTGTTGAATATTGTGCCTTAACCGGTTTCGAAGAACGTGGACTTTCTGGAAATGGCGGTAAAGGGTCTAACTTAGGTTCTTGATGCCACCATTCTAATATTTTAACCGGTGTAAGAACGTAGTGACCTCGGGGGTACACAATTTGCTTAGGATATTGAACTTGTACTTCTTCTTTTGGTTTAACAAACCAAGATTTTAACCAACTTATCATTTCTTATTTATATATTAATATTATTTTATGGGTAATATATAAATATGACTTCATCAGGAGCGAATACGTGGAGTATACCCCTCGAACTAAATAATTTAGAATCACAAATCACTGGTGGTAGCGGTTCAACGGGGGTTCAATCGGTAACCGGTGGAACAAACGTTACTATAACAGGTACAGCAACAAACCCCATTATAAATAGTTCAGCAACAACAGGCGTTAGTAGTATTATAGCAGGTAGTGGAATAGCAGTGAATCAAGCAACGGGAAACGTTACGGTTCAGAATACTGGTGTTAACACGATAACCGCGGGGACTAATATTTCTATTACCGGTTCGGCAACCGACCCAATCGTTTCAGTTACTTCGACCGGCGTTCAAACAATAACCGCGGGTTCTAATGTAACACTTACAGGGACGGCAACCAATCCAATTATCAATGCTACCTCAACATCAAGCGTCGCAAACGGTAAAGTATCTTATTTAGAATTTGTTTTCCCCACCGATGGTACACCTCTGACTATAACCGCTTCACAGATAGGAAATGCGTTTTGTTATAATAACACCAGACCATCTAACGCTCAAACATTATACTTACCAAACGTTACAGCCTTAACAGCACAATTCGGAGCAAACGCAATCGTTAATTTTTTCATCGGTCAAATGAACGTAACAGTTTTTAACCCACTTGCTCCAGATTCCGCCCTTGCTACTTATATAGTAACCCCAACAGGTAATGAATACTGGGCTAATAATTATACGACACAAGCACCAACATCGCCACTTGATGTTAGAACTTGGACTAATTATAATGTTTCGAACTCGCTACATTTTCCCGCTATATATAAGGTTCAAGTAACGATACAAGGAGGCAAAGCCTTCTATTACTTTGATTATGCCGGTTTCGGGTTTCCATAATTTATTTTATAATTTAATTTATTTACCACCTTATATTAAAAGGATATGAGTCTTAATTTTGACAAAGTAGGAAGATTTCTATGTAAAGTAGAAGGGGGTAAGTACAACAACAAAATCGTATCAGTTACTGCTACACTTGATGAAAAAGATAATTTTTCGAAACCGTTCACCAGTCTCACACTTACCGACGGTGGTAAATTTCAACAAGTACCAGACCCAGAAATAGAACGACAAATACTTTATATAACAGGAGCGTCAGGGTCAGGAAAATCAACATACACGGCTTCTTATATAAAGAACTACAAAAAGATGTTTCCAGAAAATACTATTTATTGTTTTTCTGCTTTGAAAGATGATGAAAGTTTGGACGTTGTAAAACCGGAACGCATTGTGATTGATGATTCTCTATGGAAAGAACCGATAGATGTTTCTGAATTTGCGAATTCTCTCGTTGTTCTTGATGATATTGATGTTATTAGTGATAAGAAACAACGTGAAGCCGTTTATAATATAATGAATCAAATCCTCGAAGTTGGTAGACATTTTAAAATAACTTGTGTAATTACCAATCACTTACCAACGGCTGGAAAAGATACAAGACGTGTTCTTAACGAATGCCATAGTGTTACATACTTTCCACATTCTGGGACAGCAAGAGGTATCAAATACCTTTTACAGGAATATCTGGGGATTGATAAACACCAAACTAAGAAAATAAAAGGGTTAAAATCACGTTGGGCTACCATCTTTAAAAACTACCCTAACGTAATTATGACTGAAAAAGATATATGGTTAAGCGCGAACGATGATGAGTAATAAGGAAAATTTTGATAAATATTAAAAATTATATCAATATATAATTTTTATTATTGTAAATCACCAAAGTAACCAAAGAGCGAGATATTCGCCAAGTGATTTCTTTGGGTGACGTATATGGTATAATCTACGTCTTTCATCGGCGTACGCTTTACCTTTTTCTTGTATATATGTCGGGAAGTCAAAATAACCGGTTGCCCCAACACTCGCGATTAATTCACCATCTTTGTATACATCTATCTTTTTCTTCGGATTTTTCGAAGGTACTACATCAACGTCAATCTCTTTCGCTCTATTCTTAGTATACTCAGTAATGTGGTATGTCATTTATATATTGTAGAGATTTATTTACGTTTGAAAACACCTTTTTTATGTAATCCGCCTTTGTATTTTGGAATCTCGAAAGGCTCTTCATACAATACGCTGTCTTCATTTTTGACGGCTCTACCCATACCTTGAGTAACAGTTTGTGAAAAGGGCGGTTGGTATACTGCTCGTTGTTGGTGTTCGGGTGAAAAATTCACTTCTAACTCGAGATTTGAAGGCATAGGTGCGGGAGATGGTTCAACATAAGATGGGTGAATTGTTGAAACAGTCGGCATAACTACAGAATGTGCCTTACCGCTGAAATCATTATAAAGATGGTTCGGAGGTGTTGGTGACATTCCAATTGGTTCACCATTTCCGAATAAACGAGCGTGGAAGAATCCACTATCGCCATCTTGGGCGTACCTTTGGAAGAAATTATCGGTATGACCCGCTCCTATAATTGGTTGCCAACCGTTCCAAATTGGTTGAGACCAAGAACCACCGCTTAACCGGTCTTGTTGACGTTCTTGGGAAATATTGAAGTGCGCTCGGTACACATCACGAGGGTCATTAGATTGGGCGTAGTAAGGGTCTCTGACTATAGCTGGTAATACTCTACTCATTTTATAATAATAGAGATTATTATTATTTTTATTCTATTTTATTTTTTGGCGTACCCCAATAATTCTCTACGTTTTTGTCTTAGAGCGTATAGGCGTTCAGACACGAGAGAGCCGAGATAGTCTAAATTACTATGTCTTGCCGTCTTGTCCTCGAGTGCTTTACCAAGTTCAATATCACCCTTTTTCGCTATTTCTGTCATCATTTGCTGTAATATATATTGATAGTTAACAATTGCCGTAAAAACTTTGATAGGTTCGCTCGTTAGTAGTTCACTTGCTTCTTTATAGATAGTTTCGAATGGTGTATCCGGTTTCAGACAACACAATTCCATAGTAAAAGTAGACCACCAAGAACATAGACCTACATTTCTACCTAACATACACTCAATGGATTGAAACCCCTTTTTAACCGTTCCTCTCAAATAGGGACAACTTTCACCGGATTTAACTACTGTGTATTTACCAAGAGCCTTCGCTATATCCTCCGCGAATTTATACTCTCTGTTGTATTGACCCTCCCACCCCGTTAGTTGTTGTTCTCCGTGTGGGTCTATGATGTAAATCTTTTTTTCAACGGCACGAATAAGAATTACATTGGCGTGATAACCCTTTCTAAAATTAATAGTCAAATAGAACATCAATTGTTTCTCTCCTTTTTCGATATGACGTAAGATTTCAGAAATGATAACATTCTTTCTACCCTCTTTAATTATATCATTAAGTACACCTGCGAAGTTGTATACAAAGTGAGGTCTACTGGTTTTTGTGGAATCTATAACACGTTCTGTAACTCCAAAATCCAGAATAGGTATCTTGTATTTCAAAACGTAATAGTAGATAAAGACATTATAAACATATTGGGGGACAGAAGTAAGTGGTGTTTTCTCTTCGGGTTTTGATGTTATTTCTCCAATCAAATCATTAAAGTGTAAATGCCCCACTGAGAAGTCAACCAATTTATTAATCTCTTCTTCGAACTGAGTTTTAGGATTCTTAAATTTACCCAATACGCTTATATCGTCGTCTTTCTTCTCTTCGGCTTGAACTTTCGAAACGTCTACAACAACTACATCGGTCTTCTCCTTTCTTATCAACTTTTTTTTAACCGGTGGTTCTGGTAAATCAAAGAGAGATGATGGAAAGAAGTCATCGTCCTCTTCCTTCTCTTTCTTAATCGCGTTATCGTCTTTCTCTCTCATCTTCTTTCGCTCTTCATCTACTTTTTTATACTTCTCTTTTCGTACCTCCTTTCTCTTATTATAATCTTCGTCGGATTCTTCTTTAAAATCACCTTTTTTCTCTCGCTCATTATCTCTCTCAACTTTTTCTCTGTATTTTTTAATCTCTTCATCTTCTTTTCGGTATTTCTCGTACCGCTCTTCATCAATCCCCTCTTTCTTCCGTTTACGCTTCTCTCTAATCTCTACACCTTCAGATTCCTTCCACTTCTTGAATTGTCCCGCAATATCGAAAGTTTTTCTGTAGTTGACACCTTCTTGTTCTAATGGTTGATGTTGTGGAGCATTCGCAATAATGAAATCATAAAACTGTTGAATCGCCTCATCTGCTGTTAATATCTTTTTAACATTCAATAAATTATGAGTGGACTTTGACATTCTTTGTACGTTAAACCCATCTTCATCTATTGTCTTGAATTTCTTCTTATTTATATCATCTGCTTTGAGTTCACCTGCTTTCACTCTCTTATCGCCTTTCTCACGTTTCACATAACGCTTTTCATTCTGTTCTTCGAGTTTTGCTTTATACGCCTCTTTCACAGCCGGATTCTGAGAATCTTTAGCCATCATTGCCCTGATGAAACCAGAAGCCTTATTACCGCCTATCCTGTCAGTCTCTGATTCATCGCTACTTGATTCTGTGTCACTATCTGATTCATATTCACCGCTTCCGACTTTCTTTCCTTTAAATGGCTTTAGATTGCGTTTACCCCTAATCACCTGTTTCTCTTTAACCTGTTCTTCCAGATTCTTTGGGTCTATTTCACCAACAGTTAACGGCGTATCTTTGGTGATGCGTTTTGTTGGACGATAAACCGGATATTCTTCATTTCCAACATCTTTCCATTCTTCTTCAAACCATCTGGATAGTTTTTTCGAACCATTATCTTTGAATTTACCACCCATTTCTTTGTATAGTTTCACAACTGCCCCAGAACGATACGCGCTTGGTTTTTTGTACTTTGGGTACACGATTGATTTAGCCTTTTCATATAATTTTTTATTCATAGGGATAGCCCCACCTTTCATCTGTAATTCTTTTGCCTGACTCTCTGCTTCTTGTTTGAGTTCAGGAATATCAGACTTATTAAGCAACTTAACAAGATGCTTATGTTCTCTGACAAATTCATCTTTTGGAATAACAATATTAGAACCACCACTAATAGAATCACGATACAGACTATCCAGTGTAACCCGATTACCTCCAATCCCAAGATACTTATTAGCAAGAGC
>Ga0315268_10005533_pt1 | contig 13565 bp, 14 predicted proteins | sample C1_top_MG_FD_204535 | JGI IMG/M metagenome (GOLD analysis project Ga0315268, IMG submission 204535) | Sediment microbial communities from Yellowstone Lake, YNP, Wyoming, USA - C1_top | ecosystem: Environmental > Aquatic > Freshwater > Lake > Sediment | place: USA: Wyoming | collected 2017-08-01 | reverse complement strand
TTCCCCTGGTTTTGTCCCACTGATTCTGTCACGCTTCATTTCCAATGTCGGAAATGGCCTCTCCCCCATTGCACTTGCATACGGGGTCCTGAGTCTAAAAAGCGCAACGGGCACAGATTTAAGTCTGGTAATGACGGCGCGCATTGCACCAATGATCATTTTCATGCTTGTTGGAGGTGTGATTGGAGATAGATTCAAGAGAAATCGCATCGTCGGAGGCAGTGACGTAATCGGGAGTCTCTTTGCTGGAACCAGTGCCATTTCATTTATCGCGGGATTCGCAAACGTCCCGTTGCTCTGCCTTATGGGAGGCCTCTTTGGAATCCTCAGCGCACTCTGGTACCCCGCGATGTTGGGAGTGCTTCCAGAGATACTTCCTAAGGAATCACTCCAAAAGGGAAATGCCGTTGTTGGCCTTCTGAGTAATTTCGGTTTCGTGCTCGGAGCCCTCATTGGTGGCACGGTCGTCACGCTGTACGGATCAGGTTGGGCTCTATTGGTTGATGCATTCACATTCTTGATCGCAGGTCTCTTGGTTTGGAACATCGACCTGCCTCCAATGCCAGAGCGAGAAAAGAACTCCATGTTCCACGACCTCAAAGTCGGATGGTTCGAATTCATTTCCCGCTCTTGGGTGGTGGCGATAGTTATCGGATTCACATTCATAAACCTCTGTTTCGAAGCAACCCTTTCCGTTCTTGGGCCTCTGACCTTCAATTCCAGTGGTCATGGACCACGCAACTGGTCATTCAATCTCGCAGCAATAACTGCAGGCATGATCGTAGGAGGTATCGCATCCTTCAAGATTCACTTCTCGCGTCCCCTTGTACTCGGGATGATCTCTATCGCCCTTGTCCCAGCATGGATTTATTCAATGGGGTTAGAACTTTCTCTTGGGATTGTCCTAGTAGGTGCATTTATCGCAGGCGTAGCGGTGGAAATCTTCGGCGTCGTTTGGAGCACTTCAATGCAAAGAAATATCCCTGAACAGTCATACTCACGCGTTGTCTCTTATGACGTATTCGGCTCATACGCACTTGCGCCAATCGGAATTGCGTTTGCCGGCCCAGTGGCAGGTTGGATAGGCACTTCTCACACACTCTTGATAGCGGCCACCGTCGCTTTGGTTGCCGCACTCATTCCTTTGACCTTGAAATCCGTTAGAGGCCTGCAATACCGCCCTGCATAATAAGTTACTCAGCGTCGATTTTGCCTGAATAGATATGCGACCAGACCTGAATATCGTGCAGACCATCAATTCGCCCTTGCGCTTTTCGAAGCGTGCCCTCGTACTTGAATCCGGCATTCTCCAACGCTTTTTGCTCGGCGAAATTCTCAATATCAGTCTGTGCTTCTACCCGAACGATTCCCTCCTTGTGCAACTCATCTACAAGTAGCCGCTGTGCAATCGCGCCTATTCCTTTTCCCCGATACTCATTGACCACGCCGATTCCAATGTTCAAAGCCCTTGACCCTGATGTCGGGCCATACCAGACCGCATGAGCAGAGAGATCGCCCACGGCAACCTCAGTTCGATCCAATTGAGTTAGAGTGATCAGCCAACGCCTCATCGCCATATCACTTATGTCCGGAGCCATTTCGCCCCATTCGTTATAGATGCTGGTACTCACAGGTCTTGGATAATCATCGTCGATCGCGCGAATGGATATCGTTCCGAGATCATCTAGAAAATTCTCGTTAGCCATAACTTCATCTTAATCCCAAGCAAGATCAGTAACACTAGCAACTGCCGTTGACTCGCACCTAAGAAACCCTCGTGAGAACTTTTAGGCGCATATCGCTACTGTCGCGCCATTCCAATTAAGGAAATTCATAACGGAGAGAGGGAACCCTCATGTCAGTAACCATCGAATACCTTGCCAACAACTTAGAATTCGCCAAGTCCTTTACTGGGCCTTTGCCGATGCCACCTTCAAGACAGATCGCGATAGTCGCATGCATGGATGCCCGCCTGAATGTGTACAAATTACTGGGCATCGAAGATGGCGAAGCCCATGTGATTCGAAATGCTGGCGGTGTCATTACTGATGACGAGATTCGCTCTCTTGCTATTAGTCAGCGTTTGCTAGGAACGAAAGAAATCGTTCTGATTCATCACACAGATTGTGGCATGTTGACTTTTACGGATGACGAATTCAAACGACAGATCCATGAAGAAACTGGGATCAAGCCAGAGTGGTCACCGGAGTCATTCAACGACATCGCCGTCGATGTCCGACAATCCCTCAAACGGGTACAGAGAAACCCATTCCTGCCACACCGCGATCAAGTACGCGGTTTCATATTTGATGTTGCAACTGGGCTTTTACATGAAGTCCAGAAATAAACTCCCCCATTTATACCAATTCAATAGACTCCCCATCCATACCGACTCATCTGAGAATGCGAGAAAATCATGTCCGACGCAAGTAATTGGTCTTTTGAAACTCTTCAGATTCATGCGGGGCAGGTTGCCGATCCCACTACTGGCGCACGAGCCCTCCCGCTCTACCAGACGACGGCCTATCAGTTCCGTGACACTACTCACGCGGCGAATCTCTTTGGACTTGCCGAACTCGGAAATATCTACACACGCATTAACAATCCCACGCAAGATGTAGTGGAGCAGAGAATCGCAGCGCTAGAGGGAGGAGTCGCAGCCTTGCTCCTGGCATCTGGGTCTGCTGCCACAACCTTTTCGATCCTCAACTTGGCAGAAGCTGGTGATCACATCGTTTCGAGTCCGAGTCTTTACGGCGGCACCTACAACCTTTTCCACTACACGCTTCCGAAGTTCGGCGTGGAGGTTTCCTTTGTTGAGGATCCGAATGACCTTGAATCATGGCGCAAGGCAATTCGTCCCAATACGAAAGCGCTTTTTGGAGAAACTATTGCGAACCCGAAGAACGAGATTCTCGATATTGAAGGAGTAGCAAAAGTTGCCCACGAGTTCGGTGTTCCGCTCATCGTCGACAATACCGTTGCAACACCCTATGTAATACGACCTATCGAGCATGGTGCAGATGTCGTAATCCATTCAGCAACCAAATTCCTATCAGGCCACGGAAATACGGTCGTTGGAGTAGTTGTCGATGCGGGCAAATTTGACTACGCGCAATATCCGCAGCGATTCAAGAATTTCAATGAGCCCGACGAGAGCTACCACGGGCTTGTCTATGCGAAAGCTCTGGGTGTGGGCTCGCCATTCGGCGCAAACCTTTCCTATATCTTCAAAATTCGCCTGCAACTTCTACGCGACATTGGCGCCGCAGTCAGTCCGTTCAATGCGTGGCTACTTGCACAAGGCCTGGAGACTCTAAGCCTTCGGATTGAAAGACATCTGGAAAATGCAAAGGAAATCGCCAGGTGGCTCGAGGACCACGAAAGTGTTGAGAAGGTCAATTACGCATCCCTCCCATCTTCGCCTTGGTATGCATTGGCAAACAAATATGCGCCAAAGGGTTCGGGAGCAGTGGTTTCATTTGAACTCAAGGGCGGCGTCGAAGCTGGCAAGCGTTTTGTCGAATCCCTCAAGTTATTCAGCCACGTTGCAAACATCGGAGATGTCCGATCGCTTGTGATTCACCCAGCCACCACAACCCATTCGCAACTTAGTGCGCAGGAACAACTAGATGCCGGAGTCACTCCCGGACTCGTTCGATTGAGTCTGGGACTAGAAAATATCGCTGACATCAAGGCCGACCTCGAGACTGGGTTCGCAGCGGCACGATCTTCCTAACGCGGAAGTGGGACGCCGTTTCGCATTCAGGGCGGCGTCCCACTTTTAAGGAATCGGGCGTAGACTCCCCAAATATGAAGGCTGTAAAAGAGGCGCCTAAAGAAGAAGTCGCGCCACCAAAACTTCGGGGCTGGTTCCATCTAGGGGCTGCTCCAGTTGTCTTCATTGCGTCACTAGTTCTTTTTATACTAAGCAAAGATTCACTCAAGTTTGCGGTCGCGCTCTATTCGTTCACCGCCATTACGCTCTTTACCGTCTCCGCGATCTACCATCGCGTGAAGTGGAGCCCAGCCAAAAAAAGGATGTGGCGTCGGTGGGATCACGCAAATATCAATTTGCTCATCGCTGGTTCATGTACGCCATTTGCAGTTACCCTCCTGACTGGGCGGGATCGCACAATCCTCTTGGCAGTTATGTGGATCGGAGCGATTGTTGGCGTAGGACTGCGCGTCTTTTGGATCAATGCCCCCCGATGGCTCTATGTCGCGAATTATTTAGTTCTAGGATGGGGCGCCATCGTTTTCGCTCCCGCGATGTACCGCTCAGGTGGACTCTGGATACTCATCCCGATCCTTTTGGGTGGGCTCTTCTATTCTCTTGGTGCCATCTTCTATGCACTCAAGCGCCCAGGGAGATATGCCCGCTACTTCGGCTTTCACGAGCTTTTCCATATATTCGTCATCGCGGCGTGGATCTCCCAGTACATAGGGGTCTCCATCGCCATCTACCGCCAGCGATAAGGCCAATTCATCGCGCTTTTTCGTCCAACCTTGACCTGCTCCCCTGCCACTTTTGACGGCCTCACATGTTGCTCTAACCTGTCCTCCTAGAGAGATAGCCAGACGATAAGGAGCCAATGGCAATGAGTGAGAAGAGTTCCTTCCTTAACTGGGTCGGATTTAAAGGCGAGGAAACAAACGCTCCCGGATCAGTTGACCGAATCAGAGAACTCGAAGCTCAATTAGCCGACCTTCGATCTCGGCGCGATATCACGGCTCTCTCTAAAGAAGAGTTTGAAATTCTGGCCACTGAGACGGCGATGACGATTATCAAGTCGGCGCAACTTCGCGAAGCAAAGGCCCAAGCGATGGCCGACCGCGTTATCAATGAGACAACCCGTCAAGCCAAAGATGCCATCGAGTCCGCCGAGCAGAAGGCCAAATCCGTGCTCACTCTCGCGGAGACTCGTGGGCGAAAATATCTGCAAGCCGCAGAAACCGAAGCTCAAGAACTGCGCGAGAAAATCGAACTTGAAGCCGAGACTCTCCTAGAGAGCAAGAAGCGCGAGGCAACCCACCTTACGACGACGGCTCGCCGCGAAGGCGAGCGAATCATCGGGGCGGCAACCCATGACATCCGGGAGTACCGCCAGTGGCTGGCAAATGTAATCTCAGAAGCCGAGCGGCTCTACAAAGTTCAAGTCCAGTCATTAGATGCCGCGGAGAGTGCCATCCACCAATCACGCTCGCGGCTAGAATCTGCCTTTCTACATCTGGCTCAACTGCAAAAGACCGTTATAGAGAGCCTCAACGCCGACGACACTGTGATGAAGGACGGTCCGCTAAAGATCCCCAGCGAACGGACCAAACCAGCTCTTGATGCACCACGTAAACCGGCAAAGAAAGTGGTGAAGAAAGCCGCCGCCAAGCGGAAATAGGAATTAACTAGCGTGGCAGCAAAACGGAGTATCCGGCACATCCCCGCCATTGATGGGCTACGTGCGATTGCTGTCGTTGCAGTACTCCTTTACCACCTTGGCTTTAGTTGGATCCCGGGAGGATTTCTCGGCGTCGATCTTTTCTTTGTTATCTCTGGATATGTAATCACCCGTCTGCTTCTGGACTCCATTCAAAGAAGCGGCGGATTGGACTTGCGCGGTTTCTACGGGGCCCGCATCCGCCGATTACTGCCGGCCTTGCTCTTCATGATCGTCTCAACAGCCCTCTTCGTAGGAGTGTGGGCGCCCCAGACCATAAAGCGCTTTCTCACCGACGTACCTTTTGTGCTGACAGGCACTATGAATTGGGCTCTGGTCTATCGCCACCAAGACTATTTTGAGGCGATCGGCCGACCACCACTTCTTCAGCACACGTGGTCACTCGCGGTAGAAAGCCAGTTCTATCTGGTCTGGCCCTTGATACTTCTCCTCGTTCTCAAACGATTTGGCAAGAAGATGATCCCCCGCGCCGCTATAGCAATCGCGACAATCTCAGGACTTGCGCTTTTAATTCTCTCGATGCGCCTGGATGCGACAAATGCACAACGCGTCAGCCATGTCTATTTCGGAACAGACACTCATAGCATCGGTCTCTTTCTTGGTGCAGCATTGGCAGTTAGTTGGGTTCCGCAAAATCTAAGCACAAAGATCTCCAAACGTGCCCAAGATTTCGTAGATGGCATCGGAGTTGTCGGCTTACTGGGAATACTTGCCTGCTTTCTCTTTATTAATGAAGCAGATGCAACGCTGTACCGCATTGCCTTTCCTTTGGCTGGTTTATTCGGTTGCGCCATCATCACATCACTGGTTCATCCCGCATCGCGGTTTGCTCCATTGTTGAGTACCAAACCCATCCTCTGGATTGGTGAACGCTCTTACGCTATTTACCTTTGGCACTGGATTATTTTCCAAATCACCAGGCCAACAGTGGATTTGGCAGGTGCAACTTGGGCACTCTATGCACTTCGAATTCTGATTGTTTTTGCCCTAGCCGACATCTCACTTCGATGGGTCGAGTTGCCGATTAGATCTGGCGCGGTCGAATCTTGGTTTAGAGGAATGAAATACCGCACAAAGAAAGTGCGAGTCCGACAGAAGAGTTCCGTCCTCGTTGCACTTCTTGGGATCATCATCGCGACATCATTGGTGAGCGCCAATGCATTAGATTATGACGCACGAGCCAAAGCTGCACTTCAAGCCAGCCTCGAAATTCCTCTCGCATCCCAGAATCCGACGCCCAATCCAGAAAAACCTTCCCTCTGGCTCACTGGCGACTCTGTCGTCTTGGGGATTCGATATGAACTCAGTCAACATGTGCCGATCGGCCTGGTGAACGCACGTGTAGGACGCCAAGCAGGTGAACTCATCACTGTTCTACACCACGATAAGTTGACTATGCCCAACTCCCCCGTAGTCCTTGATTTAGGTAATAACAATCGCCTCACCCGTGAAGAGATCATTTCAGTCTTTGAAGAAATCAAGGATCAGCCGCAGATAATACTTGTCAATACCGCAGTGCCACGCCCATGGCGTGATGCGAATGATGACCTCATTAACGAATTCGCCAAGAAATACCCGCAGACAACGGTCGTCGACTGGCGAAAGATTTCAACGGGACATCCAGAATACTTTGGACCAGATGGGGTGCACTTGGTTCCTGATGGCATCGCGGCTTACGTAAACGCAATTCTCTCGGTACTAAACACGAACTTAATAAAATAGCCCCCGCATATTTCTATGCGAGGGCTACTACCTTCGAGTTTGATCTAGGAATATGTACCAGGAAGTCCGAAAGCCTTGGCAGGAGCAGTCTGCGCATCAGAGTAGACACTTGCAACCTTAAATGATGTCCAGCCTGACGAGTTTTCTTTCTTTACATCTAGCGATAGCTGAGCCACTGGAACCGTCGAGATCAATTTCCATGGCCCGTTGCTGACAGATATCTCCACGTTGTAACCGGTGAGGCCATCAACAGCAGTCGGCGCCGTCCAAAATATGGTTGCTCCCGTTGAGGTGTAATGCGCGACCACACCTTGAGGTGCTTCATGAGCTGTGAGTGTCACAGAAGTGTCAGAAGGACTTGGGGTCGGCGTCGGTGTTGCACTCGATGTGGCTGAAGCAGTAGCTGCTGGGGTAGCGGTTGCGTTGCTATTGGTATTTGAGTTATGACCCTTTGCCCAAACGATCAACCCTAGGAGAAGGATTCCAACGACAACTGCAAAAATAACGCGTCCAGACGCGCCTGGCTTCTTTTCTGGCGCTGGTGTTGGTGCGGGCGCTGGCGTTGCCGCAACAATGAAAGGTGCGGGCGCTGGCGTTGAAACAATCTCAACACGTGCATTTCGTGAGGCAGGAATTGGGGCTTCAGGGATGACAATCGCCTCAGCGCCTTTTTTAGCAGTTACTGCCTTAGTGGCTACTCTTTTCTTCGCAACTTTCTTAGCCGCAGATTTCTTAGTAGTCGACTTCTTTACTGTTGCCTTCTTGGTAGTGGTCTTCTTTACCACGGACTTTTTGGCGGTAGTTGCCTTAGACGTCGTTTTTTTCGGCGTAGACTTCTTTGGTGTCTTTGCCGCAGCTTTTTTAGCCACTGACTTCTTAGCGATTGCTTTCTTTACAGCCACGGTCACTCCTCGGGTAGCAGTACGTACTTTAGGAAACGCACACTTATGGGAGAAGGTTACCCCAGGGCCCCAAGCATTGCCGCTACCCGAGGTGCAATTGCTCGAAGAGATTGACCCCTGTGGCTTATCAAGTCCTTCTTCTGTGCATCTAATTGGGCAAGCGAAAGTTCACTTCCCTCAGGCAGGAATACGGGGTCGTAGCCAAATCCATACTCACCGATCGGCTGGTTCAATATCTCTCCCCGCAAAATCCCTTCAGCTGTGGTCTCTCTGCCATCGGGCATAACAAAGGCGGTAACGCAGGTGAAATGCGCCCCCCGCTCTTGAGCGGTCAGAAGTTGGGCTAAAACTTTTTCAATGTTTGCCTTGTCGTTTCCGTGAACCCCAGACCACCTTGCTGAAAGGACTCCCGGAGCACCATCTAGCGCGTCGATACATAGACCGCTGTCGTCGGCGATCGCAGGAAGCCCCGTCTCTTGACACACTGTCCGCGCCTTTAAAAGTGCGTTCTCGAAAAATGTTGCACCAGTTTCTTCGACATCCTGCAATTCTGGGAAATGCTCAAGCCCGACAAGATCTATGGATCGGGGATGCAACTCCTCTAAAATTCGCCGGAACTCCGCTATCTTGCCGGGATTTCGGGTCGCAAGGACCAAGGTCAAAGAACTCATCTTCTAGATTTACTGCGCCAGAACTGCAGCTTGCAGCATGGTCAATTCCTTGCACCCGGCGACTGCCAGATCGAGCAAGCCATCCAATAGAGCGCGATCAAAAGGCTGGCCTTCGGCAGTTCCCTGCACTTCGATGAACCGTCCATCCCCGCTGCATATGACGTTCATGTCGGTATCGGCTCGTACATCCTCCTCGTAGCAAAGATCAAGCATTGGCACACCGTCGATAATTCCCACACTAATCGCCGAAACAGAATCCGAAAGTGGATTGGACTTGGCCGCAATGAAACCTTTCTCCTTGGCCCACGCGATTGCATCCACCATCGCCACGTATGCGCCTGTAATTGCGGCAGTGCGGGTGCCACCATCGGCTTGAAGAACGTCGCAATCAATCACAATGGTGTTCTCGCCTAGTTCCTTCATATTTACTATGGAACGCAACGAACGGCCGACAAGACGGGAGATCTCCTGCGTGCGACCACCAAGTTTGCCCTTGACGCTCTCACGATCGGAGCGAGTGTGAGTTGCTCGTGGCAACATGGCGTATTCAGAAGTTACCCACCCCTTGCCGCTGTCCTTGAGCCATCGAGGAACGCCTGGGGTGAATGAGGCAACGCAGAGGACGCGCGTCTTTCCAAATTCGACAAGGACTGACCCCTCTGCATGATCTAGCCAATTACGGGTGAACTTGATCTGACGCAGATCTGCATTCTCTCTTCCATCGATACGGGGCATCTTTTCCTCTCCTAGGACATTTCTTGATGTTCGACCTGTCCCACTTCGGGGCCAAGAAATCTGTGAGCCAGTCTTTCAAAAGAGTGTGCATCTCCTGTAGCCAAAAAGCGATGCGTGGGGGGACCATCTTGGGCAGCACGTAGTAACGAATTTTCAACAAGCACTCGATAGAGATCTTTTGCAGTCTCCTCAGCGCTTGATACAAGAGAGACCCCATTTCCCATCACGTATGAAATGACACCAGTGAGCAATGGGTAGTGCGTGCAACCCAGAACAAGGGTGTCGACATCGGCAGCCATAACGGGCGCTAAATACTTCCGCGCTACTTCAGTGATTTCCGTGCCTGAGGTTTCGCCTCGCTCCACGAACTCCACAAAGAGCGGACATGCAACTGAGGTGATCTGCAACTGAGGGGCCGCAGCGAAAGCATCAAGGTAGGCCTGGGAATCAATCGTTGCTTGAGTTCCAATTACTCCGATGCGACCGGTACGCGTTGCCGCAACCGCTCGGCGTACCGCCGGTTGAATTACCTCGATCACTGGAACCGAGTACCGTTCTCGTGCATCTCGCAACATTGCCGCACTTGCAGTGTTACAGGCGATCACAATTGCCTTTACGCCCTGCTCGACTAGAAAATCCAGCGACTCAAGAGCAAAGGTGCGGACCTCTGCAAGCCGACGTGGACCGTAAGGACCGCGGGCTGTGTCGCCAAGATACAGCGTTGATTCGTTGGGGAGCTGGTCCAATATTGCACGTGCAACAGTCAATCCCCCTACCCCAGAATCAAATATTCCAATGGGGGCATCGCTCACAGTTCTCAGCCTACCTTGTGAGAATCAGCCGCCTGCGACTGCAGGAAGAATAGTTATCGAGTCGCCGGACTTCAGCGCCGTATCCAGTGCTCCAGAAAAACGCACATCCTCGTCATTGACATAGACATTGATAAACCTTCGCAATGCTCCATTCTCAAGGAGCCGTTCAGCTATCCCTGGATACTGAGCATCAAGGTTACTGATGGCCTCTGAAAGAGTTGACCCAGAAGTCGACACAACTTTTTGATCTTTTGTGAATGGCCGCAAGATCGTCGGAATTCGCACCTCGATAGAACCTTCAGTAAGCATGGCGTAATTATTGCCATCTTTGCCGTTAATCGGTAATCGCGACGATTTCTTCAGTCACTACGCCATCAACTATGCGGAAGGAACGGAATTCGGTCATGGGGGCAATCTCCTCGCGTGTGGAGACCAGAACATAATGAGCCCCCGGCTCACCTGCATATGCAATATCCGTGCGGGAGGGATACGCCTCGGTGTCGGTATGGGAGTGATAGATGACAACTATTTCCTCATCCAGATCATCCAGGTCGCGATAGAGGGCAAGCAAATCCTTAGGGTCGAACTCATAGAAGGTCGGCGAGTGCGCGGCGTTGATCATGGGCTTTATACGTTGCGCTTTGCCCATTCCTGCTGGTCCCAAAATCACCCCGCATGCTTCATCGGGATATTCCGCACGCGACTGATCCAATATCGCGTCCACGAATTGACGCGAAATTTTCAGACTCATTGTGCCCCTTCACTGTCGGCGTCAAAATCCTCCATCAGAGCAAGGACCAGGCTCTCCTGCAACCAACCGAGCCACAAGTACACGGCAAAGACTGCGTGCATCGGATCATCGGGAGAGAGCAATTCTAAACGCTCGTTGGAATTTGCATCCACTTTCAATCTCACGCCCAAAGCCAACCGAATGTCGTTGAGAGCACCAAGCCAAGCCAGAGAGCTTTCAGAATCGAGCAGAAGGCTCCCGTTTCCCAACTCCATGAGTTGGGACCGGACCGCCATTGCATGCTGGCTTTTTTTCGCGCGCAAATCAGACTCGGTGTATCGACGAAACTCCGAAGCATCAACTGGATCAGCGTAAGCATTGGGCAGCAAGCGGAGAAGCACCTCGTCATCAGGGGGCGAATCGTGTCCGGTGATACCGACCATTGCTGCCAAGGGATCCGAATTCGCTACATCCACGCGCTCGGCAAGTATCTCGATCAACTGGCCAGACAAATTGATTAATACTTCTCGTTCGCTCTCTGACAATTGAAGAGTGTAAGAATCTTCACTGAATTTCAGGAACCCTTTACTTGTCATCACGCGCCAGCGTCGCCCATAAGCCGTATTCATGCAGACGGGCGACATCTCGTTCCATTTCTTCGCGTCTTCCGCTGGAGACAACAGCCCGTCCTTCGTTATGTACTAAGAGCATCAACTCGGTAGCTCGCTCTTTCGAATAACTAAACAATGTCATAAACACATACGTCACATAACTCATCAAGTTAACGGGATCATCCCAAACAATTGTCACCCAAGGCCGGTCAAGGTAAAACACGGGATCGGTGAGATCCTCAATCTTGCCTTCCGCTTGCGCCATGGAACTCCTTGACTAATAAATCACTACCGCAAATATAGGGCTAGTCACGCCCTGCAAATTATCATTTCCTGCCACGTTTATGCGATAGCGCGCAATTCCTCTCACGTTCTCAGTAGATGAGAATGAGAATTGGCCTGCGGCATCGGTTGCCACAGCCTTGCCAAGGCTGCGCCATTTGCCGGCGATATTTGTTTCCAACGAAACGAGTACTCCTGGTTCGTGGGGTTGCACCACTCCGTTGAAAGTAAACGGCGATCCAGCAAGGGCCGAAGTCGGGGGCGAAACACTCAGCAGCGGTGCGACACTTAAAATCTTTTCCGCACTCAGCGAAGCAAGTTGTTGCCATGTTGCATCCGATGAGAATCGCAAGGAGGCGTTTTTACCAACTATTACTGGGGTGGAGACAAGTCCATCCGGCCCGGTAGTTGCGTCAAGAATGTCACGCCAAGCACTCTCACCGGTTTCTTTCAATTCCAAGCGCACAGCCAGCCCGGCGATTGGCGTTTTATCTGGAAGTTGAAAGAGGCCGTTTACATTGACGGCATTTCCGTACGCGACCGCATTCTGGTCTGTCGCGATGGTGCTCAAGACTTGATCAGGCGCAATTGCCAACGCGACTTGTCGGACAGCATCGGTTGCAGTGGGATCTTCCATACCAAATGTCCATGCAGTGATCCCACCGAGTCGGTATTTTGCAACTAATTGGGCGCGAGCGGCGTAGCTCTGTGCATTTTGATACCACACAGTGCGCGATGCGGTGCACGAAGTTGCCAAACCATTACTCGCTGGACCCGAATAAACCTTCTGATATGAAAACGTAACTTCACTGAAAGAGTTGTTATACGTTGGCGTCGCGCCATAGCTCGATGCCAGATTTGCAGCATCTCGCATTACGAATACCGCCTTGGCTCCAGGCACAATAACGCTTGCCACCGAACTGGGGCATACGCCATCTACCTGCGTAACCCAGTCGCGGCCATACCCGGGAACGCCCAGATACACCTTTGATGCCGCAACTACGGAGACCGCGTAGGACACAGATTGTTCGGCCCAACTGATTGGACCAATGGGGCCGGGCGAACTTGTCGAATAGTCATACGTCATGATGCGGAGTCGATCAATCAGCGGCGAGATGGTTGCCCAGTCGTACACCCAGTACCCCTTCTTGCCAGTAGCAGGGTCGAAGAGAACTGGCGTGGTAACAGAGAGCAACTTCCCCAAACTATGGAGTGAAGTACTTAACTCCTTAATAAAGGAATCCCACGCGACCTGAGTTGCCAACCAGGAGCCGGTTCCATCGGAGAATGCAAACCCTTCGAAGTCCAGGTCAATTCCATCAAAGTTATTTGCAAGTACGAGATTGGTAATCGTCGTCACGACCTGAGTTCGCGTCGCGGGAACAGAGAGAAGTTTCGCAAGCACCAACTTGTCTGTTCCGTCAGTAATAGTCGGGATGATCTGGAAACCTGAATCCCTCATCGTCGTCAACGGCACGGACATCGGCACACTTGGATTTGAGGGGGTGTACAGATCTGTGATCTTTGTTGCGCCCTTGAGGGTGTACCAAAATGGCATCACCTCTTTAACAAGGTCTCCGTTTGCAACAGCCGACGGCAGCGCCGTCTTCATTGCATAATACGGGATCCAGCCTGTGAGAATCT
>Ga0315268_10005532_pt1 | contig 13566 bp, 6 predicted proteins | sample C1_top_MG_FD_204535 | JGI IMG/M metagenome (GOLD analysis project Ga0315268, IMG submission 204535) | Sediment microbial communities from Yellowstone Lake, YNP, Wyoming, USA - C1_top | ecosystem: Environmental > Aquatic > Freshwater > Lake > Sediment | place: USA: Wyoming | collected 2017-08-01 | reverse complement strand
TTGGAAGAAACCCTTTTTCAAAAGGGTTTCTTCCAAAATCAGTGCCCGGATACTTAACTTATTTCGAACTGCTATAATGGCCAGCTCCTCTTAATCGATTCACTTAATCTAAATCTAAGGATATTGAGGTAACAAGACCATGAACCTGGCATCCAGGGTGAAAGAAATCAGCCCATCCCCGACCTTGGCTATTACAGCCAAGGCTAAGAAAATGCGTTCGGAAGGAATTGATGTAATCGGTTTTGGCGCTGGAGAGCCGGACTTTGACACTCCGGACAACGTCAAGCAGGCTGCCGTGGCAGCTATCAATGAGGGATTCACCAAGTATACGGTAGAATCTGGCATTGATGAGTTGAAAAAAGCTGTGGTAAAGAAACTGGCCAGGGATAACAGGCTCTCCTATGAGCCGCAGGATGTCATTATCTCCTGCGGTGCAAAGCACTCGTTGTTTAATATTTGCCTGGGCCTGTTCGATCCGGGAGATGAAGTTATTGTGCCAGCCCCTTACTGGGTTTCCTACCCGGAGCAGATCAAACTGGTGGGTGCAAAGCCAATTATTATGGAAACCAGAGAGTCGGAGGGGTTCCAGATTGATCCTGATCTTCTCGCCGGCTTGATCACCCCGAAAACAAAAGCCATTATTGTTAATAGCCCCTCAAACCCCACGGGTGCCATCTATGCCAGGGAAGTTCTGGAAAAAGTGGCTGAAATCGCCGTAAGACACAGAATCTGCGTGATTTCTGATGAATGCTACGAGCAGATTACCTACACGAAAGGAAAGTGTGTCAGTATCGCCTCTCTGGGAGAAGAGATCAAGGCGCTGACCGTGGTGGTGAATGCCGTATCCAAACCCTATTCCATGACAGGCTGGAGAATCGGCTATGCAGCCGGTCCAGGGGATCTGGTCAAAGCCATGTCAAAAATCCAGGGCCAGACTACCTCAAACCCCACCTCAATTTCGCAGAAAGCCGCGGTTGAGGCCCTGAATGGGGATCAGAAGTTTATTCAGGAAATGGTTGAGGAATTTAACAAAAGAAAAGATTACATCGTGGCCCGGTTAAACAGCATAAACGGTGTCTTTTGCCTGAAACCCGAAGGAGCGTTTTACGCTTTCCCCAATATTGCAAGCAAACTGGGAAAAAAAATCGAGGACGTCACTATCATCACGTCCCTGGACCTCTGCGCTTATTTACTGGAAAAAGCTCATGTTGCGGTTGTTCCTGGTTTCGCCTTTGGTTCCGATCACCATATCCGGCTCTCCTACGCTTGCAGCATGGAGAACATTCGAACTGGCCTGGATAGAATCGAAGCTGCCCTGGCCTACTTATAAATCTTTCCGGGGTATGCAGTTAGCTCCAGTAAGCCTAATTAGGGGTTTAGGTGTTTAGGGGTTTAGGTAATTATCTTTTCCTAAAAACCTAAACCCCTAAGCTATTGTGGTCATTGGAGCCAAGTGCATATCCCAGTTAAAGCTTATTAACCTGTGCGTTTAGAATCACTGAAAATACAAGGCTTCAAATCCTTTGCCGATAGAGTCGAACTGGTTTTTAAACCAGGAATTACCGCCATTGTAGGACCTAACGGATGCGGAAAAAGTAATATTACCGATGCCATCCGTTGGGTCCTGGGCGAGCAAAGTGCCAAGTCCCTGCGGGGAGGCCAGATGGAGGATGTAATCTTCAATGGCAGCACCTGCCGCCAGCCAAAAGGAATGGCCGAAGTTTCTTTAAAGCTCGCCAACCTTGGCTCCCTCCCAATCGCTTTCCAGGAAGTTGTCATCACCCGCAGGATCTTCCGATCCGGAGAGAATGAGTACTATATTAACAAGAACCAGGTCCGGTTGAAGGACATTATTGATATGTTTCTGGACACCGGCCTGGGAAAAGGTGCTTATTCCATCGTAGAGCAGGGGAAAATCGATTTTATTATCATGGCCAAGCCGAAGGAGCGCCGCTCACTCATCGAATCCGCAGCCGGAATCCTCAAGTATAAGTCGAAGAGAGAGGAAGCCCTGAAGAAGATGGAGGCCACGGAGCAGAATCTTGAGCGGTTGAAGGATATCCTGCATGAGGTGGAAAAGCAAAAAGATACCTTATCCAGGCAGGCACAACTGGCTCTCATATTTAAAGAACACCGCAGACAGGAAGAGGAACTGATCCGTAAGATCGCTTATGGGCAGTACCGTCTGCTGGAAGAGCAAAAAGAGGGCCTGGAAGAAGAACTGCGTCAATGGAAAGATAAAGAGATTGCCGTTAATACAGACCTTGCCCAGGTCGAGGCGGAAATTGAAGGGGTAAAGACGGATCTTTCAGGATGTGAGGAGCAGATTTCCTCTTTGCAGAAATCGGTTTACTCCATCGCAAGTCAGATAAATTCCCTTTTACAGCAGCGCCAATCATCTGAAAGAGAACTGGTGCGGCTTGAAGAAGAACGGAACAATATCAACCTGGAACTTCAAGATCTGCAAGAATCTCAATCAAAAGTTGAAAGTGCTTTGCTCGCGCTTGAAGAGGAGTTGAAAGAAAAAGAGAAATACGTGGTAGAAAAAAGGGAAGGGTTGAAAGCTTTTGAGGAAGAGTACCTTGCGCTTCAAAAAAGAATGCAGGAAAAGAGCCACGTGTATGAAACGCGGCGCAAGGACATTCTGGGGCTGACCAACCAGGATGCCAGGCTTGAAAACCTTTGCGGGAATTTGAGAGGAAAACAAAGAGACCTCCAGGGGAGGCAGGAGGGCTTAAAAAAGACCCTTTACCGGCTTGAGGAGGATCTTCAAAAAAAAGAGGAGAAGAAAAAGAGCATCTCATCGCAGGTTGAACAGCAAAAGCAGGATCTTTTGCAGGTCAGGCAGCAGGAAGCGGGGACCAGTGAGCGGATGAGAAAAAGGTCCGAGGACTTGAAGGAAACAGAACAGAAGATTAGGGCACTGGACAAAGAATTTCAATCCAAGAGGTCCCTTTTGCACTCGCTGGAAGAGATTTTTGAGCGCAAGGAGGGGTACCAGGACAGCGTCAGGCATCTATTGCTGGCAAAGAAGAAAAATTTGAGGGAAACAACCGGGCTGCAGGGCGTGGTAGCGGAACTGATAACTGTGCCTTCGGCCCATGAGAAGGCTATCGAGGCGGCACTTGAGCATTATATTCAGTGCATGGTGGTCAACACCCTTGAAGATGGCCTCAGCCTGCTCCGATACCTGAAAGAGCAGAAGCTGGGCAGGGGAACATTCATAACCCTGGAGGGCAGCGCATGTTCCGATAAAGATGGCATGGGTGCAGCGGGTATTGAGCATGATCTTCAGTCTTTGAATATTCCAGGAGTTATTGGGTTAGCTGCCAAATTGATTCAGTACGACGCGCGGTATGAGAAAATTATGTCCTGGTTTTTCGCGGATACGGTTCTTGTCGAAGATCTTGATGCGGCCAGACAAGTGCTCGAAAGACTGGCCGGGCAGTACAGGGCTGTAACACGAAGTGGCGAGGTCCTGGCATCCTGCGGCATGATTTCCGGCGGTGAGCCTGGGAAAGCGTCTACGAGCTTTCTGGCCAGAAAGAGGCAGATGGAGGAGCTGCACTTTTCCGTCCCTCTCCTCCAATCGGAAATAGAGAAGGAGGAAACCGCGAAAAGTCAGATGATCAGGGAAATCGAAGATGCACGCCGCGAAAAGGATGCCTTGAATCAAAAGTGTCACAGGCTTGAGATTGCCTTGAATGGGCTGCAAAAAGATTTGCACCATTTGGAGGCAGAACTGGAACAGGACCACCAGCGGGTAAAGGATGTAAAATATAAGAAAGAACGTGCCTTGGCTGATGAACAGGAACTGTCAGCGGATTTGAAGAACCAGGAGGCAAGGTTAAAGGAAATCAGGGAGGAAAAGGGCCGGGCTGAGCAGGAAATCAAGACCTTTTCCCATGAATTGGATACCTTGCGACAGCAGGAAAAGGGGATTCAGGAGCACATAGTTGAGGCAAAAGTAAGCCTGTCCACTTTGCAGGAGCATCAGAAGTCGCTTAAAGCCAGTCTTCATCACCATAAGGAGTCACAGTATCAGAATACCAAAAGGATACAAATCCTTCAGACCAGATTAGAAAAAATCGGCCTTGATCGTGAAAAAAGCGAAAAGACCCTTCATGAGCTGCAAAGCACGCTTCCGCAACTGCAACAAAGCAAAGAGACATTCAGTCAGGAACTCCAAAAGCAGGAGAGCCTTCGCAGTGAAAGAATTGAACTGGTCAAGGCATCGGAAAAAAAGGTCAAGAAAGCCTCTCAGTTGAGAAATCAGATAGTTATGGAGATCAAAAAAATTGAACTCCATCTGACAGAAATACAGATACACATGAGCCATGTGCTGGGAGACAGCTCTTTGCCTTTTTCAGGGGGGGCGGCGGCTGACCAACCGAATTTGCAAGGGCAAAACCTCCCCGATGATATTCCTCTTCTGCGTGAGGAAGAAATTCAAACGTTCCAGCAGCAACTCCAGGAAACCAGGGCGAAGATTTCATCCCTGGGAGCAGTAAATCTTATGGCTATCGAAGAATATCGTGATCTTCTGGAACGGTATGAATTTTTGCATCAGCAGGAAGAGGATATGCGCAATTCGCTCGATTCTTTGAATTCCCTGATCGAAAGGATCAACCAGGATTCCTGTGTGCGGTTCAAGCAAGCCTTTGAGAGTATCAATCTCAATTTTCAAACAGCATTTAAGCGGCTATTTGAAGGAGGACATGCAGAGCTTTTGCTTGAGGATCCGAATGATCTTCTGGAAACAGGGGTCGAAGTTGTGGCCCAACCTCCTGGCAAGAAACCACAATATTTATCTCTTCTCTCCGGTGGTGAAAAGGCCATGACTGCAATAGCTTTAATCCTGGCCATTTATCTTCTGAAACCAAGCCCGTTTTGCTTATTGGATGAGATTGATGCGCCCCTGGATGATGCTAATGTAGATCGATTCCTCAACATACTTCACGAATTTAAGGAGCGCACGCAATTTCTCATCATTACTCACAGCAAAAAAACCATGCAGATGGCCAACGTAATCTATGGTGTGACTATAGAACAACCAGGCCTTTCCAAGGTTGTAAGTTTGGAGTTAAATAGTGGTGCGGGAAGAGATTGAGCCAGACTTCCCCCTTTCTTGTTAAAGGATAACGCGTGTTTCTACCCCCTTGCCGTCATCGGTTTTTGAGACGATAACATTTCCCTTTCCTGATTCCAATTTTGCCCATTTATAAATCCGAATAGCCTCCCTCATGATCTCACTAACAGTTAATCCGCTTTTGGTGCTTAATTCTTTCAATGCTTCGTAACTATCTTTTGGGATAGTGAAATTGAGCCTCTTTTTTTGCATAGTTCCCTCCATTTTTGCTACAGATTTAAGGATGTCTTATTCATAATATCACATAAGTATATTTTATGCACGATAAAAATTTAATTACTGAAAAAATATTTTACCTGTAGGTGCCTATAATAGTAGTTTTGGGGTTTAAATATATAATTATTCCCCTATAAAATGGTAACATATTACATTTAATTTTTGTAGCCATGGTTCTTTTTAGCCGATAGGAATATTTAAAAATTAAATGTTGACATGGGGAAGGTAAGATGGTAGTATACGGCTTCCTTGCGACAGTGGAAGTTGAGGCGGTAGAGAGATCGAGAGTGCGGAAGAGAAAGTGAGATGCGATAAGCGAGGATTTAAGGGGCTTGACAAGTTGAAAAAAGTCTGATAGAATAAGCCCATTAGATGGTAAGAGAAATTAAGAAAAAGAAGAAGTAAAAGATCTTTGAAAGAATGGGTATCGCTATTTTGCAGTAATTTGTCAAGGATCATATGGAGAGTTTGATCCTGGCTCAGAACGAACGCTGGCGGTATGCTTAACACATGCAAGTCGAACGAGAAAGGAGCTTTCGGGCTCTGAGTAAAGTGGCGAACGGGTGAGTAACGCGTGAGCAAGCTACCCTGGAGTAGAGGATAACATTTCGAAAGGAGTGCTAATACTTTACGATATTAGGTATGCGCATGAATACCTAATCGAAGAAGGCCTATTCATGAAAGCTTTCGCTCTAGGATGCGCTCGCGTACCATTAGCTAGTTGGTAGGGTAATGGCCTACCAAGGTGAGGATGGTTAGCCGGCCTGAGAGGGTGTACGGCCACACTGGGATTGAGATACGGCCCAGACTCCTACGGGAGGCAGCAGTGGGGAATATTGCGCAATGGGGGAAACCCTGACGCAGCAATACCGCGTAGACGATGAAGGCCCTTGGGTTGTAAAGTCTTGTTAGGTGGGAAGAAACGCCAGAGGGTAAATAGCCCTGTGGTTTGACGGTACCACCAGAGAAAGCCCCGGCTAACTCCGTGCCAGCAGCCGCGGTAATACGGAGGGGGCAAGCGTTGTTCGGAATTACTGGGCGTAAAGGGCGTGTAGGCGGCCTGGAAAGTTAGATGCGAAAGACCATGGCTTAACCATGGAATTGTATCTAAAACTCCTGGGCTTGAGTATAGGAGAGGAAAGTGGAATTCCCAGTGTAGCGGTGAAATGCGTAGATATTGGGAGGAACACCGGTGGCGAAGGCGGCTTTCTGGACTAATACTGACGCTGAGGCGCGAAAGCTAGGGGAGCGAACGGGATTAGATACCCCGGTAGTCCTAGCTGTAAACGATGGACACTAGGTGTAGGAGGTATCGACTCCTTCTGTGCCGCAGCTAACGCATTAAGTGTCCCGCCTGGGGAGTACGTTCGCAAGAATGAAACTCAAAGGAATTGACGGGGGCCCGCACAAGCGGTGGAGCATGTGGTTTAATTCGAAGCAACGCGAAGAACCTTACCGGGGTTTGACATGTACGTGACAGTACTAGAGATAGTATCTTCCTTTCGGGGACACGTACACAGGTGCTGCATGGCTGTCGTCAGCTCGTGTCGTGAGATGTTGGGTTAAGTCCCGCAACGAGCGCAACCCTCACCCTTAATTGCCAACAGGTCAAGCTGGGAACTTTAAGGGAACTGCCGGTGATAAACCGGAGGAGGGTGGGGATGACGTCAAGTCCTCATGGCCCTTATGTCCCGGGCTACACACGTGCTACAATGGCCAGTACAAAGAGTATGCAAGACCGCGAGGTGGAGCTAATCTCAAAAAGCTGGTCACAGTTCGGATTGAAGTCTGCAACTCGACTTCATGAAGCCGGAATCGCTAGTAATCGTGGATCAGCACGCCACGGTGAATACGTTCCCGGGCCTTGTACACACCGCCCGTCACACCACGAAAGTCGGTTACACCAGAAGTCATTGGGCTAACCCGCAAGGGGGGCAGATGCCGAAGGTGTGGTCGGTGATTGGGGTGAAGTCGTAACAAGGTAGCCGTAGGAGAACCTGCGGCTGGATCACCTCCTTTCTAAGGATTAAACGTATTAAGTTTGTAAAATAGCGAAATAGCGGTACCCACCTTTTTCTTTGGGCCTATAGCTCAGCTGGTTATAGCGCACGCCTGATAAGCGTGAGGCCTCTGGTTCAAGTCCAGATAGGCCCATAAACGATAAGAAGAAAAAGGGGGTGTAGCTCAGTTGGGAGAGCGCCTGCCTTGCAAGCAGGAGGCCAGCGGTTCGAACCCGCTCATCTCCACCAAAAGAAAAAAAGTAAGAGAAAAATAAAAAAGATTAAGGTTTATGAAAGTAGATATAGCACCGGCTGAAAGAGTCAGGTGGTGTTGTAGGTTTGGAGATATAGTTTTAGATGTAGTTTTAGTAGATAGATCTTTGAAAATTGAATCTTTGCTAGGGTAATACACGAAGGATTCTTATTTGAGAATAACGGAAATGTATGGTCAAGCTACTAAGAGCATTTAGTGGATGCCTTGGCGTCAATAGGCGAAGAAGGGCGCAGTAAGCTGCGATAAGCCTCGGGGAGCCGCAAACAGGCATAGATCCGGGGGTGCCCGAATCGGGAAACCGGCTGGGAGTAATATTCCAGCATCTATCTTTGAATAAAATAGAAGATAGAGGCGAACCAGGGGAACTGAAACATCTCAGTACCCTGAGGAAGAGAAAGAGAAATCGATTCCCTCAGTAGCGGCGAGCGAACGGGGAAGAGCCTAAACCGGGCATGTGTGATAGCCTACATGCGTTGCATGTCCGGGGTAGAGGGATCTGATCGGGAGAGTGTGTAGACTCTTCAGGGAGTGAAAAACCTGCACTTTAGTTGAATAGTCTGGGAAGGCTAACCATAGACGGTGACAGTCCGGTAAGCGAAAAGGTGACAGGCTCCTGTGAACAGACACCCAAGTAACGCGGGATACGTGGAGTCTTGTGCGAATCAGGGAGGACCACCTCCTAAGGCTAAATACTTATTGACGACCGATAGTGAACAAGTACCGCGAGGGAAAGGTGAAAAGTACTCCGGTGAGGAGAGTGAAATAGTACCTGAAACTAAATGTTTACAAGCAGTGGAATAGCTATGTTGGCCGCAAGGTTCGACAGCTAGACCGCGTGCCTTTTGCTTAATGAGCCAGCGAGTTATTCTGTGCAGCAAGGTTAAGCCGGAAAAGGTGGAGCCGCAGCGAAAGCGAGTCTGAAATGGGCGACAAGTTGCACTGAATAGACCCGAAACCGAGTGAGCTACCCATGGCCAGGGTAAAGCATGTGTAAAAGCATGTGGAGGCCCGAACCTTTGACAGTTGAAAATGTCCTGGATGAGTTGTGGGTAGGGGTGAAAGGCCAATCAAACTCGGAGATAGCTGGTTCTCCTCGAAATAGCTTTAGGGCTAGCCTTACAGATTAAGTAGCAGCGGTAGGGCTCTGGATGGATAAGGGGCCGTTTCGGTTACCAAGTCCAACTAAACTGCAAATGTTGCTAACTATTACTGTAGGAGTCAGACTGCGGGGGATAAGCTTCGTAGTCGAAAGGGAAACAGCCCAGACCGTCAGCTAAGGTCCCAAAGTACAAGTTAAGTGGGAAAGGATGTGAGATTACTTAAACAACCAGGAGGTTGGCTTAGAAGCAGCCATCCTTTAAAGAAAGCGTAATAGCTCACTGGTCTAGTGATCCTGCGCCTAAAATATAACGGGGCTCAAACTTGTCACCGAAGCTACGGAAGAAAGAGAAATCTTTCTTGGTAGAGGAGCGTTCCATACGGGTTGAAGTCAGACTGGAAAGACTGGTGGACTGTATGGAAGTGATTATGCTGGCATGAGTAGCGATAAATCGTGTGAGAAACATGATCGCCGTAAACCTAAGGTTTCCTGAGGAAGGTTAATCCGCTCAGGGTTAGTCGGACCCTTAGCCGAGGCCGCGAGGCGTAGGTGATGGGAAACAGGCTAAATATTCCTGTACCACCAGAGCAGCGTTTGAGCGATGGGGTGACGCAGGAGGGTAGGGTATCCACGGATTGGATTGCGTGGTCTAAGCCCGTAGGAGGTTGCTGAAGCAAATCTTTAGCAGCACATACTCTGAAAGGTGATGGGGAGTCCCCTTAAGGGGACATAAACTACTTGAACCCATACTGCCAAGAAAAACCTCTAGTGAGTTGTGAGGTGTCCGTACCGTAAACCGACACAGGTGGGTGAGGTGAGAATCCTAAGGCGCTTGAGAGAACGCTCGTTAAGGAACTCGGCAAAATAGCCCCGTAACTTCGGGAGAAGGGGTGCCCCGCGTAGTGTTATCCGTAAGGAGAAGCATGAGGGGGTTGCAGTGACTAGGCCCAGGCGACTGTTTACTAAAAACACAGGTCTCTGCAAAGTGGTAACACGATGTATAGGGACTGACGCCTGCCCGGTGCTGGAAGGTTAAGGGGAGAGGTTATTCCGTAAGGGAGAAGCTTTGAACCGAAGCCCCAGTAAACGGCGGCCGTAACTATAACGGTCCTAAGGTAGCGAAATTCCTTGTCGGGTAAGTTCCGACCTGCACGAATGGCGTAACGATCTGGGCACTGTCTCAACGAGCGACTCAGCGAAATTGTAGCACCGGTGAAGATGCCGGTTACCCGTGGCTAGACGGAAAGACCCCGTGCACCTTTACTATAGCCTGACATTGTACTTTGAATTGGTATGTGCAGGATAGGTGGGAGGCAGAGAAGCTTGGGCGTTAGCCTGAGTGGAGCCAACCTTGAGATACCACCCTTATTAATTTGAAGTACTAACCCAGGTCCGTGAATCCGGATCGGAGACAGTGTCAGGTGGGTAGTTTGACTGGGGCGGTCGCCTCCCAAAGCGTAACGGAGGCGCCCAAAGGTTCCCTCAGTGCGGTTGGCAATCGCACGTAGAGTGCAAAGGCAAAAGGGAGCTTGACTGCGAGACACACAGGTCGAGCAGATGCGAAAGCAGGGCTTAGTGATCCGGCGGTTCCGAGTGGAAGGGCCGTCGCTCAACGGATAAAAGGTACGCCGGGGATAACAGGCTTATTTGGCCCAAGAGTTCATATCGACGGCCAAGTTTGGCACCTCGATGTCGGCTCGTCGCATCCTGGGGCTGAAGCAGGTCCCAAGGGTTTGGCTGTTCGCCAATTAAAGCGGTACGCGAGCTGGGTTTAGAACGTCGTGAGACAGTTCGGTCCCTATCTACCATGGGCGTAGGATATTTGAGAGGCTCTGCTCCTAGTACGAGAGGACCGGAGTGGACGGACCTCTAGTGTACCAGTTGTCACGCCAGTGGCACAGCTGGTTAGCTATGTTCGGAAGGGATAACCGCTGAAGGCATCTAAGCGGGAAACCCACCTCAAGATGAAATATCCCCTCTTTATGAGATAAGATCCCTTGAAGACTACAAGGTTGATAGGCCGGAAGTGTAAGCATAGTAATATGTTTAGCTGACCGGTACTAATAGATCGAAAGGCTTGACCATACACTATTTCCTTTTCCTTTCGTGTAAGATGTATCTTTCCCTTAGCAAAGATTCTTCTTTTTTATTGAGATTCATTTCTCAAAATAAAATTTTTTTTCGGTGGCAATGGCGAAGAGGAAACACCCGTTCCCATTCCGAACACGGAAGTTAAGCTCTTGTGCGCCGATGGTACTGCCTTATATCGAGGTGGGAGAGTAGGTCGCTGCCGAGATTATTACTTTACTTTTTAGCCCGCAAGGGGTAACTTGCGGGCTTTTTTTTATCTATCATTCAACTTTGACAATGTTACATTAACCAGATCAACTTATTAATAATAAGATAGCTTTAAATATCTTTAATTAAAGATTTAATTATGGTAACGGATATTTGGAAAGTCAATATCAAGGGAAATAGTATGGATGGGCTGTTTCCTAATGGCCAAACCTTCAGGGCCAAAGTCTGGACGGATTTTATCGCTGAGTCTGACATCCATATCGGTGAAATTGTTATCTTGAAGAAAAAAAAGATGCTCGTTCATCCCAATCCAGTCGAGGTAAGAGAGCATCCCTCTCCTCCTGGGACTGAAAGGCATATCCTTATCATTCACAGAATCGTGGGAAGGTTTTGCTTTAAGGGACAACTCTCTTTTTGGGAAAAGGGAGACAATGATTATTTTCCAAAAATATGTTATCCTGAAGAAATTATATCTATAGTAACGGAGATTGAAGATCATCCTGAATTTTTTGAAAAGTTAAGGCATGACCTTTGGCAGGAACGAAATCGAAAACTGGTTACATTTTACCAGTCGGTTGGAAGGGTTTACGCTTTAATAGAAGGAGGCAGGGGGGATCACAGGCAGGAAATTTTTTACAAAGTGTGGCGTAAGGGGTTTTGGTTTACTTTTTACTTTATGTGTTCTTTTTTCAATTTGAAGGGTCACTAAAGCGGTTGTTATTTATTGCGCGTATAGCGGTTCAAAAGGCGTGTCTGCTACAAGCACCGATGAGGTGGGGACAGATTTGAAATCTGTCCCCTTTCAAGCAGTAGCTTACTCAAAGCTTAGAACCGCTATAGTTAGTAACCCTGTCCAGCCTCTTTTCATTTGGCCGGGCCGATAATGCCCCAGAAGGATGTATCTTTTTGGAATTCTAATTCGAAAACCGGCATATACTGGGTAAAATCAAAACAGTTTTGGAATAATTGCCTGGTTAAGAAAGGCTCCCTGCTAAAATAAAGGATATTTTCCATCAGCCTGCTGAGAGCTTCCCTTGGCGACAGCCTTCTGGAATAAAGTTGCGGACTTTGTTTCAGTTGGTAAATTCCCTGAAGGGGAAAGCAAAAATTTCCACCCTTAATTTCCTGTTCCCCCCAAAAAGGAGTACTATAGAGGAGATAATCAGCCTCGACCTTTTTGATCAAGGAAATCTCATCGCTTAAAACCGATTGTTCAGGAGAATGAGCTGCAATGGTGGATTTTCCTGCTCCGGATTTTCCCATAAATGCATAACCTTGCCCGTCTCTTACTACTGAGGCTGCATGCAGCAAAAAACCTCCCTCCTGGACGAGGATCAGAGAATAGAGAATTCGCAAAAAGGAATCAAAGCTGTAAATTGCTGCTCTATTGGTAACTCGTGCGATCCGGCTGGTCAGATCGATTTCTCCTTCCAGATCTGGTCTACGGATGAAAAATCGATTTTGGTGATAAGAGACATCTATCCATAATTTTTCATCAGCGAGTCTATCCCAGTTTTCCTCTTCTTTTTGCCGAATATCCAGGTACAGTTGAATAACAGATTTGCAGCCTGGCTGGGATCCCTTCAAAGAATTTTCTCCTGATTTCAAATCAAGGGACGATGTAAACGCCTGATACTTATCAGCGATGAGCTGTATAAACCATGAATCATCGGACTTGATTAAAATCGGTATGCCGCCAATCTCCATTTGAAAAGTTTTTGTCTTAATTTTATCCTTAATTTTATCCTTAGTATTATCCATTGTAATATCCATTTGTAATATCCATTGATTATTGATTATTTAATGTGTTATGTTTGGATTAGATGAAGGCTTGCTATATATTATGCGTTTGCCATTACGGTAAAAGACTTAAGAAAACAATCACGAAAACGCGAAAGTACGAAAACACGAAAAAAAGAATTTGTATCTTTCGCGCCTTCGTACCTTCGTAATTTCATGATAATTTTTTCCTTTCCCTTTGAACTCCCCTCCTCTCCCCTTAACCCCTCTCTTACGAAAGAGAGGGGTTGTTGGGGGAAAAGAAAATAATAGGTTCATTGCCTACCGAAAACGGTTTAAAATAATCCTAAAGGAAATGTTTGGTAATTTCCAAAATTGGGGTTAGATGCAGATTGATAATTCGTCCAGTTAAATGAAGGCAGTGTGGAAGTTTGATAAATCGCCCCCGTTGAGAGAGAGAAATTAGACCAGGGTTGATAAGATGGCAAGGTGAAAGTCCCTCCGTTTAATGGATAAGATATTGGTGTTGTTACAACTGGAGGCTTGGTTAGGTAATAGGTTCCTCTTACTGTATCGCTTGAGGTACAACCGCTCTTGAATCCCTTGGCTTTAATGGTGGTGGTATTCTTGGTCAAGGTCACAGGACCTGTATAGATCAGTGAATTTTCGGTTGGCTCCTCGTTTCCATCGGTAGTGTAACGGATAGCTGTTGCACTTGGACAAGTGATAGTAACGCTTGTAGCACTGCCAGGTGCCGGCTTAAGGACAGGGTTAGCTACTTTACAGGTTA
>Ga0315268_10005530_pt1 | contig 13567 bp, 14 predicted proteins | sample C1_top_MG_FD_204535 | JGI IMG/M metagenome (GOLD analysis project Ga0315268, IMG submission 204535) | Sediment microbial communities from Yellowstone Lake, YNP, Wyoming, USA - C1_top | ecosystem: Environmental > Aquatic > Freshwater > Lake > Sediment | place: USA: Wyoming | collected 2017-08-01 | reverse complement strand
CGGTTTGGTACTTCCTCTCGACAAACAACGTCGCCTATGCCATCGGATCAGCCCTGATTGCAGTCCTGTTCGCTGGAGTCGCGGTTTTTCTACATCGCAGGAAGGATGCTCTTGCTGCAGCGCTCGTGCCGAGTGAACTTAAGAGCGACCTTCCCGACGACTACATACGAAGAAGCACCGATAGCGAAGCTCACGTACGTCTAGTCCGGCACCTCCCCGAGATGAAGGCTGTTGTTCATCGGTCATCGAGCGAAGGGTGGGGGTCGCCCGTCACCTTGGATATGCGCGAGGCGAGCTACGACATGATTGATTTTCTCCAGTTTGCTTGGCTAAGACTCGCCGAGTTTTATCCAAGAAAGCACTTTGAAGGGGCCGACGCCCGCGACTACATCGAGTCTTACACCCGTACTCGCTTCGCATTCCACTGGGCCAAGCACGAGCCGGCAGGTCCAGGTTCAGGTGGAACAATTGTTGGCGTGCTGACTGGTGGAGATGTCATCCATGATCTTGAGGCCCTTATCGAGGACACAATGCGATCGCTCTTCTTTGACAACCAGCTTCTTAACCTCGAAAACTGGCTGCAACGATGGCAAGCAGTTGGCAATGACGCCTGACATCCCGCTCCAGAGGGACGCTTCGCCGGCAAGCCGGCTTCGCGCCCCTGAGCTAGCACGTTAGACCTCAAGAAAGACTAATGGCAGACCGCACCTTCAAAGAGTGCTCGATCACATTTGCTGCCGGGTGGCAGCGACATTCCAACGGCGGCGTGATCGGGAATGACAAGTATCGCCCGGACCTCTCGTACGCCGACGAGACTGGAAGGGTCGTCTGCGTACTCGAATCCACCAGCACGAATGACAGGAAAGTGGGAGTCGGTGAACTGTGCCTTGCCGACAAATTCTTCTCCGATGCGAACAGGGACGGAATTCTCATCTTCTCGCTGTGTGGCAGATCCACCAGCCCTCCGCGCCCTGACACCCAAGCCGCATATCTGGCGCCCTACTTCACGTTCCTTAGGGAAGCGAAGCGCCCGCACGGCGTCAAGCAGGTCTACATCATTTCTGAGGACGACTTCGAGGCGTGTGGTTGGCAGGCTCTCGGAGACCAGTTCAAGGCGAAGGCCCTTGTCCTTGAGGTCTAACAGGTCGTTCAACATGGACGCCCGGCAGCGTTCCGCGGCGCAGCCGCACCACTTCCTGCCGGTCGCCGGTTAACCACAACGTTGAACGTCTGCTTCCGAACGGGCCAATTTCCGCTTAGGGTCGGGAGCAGGCGACCGCAATTGCGGAAAGCTGACGTTGACCTGAATGTCGGCTTCCGGGGAACGCCTTGGTCTGCGTCCGGCCAGGAAGAGTCATTGGCGAGGTGAAAAATAACAGCCGATGAGCGTCCGCTGTTGATGGCAGCCCCCAACTGTGTGTATTCACCGAGTGTCACTGAGCACGGATGCTCGGTTTTAGGCGCGCGCCAGCAGGCTGGAAAACTGGGGGCGTTTGGTTTCAATGCGTCAATTGCGCATACAACATGGGTAACTCGCGAGGCAATTCCGAAGGATTGCGGATCACGACGTAACCGTTGACGCCGAATAGATGGGGCAGATAGCTGGTCCCCTTTTCGTCGATGGTCACGCAGAACGGACGCAAGCCCATCTGGCGTGCTTCGTGGATGGCGACGCGGGTGTCTTCTACGCCATAGCGGCCTTCGTATTGGTCGAGGTCGTTGGGTTTGCCATCGGTGAGGATCAACAACAGTCTTTGTGTTGCCGCCTGTTCGAGAAGAAGCTGACTGGCATGGCGGATCGCCGCCCCCATGCGGGTGTAAAAGCCGGGCTTGATGGCCTGGATGCGGCCGCGCACTTCGGCGTTGTACTTGCGCTCGAATTCCTTGAGGACGTGGAAGCGGATGTTTTCCCGCTTGAGGGAGGAGAAGCCGTAAAGCGCGAAGCGGTCGCCGGTCGCCGACAGGGCCTCGGAAAACAGGAACAGGGTGTCGCGGATGACGTCGATGACGCGGGCGTGGTCGTTGACCCAGGCATCGGTAGACAAGGACAGGTCTGCCAGCAGCAGGCACGCCAGGTCGCGATCGCGGTAGTGATGCGACTTGTACAAGCCGGTCTCCCGCGCTTCCAGACCGCTGATGCGGTCGGCGGTGAATTGCACGCAGGCATCGAGGTCGAGTTCGGTGCCGTCGAATTGACCCTTGAGCCACACCTTGGCCGGCGTCAGGGCTTCGAACTGGCTGCGCAGGCGGCGCGCCGTCGCGGACAGGTGCGCCGGCAGCGGCAGCGGCTCCGCGTTGCGCGCCACCATGGGCTGCAGGCGGCAGTGGGCGGGCTGCATGCGCTGTTTTTTGTAGTGCCATTCCGGCAGCAGGATGCCGCCGCCGAGCGGCAGATCATCCGCTGCCTCGGAAGGCAGATCCAGATCAAAGCGCAGGCGCGAGGCGGTGGTCTTTCCATCCTGGGTCACGCTCAAGTGGTCCAGGTCTTCGGCCGGGCGCTCGTCGGGCGGTTCGTCCTCCTCGGTGGGGCGATTGACCTTGACGTATTCGGCCCAGCTGAAAATGCTCTCCGCCCGGAAGTACATCATGAAGGCGTTTTTTTCCTCCGGCATGTCGACCCGCTCAGCCTGATAGCGGCGGTCTTTTTCGCTTGTCTTGCTGTCGCCGCCCTCATGGTTTTCCGGTTCCTTGCCGGCACCCTTCGTAGGGGCGCTGACAGGCGGGTCGGGGTGCAGCCACAGGAAAACCGGCTGGGGCGCACGTCTGGCGGGCGGCAGCCGTTCCACGCTGCCGGGGTTCTGCAGCGCTGCGCGGATGGCTTCTTCCTGTTCCTTTTCCCCTTGCGGCAGGTTTTTGGGGTGCGGGCGCATGGCCAGCGCAGCTTCCACCAGGCGGCGGTAGCGGGGAGCCAGACCGGGAAAGCGCGCCAGCACATCCAGCGTGGCTTGCTGGTTGCGCCGTATCCAGGGCAGGGCAGGATCGGATTCGGCAGCGGCTAGGGCGATCAGCCACAGGTAAAGATCGCGGTTCAGGCTGCGCTGGGGAAAGCAATCGATGGCGGCGGGCAGGTTGAGCGTTTCCCCGTCCAGCCAGGTCAATTCGGTTTTGAGGTTGCTTCCGGCAATGCGTTGCAGCAGGCTGCGTTTCGCCCCGTGCGCGGTGGCGCTGGCGGATTTCACCGCCAGTCCGCTGTCGCCGCCCCAGGCACGGAACAGGATACCGGCGGTCTTGCTGATTTGTTCCAGCGTCACCGCTTCCCCCGGGTGGCGTTTGTCCGCCGCGCCGGTGATGAGTTTGTGCCAGAGTGCGCCGACCTGTTCTTCCATTTATTTCTTTTCCCCCGGCCCGTAACAATGCGCCGGGATGTCGATGTGATGGCCGAAACCCCGTGCCGACTTGTCCAGCGCGCATTCTCCCTGCACCCATTGCAGCAGCGTTCCCTGGGGATTGTCGGCTTGTACCTGGCGGCAGGCATCGGCACACTGGCCGCACTGGGTGCAGGTAAACATGTGGCGTTTGATGCTGCGTGGTTTGATGCGCATCGGGCAGACATTGTCACAGGCGGAATTGCAATCGATGCAGGCAGTCGTGCGGCGGCGGTCGAAGCCGATCACCATGGCTTTGCGGTTGCTCATCCAGGCAAAGCTCTGGAACAGGCCGACGGCACAGGCGTAGCGGCAGAACAGATGGCGCGCGAACATGAATTCGACGAAGAAGGCGAGGGTGCCGGCCGTCAGGAAAACGCCCTGGTTGCGGGTCAGGGTGCCGTGCCACAGGTTGCCGTAGATTTCCGCCGGGGGCAGCAGGTAGGTCAGCAGGGCGATGGCCCACAGGAAGGCGAAGGCGATCACCAGCGGCAGCAACACCAGCCAGTAGAGCGGGTTGGTCTTGGTGATGGAACCGTCGGCATTTTTCTCCGGCAGGGCGTGGCGATCCCACAGGCTTTGCCGGCCGATGGCGCGGCGCATGAGCTGGTTGATGGTCTCCACCACCGAAAAATGCGGGCACAGCCAGCCGCAATAGAGACGGCCATATTTCCAGGAAATCCACAAACCGAAGCCGATGGTGCCGAGGATCGGCAAACCGCCGCGCAGAACGATATTGATAGCGGCCTGGGTGGCGTCGATTTTCCCGGCGATGAAGTCGTCCAGTCCCAGCGTCCAGTGCATGCCGAGAAAAAAGAAGTGCTTGAGATTGAGGTCGAGACGGAACAGGTCGAATACCGGTGCCAGCAGAAACAGCACGAAAAAACCGGCCTGAGTCAGCAGGCGGTTGCGCTGGATATTACTTTTCACAGGGTTTACCTACCAGGGGATAGATAAAATTCTGCCCCGCCATGGCTTTGGCGAGGCCGAGAATGCCCAGCAGCACCAGCGTGGAATGGCAGGTGGTGAAATAGATGATGGCCACGGTCCAGGTGTTGACCGAGGTGTAACCGCCGAGCAGCAAAATGGCGAGATTGGCGATGACCAGCAGGATGCCGGCCCAGATGCTGGCACGCACGGTCTGCCTGAGGTGGCACACCGCCAGCGCCGGTGCGGATGCACGGTGCTTGAAATACAGGCGCAGCAGAATAATGAAGCACAGCCCGGGCAACAGCAGCAGATTGGCGATGTAAAGCGCCTCCGCAACTACAGCGAGGGTTTGTCCGGGCACCTCTCCGTCATTTTCCGAAAGTGGCATAAACAATCTCCATCAGTGCTTCGGCGGTCTCCTCGTCATCGGTGAGGGGCTCCACCAGCGCGGCCCGGCAGGCTTCCACCGGATCGAACCCGCTGCCGATCAGGGTGGCGGTATAGACCAGCAGGCGTGTGCTGGCGGCCTCTTCCAGATCGTGCTCCTTGAGGGCGCGCAGGCTGTTGGCGAGGTTGACCAGTCTCTTCGACAGCATCGCATCGGCACCGGTTTCGCCGATGACGATCTGCTGTTCCAGCTCCGGCTCCGGGAAATCGAAGCGCAGACTGACAAAACGTTGGCGGGTGCTGGGCTTCATGCCCTTGAGGAAATTCTGATAGCCGGGGTTGTAGGACACCACCAGCATGAATTCCGGCGGCGCGTCGAGTATCTCCCCGGTGCGTTCGATCGGCAGGATGCGGCGGTCGTCGGACAACGGGTGCAGTACCACGGTGGTGTCCTTGCGCGCTTCCACCACTTCGTCCAGGTAGCAGATGCCGCCCTCGCGCACCGCCCGGGTGAGCGGGCCGTCGTTCCAGTAGGTTACGCCGTCGCCGATGAGATGGCGTCCCACCAGGTCGGCGGCGGTAAGGTCGTCGTGGCAGGCCACGGTGTAGAGCGGCAGGCCGATTTTTGCCGCCATGTGGGATACGAAGCGCGTTTTGCCGCAGCCGGTTGGGCCCTTGATCAGCAGGGGCAGGCGGTTGCGGTAGGCGTGCTCGAACAGCTCGATTTCGTTGTTGTGGGGTTTGTAGAAAGGTAAGTCGCTCATATTCATCAGCCCATCATTAATCACGGGTGGCATGGGGCTCACGGGGTTTCAAGAAATTCCTTCAATGTGCCCCGTGGTTCATTGTCATTCAGACTACCTAAAAAGGGATCATCGTTACTTGACCGTCATCAAGTAAGCCACAGTAATCAGTCCTGTAACCAGCAGCAGCCATCCCAGCACGATACCGCGCCACAGCCAGCGGGTATGTCGCAGACCCATGAAATAGTTGGCCACCATCTGCACCTTGATGACCGCTGTGCCGAGCACGATCAACATGACAGTGGTGCCACTCCAGCCGGCTTGGCCGATGGCGTAGGTTGTTCCGGTCAGCAATAGCAGGGCCAGCCAGATGCGGGTGCAGGGGCGGAGGAAAGACGGTTTGTGCGGGGTGTCCATATTCAGGGCGGGTTAATGAATCACGTAAACCAGCGGGAACAGGATGATCCACAGCAGATCAACCATATGCCAATAAGAGGCGCCGGTCTCCACGCCGGTATGGTTTTCCACGCTATAGCCGCCGCCATTCGCTTTCAGCATGACCGCAGACAGGATCACCATGCCGAGGATCACGTGCATGAAATGGAAGATCGTCAGCGACAGGTAGAACATGTAAAAAGTATTGGTGCTGAGCGAGATGCCGGCGGAAAACTTGGCGTGAAACTCGAACAGCTTGATGACCAGGAATATTCCGCCCAATCCAATGGCAGCGGCAATCCAGCGCGTGCATTCGCGCGCGAGTCCCTGCTTGATGGCCGCGACTGCGCGCACCATGAAATAGCTGCTGGTGATCAGCACCAGGGTATTGACGGCACCGGAGCTGCGGTTGAGGTGCTGTTGCGATTCGTTGAACAGATCCACATTGTGCGCCCGCGCAAAAGCGTAGGCCACGAAGAAGATGCCGAAAGCCAGAAGCTCGGCGAAGATGAAAAACCAGATCGCCAGGTCGCCCGGCGGGGTGGCATGAATTTCGTGAGACGTACTGGTATTGCGTGTCAAGACAGTCCGTTGTTCAAGGCGAAAAAAAGAGGGGCGCGAACGCCCCTCGCAGGAGAGATCTTCAGGCTGTCTGTACTTCCCCTTTCTTGAAGAAGAAGCTCCAGACGTAAAGCACCAGGCCAATCAGGAACACGAAGCCGGTGATCTCGCGCAACCAGTAGAACAGCATGACTTGATCCTGCGCAGCCATGAAGCCCAGTGGCGCGGTGCCCATGCGCTGCAACCAGATTTGCAGGATGCCGGCGGCGGTGAGGAACAGCGTAATGAACACGATGGACACCGTCATCAGCCAGAACGACCACATTTCCATGACCTGCGCCGGGCCGGAGTTGGCGCTGCGACCGCGCAGCATCGGCATGGCGTAGGAAATCATGGTCAGGTTCACCATCACGTAGGCACCGTAGAAGGCCATGTGGCCGTGGGCAGCGGTGATCTGCGTGCCATGGGTGTAGAAGTTCACCGGGGCCAGGGTGTGCAGGAAACCCCACACGCCGGCACCGAGGAATGACATCACGCCGGTTCCCAGGGCCCATAAGGTTGCGGCTTTGTTGGGGTGTTCGCGACGGCGGCGGTTGACCATGTTGAAGGCGAACACGGTCATCATGAAGAACGGGATGGGTTCCAGAGCGGAGAACACCGAACCGAACCACTGCCAGTATGACGGCGTACCGATCCAGAAGTAGTGGTGGCCGGTGCCGATGATGCCGGTGATCAGCGTCATGGCGATGATGATGTAGAGCCATTTCTCAATGACTTCACGATCCACGCCGGTGATCTTGATCAGCACGAAGGCCAGCATCGCGCCCAGAATCAGTTCCCATACGCCTTCCACCCAGAGGTGCACGGTCCACCACCAGAAGTACTTGTCCAATATCAGGTTGGAGGGGTTGTAGAAGGAGAACAGGAAGAATATCGCCAGACCCCACAGTCCCAGCAGCAATACCAGGGCGATGGAGGTCTTGCGTCCCTTCAGCACGGTCATGCTGATATTGAACAGGAAGGCCAGCGCCACGATCACGATGCCGACTTTGGTCGGTAGCGGTTGTTCGAGGAACTCCCGCCCCATGGTCGCCAGAATGTCGTTACCCGTCATCTTGGCCAGCGTGGCATAAGGAACAGTCAGATAACCGACGATAGTCAGTGCGCCGGCAACCAGGAAAATCCAGAACATGAGCAGGGCCAGCTTGGGGCTGAACAGCTCGGTTTCCGTCTCCTCCGGTATCAGATAGTAAGCCGCACCCATGAAACCGAACAGAATCCACACGATCAGCAGGTTGGTGTGGACCATGCGCGCCACGTTGAAGGGAATGGCGGGAAACAGAAAGTCGCCCACCACATACTGGTAGCCCATGATCAGACCGAACAGGATCTGTCCGACGAACAGGCCAATGGCGGCTATGAAGTAGGGCTTTGCCACCGCTTGGGATTGATATTGCATCTTGAATTCCTCCTAAACCGTTTTGTGTCAGGGTATCTGCTGGATTAGCCTTCAATGTTCGGCGGCCAGTTGTTGGTGTTGACCTCCGACGTCCATTTCAGGAAGGCGACCACGTCGTCGAGTTCCTGATCGTTCAGGTGGAATTGCGGCATCTGACGGCGACCTGGCACACCGGTGGGCTGGGCTTGAATCCAGGCCTTGATGAATGGGCCGCCCCGGCGTTTGTAGACGTTGCCCAGTTCAGGAGCGAAATATGCGCCCTCACCCAAAATGGTGTGGCAACCGATGCAGTTGCGTGTTTCCCAGATGTGCTTGCCGCGCACGACCGAATCGGTGATGTTTTCACGGTGATCCCGCTTGGGCAGGGTCTGTACCGTGTCGAAGGTCAAGGCGAGAAACAGCAGGAAGAAAAATACGGCTCCCCCATAGAAGATGTTTCGTGCCATCGACTTGGTAAATGTTTCGTTCATGACTTACCTCCTGAATATCTCTTGATATGTGGGTTCAAAACCTGATTGCCGACTTTTCCCGTTCCTGCCGATAGAGAGAAATGCTTGCAAACAGATCCCTGAATTGGGCACGCTCACATTAACCTGACGTGACCAGCCGATCCTTGACTCAAGTCAAGATAATCCAGACACAAGCGATTCACCCGGCGCTAGCCGTCGTTTGCCCGAGCAGTGCATTGACTTTGCGATAGGTGCGACTGACCGATACCAGGTTCGCCCACAGCCACAGATTGGATGCGCCGAAGAGCAGTGCGGCCGGGTAAGTGAAGGTTGAGGGGGATAACACGGCTGCGAGCAGCGCGCCCAGAGCGAAAAAGTGCAGCCACATCTGTCGCCTGGTTCGGGATTCCGGCAAAAGCTCCCTGACGTTGGGAACCTTGGGACCGTGCGCACCTCGTCGGCTTTGCAAATGAAACCACACCAGGAACGGCGCGATCTTGTAGAGCATGCCGTTGATGACCGACATGGCAAACCCGACAATCATCAGCGTGCCCAGCAGCAAGCCGTAACTTTGCGTCAGACCCCATGCCGGAATGAGCTGTGCAACAAGCCACAGCGAGATCGCTGACAGCAGACTGATCATGCCGCCACGCCAGAAATTCAGCGTCACGTCAGGTAGCTTGCGCCGTCGCTGCGACTGCAACCACAGCGTGGCCAGGGAAAAGGAAGCAAACCCCGCCGCCAGCATGGCATTCAGCGCTATCCGCAGCGCTGGACAGTGGCTTGCCGGGGCCAGCCCCAGCAACAGAATGAAGAGCAGTGCCGTCAGCCAGCGCGTGAGTTTGGCGGGGTAGGCTGGCGTGAGCTGGAACATCGGCACCACCTGATAAGCGACCCCCACGACCAGTATGCCGACCCAGCCGAGCAAGCCCCAGGTGAGGTGGAGGTTGGTCAGCATTTCGCGTGTGTGCAGCCACCAGCCAAACGCATGGTTGCTCAGCAAGATCAGGCCGAGCAGAACCGTGGCCGCCAGCATCAGGGCCGCCAGACGCATCGCCCGGGCGGTCATGTTCTTCGGCGGCGCACGACGTAGCGTGATGACGATCAGCACAGAGAAAAGAAGGAACGCGGTTCCCAGTGCCGGCAGCGCGATTTGCAGGGCGAGCGGCGCGGTAAATATCAGCCCGTAACTGAGTAGGATAATGCCGCCTGTTCCAAGCGCATGAACAACAGTGGCGATCAGTACCGGACGCCGCACTGGGGCACTGGCCACCACCGGCAGCATTTGCAGGATGGCCCCCAGCATGGTCAGGCCGATGAAGCCGAGCGTCAGTAAATGGGTGAAACCCAGCAGGGCAGGGTTCCAGCGGCTGCCGAACAGATCCGGTCCTTGCCATAGCAACAGCAGTGCAGCAGTCAGTGCGAACAAGGGAGCGGTGAGGAAAAAGCGCAGCGGCACCCCGATCGGCGGCGCCTGGTCGAGCGACAAACTGGCGGGCTTGCTCATGACGAACCTGGATCGCCGGCAGCCGCCTGCTCCTTACGCCAGATGAATATTTCGAAGGTGCCGTCGTCGAGGGTGTGGGTTTGGTAGCCGAAGCCCCATTCCTTGAGAATGGGAAAGAGCATGTGGGGTGTACGGTGAATCAGCAGGCGCAAACGCTCTCCCGGCTCAAGATCCTCGATCGCTGCGAGGGTGAGCTCCATCGGCTCGGGCGGTTCCAGCCAGCGGGCGTCGAGAATGCGCTCCGGCATTCGGATCAGGTCATGGCGCGCATGCGCCCGACCACCTCGTCCTGTTCGCCAGCCAGTACCTGGTCGGCCATCTGGTACAGCATCTGCTCTTCCTTCATGTTGTGCTGCTGCATGATGATGAGCAGGGTGTCGGCATCGCCGAGAAAGCCGTCGCTGTCCTTGCTTGCGACGGCGTCCGCCATCTGGTTGAGCAGGTCGGTCATCTGGCGGTGTTCGGAGCGCATCATCGCGGTCGGGCCTTGCGTCATGCCGGTGCGCGCCTCGAAGGCGGGGAACATGATGGCTTCCTCCATGGCGAAGTGGTGCAGCAACGCATCCCGGAAATGGCTGAATTCGGTCGTGGCCTTATCCCAGTCGCCATGGGCGGCAGCCGCTTCCGCAGCGGCGAACAGATTGTCGCAACGGTGGTGATCGGAGGCGAGAAAGTCGCTGATGGAGGTCACTTCAAAAAACACCCGCAGAAAGACATGCCAGAATCGGCCTGCTCGAATTATTGGGCGCAGCCAGTGTGCGGCGCATTGACCTGAATCAAGAATGCAGACTTGGGTGGGCATGGATGTCAAGGCGCCCATTGCCGATTATGGCCGCATCCCCCAGCGTGCCGGGGAGCGGGCGCGGGAAGGTCTGATGCGGCTGTCTCTGGATTGCTCGATATGCAAGGCTTGAACCTATAATCCCGTTCCGGCTTGCATGAGCCACGAAGTGGAATTGCCTTGACCAACCCAGCATTCATACCCGCCATCCTGGCCAATATCCCCCTGTTTCGGGAAATGTCACCGGAAGAAATCGAGCGCATCGCCCAAGGGACGCGCGAACTGCACCTGGCACGTGGGGATGCGCTGTTCCAGCGTGGCGATACGTCCACCGGTTTTTATGTGGTGATTCATGGACAGATCAAACTGGCCCTGTCTTCGCCCCAGGGGATTGAAAAAGTAGTGGAGTTGTTTGGTCCGGGCCAGAGTTTCGGGGAAGCCGTGATGTTCATGGACAAGCCTTACCCGGTGTATGCGCAGGCACTCACTGATGCCTTGGTATTGCATATCAACAAAAATGTGGTATTCGGCGGGATCGAGAGCGATCCGGTATTTTGCCGCAAGATGCTGGCGGGGCTTTCCATCCGGCTGCACCGCCTGATTTATCACGTGGAATCGTTCTCTCTACGTTCTTCCACACAACGGGTAATCGGTTACCTGTTGCAGGACCTCGAGGAAATTCAGAAAGGGCTGGATATTCATGTCAATTTGCCAGCCAACAAGAACGTCATCGCGTCCAATCTCAACATCACCCCGGAAACGTTTTCCCGCATCCTGCACAACTTGACCGATGAGGGCTTGATCGAGGTCAAAGGCAAGGACGTGCGCATAAACGATGTCGCCAAATTGCGCGCTCACGACGAGTGATTCGTTCTGCCTGATTTCGAATAGGCTACTGTCACGCCAGGCCAAGCGACGGGAATCCCATGGGCAGCCCCAGGCAAATCAAGTCTGGTTGTACCAGGATTTGGGCTGCTCTTTTTCCCAACCCTTTTTCCCCCGGGCGATTAGCCAGCCGGTATAGATAAAGACCTCGAACATCAGGAAGGCAAATCCCCAGAGAAGAACGTTCATCAGCGAATAGTCGCCGCTCCTGGACAGGGTGCCCCAGGCTTGGGGCGGGTTGATCCAGTTGATCAGCAACGGGCCTAACAATGGCCCCAGCAGGCTGGAGAGCGCGACCATGGCGGCGAAATGGATCGCCACCTGCCGGCTTGAGGGCAAATACCTGAAGAGCCATTTCTCCTTGTTTTGCTGATCCATCACCCCCCCTTGTTTCGTTTCGGCAAACCGCATATCCACGACCGCAATACCGTGTACCCGCCACAGCCACCCAATTTTAAGCCGGTTCCAAACCGGACTGGAGTGGCGAATCGGTTAATTATTGATCTATATCAATGATGCCCGAGTGGTAATTGTTGGACTATGCTTCCGAGGCCAAGGTGTGATTATTGGCTTGGCGATGTATACGATTATGGACAAAGGGAGGTTGATGATGAAGCGGACGAACCAAACCAAATTGGGGTTGATGGCGCTGGCAGCTCTGCCGTTTGCGGTAATGACGGCATATGCAGATGAAAAGGTCGGACACGATACGGGCAAAGCGCAAACGATATATGAAAGTTCCGGTGGTTCGCCGCTTGGCAGCGAACCCATGCACCAGAACATCAATCCAAAAGCGCCGCCGATGACGGAAGCGGAGTTTGCCCATGGCAAAGAGATTTATTTTCAGCGTTGCGCGGGCTGTCACGGCGTATTGCGCAAGGGTGCAACCGGCAAGCCGCTGACCCCGGATATCACGTTGGGGCGAGGCACTGATTACCTCAAGGTATTCATCACCTATGGTTCCCCTGCAGGCATGCCCAACTGGGGCACGTCCGGTGATTTAACGGAAAAGGAAGTGGATCTGATGGCGCGTTACGTGCAGCAGGAGCCGCCGATCCCGCCCGAATATGGCATGAAGGAAATGGAAGCGACCTGGAAGGTGCTGGTGCCGCCTGAAAAGCGCCCCACCAGGCAGATGAACAAGCTCAATCTGAAGAATGTGTTCTCGGTGACGCTGCGTGATGCCGGCAAGATTGCGCTGATCGATGGCGACACCAAGCAAATCATAGAAACAATCAAAACCGGCTATGCCGTGCATATCTCGCGCATGTCCGCATCCGGACGCTATCTCTACGTGATCGGACGGGATGCCAGAATCGATCTGATCGACCTGTGGATGGATAAACCCGAGACCGTGGCTGAAATCAAGGTCGGCCTGGAAGCGCGCTCCGTCGAAACCTCCAAATTCAAGGGATTCGAGGACAAGCTCGCGATCGCAGGGACGTATTGGCCGCCGCAATTCGTGATCATGGACGGCGATACCCTCAAGCCACGCAAGATCGTGTCGACTCGAGGCATGACGGTCGATCCACAGGAATACCACCCGGAACCGCGCGTGGCCTCGATCGTGGCATCCCACTATCACCCCGAGTTCCTGGTGAATGCCAAGGAAACCGGCAAGATATACATGGTTGACTACTCGGATCTCGCCAATCTGAAGATGACCGTGATCGACTCCGCCCGCTTCCTGCATGACGGCGGATTCGACTCTACCGGACGCTACATGATGGTGGCTGCCAATGCCTCCAACAAGATAGCGGTAGTGGACACCAAGGAGGACAAGCTGACAGCTCTGGTCGATGTGGGCAAGACGCCGCACCCCGGCCGCGGCGCCAACTTTGTCGATCCAAAGTTCGGGCCAGTTTGGGCGACCAGCCATCTTGGCGACGACTCCATTTCACTGATTGGAACCGACCCGGTCAAGCATAAGCAGGGGGCCTGGAAAGTGGTGCGCACGATCAAGGGCCAAGGCGGAGGTTCGCTGTTTATCAAGACCAATCCCAAGTCCAAGCATCTGTGGGTAGATACGCCGCTGAACCCCGATCCGAAACTGAGTCAATCCGTT
>Ga0315268_10005529_pt1 | contig 13567 bp, 11 predicted proteins | sample C1_top_MG_FD_204535 | JGI IMG/M metagenome (GOLD analysis project Ga0315268, IMG submission 204535) | Sediment microbial communities from Yellowstone Lake, YNP, Wyoming, USA - C1_top | ecosystem: Environmental > Aquatic > Freshwater > Lake > Sediment | place: USA: Wyoming | collected 2017-08-01 | reverse complement strand
CGGGCACAGTAGGGGCACAGGGCGCGGGCACGGAAGCGGCACACAAAAGCGCGGCGAAGGACTCAGGAACGCAACCGGACCGCAAGCAGGAGGGAGCGAGCCGGCATGCCGGCTGCCCCCTCCTCATCCTGTGCCTCTACTGTGCCTGCGCTCTGTGCCCCTACTGTGCCCGCGCCCCGTGCCTCCACTGTGCCCGCGCCCCGTGCCCGTCCTAATACTCCGCTTCCACACAATCGCAGATGTAATGCTCGATGCACAGCTGAATCTCCTGCGCCCGGTCCGTCCGGTCGGTGGGCACCACGATGCACAGGTCCACCAGCTTGGCGAGCGGTCCCCCTCCGTTGGCCGACAGCGCAAGCGTGGCCACGCCCTTCACCCGGGCCGCCTCGGCGGCACGCAGGAGATTCGGCGAATTGCCGCTCGTCGTGTGCAGGATGAGCAGGTCGCCTGTCCGGCACAGGGCATCCACCTGGCGCGCGAAGATGGTGTCGAAGCCGAAGTCGTTGCCGGCTGCGGTCAGTATTGACGTGTCGGTGGTCAGCGCGATGGCGGGGAACGCGCGACGCGCCTTCCGGTAGCGCACGACATACTCGGTGGCCAGGTGCTGCGCGTCGGCCGCGCTGCCGCCATTCCCGCAGAAGAAGAGCGTGCCGCCTCTCTCGAGCGTGCCGCGCACCATCGTCACGGCGCGTTCGATGGCCGGGGCAAGTTCCGTGGCGCTGCGCTGTGCGAGATCGGCGAGTTCGATGAGATGGCGCATGGGCATCCGTGGGGCAGCGGTAAGAGAGTGCGTCAAGGCGAACCCGACAACATGGCAATCCGATGAATCGCGTCGTCGGCGAGGGCTGGAAGGCCGGTCGGAGCGTCGGACGCCGCCTCGAACGCATACGTCACGCACGCATCGGCCGCCAGCAGGTCGAGCGCGGCCTTGCGATCCTTGGGCGCGGCGGCGAGCACGTCCCGCATCAAGATTTCACCCGCCTCGAGCAGGGCGTCCGCCGGCGGCATTGCATTCCACTCGGGATGCACGGCCACCACTTCGGCGATGCGAACGCGCAGCGACACTGGCGCTTCGGGTTGACGCGTCGACAGCCAGTCGAGCAGCGCCATCAGCCGAGCGCCTGCTCCACCACGGCGCGCGCGCCGTCGAGCGCGCGCGTCAGCGCCGCGGCATCGGCGAGCCCGGCCTGCGCCATGTGCGGCTTGCCGCCGCCCCGTCCGCCGCCCAGCGCCGCGATGTCCTTGGCCAGCGTCCCCGCGTTCACGTTGCGCGCGCGAAGGGCGTCGCCCACCACCACGAGCAGCGTCGCCTTGCCGTCGGTGAGCGCGCCGAGCACGGCCACGCCATCGGCCATCTGCTCGCGCACCGCATCGCCGAGCGCCTTCAGCGCGTCGACGTCGGCGGCGTCGGCCATCGCGACGGCCACGCGCGCGCCGCTCACCGTGGCAGCGGCGCCGACGATCGACTGCACCGCGCTGCCGCCTCCCCCGCCCTTGAGCGCCTCCTCGAGCTTCTTCTCCAGCGCCTTCTTCTCGCCGAGCAGCGCGTCGAGCTTCTTGCCGATCGCATCGACGCCGGCGGCGGCGACATTCACCTTGAGCTTGTCGGCCATCGCCTCGAGCGCGCGTTCCTTGTCGCGCAGCGCCTCGAACGCCCTCGGGCCGGTGAGCGCGACGATGCGGCGCACGCCGGCGGCCACGCCCTGTTCGTGCACGATGCGGCAGGCGGCAATCTGCCCCGTGTTCTTCACGTGCGTGCCGCCGCACAGCTCGACGCTGAACCCCTGCACTTCCACCACGCGAACGACGTCGCCGTACTTCTCGCCGAACAGCGCCATGGCCCCGCCGGCCACCGCGTCGGCGTACGCCTTCTCGGTGATCGTCACGTCGACGTTTTCCCAGATGGCGTGATTCACCCAGCGCTCGATTGCCTCGAGCTGCTCGGGCTTGATGGGACCGTGATGCGTGAAGTCGAAGCGCAAGCGGTCGGGGTCGACCACGCTGCCGGCCTGGTGCACATGATCGCCGAGCACGTGGCGCAGCGCGGCATGGAGCAGGTGCGTGGCCGTGTGATTGCGCGCCGTGTCGCGGCGGCGCGCACCGGGCACGCGGGCCGTGGCCTTGCCGAAGTGGAATTCTCCCTCGATGGCACCGATGGCCGTGATGCGGCCGTCGATCTTCTTGACGTCGTCGACCGTGACGCGCCACCCCGCGCCTTCAATGGTGCCGCGATCGCTCACCTGCCCGCCGCTCTCGGCGTAGAAGGGCGACTCGCGGAGCATCACGGCCACGCGGCCATCGGGGAGATGACGCACCGCGGTGACATCGGACTCGATGGTCGTCACGTCGTAGCCCACGAATCGTCCGTGCGCGGCATCGCCCGGCGCACGCGTCCACTGCGACGCGTCGGCCAGGTCATCGGCCGCGACCGCAAGCTGCCGGCTCTTGCGCTCGTCCTGCGACTGCTTGCGCTGCACCTGCAGCGCCTGCTCGAAGCCGGCGATGTCCACCAGGTAGCCGCGCTCGCGCGCCATCAGCTCGGTGAGGTCGATCGGGAAGCCGAAGGTGTCGTAGAGGCGGAAGGCGTCCTCGCCCGCAATCGTGCCGCGCATCGCGGTGGAACCCTGCGTCGAGCCGAGTGGCGCGAGCACGTCGAAGCGCTCGAGGCCGCCGCCGATGGTCGCGAGAAAGCGCTCCTCCTCGGCTCGCGTTGTTTCGATGATATGCTTGCGACGCACCTTCAGGTCGGGATAGACGTCGTGCATCGTCTCGATGACCCTGTCGACGACATGCACGAGCGTTGGCTCGCGCCGTCCCAGCAGCCAGGCATGGCGCACCGCGCGGCGCAGGATGCGGCGCAGCACGTAGCCGCGCCCGTCGTTGCTCGGGAAGACGCCGTCGGCGAGCAGAAAGGCCACCGCGCGCGCGTGATCGGCGATGACGCGGAACGAGGCGTGGTCGTAGCTCCAGGATCGCCCGGTCGCGGACTGCGGCAACTTCGCCTTGATCTCCTCGACCGCGAGAACACTCGAGGCCGCCGAGACAATTCCCTCGGTCGACTTGTCGGCGTCTTGCCGATAGCGGAGTCCCACGACCTCTTCCACCCTCTCGATGAGTGGCAGGAAAAGGTCCGTGTGGAAGTTGTTGGAAACACCCTGCAGCACGGCGGCAATGCGCTCGAGCCCGGCCCCCGTGTCGACCGAGGGCTTGGGGAGCGGCACCATGGTGCCGTCCGGCTGCCGGTCGAACTGCATGAAGACGAGATTCCAGATCTCGAGGAACCGCCCCGCTTCGGCCCCCTCGACGAAGGCATCGAGCGAGTAGTCGACGAGGTCGGTGCGCGTCCACTCGCCGTGCGCGTCGGCCGGGAAGGCCCAGTCCTTGGCGAGGTGCGCGAGGTCGACGTAGATCTCGCTGCACGGGCCGCACGGCCCCGTGTCGGCCATCTGCCAGAAGTTGTCCTTGGCGCCGAGCCCGTAGATGCGCGTCTCGGGAATGCCGGTCACGTCCTTCCAGAGCTGCCGCGCCTCGTCGTCCTCGTGGTAGACGGTCACGCGCAGGTGCTCGGCCGGAATCTTCAGCACGCCGGTGACGAACTCCCAGCCGAAGCGGATCGCGTCGCGCTTGAAATAGTCGCCGAACGAGAAGTTGCCCAGCATCTCGAAGAAGGTGTGGTGGCGCGCGGTGTGGCCGACCTGCTCGAGATCGTTGTGCTTGCCGCCGGCGCGCACGCACTTCTGCGACGTGGTGGCGCGGCGCTTCCCGTCGGGCGGCTCTTCCATGCCGAGGAAGACCTTCTTGAACTGGACCATCCCCGCGTTGGTGAACAGCAGGGTGGGATCGTCGCCAGGGACGAGGGACGACGACGGGCGAACGACGTGGGCGTTGCGCGCAAAGTAGTCGAGGAAGGCCTGGCGGATGTCGGCGGCGTGCATAGTGCGTTGAATCTATAGACTGGCGGGTAGCGGGTCACCTGCTCTCGGGTGACAGGGGCCAGCGCATCGTCGCACCCTCCGGTTCGCGAAATTCTCGGGCCCACGAGGGCGCTTCGCGCCCCGTTTATGGCCCTCCAGTATTCGCGAACAGGAGGATGCGACGCTGCGCTGGCGGGGGACGGGGTGCTGCACTGCCCTGGCCATTCCCCTTCTCGGACGGGGCGACGCCGCGGGCATCCGTGTATGGGAGGGAAGGCGACCAGCGGGCCTCATGGCTCGCGCGCCCCAGCCGTGCGCACCCTAACGGCACACTCTAAGTTGCTGCATGGTCCGACCCAACTCCAAAACGCTGATCACTTGGCTCGACGCGACCGTCGTCGCCGTCGCCCTCGCCGTCGTCGTCGGCGGCATCACGCGACTCACCGAGAGCGGACTGTCGATCACCGAGTGGAAGCCGGTGTCGGGCGTCCTCCCGCCGCTGGGCGACGTCGATTGGGCAACTGCCTACGCGAAGTTCCTGCAGATCCCGCAAGCGCAGACCGTACACCTCGGCATCACACTCGGCGCGTTCAAGGCGCTCTTCTGGTGGGAGTGGGTGCACCGACTGCTCGCGCGACTGGTCGGGCTGGTGATCGCCGTGCCGTTCTTCTGGTTCTGGGCGCGCGGACAGCTCCCCGCCCTGCTCCGGGTGCGACTTGCCGCACTCCCGCTGCTGGTCGCGGCGCAGGGAGCGCTCGGCTGGTACATGGTGAGTTCGGGGCTGGCGGTTCGCAGCACCGTGAGCCAGTACCGATTGGTCGCGCACCTCGGGCTGGCACTCGTGATTCTCGTGGTGGCGCTGTGGACTTCGGTTTCACTGCGGGGGGGGCGGGTGAAGGCACGGGGCACGGGCACAGTAAAGGCACGGGACACAGGCACGGTAGAGGCACGGGGCGCGGGGGTTGGACGCGGGGGGGGGGCCGTCGCCTCAGGCGCGGCGCGGCGGCGGTGGATCGTCGTTGCCGACCTCTTCGCGCTGTGGATCTTTGGCGTCATCCTGACGGGCGGCTTCGTGGCCGGCCTGCGCGCGGGGAAGATCTTCAACACCTTCCCGCTCATGGGCGGCCAGTTCGTGCCACCGGGATACCGGCAGTTCACGGGCTTCCTGACCAACGCCTTCGAGAACCCGACCGCCGCGCAATTCCATCATCGGGTGCTCGCGCTCATCACGGTGTTCGTGGCCATCGCACTGTGGCGCTGGGCCCGCCGCACCGACGCGTCGGCCGACATCGTGCGGGCGCAGCGGAACCTCGCGCTGCTGGCGTGCGTGCAGGTGGCGCTGGGCGTCGCCACGTTGCTTCTCGCGGTGCCGGTGGCCATCGCCGCCCTGCATCAGCTCGCGGCGGTTGCGCTGCTGGGCGCCGCGGTGCTCGCCGCGCACGCGGCGAGGACCGCGCGCTAGGCACGGAGCGCGCACGAAGCGGACACCGCCTGCCAAACTCGCCGCGAGACGGGCGAAGGCGCGCCGACGGCAATGTTCGGTCGCGCCGCTTCGGGTGTCTCCTTTCGCGAATACTGGAGGGCCATAAGAGGGCGCGCGCAGCGCGCCCGAAGGCCCGAGAATTTCGCGAAAGGAGACACCCGAAGCGGCGCGACGCAACACTCGGCGCAGCGCGACACTCGGCGCGGCGCGATGCAAACTGGCGCGCCTACGGCTTGGCCGTGTACCCCGCCATCACCCTGCGCAGCACTGCCGCGATGTCGTTGGCATCGTAGCCGCGGCGCGCGAGGTAGCCGTACAGCCTTCGCCGCACCGTGTCCGGATCCTGCCCCTGCAGCATCGCCAGCTTCTTGCGGGCCGCCCCCTCGAGCAGGGCGCGCTCGTCCACCGACTCCTCCTCGAGCACCTCGGCGATGGCGGCGTCGGCCATCGGCCGATCCACCCCGCGCCGCGCCAGTTCCTGCGCGAGCCGGCGGCGCGACATGCCCTTCCCCAGCGCACGGGAACGGGCAAAGGCACGCGCGAATTGACTGTCATCGATGGCGCCGATTTCGGTGAGCCGCTGCACGGCGTCGGTGACGTCGGCGCGGTCGAACCCGCGCTGCAGCAGCCACCGCTCGAGTTCGTGCGCGCTACGCGCACGCCGGCCGAGTGCCGCCGCGGCGCGATCGAACGCCTCGAGCTTGCGGGCCGCCAGCAGCAGCCGATCGCCCGCGGCTTCGTCGAGCACCGTGCCCACGGCAAGGGCGCTGTCGTGCAGGTAGGCCGCGTTCACGATCGCAACACTCTTGCCATCGACATGCACCGCGTATCGGCCGGGCTTGCGAGGGTTCTCCCGGAGTGCCGTGACCGGACCAGAGACGGTGGATGGTTGACGGTCGACGTTCGAGTCGTCGTCACCGCCCCCGACCACCGCCGTCGCTGCCTTCGGTTTCGACCAACTGAACATCAAGAACCTCCGATACAGCTACAGCGTTGGGAAGAGTGCTGGGTGCGGGGGTTTGGTGCGGGGTGAGGAGTGGAGGTTGGGGTTGAGGAAGGGGTGGGTGACGAGGTGGTGGAGGTGGAGAGCGCGTAAACGCCCCGCCCTCTCCGCACCCATCACCCCACTCGTTCCCCCTCACCAGTCCCCCGCACTCCGCACTCCTCCCCCGTCCCCCAGAAAAAGAGCACCGGGGGGCCACCCGGGTGCAGATCGGGGATTCCGGGCCCCGACCGTACACCAAGATCGACCCCCCGGCGCGGACTCACGGGGCGCGTGACGGCGCCCTTACTCCTCGGCGGCCTCTTCGCCCGCCGGCTGCAATCCGATGCCGAGCAGTTCCTTCACCTTCGTCTCGACCTCGGCCATGACCAATGGATTGTCCTTCAGGAACATCTTGGCGTTCTCGCGGCCCTGCCCGATGCGCTGGTTGTTGTAGCTGTACCAGGCGCCGGACTTCTCGATGATGCCGGCTTCGGAGCCGATGTCGACGAGGAGCGACGTGACCGAGATACCCTCGGCATACATGATGTCGAACTCTGCCTGCTTGAACGGCGGGGCGACCTTGTTCTTGACAACCTTCACGCGCACGTGCGAGCCGATGACGTCTTCTTTTTCCTTCACCGGACCGATGCGGCGAATGTCGAGGCGCAGCGAGGCGTAGAACTTGAGCGCCTTGCCGCCCGTCGTCGTCTCGGGGCTGCCGAACATCACCCCGATCTTTTCGCGCAGCTGGTTGATGAAGACCACCGACGTCTTGGAGCGGGCAATGGCGCCGGTGAGCTTGCGGAGCGCCTGGCTCATGAGCCGCGCCTGCAGGCCGACGTGCGAATCGCCCATCTCGCCCTCGATTTCCGCCTTCGGCACGAGCGCGGCGACCGAATCGATGACGACGATGTCCACGGCGCCGGAACGGACGAGGATCTCGCAGATTTCGAGCGCCTGCTCGCCCGTGTCGGGCTGCGAGATCAGGAGCTTGTCGACGTCCACGCCGAGCTTCTTGGCGTACTCGAGGTCGAGCGCATGCTCGGCGTCGATGAAGGCCGCGGTGCCGCCCGTCTTCTGCGCATTGGCGATGACGTGCAGGCAGAGCGTCGTCTTGCCCGACGACTCCGGGCCGTAGATCTCGGTGACGCGGCCGCGCGGGATGCCGCCGACGCCGATGGCGGCGTCGAGATTGAGCGCGCCGGTCGAGATGGATTCGACGCGCACCGCCGCACGGTCGGCACCCATCTTCATGATGGCGCCCTTGCCGTACGACTTTTCGATCTGCGCGATCGCGAGACCGAGTGCCTTCTTCTTTTCGTCGTGTTGCGCGGCGGTAACGGCCATGAACTCCTCGGAACGAACTGGGGCCGGCGGCCCGTGGAAGCAATCTACCCTGCGACGCTGTCGGGGCTATCCCCGAACAGAAGGCGAAAACGGCGCCCCGAAGAAAATACGAAGAAACCACGGAATGACAAGGGGCTGATGCGACCGATTGCTTGCTAATGTGTTTCCAAACAACAACTTATCAACACGCATCGCAACTCATTGCCGATATTCGGCTTATCGGCGCCCGGCCGCCGATACCAGCAGATACGTGATCAATGGTTCGCGCCGAACTGTCATGTATTATTACACCTGGAACGCCGACTCGACGTGCCGCACCCAGACCCGACGGTCGCGCAGCAGGACTCCGACGACGTCGAATCGGTACGCTTGCACCTGGCTGGCATCGAAACGCGCCATCCATTCGCGCGCACTGCGCACGAGCGAGCGTTGCTTCTGCGCATGCACCGCTTCCACCGGATCGCCGAATTCGAGCGCGGCGCGCGTTTTCACTTCGACGAACGCGATGACCCCGGCGCGTTCGGCAATGACGTCGATGTCGCGATGCCCGCTGCGCCACCGACGCGCGAGCACGGTGTAGCCCTGGCGTTCGAGCCAGCGGGCGGCAATGCGTTCGCCGAGTTCGCCGAAGGAGTTGGTCGCTTTCGTCATGGCCCGACGGTATCAGGGCGATCGGTGAGGTACGTCACCAATCGAGCGCCACTGGCATCAATCGAACGCCCGCAGCGTGCAGAGGCCGGTGTCGATGCGGGGCGTGCAGCGGCCGGTGTCCCGCTTCGCGAAATTCTCGGGCCTGCGAGCGCGCTGCGCCTCGACTACTTGCTCACGGCCACCTGTTGCGTCGTCGCGGCCGCGCTGCCGGCGCCGTCACCGGAGGGGTTGTTGACGCGACGACCCAACGTGCGTGTCCATCCGAGCGCGGTGCCGAACCAGATCTTTGCGCCTGTGCTGCGCTCGGGCGTGGTGAGGCGCGTCATCGGGTCGCGGCCGAAGACGACGTGCGCCGAGGGCGTCATGCGGACGCCGCGGAGGGTCCACGAGGTGGCGGCGGAGAATTCCGCGTGGGTGATACCGTGGCGCACGTAATAGCCCATCGGCCCGCCGTCACCAAATGCCTGGCCCCAGTTTGCGCCGGCGATGGCGCCGAGGGCGAACCGTCCCATGCTGTGGCCGAGGCTGAACTCGAGGTAGCTGCCCTGGATGGCGTGCGCGTCGCGCCAGATGGTGAACGTCGGCGCGAGCGGGGCATCGAGCGCGGCGGTAAGGTACAGCTCGACCGTGTTGCTCTCCGAGGTCGTGCCACTGCGATTGGGAAAGACATAGCTGAGGACACCGGGCGTGAGGCTCACGCGCCCGAACGCCACGGTCCCTTCGGCATAGAGGTTCCATTCGGCCACGCGGGCCCCGGTGCCCCCGTTTTCGCTGATGTGGTGGCGCGGATTGTCGTAGCGGCCGCCCTCGATGCTGGCCCACGCCGCGGCGGTGACGATGGCGCGGCCGACGGGCGCGGAGAGCAGCAGGTCGGGCTGGATGACCGGTCGGTTGGTGGCGGTCAGGCCGCGCGACTGGTACTCGCTGTTGAGCGCCGCGTCGCAGGTGACGGTCACCTGGGCGGCGAGCGGGGCCGCGACTGGGGCGGCGAGTGGGGCGGCGGCGGCCATCATGGCCAGCAGCGCGCCTCGCGGGAGAAGCGGCATCGATCCTCCTGACCGGTCATTCGGGAGCGCACGACTGCGGCCCCTGAATGGAGTATCGGCCGGTGCGGGCGGACGATGAGCGCAGGCGCCGGATTCCTCGCGGGGCGCGCAGCGGCCAGCGTGTGGCGAGGCGCGCAGCGGAGCACGCTGCGGAGCACGTCGCAGGTCAACTTGCTGCGCGGCCCGACTTGTCGGAGATTCCGAGTTTCCGCCTTCGGTTCGGCGTGGAGGACATGAACGACATGGCTGCCGCAGAGAGTCCGAAGTCGACGTCGTCGCTTCCGGCGTACTCCGCCGTGCTGAGGATGTTCTCCCCGCCACTGAAGCGTCGCAAGGCGCCGGTCCTTCCCCGCCGCGCGTGGAATGCGGCGGGGGCCGCGGCGCTGACGTTCGTCGTGATCAGCGTGCTTCATCCGTTGATCGGGATGCTCGCGTCGTGGACGTTGTTGGGCGCGGCCGGCGCGTGGGTGTACTTCCGCATGCGAACGGGCGGCGAGAAGAACAGGGAAAAGGCCGACGTGGCGCGTCGCATGGCCATCGCGAGCGCCGTCCTCGCTGCGGCTGATTTCATCCTCAGCCGGTCGCCGATGGCGGTTGGCCTCATCGTCGGCTCGGCCGCCGGCGTGTGGGTTGGGCGCGTCGTGCATGGCGAGGGCGATGACTTCCTGCGACGGCGGCCGTCGCGACCAAACGGCGAGCTCATCGCGGCGGTTCCGGCGGCGACGAGTCTCTCGTCGGCCATTGGACGCCTGAGTGACCTCGACACGGCGTTGACCGTTGGGACGCCGGATGCAGCGACCTCCCCTGCGGCGGACCGGGCGCGGGCGATCGTGCGTACGGTGCAAATCGTCTGCGAGGACGCGACGGAGACAATTCTCAACGGCGTGGACCGCGCCGGCCGTCAGACCAAGCTGTCCGCCCTCGGTGTCTGGTTGGGGGACGTGGCCGGGAACGCCGTAACGGACGTGCCGTTCATCGTCGCCGCGGGCGGCCATGAGGCCGCCGTGTCGTTTGCCGACAGCATCAACGACGTCAAGGACGCCGCGAGAGTGTTGGTGTTCGGCAACGCATCGGTGACGTCTTATCGCTGAACAGACTGTGCGCGGCTACGCCTCTTCTCGATTGCCGCAGATGCGATCGAGATCGTCGAGACCGGCCAACACATCGCGCGGCTTTGAGCCGTCGGGCGGGCCCAGCACCCCAGCCAAGTGCAACTGGTCGATGACGCGCGCGGCGCGACCGTAGCCGATCTTGAGGCGGCGCTGCAGCAGCGACGTGGAGCCGCCCTGGTTCTGGATGCACACTTCGGCGGCCTCGCGGAAGAGCTTGTCGCGATCGCTGTCGTCGGTATCGCCGTCCTGGCCGGCGCCGGCCTCAAGCGCCTCCTGCTGGCGCACGCGTTCGAGGATGTCCTGCTCGTCGTCGCCCTGCTCGACATGCATGATGCCGACGGCCTCGAGCGCGGCCTTACGCGCCTCGCGACGGTCGGCGTACCAGTGCATCAGGCGCTCGGTGTCCTCGTTGCTGAGGAACGCCCCCTGCAATCGCGCGGGTTCGCTCTTGCCCGGCGGAATGAACAGCATGTCGCCGTTGCCCAGCAGCGACTCGGCGCCCATGCCGTCGATGATGGTGCGGCTGTCGATCTGCGACGCCACGCGGAAGGCGATGCGCGAGGGAAAGTTGGCCTTGATGAGGCCGGTGATGACGTTCACGCTCGGGCGCTGCGTGGCCAGAATGAGATGGATGCCGATGGCGCGCGCCTTCTGCGCGAGTAGCGCCAGCGGTGTTTCGACCTCGGCGGCGCAGGTCATGATGAGGTCGGCGAGTTCGTCGATGACGACGACGATGTAGGGGAGCACGTGCCCCTTGTACTCGCGATCCTCGAACGCGACGTTCGGATCCTTGGGCTTGAGCAGGCGCTGGCCGTCGCGGACCTTCTGGTTGAAGTCCTGGATGTTGCGCGCGCCGTTGGCGGCGAGCAGCTGGTAGCGCTCCTGCATTTCGAGCACGGCCCACTTGAGCATGGCGGCCGCGTCGCGATTGTCGGTGACGACCTTGTGGCGCAGGTGCGGCAGCACGTTGTAGACGCTGAGTTCGACCATCTTGGGGTCGACCATGAGGAAGCGCAGCGTCTTGGGCGTGTGGCGGTAGATGAGCGACGTGATGATGGTATTGACGCAGACCGACTTGCCGCTGCCGGTCGCGCCGGCGATGAGCAGGTGCGGCATCTTGGCGAGGTCGGCGACCACGGCGCGCCCTTCGAGGTCCTTGCCGATGGCCATGGGAAGCGCGAACGGCCTGGTGGCGTAGTCGCGACTCTCGAGGAGCTCGCGGAAGAACACCATCTCGGGCGACGGGTTGGGCACCTCGACGCCGACGGCGCCCTTGCCGGGAATGGGGGCAACGACGCGAATGCTCTGCGCGCGCATGGCGAGCGCGAGGTCGTTGGCCAGATTGGCGAACTGGCGCACCTTCACGCCGGGCGCGGGCTCGATCTCGAACTGCGTCACGGTGGGGCCGGTGGTGCGACCGACGAGCTCGCCGTCGACGCGGAAGGTGCGCAGCGCTTCCATCAGCTTGACGCCGGCCGCATCGAGCTGGGCTTTGCCGGCGTCCACGTTGCGGGCGGGCGGCTGGCTCAGCAATTCGGGGGACGGCAGTTCTTCGGCGAGTGGATCGACGAGTTCGCTGGCGTCGATTTCGGCGGCGACCGCTTCGTCTCTGGACTTCGGCTTGCGTGGCGGCTTATCCCCCTTGCCGCGGATGGACGCGGAGTCGGCGGATTGCGTGGATGGGTCGAGGAGTTCGAAGGCGGGGTCGACTGCGTCTATGGCGGCCCTGCCAGGGACCACGTCGGGCATCAGGCTCAGGTCAAGCATCGGCATGTCGGCGGCCAGCGGTTCCATCCGTTCGGCCTTGGTGAGCATGCCGTCGCTCTTGCGCGCGCTGGCCGAGCCGAGGATGGCGCGGATGGGATTCCAATTGAGCGCGACCGCGCAGAGGGCGCTGAGCACGATCGCGACCACGACCCAGGCGCCACCGGTGCCGATGGCCTTGACGAGATAGAACGCGGCGAACGCACCCCAGAGCCCGGCCAGCGGATCGACCTCGTTGGCGACGAACTGGCCGCGGGCGAGCGAGGCGACGACGGGCACCAGCACGGCGAGGCCGATGGTGAACGCCAGCCAGCGGCGATCGTCGGTGTCGCGAATGCGCCCGAGGAGTCGCAGCGCGTGGACCGCGGGAATGAGCGGGACGATGACGGCCGAGAGCGCGCCGACGAGCGTGAGGACGGACCAGCGCAGGCAGGCGCCGACCGGGCCGAAGATGGACCCGGAGTCGATGCAGGCCTGCGACTGGTAGGCCGGCTGCGCGACGAGCGCGCCGGCGATGAAGACGGCGCCGAGCAGGAGGGCGATGCCGCCGAGTTCGCGCTTGAGGTGCTCGCGGCGGGCTGCCCTGGCCAACTGCTCGGGGGTGGGCTCATCGCCACCCTCGGCCCTGGCGCGGCGGCGAGGGCGCTCGTTCTGCACCGGCTCGCCGATGTCGGCTGCGGTTATCGGGGGGCGGCGGCGCGCGCGCGGCGGGGCGTAGTCGTCGCTGTCGCCCTTCGCGGCGCGGGCACGGCGCGGATTGGGGGCGACGTCGAGGTCATCCGGCGACGAATCGTCCGTCGCGCCAGCGCGGGACGACCCAGGCCGCGTCGAGCGCGCCACAGGCCTGGAGGTCGGCTCCGAATCCGTGGTCCCTGAGGAATCGTCCGTGCTGAGCGTCGCGGAAGAGCCGCGCGAGATCTTCGCCATAGGCCTCGTCGAGGCACGCGCACGCGCGCGCGCCGTCATTCATCGTGAGCGCATCGCCGACGGCGGCGAGGAGGCGGCGGACGAGGCGCCCGGCGCAAGCGGCATCCTCGAGCGCAAATCCCCCTTCGCAGCCGGCGCAGACGACGGCAACAACCGCATCCTCCCTGAGCCGTGGCTCGAGGAGGGCTGCGACTGCCGAGAGATTGACGTATGAGGCGAGGAGCAGGTCACGGGGGGGTTGAGGGGTGCGGGGTGAGGGGGATTGGTGAGGGGTGCGGGGTGCGGGGGCTTGGTGAGGGGGAGGAGTGGAGGTTGGGGATTGGGGGATGGGTGGTGAG
>Ga0315268_10005528_pt1 | contig 13568 bp, 12 predicted proteins | sample C1_top_MG_FD_204535 | JGI IMG/M metagenome (GOLD analysis project Ga0315268, IMG submission 204535) | Sediment microbial communities from Yellowstone Lake, YNP, Wyoming, USA - C1_top | ecosystem: Environmental > Aquatic > Freshwater > Lake > Sediment | place: USA: Wyoming | collected 2017-08-01 | reverse complement strand
CGCAGGATGGCGTAGAGCATCAGAACGCCGGACAGACCCAGGTATGCGTCTTCGCGCACGTAGCGGCCGTAATACAACATATAGGGAGAGATCACAAACATAATGCCGGCGATGATCGTCCCCGTTTTGCCCAGATATCTGCGCCAATGCCATAAAGCGAAGAGAATGGAAATATTGAACACGGCGGCCGGAATGCGGGCGGTAAAATCACTGGCGCCAAAGAGAAAATAGGAAAGCGCGATCATGTGGAATTGCCACGGCCCATGCATCATGGGGGTGTGTTGGTAGCCGTTGCCTTTATAGAGCAGCCACGAGAAATAGGTGTGGAGGCTTTCGTCATGGCTCATCACACGTGCGCCGAGGTTGTAGAAACGCGTAACGATGTCGACCAGGATAATGACGGCGAAGATCACGAGTTCGTTGGTGAAGGCGGGCAGGGAGGGGTGGATGGGGCGTTCGAGCCACGGTGTTTGTTTTTCGTTGGTCATGTCATCTCTCATAGGGTTGGACTATACTTCAAGATTTTTGTTCACGCAAGCCACCTGATTTTAAGATGGGTGCATTAAATTTCCCGGTTATTGAATTGCGTGTAGCCAGTAACACATATCAAAACTAAAAATGTTTAACTTAAAGAACAGAACCTGCCAATTGGCCACAGCCCGCCTGGATATCTATTCCCCGCCTCATGCGGATCGTACAGGGGATGCCGGCCTGCTCCAGTGTTTCCTTGAACTGTATGGCTCTTTCGCGGGAGGTGGCCTGCCCCTTATAGCCAAGGGTGGGATTGAGGGGGATGGCATTGACATGACACATCAACCCGCGCAGGCGCGCTGCAAGTTTCCTGGCCACCTCGGGTGTGTCATTGACCCCATGAATAAGCGCCCATTCAAACGTCACACGGCGGCCTGTTTGTTCGACGTAATAGTGACAGGCATCCAAAATTTCCTGGATGTTATAACGTTTATTAACCGGCATCATCTGCAGGCGAGCCGCGTCGTCGGCCGCGTGCAGGGAGACGGCCAGGTTGACCTGCCTTTTTTCGTCGGCAAAACGCCTGATGGCCGGGACCAACCCCACGGTCGAGATGGTGAAGCGGCGCGCCCCGAAATTGTATCCATCGGCATCGTTGAGCCGGTCAATGGCGGCCATGGTATTGTCGTAATTATGGAAGGGTTCGCCCATGCCCATCAGGACAATATTGGTAACAGTCAAGTCCTCCCTTTGGAGCATGTCTGCATAATACATGACCTGGGCGACGATCTCGCCGCTGGTAAGATGGCGTTTGAAACCCATTTGACCGGTGGCGCAGAAGACACAACCCATGGCGCAACCGGCCTGTGTGGAGACGCACAGCGTGCGGCGCCCGCGCTCCGAATGAGAGTCCGGATCATAGCGCATCAATACGGCTTCTATTACATGACCATCCGGTAATTTGAAAAGCGTCTTGCGGGTCTGGCCGTCGCTGGAGTCCTGGACAAGGGTCGGGGTGATGCCGGTGAAATCAAGCCCCTTCAACTTTTCGCGCAGGGGTTTGGGTAAATTGGTAAATTGTTCGGGGGAACGGTAGAAGTGCTGATACAACCCCTGCCAGATCTGTTTTGAACGATAAGCAGGTTCGTTCCAGTCTTTGAGAAGGTCGGCAAGTTCAGCGAGGTTAAGGTCGTAGATGAGGGTCATTGATCACAAGTCTTATACGCCGTGCAAGTTCCGCAAGTCTAACACGTCTTGCGCGGGGCAGGGTCTCGACACCTGCACTGCACCGAACGCAGTGCGGTGCAAGTGTACGGCAGAAGAACACTGCCCTCTTCGCAATGATATAGAACGCTGACAACGCGGATTTAACTGACTTTCGCCCGCTATGCGATCAATTCGGCCAGGTCGCCGGCGATCACATCAATTTTTGGATCCCAGGCATTGGCCTGTTCCCGTGTGCTGACTCCACTTAATACCAGGGCAGTCGGGCAGCCCACAGACTGCCCTGCGGCGATATCCGTTTCGAGCCGGTCACCGACGATGAGGGTCTCTGGTTTTTGTGTACCCAGTCTTTCAAGAGCCAATTCCATCAGATACGGGAGCGGTTTGCCCGCGTAGATCGGTTCCTTATTCGTGGCGGTGGTCAGGACCGATATCCAGGCACCTGCGCCGGGGATCTCCCCGCGCGGGGTGGGGAAGGTCTTATCCGGATTGGTGGCATAGAATGGAACGCCGCTGCGAATGAGCAGCGTGGCTTCCAGCATTTTGTTGAAGTTAATTTGGCGGTCGATGCTGGCGACCACCGCCAGGGCCTTGGGTGCATCCTGCACGGAAAGCGGTTCAAAATTCTTCGCGCGCAGAGCGTCCAACACGCCTGATTCGCCGATGGCAAAAACGGGCCCGCCTTTGGGGAACTTCCGGCTGAGGAGGTGAGCCACGCCCAAGGCGGAGGTGATAATCTGACCGGCTTCCACTTCGACGCCCAGCGCGGCCAGTTTGGAAACATATTGATCCGGCGATCTGGTGCCGTTATTCGTGGCAAAAACGAATTTAAGTCCGCGTTCCCTGATGCGCGTAAAAATGGCAGCCAGGTCACCGATGGGTGCATCCGACTTCCAGATCACGCCGTCCATATCCAAAACGAGGCCGCGAATGGGATGAGAGAGGTTGTCGAGGAGCATGGGTTATTTCAATTTCTTCATCAAATATTCCAACACCGGACCATCAATATAACCTGCGTCCGGATCGGCGCGGGCTTCAAAGTTCTCATTGTTAATGAAAGCCCGGAAGGCCTCGCGCGTGGTGTCGTCGTATTTGTCATTCATCGGCGAATAATATCCCAGGCCCTTCATGATCTGCTGGATCTCGATGACCACCTTGCCCTCCAATTTCACGCGTTCGGACTTTGGGCTTCTTCCAAAATATAAACGCTGGAGTTCGAGCAGTTCACCCAAACGCGCAACCGGATTTAGATGGTCGTCCACGCGGCAATCGACCCAACGGTCATTGAACCCGCCGTAACCGGCCCTGGCCTTGGCGACCGAAATGGCTGCCGACTGTCTTCCGCGGCGGTCGCCTCCTGCATTGCTGCCCGCTTCCAGGGCGGCAAAAAGGCGTTCAGGGAGATCGCCTTTTGCATCGAGGAAACCATGTTCCATCTGGCGGATCACTTCCGCACCCGCCAGTGTATTCCCCTGAATTGCATAGCCGGGACCATTTAGTCCGCCCGCCCATTCGGAACAGGATTTTCCCGTGTAGGTGGCCGATCTTCCCTTGGTATCGACCAGGCCAACCTGGCGGTCGTCACGGCTTTTATCGTGGGCAAGCAGTTTGGCCAGGGTTTCCTGGGCTGAAAGCCCGCTGGCCATCAGTTCGAGACCGCGCGGACCGAACGTGGTATTGGCGACCGATTGAGTTGCCACGGCGCCAGCCCGGGCCTTTGTCCAGGGTACGATGGCGCCGACGGCGGGAAACTTCGATGCAACTGCGACGCCCCAAGCCTGCGCTTTCGCGTCAAAGGCGACAATTGAAAATGTTGAAAGATGTAACATGGAGATCATTATAAACGGCAAAGGGCAGGTCCGGAAAAGACCCGCCCTTTGGATGATTATTTATTAACCTACTTCTTCGAAGGCGCTTCGAGCACCTGGTCGACGAGGCCGTAATCAACAGCCTGCTTTGAATCCAGATAGTAATCACGATCAAGGTCGCGCTCGATGACTTCCAGCGGCTGACCGGTATGCTTCGCCATGATGCCGTTGAGCAGGGCTTTCAGGCGCATGATCTGCTTGGCCTGGATCTCGATGTCGGTGGCCTGGCCCTGTGCGCCGCCAAGCGGCTGGTGCATGTGGATGGTGGCATTGGGCAGGGCATAGCGCCGGCCTTTTGTGCCGGCAGTCAGCAGGACGGTGCCGAAGGAGGCGGTCACACCCACGGCCACAGTACTGATCGGATTGGAGATCATCTGCATCGTGTCGTAAATGGCGAGACCGGCATAGATCACGCCGCCGGGCGAATTGACATACATCTGAATTTCCTTTTCAGGATCTTCATGATTCAGGAACAACAACTGCGCCACGATCACATTGGCGACCTGATCGTCGATCGGCGTTCCAAGGAAAATAATTCTCTCCTTGAGCAACAGGGAGTAGATATCGTAGGCGCGCTCACCGCGGCCCGAGGATTCCACCACCATGGGGACAACATTCTTAAAGTCTGGGATCATAGTCTCTCTCATTTCCTGCTGGCCGGCTTTTTAGCAGTCGACTTGCCTCCAGCGGCGGGTTTCTTCGTTGTAGACGTTCCGGATTTGGAAGTCTTACCTGCCGACTTTGCAGGGGACTTCGCTTCCTTTTTCGACGATTTGGCGGATTCGGTCTTTTTGGATTTGGATTTAACTCCGGCCTCTTCGGTTGTTTTTTCAACCTCGGCCTTCTTCTCGACCTTGAATTCACCGGTGGCGATGGCCTTCAGCCTGTCCAATGTGCGGCGGGTCAATACGCGGTTGGCCGATTCCATCGCCACGGCTTCGGCAACCTGCTGCTGGCCCTTCTTCCCGCCCTTCAGGCCGTTCAAATTGACGCCCTGCATCTGCAGGTTCATGAGGGTGTTGTTGAACTCCGCATCGAGTGCTTCATTATCCACCTCGATGTTCTGCTGGCGTGAGATCTCGTCCATGATCAGCGAGCGCTCGAGGCGCTTCTTCGCCACCGGTTTTGCTTCCTCTTCGAAGAATTTGGCGGCGTCGGTGCTGCGCATCTTGTAATAGGTCTCGAGGTCGAGTCCCTGCTGTGACAAACGCTGGCGCAGGTCGTCGACGACATGTTCAGCTTCGTGTTCAAGGGAGTGCGCGGCGTACTTGATGGTGGCGCCCTCCTTGATCGAGTCGATCAATTTGGCAAAGTATTCATCATCGTAATCGGCGCGGGCGCGTTCTTCAACATCCTTTTTCAGGACTTCCTTGAGGGCCTCGAACGACTCGTACTTGCCCACCATTTTGGCGAAGTCATCATTCAACTCAGGCAGTGTCACGCTGCGCACGGTCTTGATCGTTACTTCCATTTCGACCGTTTCGCCGGCGAGGGTCTCGTCCGTGAAATCCTCTGCAAAGCTGTGGCTGATCGTTTTGGCCTCACCCGCTTTCAGTCCCAGAAGGAGACGTGCAAAGCCGGGGAAGGGGAATTCAGTATCGCGATCCTCCTTGCGGATCATGGTTGCAAAGCCGGAGCGAGTCAGGGACTCTTTTTCCGATTTGAGGTCGGCAAGGATGTAGTCGCCCTCCTGTGCTTCGCGTTCGACGGTTTCGGTGGTGCTGTACATCTGCTGCAGCTCGTCAATGGCCTGTTCCAGCTTGTCTTCGCCCGGGGCTTCGAACTCATAGGACTGGCGGATGCTGCCGTAATCGCCCAATTCCACTTCAGGCTGCAGTGGGACCAGGAAGGTAAATTTGGGGGTTTCGGTACCCTCCACGTTTTCCAGCGAACCGGCCGCGGCCGGTTTGATATCGGCTTCCTTCAACATGAGAGGGTAGGTCTCATCCACCAGCAGTTCGACGGCGCGTTCGTAGATGGCGGCATCGCTGTAGTGGCGGCGGATGACCTCATAGGGAGCCTTGCCGGGGCGGAAACCGGGGATCTTGCCCTGTTCGGAAATCTTGCGTGCGGCGCGGCGTTTGGCGGCCTCGAGGCGGTCGGGCTCCACCTCAACCACGACCTTTGCCTGATGATCTTCCTGTACGGTCTTTTCGAATTTCAAGGTTTTTCTCCATGCAACCCGCCAGGTTCCAAGACCTTCAGGGTTTATAAGATGGTGGGGACGGAGGGGGTCGAACCCTCACGCCTTGCGGCACATGATCCTAAGTCATGCCTGTCTGCCAATTCCAGCACGTCCCCGGTCTGCCTGCGACATAAGTACGGGACGGACAGGCAGGCGGAACGAATGCGGCGAGATTATAAAGCACGGGGTAGGGTGCGTCAATGAAACGGGCGAAATGTTAACTATTTACTTATACCAACGGGAGGCACTTTCGTGGCCTGATGTGACTTAAAAAACCAGAAATACACGCATTAAGAGCCTTTACCACGAAGGCCACTAAGAGACACAAAGGGAACGTTTAACAGCGATAATTGTGGTTGATTATGACGCCGAAAACAGGCGGCTTGTATATTGCGCGGCAGGGGTTAAAGTCTGACAAGTTCGGTTTGGGCCGCATATACCTGGAATTGTGACAAATGACAATTGACGTGAACAACGCTGGAAAGTATAGTTATGGAAGTGTAAATTCTATTAATCTGATGCGGCCCATTTTCCTATATTAATTTGGCCGATTAGGCGTTGGCAACCTATCGTCTATTGGGACCAAAACGGCGGCCGAACACCTACTTGGGCTGCTTTTTGTAGATTAGTTCCGCAAGGCGAGTGAAAGGGCTAATTAATTGGCATCAAGCAATGGTTCTGACAAGTACTTATTAATTTTAGAGAGCTTGCCAAGCTTAACAAGCCGGTTAGGCATTATTGAATTATCTACAGATCAGCTAATCAATATCAATTTCTATATTTGCTTTTCAGAATTAGAGAGTTATGTTTTTGGGGTGTTATCTCAATATACTAGAATTATGGAAAATACCCCAACGCCATCTTCTAGTAAATTATTATCGTACTCGCTAAAACAAATTAAATTAGATGTGTACTACTATATTCTTACCTGGGACAAATTAAGAAAGGTATTTGAAAAATTCAAGTTAGAAATGAATAGCGTATCAAAATCTTCCAGCGCAATGCCAAGTGGGTTTTCAACTGAGTTTAGGCAAATTAAAAAAAGAATAGATCATTTATTCAACGAACATAGTATAGATACAAGAAATGAGTACGAGCATCCATCCTTAGAACCGTCTCGGATTGGTAATTTAATAGGTCTTGGTAATTCCACATCAGATAATAATGGCAATTTAACGGTTCATGTTGGAAAAGAAGAATTTGCTTATGTCAGAAAAGAACACGTTGACCAACTCTATTCACTTTGGATAGAATTAATCGATTTATTTATTAAATACTTTACAGACAAGCCATCAACGGCGAAATTAATATCTGTTAAAAACGATATCGAAGAACACGTCGATGAACTAATTGATATGTATAATCAATTGCGCCAAAATAAAGAGACGGAAAATGCTCAAAATTTATTTAATAGGTTGTTGTCAACAGAACTGTATTTGTCAAGCGAAGGATGCTCACTCCAGAAGGATGTAAAGGAAAAGATATACTCTATTCTGAGAGTGGGCGCCATTTGAGTTAAGTAACCCATCACCGCGTGCACCGGACAAGGGCGGGCTTTCGCCCACACTTTCAGGGATTCTGGCTCAATGGTGGATTCGGCTTCTGATGGCTTTGTCCGCCAAGTCCCGCACTCGCCGGTATCCTGTGAAGAACACGCAGAACTTACGCCAGCCATCAGGCACAATCTTGCGCAATCAAATCAAAGTGAGATAGGGTAATGAAAAAATCCATTCAGTCAATTTTCCCTTTAGTTATTCTCCTGCCAGTTTTGGCAATTGGGTGTGCCTTTGCGTCTTCGCTTGTGCCGCCTAATCCATCAGATACACAACCATCCAAAACCACCCTCAGCGGCAAGTTTGAGTTCTTCGATGTCACACTTGACCAGGTAAGCAAAGATACGGTCAACATATCCTTTGGCTACAAGATTGAGAAAGGCCTGGATACAAGTGGGCTGCAAATAATGGCGCAACCCCAGAAAAAAGATGTAAGTTGCAGCATCAAGGACTTTACGACAAACTCAAAGCCGTACATTTTGAAAGGGGATGTCACTGGTTTGATCAAGAGCGACAATATCACCGCCATGAGCATGGCGACGCCCGCAAAGTGCAGATTTAATGGATTCACGTTAATTGTGTTTCGCCTGGAAGGGTCAAATCCTGTAATGTTTTATGAGCAGGATTTTGAAATACCATTTGATCTGGAGAAACAGTAACTATCACCGATTGAAGTGGAGTAAGCCTATGAACACACGACTTAGCAAATTTCAATTTTGGCCGAATAGAAAAATGTCCTACCTGTGCGGTAGGACATTTTTATTATGCCCATATTTGCGTTGACGTTTGTTATCCCGTGACAGCGATCGGTATGAATGAAGCGGGCGATTAATGCGCCGGACGTTTGCAAGCGACCAGGTTGACCGGGCGCGGACATAACGACCGTTTCGAATCTTGACGAAATAGAATACATGTTCTAAAATCCCGTCAAGGAGAATTATCATGAGAAAAATAGTTGTAAAAGAGTGGTTGACCCTGGATGGTGTCTTTGACGCAGCAAATATGGACCAATGGTGGTTTCCTTATGACAGCGTCGAGAGGCAAAAGTACATAATAGAGGGGTACTCAGGATGTGACGTTTATCTCCTTGGGCGGACAACCTATGAAATGCTTTGGCCATTCTGGTCGACGCAGACAAACGACGGGGGTGCCGGGCAAATGCTCAACAGCATGAAGAAGTATGTCGTCTCTTCAACGCTGAAAGAAGCCCCATGGAAGGAATCAATAATCATCAGGGGAAATGTTGTGGAAGAAATCACCAGGCTGAAACAGCAGCCAGGCAAGGACATTCTTATAGACGGCAGCGCCACCCTTGTCCAATCGCTGATGAAAACCGACCTGATCGATGAGTATCGGCTCCTGGTCGTGCCTATTATTATGGGCGGCGGAAGGCGTATCTTCAATGAGCAAGTGCCCATCGCAAAGCTCAACCTTGTCAAAAGCGTAACCCTCAATTCAGGAATAATCGCTCTTACCTATCAACCCGTTATAAAAGAACCATAAATTGTCGGTGCATTGAACAGCACCAAGGACAGGCGGGGGTGCAGGCATTTCGTGAGAGTCGGCTAAGGGCCGACTCTCTTTCAGCGCATCCGTACTATGAGATAATGCAACCGCGCAGGAAGAATTGGCGTATATTATTCATAATATATCCAGATCCAGGCAACTTGGAGGCGACCGATGAAGGCGATCATATGCACAAAATACGGGGACCCTTTGGATGTTCTTCAAATGCAGGAGGTGGAAAAACCCACCCCGGCGGCCAACCGGGTGTTGGTAAAAGTACATGCGACATCAGTTAACCCGGTTGACCTGGCTCCTGTGAAGGGTGCTTTTCTGGCCCGTTTGTTGGGTACGGGGTTATTAAAACCAAAACAAAAAATCACCGGAACCGATATTGCGGGACGGGTTGAAGCGGTTGGCAAAGATGTGAAGCTGTTCAAGCCAGGCGATGAAGTATTCGGAGCCTCGCCAGCGGGGTTTGCCGAGTATACATGTGCGCGGGAAGATCTGTTGGTGTTGAAACCGGCCCAGGTAACATTCCAGGAAGCGGCAGCCGTGCCGGTGGCGGCACTCACCGCCCTGCAGGGTCTGCGCAAGGGCCAGATCCAGCACGGACAATCGGTGCTGATCCATAGCGCATCGGGCGGCGTGGGTACGTTCGCGGTGCAGATCGCCAGGTCGTTCGGGGCCGAGGTCACAGCAGTTTGCAGCACGATGAATTTGGACAGTGCGCGCTCGATGGGGGCGGAGCACGTCATTGATTACAGCCGGGAGGATTTCACCAAAAACGGGCGGAAATACGACCTGATCTTCGCCGTCAACGGATACCATTCGATGCCGGGTTATCGAAACTCTTTGAACCCGAAGGGGATGTGCATTGTGGCCGGAGGTTCGCTGGCCCAGATTTCCCAAGCACTGCTATTGGGTCCATTGATCTCGAAGGCCGAAGGCAGGAAAATCGGTTTCATGGGGATCGCGACACTCAACCAAAAGGATCTGTTCTTTCTCAAAGAACTGCTTGAAACCGGGAAGGTCAAACCTGCGATCGATAAGAATTACCCTTTTAGCGGGACAGCTGAGGCCGTCCAGTATCTTATGGAAGGACACGCTCGAGGAAAAGTGGTCATTACCGTGGCTTCGTGAGCGCGTGAACCTGTTTGCGTGAATTTTTGGCAATGAAGAAATGTCCCGTTTGCGCAGCGGGACATTTCCATTTAAGAACCAAATTGGCCGGCCTGGTTTTTTATTACAAATGACAGATGTAATTGGCGGGGGAATGGCATACTATTTGAACGGACAAACAACTGGAGAAAATATGAACATAAGGCAGCGTACTCTGGCAATTCTCATTTTAGCAACGAGTTTGGCCGCTTCGGGCTGCGGCCCGGGGCAATTATTCGGGCCTACTGTCACCCCCAGCGCAACACCGACCCCCGCGCCAACAGCCACCCCGCTGGCAACGCCGACCAGCACGCCCGTCCCGGTGGGAGCCGTATTGGAAGCAAATGGGTTTACGCTCAGCGTAGGACAAACCTGCAGCGAGGGACCCTGCAAGAACTATTACAATACCGACCTGTTCATGATCGTAACGATTTTTGACAACGGCAACTTCGTTATGGAAAGATTTCTCGTCACCGCCGATATTAATAAGAAGCAGGGACCCGTTTATCTGAAGATCATCGACTCGTTGTATCCTGCGGATGTGGCAGATGCAATACTGGGCCGTGAGGCCGGAAGCAGTGGATCCATGAAGAAATTACCTTATGAAGGCAAGATCGGCGGATATTCCTATAATGTCTATTCCACCCACAGCGATAGAATTGGTTCCGACGAATTGGTGGTTCTGGTCAACCCAATCCCTTAAATAAACCTGCGCCTGCCAACTGAACGAGTGAAATATTCAATATGGAAATGAGGGGGTAAACCGAATCGCAGCCAGGGACTTTAATCCCATGGAGTTCTTCAAAACATTCAGGGCTGACGATTTATAATCCTAATGATGCAACCTCAAAAAGAACCTGTGAAGAACAATACTGAACAATTTATCAGCCGGGCTGCGCCCTGGCTGCTTGTTTCCTTCTTTGTACTCGTTCGCATCGCCTGGATCCTGTATACCCGCCATACCTTCGAGGATGCCTTCATTACATTCAGGTATGCCGAAAACGTGGCGGGAGGAAACGGCTATGTTTACAACATAGGCGAACATGTCTACGGCAGCACGACCCCGTTATTTACCATTCTGCTGGCGATATGGGTCCTGCTGTTTCCGGGCCGGATCGTGATCGGGGCGTGGTTCTACAACCTGGTCACATCGGCCTTGTCGGCAGTCTTCCTGTGGAGATCGTTCGATACCCTGGCGGTATCAAAAGTCCAACGAATAACAACCCTGCTGGTCCTGGCCGTAAGCGGCTTCCTGGTCTCAAAAGAGACAGAGGGGATGGAGATGTCGCTGGTCCTGTGCCTGATGAGCCTGTCCTTCCTATTCATGACAAAGCGGAAAATTACAAGCACCGGCGTTGTGCTTGGGCTGCTGTTATGGGCACGGGTGGATGGGATATTTTGGGCGGGGGTGCTGATCTGCATGGAATTCTATATTTCGAGACGCGTTCCATTCAGGATGATGGCAGTCACTGCCTTGACCTACCTGCCCTGGGTGGTATTTGCCTGCCTGTATTTCGGCTCTCCCATACCACAGGCAGTTTACGCAAAATTATTTTCGTTCTCGATCAACGCCCCGCCGCTGTTCGCACAGCTCAAAACTGCCATATCGATCTTCCCCCTTTATCTTACGGTCTTTGCTCTGATCGGCTCATTCGCAATCCGGGATAACAAATGGTTGACGATATTCCCCGCTTTTTTTGTCTTCGAAATCCTGCGACTGACTGCGCTGAAGGAGACCTTCGAACCGCGCTACTTTGTACCGGCGTATTGGGCCGGCTCGATCCTGATGAGTTTTGGTTTTTACACCTTATGGCGTTATTTTGGGAGAAAGTTCAACCTTCCGGCGTGGAGTGGGATATTGTTGATTACCCTGTATCTCGGTGTACTGCTCTTTTATACGGTACAGGATGCCAAAGAGCGGCAGGCTTATCAGGAATATGTGTACAACAGGTCCACAAAAGTCATCGGGATGTGGCTTAATCAAAATACGCCCAGGGATTCAGTCGTTCTTTTGGAGCCGCTGGGATATATGGGTTATTATTCGCAGCGACACATCCTGGATGAGGTCAGCCTGGTAACACCGCAGATGATCCCCGTACGCCAACAGGTGTTGAGCATTTATTACGCCATCAGCGTGTTCGAACCGGATTATGTCATCACGCACTGCGACGATGCACTTAAGATCGACGGGAATTCGTACTCCTTCCTGGACCATTACACCATCGTGTTCACTGCCAATCCGCTGGATTTCGACCCGCACCAACCGCTGGGGACCAGAATCCCAAGAAACGCATGCTATGAGGTCTGGCACAGATGGCAATAAGGGAAAGGGATTGCCACGCTCGTTTCACTCGCTCGCAATGACAAAAACTTTGTAATGTATGCGGTATAATGCGGCTTCCAATATCCTCGAAACCATAAAACGGAACCTATGAGCCGAGTCATCAACCCAGACAGTGCAGGAAAACAACGAACCCAATTGACAAAAGCCATCGTGTTGGCGGTGCGCGAGCTGGCACGCCAACACGATACGGGGGCAAACGCCCGCGACCTGGCGGCATTTATTTCAATCGCTCTGCAAACGATCTCGGACGGTATCGAGGTCAGCGTGGCGGCATGGGAGAAGCGCGATTATTGGGTAAAGGCGGATAAATTCCGCATGGAGTGGGCGTGGGCTGCATCAACGTCGCAGAAGATGCGAACGGCAGTGCTGGCCGACGATTGGGCCAGCGTAGCCATGTTGGCTGCGACCACCGCACAAAAATTCAGCAGGATACAAGTCAGTGAGAACAACCGCCTGGGGAAACCCTGGGTGGGGGCATTCAAGCAGTTGAAGTCGAATATGTGAGTAAAGATTTATCCACGAAGTAACACGAATTTTCACGAAAGGGTGGAATTGCGTGCCGGGCAGTGCCCAAAAATGTCAACGATAGAACGCGGAATAGAGCACATAGAGAAAAATCCCTGTGTGCTTACCGCATCTCTTTCATGTTGAATTCGGTACCTACCTCCCCGAAGGGCTAGGATGCAAACTCCCCGATTATCTGATGTGCATTAACAGCAGGTGCGCTACACTCCATTTGAAATCACAGCCATGATATGATGCAAAAGGAGCAGCTATGAGCACACTTACTGATCTATCCAATGGATTGGCGGACGCCGCCGAAAAGGGCGGGGCAGGCACGGTACTGGTGGACGCGCGCAAACGGTATCCAGCCAGTGGGATCGCCTATTCGGCCGAAATGGTCCTGACGGCCGACCATGTTGTAACGCGCGATGAAGACCTGAGGGTCATTACCCCGGATGGAAAAACGGTTTCGGCTGCATTGGCCGGACGGGACCCCGGCTCTGACCTGGCCCTGCTGCGCCTGACCGAAAAGGTTTTGACGCCAGCAAAGGTTTCCAATTCCGCGGCAAAGGTTGGACAATTGGTACTGGCACTTGGACGCCCGGACAAGAGCGGTGTTCAGGCCTCGTGGGGGATCATCACAGCCATCGGCGGTCCGGCACGCACCGGACGCGGCGGCCTATTGGATGAATATATACAGACCGAGACGACTTCCTATCCCGGATTTTCCGGCGGCCCGCTGGTGAACACGGAAG
>Ga0315268_10005527_pt1 | contig 13570 bp, 11 predicted proteins | sample C1_top_MG_FD_204535 | JGI IMG/M metagenome (GOLD analysis project Ga0315268, IMG submission 204535) | Sediment microbial communities from Yellowstone Lake, YNP, Wyoming, USA - C1_top | ecosystem: Environmental > Aquatic > Freshwater > Lake > Sediment | place: USA: Wyoming | collected 2017-08-01 | reverse complement strand
GTTCAAAGGATCTTGATACTGACCGGCCTGTATGCTGTGTCGGCGTATAAAAAAGACCAAAATGGTTTTTTCTTTTTTTAAGAAAGCTCAAGGGATGAGCATTAATGTTGTGATTGTCGCAGTTCTTGCTCTGATCATACTTGTTGTTCTTGTCCTTATAATGACAGGTAAGACGAAGTTGTTCAGTTCAACTGCCACTAGTTGTGCTACAAAAGGTGCAGGTGCAAGGTGCATAGCAAACACTTCTGAGAAGGACTGTGATGGTAGTGTGTACAAGTTTGGCACAGATTGTGCGACAAAGGATAGTGCGACGCCTTGGTGCTGTGCGCCTATCGCTTGAGGTAGATAATATGATGTTCAATAAAGCTCAGTCAGACACCATGAAGGTCGTGATGGTAGCTGCTCTGTTGATAACTCTTCTCCTTATTGGCCTTTATTTTGCAGCAAAGGTGGCTAAGACAGGCAAGGAGGTGAGTGGCTGCGGTGGATATACCTGTTCTGTAGACGGAAGCTGCCCAGAAGGGCAAGTTGCATCATTGACATCTTGTACCAACAGCACACTCAAGAAAGATGGCCGTTGCTGTACTGTTTCACCAGTCTAGGAGGTAATTATCATGAATAAGAAAGCCCAAGGCATGAGCCTTAATGTTATAATTGTAGCAGTTCTTGTTTTGATTATTCTTGTCGTGCTTGTCTTGATTTTCACAGGCAAGCTCAAGATGTTCGGTTCAGGGACATCTGATACGCAGTCGAAATATACAGGCAAAGGTAAGCCAGTCTGTGCTGTTCCAGGAACAAATAACCAGTGCATGGACCAGAACCAGTGCAAGCAGCAGGGTGGCTCTTGGTCTGCTCCGCCTGTTGACGGTTATGAGGATTGCAGTTATGGAGGCTGCTGCTCACTTTAATTTTTTTTTAACTTTTCAGATGATGAATTATGGAAAAGAAAGCCCAGGCCAAGGAGCCTCTTAAGATAATAATCGCGATTGTTGTTCTTCTAGCTCTTGCTCTTGTTGTATATATTGCTTTTATCAAGCCTTCAGGCACATCTGCTTCAAAGCTGTTTGGCTCAATAGGCTCATGCACTGACCCGATAGTCGGTAAGCAGGGTGTTTGTGATTGCTTCTTTCCTGCTGAAGCAGGGAAATCAGGCACCTGTCCTGCAGATAGTGAAGGGACGATTAATGAGAACTGTCCTAAGGTATGTTCAGAAGGCACTTATGTCACTGATGTACTAAAGTCTCAGAAGGAATACAAAGCCAAGGTCAAGCTGGTGGAGGATCAGGCTAAACCTCAGACTTTGAGCCCTGATATGGTTCGAGCGATACAGGCTGATTTCTTCGGCCAGTGCTGCAAAGGCGCAACTAAAGCAGCAGTCCAAAAATGATACCGCATTCTAAGAAAGGTTCTGTGGAGTTGAGTCTTGAGCAGACGATAGGGTTGATTCTTGCAATCGGCTTTATTCTGCTTTCCATAGCAGTCATTGTGGGATTGATGAAGGCATTTACTTCTCCACCTGATCAGGGAACTACAAAAATGTACTCCAGGATGTATGATGCTTCATTGGCTATGCTAAATCCAGCCAATCTCAATGATAGTTGCAAGATAAGCAGGGGTTACATTGATACTGATTATGCTATTGTCGGGTTCAATCCTGAGGGGACACCTAATAAGAAAGGTGAGATTGGCACCAAGGGAACAGAGGATTATGGTTTGGTGAGGGAGACTTGTGGCTGGTTTAGTGATAAGCCAGTGTACAAGCCGACTTCCTGTTTCAACAAGGCGTGTCTTTGCCTATGCAGGACAGGCACAGGTAGCCTGGGAAAAGATGGCTGCAAGGACAAGCAGTCCAGATGCATGCGACTTGACGCTGCGCAACGTCTTATTACTTACTTCAAAAACAGCGATAAGGACCTCGTGCTGTATGGCAAGAGTTGCATTTTGGGATCCAAGCATAATGTCATTGCAGGTTATGTGATCAAGAAGAAGGGAGATTCTCTTTCTATCAATGAAGTACTGACCAATGAAGAGATGAAGCAGTACAATTACCCAGAATGTGATGATATAGCAAAGAGTTTTAGTAGGGGTTCTGCTCCTGTTGCGCAGAAAGTAGAGGCGCCAAAAGAGGCTCCAAAGAGTTCATTCTGTGAGGATTCTAAGAATGCTGGTGGCGGCTGCTCAGGTACGCAGATAAAAGTTTCTACATGACGTCATTATACAGGTATAGATGACCAAAAACATTATAAATATACTTGATTTATAAGCGGTTAATGGGTTTTGATTCAAGAAAAAGAGGTAAGCTAGTCTTCTTTCCGTTCAGAGGGAAGAAGGCAGACATAATGCATGAGTTCTACTTTATACTATTTGAACTTATACTCGTTGTGCTTGTCTTTGCAGCCTTGTTGGCTTATGTCAACAATATTGCGAAGGATCTCGGTTTTGAAAAGCGTTATATCTCGATGGATATGGGTATTCTTACTACTGTTGTAGATTATGTGCCAGGCACATTGAAGCACATATATAACCCGATTATATTCAAGACACCAGTCACTGCATCTTATGCGGATTCTTTGGTGCAGATCACAGAGCCTCAGGTTGAGTTGCCTGCTATTGTATATTGGTATCTCGCAAGCAGGGACGCAGACATATTCCGTAGTACAATATCCTTGAAGAGTGATGAAGTGGAAAAGGGTGTTTTCGTACCTCCGAATATCACATTCTACAAGACAGGCAAGAAGGTTGCATTGAGTGATAAGAACACCAACGCTCTTCATATTATATGCCCGACGATAAATACTACTGTTGATGATTATAAGTCGAAGAAGATATTTATTGCGAAAGTCCTGTCGGGCTCGTCAGTCTCTGACGCGGAAAATCCTACGAATCGTATAGCTAATATCATCAGTGCAAAATATCCACAGGTCTCTGCAAAGGCTTCGCAAGCAGCTTCTCAAGGTTCTGCAATCAGCGCAATACCTGCTGATTCTGAGATGGTGGTTGTAATTGGTGATTCAGGAGAGAAAAGGGAGCCAGGCAGTTTTGTTGTATATATTCCTGCAGATGCTAGATTGCCTGAGGAGCGTAAGCTCGCATGCATGGTGGCGAACGAGATTCTTACAGATGATACGTCTGTTTTTTATGCTCAGATAATGCCAGTCTACATAGACTCGCTTAAGGAGACATCCCCTTTGAAAGTGTTCAAGGAACGTTCAAGTCCTAATCAAGTGATGATATTCTTGGATATATCGAAGTTCACAAAGGATCAGGTCAATGTTGATAATACAGCAGACGCAATCTACAGGGGGATACAGAGGTATTATGGTGGTTATGATATTCCGTCTCCGACAGGCGCTACATTGACGTATGCTGTGGCAGCTACGCAAGCTGCTCCTGTGCAGGCACCGTCGGTAGCGATGCCTGACCTCGGGTCAGCAGAGGAGAATGAGTAGCATGGTCCGCAATAATAAGAGAGGGATAATGTCATTCAACTTCATCTCTCTTATACCTAAGATTATTTTCCTCGTGATAATGCTCATGGCTTGTGTCATTCTCATCCGCGTGTTCATATCAAGCAAGTTTGATACCAAGAATATCCAGGCAGACTTGCTTATCTCCGGTTTCATCTATGGTCCGGGAGGGATCAATTACTATGATTATCTCACTGGAAGGACATATCCTACATTGGTTGATGTCCGTCAGTTGAACGGGTCAGAGCTGGATGCTGCTTTTTACTATCCTTTGAATAAGATGATTGCTGCAAAAGTGTCTTTGTCGACCAGCCAATCACGTGGAGATCCAGCATTGGCAGAGATTTACTACAATAAGGAGTGGTATGATAACTGGGTTCCATTGTTATACATGAAAGGATTAGGAGGAGTGACTGAATATTTTAAGACAGTTCCAGTTACATATCTTGACGCAGGAGGTGTGATGAAGCTTGGATATGTGCATTTCCAGGTGCTTCAGCCTACAGGATGACAATCTTGAATCAAAACCCAAAGGAGTGCCGGCACAATAGTGTTTTGTGCTGGCATTTTCCTTTTTATGTAAGATGAGCAGGATAAGATGCAAGCGAAGATTTGGGAAGCGTGCTTTCATTAGTGACATCCTTGTTGATATCTGGGCCATAATAATCTTTGTTCTGGTGATCCTGATATTTTATTTGATATTCAAGCAGAGCGAGGTCAGTAGGCGGCAGACGCTGCAGGATAAGCAGGATATTGTTTATGGTAACTATCTTGCGCAGGTGTATCTCAGGACGCCTTTGACTATCGGAACCCAGAAGTTGACAATAGGTGAACTCATCGCGCTTTATGATTACAATCAGAGCATGGAGAAGAATAGGACTAAATCATTCGCTGAATCTGCGGAAAGTCTGTTGTCAAGTAATCCTATGAAGAAAGCCATAGTGGATTTCACAGACGATTTTGTAGGTAAGAATTTCGACTCCAACAGGTGTTTCATCTTTATTATCAAGAGCAAGAATATTGATATCTTCAAGGCAGGGACATATTGTGATGCGACTCTATATTCGATGCAAGGCATGAATTCATGGACGCAAATGTATGATAATCTGAAAGGAGTCCCGAATGCGACTTATGTGACTTACTTAGCGACAGTCGATCCAAGAGGGGACCCTATAACCATATGGTCCGTCTATGACCTTGAGCGCACGCTTGCGCTATACCCTCCAAAATGAGAAGGACAATGTTTAGGAACAGGAAAGCGATGGTCTTCAACATAATGATAGTCATATTTACAATCACTATCCTCGTATACGCATTCATCAGGCTTTCCGCAAAGATGAATTCATCGAAGGAGATTGGTGTGAGCGAGTTTGATCTTGTGGCAAAGATACAGGAAGGAGAGAAAGCGATGATATTCCTCGACTCTGCTGCTAAGATGGCAATCTATCAGGCGGTGTATGACCTTCAGGCACAGGGAGGCATCTCTGAGGCGACTTTGTGTGGCATATATTATGGTTTCAATAAGTGGAACTCTGATACTGGTCAGACTTGTTTTGTTGATGCGGATTCAGCCAAGAATTCGATGCGTGACTTGTTTGTCTCGAATCTTGTTGCGCGTGTGGCAAAATATCCATCTGCTGATTTTGTAGGCAATGTCCCTGCAGCGGCATATGCCCGAGGGGCAGCGCTCATTTCACCTGCGGGCGCCGTATCAAATGTTTCGCAAGTGGCATTCTCAGGAGAGAAGAGGTTGTCGAAGGAGCAGAAGGATGTGCTTCTGACAACCCTTGCGTCAAAGTATGGCTATGAGCTTGCTGTTCTTAAGGCAATACTTGTTGTCGAGGCAGGTAGTCAAGGATTCAATCCCGAAGACACGCTGAAGATAAGGATGGAGGCGCATAAATTCAACGAATATTGTGGATGTAAAGAAGGTAGTTGGGGTTCAAGCACCCTTGTGGGTAGGGCGATTGGAGGGGTATCATGCGAAGGAGGGCAGGTGAATGAGCACTTATGCCTGAAGAAGGCGATTTCCATTAACGAGAATGCTGCATACCAGGCTATCTCCATGGGACTCCCTCAGATTATGGGTTTCAACTCTAAGAGGATTGGTTACAGTAGTCCTAAGGAGATGTTTGATGATTTCAGCAGATCAGAGTCGATTCAGATAGAGAAGTTGATAGTTTTCCTATCGACAGATTCGAGATTGTCTCAGGCTATTAAGGACAAGGATTGGTCGACGATAGGTGCGATATATAATGGTGACAAGACAGGCAAGTATGCTGCGAGGCTTGTCCAGAACTATAAGCCAGAGCAAGGCACTGCGATTGTATAAGATGGAAAAGATAAATGTTGATAAGAAGGGAATTTGGAAGTTCAGCACACTCCTAGTCGTGCTCTTGATATTCTTGGCAAGCGTCCATTTTGTGATTGCCCAAGAGGCGCAGTCACGTTTCAGGTTTGTTGTTTTTGGAGACATGCATCTTGGATGCTCAGACAGTTCGCTTACAGAGGCGCAGAAGAAGGCTTTGGATGTTGTGATAAATGAGGTTAAGCCAGCTTTTGTTCTTCAGGCAGGAGACTTGATAAGCATTGCAAATAAGGACCAGAGCCAGTCGACAGCTTGCCTTAACACGATGTATTCTAAGCTCAAGAAAGAGGTTATCGAGCCGTTGAATGGTGCAGGCATACTGTTCTTCTATTCGGTGGGGAATCACGACGGTTATATGCCTGGCGCATATACTTCACAGACAAGCAAGGATATGCATGAGTCATTCTGGTCTTCACAGACCAATAATGGATATACCATAAGCGGTCCTGGTTATGGTAAGTATTATTCGTTTGATTATGGCAATTCACATTTCATATCATTGCTTGCTCCGGGCACATTCGGTCTAAGCAATTCCAATGAGCAGATGGTTTGGTTAGGTGCTGACTTGGAGAATGCCAAGACTATAGGAGCTAAGCACATATTCACATTCGCTCACTCTCCGCTTTCCGCGCCCAATACCTGGTGGGGGACAACGACCCGTATTCCTGGAAGGCAGTTCCTTGAGTCAGACAGGCAATTCATGTCGCTGCTTAAGACGTATAATGTAGAGGCGAATTTTGGAGCTCATTGGCATATTTTCAAGGATGATTATACTGAAGGGGTCCGCGACGTGATAGCAGGGATGCTAGGGGGTCACAAGGCCACGATTGAGGGAGAAAACACTCCTGTTCCTTGGACATTCACAGTCATTGATGTTGATGGTGATAAGTCGAATCTATATAGGATAGAATGGCCATTCAATACACAATCATTGCCTTCAGCACCTGTTGTAGACAAGTCGCCTGCAAAAGTGTCTGCTCCTCAAAGTGTCGCTTCATTAGGCACTTGTCCGCCAGGGACTAGACCCGCGCCGCCAGGAATGCAAGGCACGATGAGTGCTATAGGTGGTGGGGTGGGGGTTTCAACATCATCTCCTTCAGGCACATCAGGAAATAATGTTCTTGATGCAGCTCATAAATATGCCGGCAGGGCGTACGGCACAGGTTCAGGGGAATTTGTCTGCACTACATTCATTGTCCAGTTGCTTCGTGACCTTGGCCTTAAGATAGATTCTGATGCAGAGAAGATACTGAATATCATTCCGCCGCAAGGTAAGACCCCCTCGAATCTCGTCGATAACAATGACCCAGTGCACAAAGGTGTGCAGTATGCCCTTGAGAAGTCAGGTCTGGGTGAAGCGGTCCCGGCAGCAAGCGCACAAGCAGGGGATCTCGTGCAATACTGGCAGAAAGACTCATCAGGTTGGGTTGGATGCGCTGCAGTTATTGAGAAAGTGAATGATGATGGCACTGTAGATCTGTTTGGTGCACAGTCTAAAGAAACAGGTGTTGCCGTTTCAAAGAGTTTCAACCTGCAGGATGCTGACAAAAAGGTTTATGTTGCACGGCTTAAGCAAGCGTCTGGAGTTTCATCAGGCAAGCCTCAGGCGACAGCGTCTCAGCCAGTCGCTGTGGCACAATCATCAGGCGCTGCAGGATGCGGTGCAAAAATCGCTGTGGTGGGTGATTCGATATCAGCATTGTCAAGTTATGTTGTCCAGCTTCGGCAGCTTTGCGGTCCTGCAACAGAAATCAAGAATGAGGATGGTGACCCTTCTACAAGTCAGGATATTAGAGGCACTGACAAGTTTGCATTTGTCGGTAAGCGTACAAGCCAGATGAAGGCAGATTTTGATGCAGTGCTGGCGACAAATCCTGATACTGTGATAATACTTGGCGGTACTAATGATGTTGGCGGCAGCTGGTCGAGCATAAGGGACAATCTGTTGGATATTTACGCCCGGGCAAAAGCAGCAAATAAGAGAGTGGTGGCTCTTACCGTGCCCCCTCTTAGGAATTCTGCTAAAAGAAGTCAGATAGAGCTTGATAATATCAAGAAGATAAATGCCTGGATACTGTCAGAGGCTCCTGTTGATGTTCGTGTCAATATCTATGATTCATTGGTCAGTCCTGCAGAGCCGGATGCAGCGAATCCCGCTCTTTTCGCAAGTGACCTTGTGCATCCGAACCAGAATGGCAAGCAGGTCATTGCACAGAAGGTATATGATGCGCTTATAGGCGCACCAGCTCAGGCGACTGCTCCGGCAGGTACTCAAACCATTGCATCAGCAGCATCAAGTTCATCAGGACCGCGCATGATGTGCATCCCAGAATCTGTATTGCCGAAGATGCTTTATGATTTCATCATTAACTCTTCAGCTGGTATCACGACGATAATAGGAATAGCCAGGCAGAACATAGCGATAGGGATAAACAAGACAATCCCTCCGCTCATTCCTGATTCAACATGTGTTCCTCTTACTGCAGACAAGAATTATGATTCTGAATTCCTTAAGAGCACTTATGGAAGGACTGCGCTTGAGGTAGAGTCCCAGCTTCAGAAGGTTCCTTTTATGGGTGTTGACGTGCAGATTCATCGTCTTGTGATTCCTGCGCTTGCGTGTGTGGAGCAAGATATCAAAAATTGCGAGGAAGGCAGGAACTATAAATACAGGAATGTTGAGTCATATAATTGGCAGGGTCTTGAAGATCAGCCAGACGTGCTTTCTACAAGTTCGTTCGGAATCTCATTGAACATCAACCTTGATTCTAATCCGAATGCGCAGAATGGTCAGTTGATTACAGATATGCCGCAGTGTGTTGTATCTGCATTCAAGAAGTATGGATTCAAGTGGGGCGGGGATTTCCAACCAGATAAGACGCCTGCGCATTTTGAGTTCATGGCAGATCCGCGGATGATTGCCATAGCTTCTGCTTCTGTTTGTCCTGGCGGCAAGTGTGTGCCTTCTGCAGAGGGGAAGAAGACTGTTGCTCGCGGTCAGGGAGATGTTGTGATAATTTACGCTGGTGATGGCAAGGACTGGCAGGAGTTCAAGAGGGTTGCGACTCTTTATGCTGAAAAATATGGCGGTACTGCATATCCTGCATATAATGCTCAGGATATTATTGATGCTGTCAGGAAGCATAAGAGCATAAGCCGCCTGGTGATTGCAGCTCACGGAATGGCCTATGGTATATTGAAGCCTGGTGCAAAAGGCATACGCATCGGGGCAGATTCTTTGCCGAATATGGTTTCAGCAGAGACTTTTGCAGGCGAGCTTGGGCCCAGGCTCACTCAAGGGGCAGTGATAGGTCTTGCAGCATGTAACACAGGGAAGAATCCTGGTGATCCTGGTAATTGGGATGCAAAATCCTATATTTCTGGAGGAGAAAAAGGGCTGGCAGCAAAGATACGTGATGCTTTGGCGATGCAGGCAGGCATTGCTGATGGGATAGAGGTGCGCGCCCATACGACTGCAGGTCACACGACCCGCAATCCCGCTGTCAGGAGATTTGTTGTAAGCTCGTCAGAGATAGGCAAGCCAGGGAAATCAGTGCTTGATGAAGCTTTAGGCGAAGGGACAAGTGCTAGTGGTACGATAGGAGGTTGGAATCAAAAGTTTGGCGGGTTCTACCTGAAGAACGGGGTTCGCGTCAATACTTATAGCTATGCACAGGACTGGTTGGCAGGAGATGCAGTCACATTCGAGATGTCTGGTGGGGTGGCAATTAATGTTGCCTGAGAAAATATCGCGGATTATGAATTTTGCAGTGATAGTCATACTTTCAGTTTTTTTATTCGCCACAGTGGCTGTGGCTGAGGAGTCAGATGACTTGGCATTGTTCTATTTATCTTCAACCCCTTCAGGAGATATCCAGTTGGAGAAGGTTCTGGTGGTCGGTTATATGGATGTTTATGATTACGGGGATGTTTCGCCACCGTATACAGATTCTTCCCTGATGAATTATGATTTTGTGGTTGTTGATTCTGCAGGGTCTGAATTATTCCGTACAGATGTTGGTGAGTTGGATAATGGTCTTGCTTACGAGCTTGTCAGGAGCGCATCAGCGTTCAAGGTAGTTGATGGTTCCTCTGCGGTATATGAGCAGAGCCTGAGTTTTTGTGACGATGATGGGGTATGTGAACCATGTAAATCGCCCGGTTGTACTGTTGCAGAGAATCAGATATCCTGTGCAGATTGCAAGTCTGGAGGTGCTGATGGTTACTGCGACCAGGTGCCGGACGGGATTTGCGATCCTGATTGCGATGGGAAAAGAGACAGTGATTGCGGGAAGAATTGTGACGAGATTGGCGGTGTGGATTGCCTTAATAATCAGGATTGCATAGGTGGCTACTTCAGGTCATCTATAGAGACAGATAGGTGTTGTATAAAAGGAAGGTGTGTTCAGATTTCCGATTATGTCGAGACAAGGATTGAGATGCAGAACCAGCCTTCTCTTACAATAACCAAGTCAGGTGAGACAGCTGCATCCATACAGCAGCAGGGCATCGGTGATTACTGCGCGGATAACCTTATGGGAACCGTATGTGAGCCTTCTGAGTACTGTGACGGAAAAGAAGTTGAGTATTACTATAATACATATTGCTGTGTCGGAGGTTGCACAGAGTACCCTGCTGATATATTGCTTGAGAATGCTGTTTTTGCAGAGATCCAGGAGAATTTTACAGCAACACCTGCGTATCAGGAAGCGCCGGTTGAAGCGCTGCTTCCTCCTCAGCTTGTACCTTCATATGATTATCCTGAAGCGATTTTGAATGATTTGCCTGCAGGTAAGTTCCCCCACGATGCATTGGTGCCTGAGGTTGCAGCACCATCAGAGTCTGCACCAGCAGCGTCTGTTGAAGGAATTAGTGCGGCAGTGCAGGGAACCATCGACAAGGTCAATTGGGTGTATGTTGTTGCGATTGCGCTCGGTATATTGCTCTTATTGTTTGTGCTCATAGGTATTTTCAGGAGGTCTGCAACAGCAAAGACCTGTGTTGAGGAAAAGATTTCCTTTCCTGACCTGCAGCAGGTAATAGATAATCTTGTTTCTCAAGGCAATGACTATAAGAGAATTGAGCAGCTCCTGGTCCAGAAAGGATTTGATAAGACTGTTGTCGATTCAGAGATAAGGAAGAATTACCAGAAGAGGATAGAGGCGCCGAAAGCGCAGTTTGGAAAATGAATAAAATTGATGTTAAAGCAAGAAGAGCATTCATCTTGCTAGTCATGCTTATGTTGTCTCTTCCTTTTGTATGTGCTGTGCGCATAGGATGGACTGATTTTGACTGGTTCATCAAGGATGCGCCGCCAGATGGTCCTTCAAATTTCAAGGTCAGGACAACAGGGTACTGGCTTGCCTTGGAAGAGGATTGGCCTGTATGGTATACTGGTGCGCCGCAGCCTGGATCGAATGCTTGCACAGTTCCTATCTCTCAACGCGGTTTCTATGAGGATGTCAAGTGTGAAGGCACTGGTTTCACAAATGCTGGTAAGCTTATCTATTACAGCAAGATTCAGACGACAAGAGAGGCGTCTGAAGCTAACATGTATACGCCTCAGGATGTGATAAGCAAGAAGAATATTATTAAGGCGGTGCGGCCTAAGCGCACAATTGCAGTGAATCCTGATAAGGGAACCCCTTGTTATATACCGTCAGGTTCCCGCGTCTATATCAAGTATCCTGATCCTACAAGTCCTTTTACTGGCTGGTATGTTGCGCAGGACACTGGTGGAGCGTTCCACGGAAAGTGTGCCATCGATATCTTCTTGGGAGTGGGCAAGCAGACAGGTCCTAATCCGACAGTCTCGAAGACAGACGAGTCCCAATGGCCAGAGGTATGGGTATTGCCGCCAAATCCGTCTGATGACATGTGGGGTGATAATGTTTTCACATTCATCCTCAATGGCCCATCATCAGGAACTGCTTCTGGACAAGCAGGAGCGGCTGCTTCAAACACTACTGCGAAGGCTATTGAAGCTTCCAGTGCCGCAGGTTACAAGCCGACTCATCCTTACTTCACAGTCCCTTACTCGGTTAATCCCTCTTTCAGCGTCTCTATAGATTATGATTTCTCAATATATGATACCGCACCTAAGCTTCTGAAGAAGTTTGAGCGATGCAAGAGCGATCTGGATTGCATAATGACCAACATATCTCTTATTGAGCAGGAGAATCCGTCGCTTGATTGGATTGTGAGCTATGGAGGGAATGTTATCAGCAAGGATGCCGAAAATGGTTGGGAAGATTATAAGTGGGAGGCGTATTGCGAGAAGCCTGACCCGTGGGCATTGAATTCGCTTGCAGAAGCGATGGATACCTGTGCAAATTCTAAGGACAAGGATTGTTTCTGCTCGTATTCTCTGCCAGTCATCACGCCAGGAGAGGTTGACAAGTGGTCTGGCAGGAAACTTAGTCTGGGCCTTTTCCTTATTCCGGGTGTGGGGCCGCTTCTTGGGTTGGCTTCATTTGCAGCGACAGAGCTTTCCACGTCGACTCAATGGACAGAGCGGATATTCTCGCTGAGTCAGATAGCTACTGGTGTTAAAATATCTGCTAAAGGCAAGTCTGGTTTCCAGGTCGTCCCTGGAGGTAATTTCAAGGAAGTTGATTCTTCCTGGAGAGGTTCTTCGTCCAAGGAGTTCAAGTATAAGATTGATGATGTCGGGAAGAATGTCTCTATCTACAAGGACAAGAATTCGAACCTTTCGATTTATCCCGAAGGAAAGGGATCTACAAGGGAGTGCGAGGTTAATAGCAAGATCCTTAAGTTCTGTATAGTGCAGAATTCGACATTCATGGCATATAGTGCTGCAGACAATAAGTTAGGGTATCAGCAGTCTGTAATGCGCTTCGCGTACGTGTTCCGCTCCGACGTGACTGACATTAGCAATTTCGAGGTCTATGATGCTAGGTATGCTTCGAATATGTCTTTACTTGTCTGGGACCCGCTTGAAGGTGCTGATGTTGCGTCATACACAACATATTATTCGCCCGACCTTGTTACTGAAGCTAATCTTAAGGGCAAGAGTCCTGCAGAGGCGAAGGAGCAAGGTCTTTTAAGCAGCACGTCAATTATAGAATTTGAAGATGCTTCTAAGCAGGAAGTGGATGTGAATATGAATGGGCTGTTGAATCCTGCTTGTATTGTTTCATCTTATATCTGTAAGCTTTCGTACAATTTGGATACTGTGACTGTGAATGGTGAGTCTACAGCAGATCTCTCGCCAGGCAAGCTTTATTATTCTCGTGTAGCCAAGAAGCTTTTTTACATAGTCCCTGATGTTGCTAATGACCAAAAGAATTATTTTGCTGTTACTGCGACAGGCACTGCAGGGGAGGAGAGCCCTTCATTCACGACGCCAGTCAAGCAGGAGAATTCTGTCGATGATATACCTCCAGCTCTGGCAAAGGTCCAGGGAGCAAAGGTTGATGGAAGTAATGTAGTTTTGACAATAGAGCCAGTCACGCAGAATATCGACGGTACATCACTCGACCCGTCAAGCATCAGTTTCTATAGGTTCTATTGCTTTGACGTGGGTGTTACTTCTGAATTGAATCTCTCAAGTAAGGAATCAGCACCTCTCAGGGCGACTGTAGTTGATCCTTATCTGCAGCTTGTCATGCCCTATGCTGACTTTTCGATGTATTGTGGCGGTCCTGCAACTTCAGCTAGGATGATAGTCACAGGTGTCAAGAAGAATGGTGCAGAGTTCAAAGGAGTGGTCTCT
>Ga0315268_10005526_pt1 | contig 13572 bp, 15 predicted proteins | sample C1_top_MG_FD_204535 | JGI IMG/M metagenome (GOLD analysis project Ga0315268, IMG submission 204535) | Sediment microbial communities from Yellowstone Lake, YNP, Wyoming, USA - C1_top | ecosystem: Environmental > Aquatic > Freshwater > Lake > Sediment | place: USA: Wyoming | collected 2017-08-01 | reverse complement strand
TTTTATTGTTTTTGAAGGCCGAGAATACTGCCGGCTTCAGCCGAGCAGTTGAATCGGCCCAAATTTCTTTCTAATCCTTAACGTCAGAAATAGCTTTGGCAGCGGCAGCGCCGCCTTCGGCGGCGCCCGGGCTTCCAAGAGAAGACCGCTGCCGGAGCTGATGTAATGTCTAGTGGTATTAAGGACGATTTAAGAAGGAATCTCTATCACCTGGTTTTTGTATCGAAATGCAGGTACCGAGTTTTCAGGAACGAATTTACGAAGAAAGTCTGCGCAGACTCATTTCATGAAGTTGAACAGAAGTATGGAGTAAAGATAGAGGAGCTTGAGTTCCAGGATGATCATGTGCATCTGATGGTGCATATCCCTGCAAAGCTATCCGTTTCTTTCACCGTTCAACTCCTCAAAGGCGTCTCTGCAAGGAGAATCTTCGACGCTTCCCCTAAGCTCCACCTACGCTATCCAAGAGGAAGCTTCTGGAGTAGGTTCAAGTACTATGGAACCGTAGGTCCGATGACAGATGCCGCTGTCAGGAAATACATAGGTGCACAGGATGTCCACCATGAAGCACTGATAAATCCAGAAGCAGGGCAGTCACAGCTAACCTCTTTCTTTTCCTGAAGGCGCGAGCGACAAATACCGCGGGCTTCAGCCCGCGGATAGCGAGCGCCACCTATTTCCCCAAAGCGTAAACGCTTTTATTTAATACATTTTTATGGATTCTCGCACCAAACGGCTTCATATACTGCCCCAAGACCTTAAGAAATCAGATTCAAGCGGGCCAAAAGTGGTTCATCTAAATCACCGCAAGGAAACCCACACCCTTTACGGGTGGGAGGAATTGCGGAGTTTCCGCATTCTTTTTAATCCTTGTGAATAGAATATAGTCTATATGATGAAAACCATCCAGACGCTTGTTGAAGAAACTCCTGAGCAAAGAGCCATATTTGATGATAATATGGCTTTGATGTCTGAGGCTCAGAATTTCGCTGTTTCTTCCTGCTATAAGCATAAGGAAACCAATACCTTCAGGATGCACCATATCAACTACCCAATTCTCAGGGAACGTTTCGGTCTTCCTGCCCAGCTTGCAGTAGTGGCCAATAAATGTGCCTGTGCTTCTGTCAAGACTGCATTGAGGAAGAAACGAAGCAGACAGCCTAAATTCTCTGGAACATCCATCCATTATGATAAACGAAGTAGTACCATAAACCTGACCAAAGGAACGGCAAGTCTTCTCACTAAGGAAGGTAGAATCAAGTTCACATTCTCCATCCCCAAATACTTCCAAAAATATACCGATTGGAATGTCAAGGAAAGCAATCTTGTCAGATGCAGGGATGGACGCTTTAGGCTGATGATTTCCGTAGAAAAACCTACTATCACATCCAGCAAAAAGGGAAAGGTGCTTGGGGTAGACAGAGGCATCAATAATCTTATAGCCACATCTGATGGCTGGCTGTACGATGGCTCTCACGTTTTTTCTGTCAAGAATAGATATATCGGTCTGAGAAGCAGATTGCAAAGCAAAGACACTCGTTCTGCTGATAGGCATCTTGCCAAAATCAAGCAGAAGGAGCAACGGTTTATGCGTGATGTCAACCATGTTGTCAGCCGAAGATTGATAGATAGCGTAGGAAAAGACGGAGTAATCGTTTTGGAGAAACTTAATGGCATTAGGGAAGCAAGACATAGACGAAAGCAGAATTGGCTGTTCTCCAATTGGGCTTTCTATCAATTGGAGCAGTTCCTTCTCTATAAGGGAGAAGAAACTGGTGTTGCTGTCGAGTTTGTCAGAGCAAAGGATACGTCCAGAACATGCTCCGTCTGTGGGAATATTGATAAGAGGCAGAGACAAGGCTCTACCTTCGTCTGTAAAGCATGTGGAGTTGTTCTCCACGCCGACCTCAATGCCGCTTCCAATATCTTGCATAAATACACCTTAACGGGCTGCCCTGTCAACCAGCCTATTGCTCCTCAAATGAGTTGAGCAAGCCCACGAATTTATTCGTGGGTAGTTGACGATCCGGTAAAAGTTCCGCCGAGATTATCAGGCAGATGCGACGACCCCCACCCTCCCCTCCTAAAGGATAAAGATGTGGTGAGGCTGGCTAAAGCACCATCGCATTTTCCGCCTTTCGAACCCTTAGACTTCACCTCCTGCTCTACTCTTGGCACGCTCATAAAGATCGTAGAGACAGTAGCTGAAAAGGATAATGCGAAGGCATCCGAGATCGTGCGCGCTGAAGTGGAAAGGTTGCGCGGAGAGACGAAGGATCCTACTCTTGAAGCGATCCAGCTTCCTGGTCCTACCGCGATGCTCTGGTCGCCCAGATATGCGGTTTACAAACCTGCTTAGCGCCTCACCACGCCTCCTCATTCGGTTACAAACGATTAAAAATACTGTGTTGCCATATATGTTGGTATGTCTATTCGTAGATATCGTCATGTCCGGCACAGAAGCTTTGCGCCTGAGTATGACGCGAAGCGCCAGGCTGATAAATACAGCAAGGTAAGGACAGCCGTGTTCATCGCAGCGCCGCCCCTGCTCGGAGGCGTGGGCGCATACATCCAGAAAAAGCACCAGGACAACAAGAAAGCCGAGCTCAAGGCGGAAATAAAAAAGGTGGAGCAGGATTTCCAAAGCTTCTATAGGGAAAACGCATACTCCCTCGCAGGTGACCTCCTCCGCAACCCCCGAGCCAAGGAGATGCTTCTTAATATAAGAGCTGGAAAAGGGTTCGACCGTTCTGAACTTTTGAACATGGCGACCAAAACGGTCTTAGGTGACTCGGCATTTGTCCTTGAATTTTTAGAAAGGCGGGAGCAGGCTAATACGAAGATCGCCCAGCTCGATTCTGAGCTGAAAGATGTTGAGAATAACGCTAACAACCTAGTCGGCATCACGTTCGCTGCAGTGACAGCCTCGCTCTACGTGCCCCTGCTCGTGATATCGCTGTACAAGCACTTCGCAGCCCTGCGCATGGCAGCCAGAAAGGAAGAGGAAAAACCCAAGATTGAAGACATCCCCAAGCCGGTCCAGCGCCCTTCGCCGGTTCCTGAGGCGCCTCTAGCCACGATAACCCCTAAGTCTCTGCCTGCCGTTAGGAACGGCAAGAATGGCAAGACTTCAGAGGTGCCTGACCTTGACGCTCTTGTGTTCGGCAAGAGGGAGGAAGAGCGTCCTTCTGAGCCGGAAGCTAAAACAGAAGGCCTGTTTGCCGCGGATACCAGTGCAGCGCTCCAGGCCAAGGGATTGGATCCGAAGACCATGGAAAGAGGCCTGATAAAGGCGTTCAAGGTCCTCAGCCGCAACAGCATATACGTCGGCGAGCGCTATGCGCAGGTGCCTGACGTCCTGAGAGATTTGAGGAAAGCCGTTGGCGATGATGACGGCAAAATCCTTGAAGTCCTCAAGTCAGAGGGCGCGCTTTACCCGCACAAGGGAGACGACTGCATAAGCCTGCAGTCCAAACCCAGTGGTGCTCTCGGCAAGATGATCATGCGTGACATAGCCGCAAGGCTCGTGAAGATGTCCCGTGCGCACAAGTAGTTAGCATTCCACCGTATTTTCTTTAGGTTTTTTTGCTATTTTTCTTCAACCCATTCACTCCATGCAGGCTTTTCCGTCCCGTCGCCATTGCGCAGGCCCATGCTGTCAAACGGCTTTTCAGTTTCCTGGTCATAAAGGAAACTCCAGACCATGACTTCAACATCCATGCCTTCCGTAAGCCCGAAGAATCTTTCAACATAATCCGCCTGCTCGCTTTCGTTGCTTTCCCAGCCGGGCGGGTATGAGGCACTGTGCCAGCCGATTTCGGTAAAGGCAACCGGCTTCGTGGTATGCCGGCTTATCTCAGTATAATAATCCGCAGGAATATCGGCCGGGTCTTTGTACACCAGGCAGGGATAGGTCGTGAACACAGCCATGTCCGTCTTGAACCTGCCTAGCATATCCCATTCAGCCATGCCGGAATCGCATGAATTTTCCTGCCAGAAGGTGCAGCCCTTCATCTTCTCAAGCTGGAATACGGTGAACACTTTGGTATCCGGCGATTTCTCCTTAACCGCATCGTAAACTTCATTGTAGAAAACCACGAATTCCTCGAAATCCTCGGGCGATTTCTCAGCCATGATGTTGGTTTCGATTCCAAAGCCGAGATATTCCGGCTTGTATTTCCCGGCAAATGCAACCGCGCTTTCCTTGTATCTCTGTTTTGTTGCATCGTCCAGCGGCCTTATCAGCTGTCCCGTGCCCTGCGTGTAATACGTGACTTCAACCAAAGGGGTATAACCCTGTGCAGGTGCCAGCTCCGTGACCACCTTTGGAGAGCCCTCCCCAGCAAGCTCGTTCCAGTCTCCTGCCCACATGACGATGTCGCCTGCCTGTTTTGCTTCCACAAAGAATTGCGTGAAATCTTCGGAGCTGAAACTGCGGGGGGAGAGACTGACGCCCTTTAGCGGATATCCGCTTGCATTCTGTTCGGCTGGGGGCTGCACCGGGGGCGTTTCCTGCAGTGTACAGCCGCATAGCAAAACAACTGCAAAAAGAAGAGCGATGAAAATCCGCATGGTCAGCACTCAACCGAATCTATTATCCTGTCGACCATGTCCTTCCTGCTGTCATAGGTGTCCCTGCCGCATCCGACGATGACTATGTAGGCGGTATCCCCCTCGCATGAGATCGCCCTTATGGAGCCCTTGTACTGGTTGTTCTCATCGCTGGCCCTGACAGTGAAATCCGCGACAGAGGATGTTATGTGCTCGTTCTCTATGGTCAGGCCGCTGACGTTCTCCCACATGCCTTTGATATAACCGACAAAAGCGCTGAACGAATGCTGGCCTTCGAATTTCATCGCGCTTATCTGGCAGCCCTGCGATGCGACCTTGAATACCTCGTCTCCCTCTGTCTGCTGCACCGTGCCTTCAGGATAGGTCATGCTGAACTTCTCATCCGTGAAAGTCTTCCATTCCGGCTGAGCGCAGCCGAAAAACAACAGGGCCGTAAAAAGCAGGACAAAATATGCGATTCTCATGGGTTTCACCTCATCTTTTTCCTATGCTCAGGTAGATGCCAGATGCGAATGCGTCTGCCATAGTTGAAAACACACAATGCATTTCCTAAATAGATGCATCGTAAGACCATTTCCAGGCTGGTTTTACCCGTATTGTTTTCCCCGAAATTTTCAGTTCATCTTCTTGGTCATAGGTCAGTATCAGCCCTTCCGGCAGATTGAATTTTTCCAGCGCTTCTACCAGGCCGTCGGTCTCTCTTTTCATGTTGTCTTCATCTAATTCATGGCAGACCTGAATCGCAGCAATTATCCTATCCTTGCCTTTGACCAGGAAATCGCATTCTTTTACCCCTTTGAAATAATATATCTCTTTCCCAGCCCGTTTCAGGTCCAAAAATACGTGATTTTCAAGCAGCCTCCCTTTGTTTGATGAGAATGAGACGGAATTGGCGCTGGACAAGCCGTTATCGACAGAATACGCTTTTTTCGGGTTTACTGCCTGTTTTTTCAGCGAATAATCGAACTTTGAGACCGTGAATGCCAGATAGCTGTCTTCCAGATATGAAACAAAAGCCACTGCGCTGTTGGTGGAGCCCAAATTGAAAGTCTTTGCCAGATTATTGTAAGAAAATTCAACCCCAACGTTGCTGATAAGGTAAAGCGCCATCTCTTTGATGGCCTTGGGGCTCCTTAATTTATGCCGTACGACTATGTCCCGCATGATTATGTCGTTGAAAAGCCCCTGGAGGATCTCCGTTTTACCATACCTCAGATATTCCGGGAAGCCGCCGCTCTTAAGATATTCGCCGAATGATTCTGCCCCTGCTTTCTTTGATGTGAAGCTGAGAAATTCCTTATAGGAAAAAGGAAATAACTCATGCCTCAGGTGCCTTCCAGTAAGCCGTGTTCCAAGTTCCTTGCTCAAAAGCGATGCGTTGGACCCAGTGATCATGACGCGCTTTTTCTTATCCAACAAAGCCCTTACGAAAAGTTCCCAACCCTGAACATTCTGGATTTCGTCAAAGAAGTAATGGTCCCTTTCTCCTGTTTCTTCCCTGAAAATCTCATCCAGCTTCTGAAAATCGCCAGCCTCAAGGGTCGTCGCTCTGGAATCCTCAAAATTGAAATAATGGAATTTTTTTATCTTTTTCATGATTTGCCGGAGCAATGTGCTCTTCCCACAGCGCCGTATCCCAGAAATCACTATCGCAAATGGCATATTCAGCCGAATTTTATTTCCTTCTTCACGTTCGACGCCATATTCAAGTTTGGTAAGCTCTTCCCTCTGCTCCCGTGCTATCTGCCTTAGCGTTTCCCTTAGTATCATGAGTATAACTGTGCATTACTAATATATAAATCTATGCATTGGAGATGCACACTTTGGGGGGAATCAAGATTCTGGCCTCAGAGCATGGGCAGGATATCCCGCTTAATGCTCATGCTTTTTTCTCTTGTGCCCCAGCAGGTGGCAGGTCTTCTGGCTCTGGCACGAGCATCCGTAGGGCTCGAACTGTATCGTGCTGTGAGTTATGCCGAACTCACGGTGCAGCTTCTCCTCTATCTTGAGGGAAAGGACCCTCGTCTTGATTAGTTCGACGTTATCCATCTCGACATGCATCATGGCGAATACGAACTCGGAGCATGTGCGCCAGACATGGACGTCATGCACGCCCTTCACGCCAGGCACCGAGAGCACAGCCTTCCTTATCTTATCCTCGCCAGCGCCATGGGGCGCGGATTCAAGGAGGATGGAAAAGGAGCTGCGCAATACCGTGTAGGCGCTGAAAAGTATGAGCCCGGATATGAGCAGGCTGACCCCTACATCTATGATATACTGGCCGGTGAGCATTATGGCGATCGCGCCGATGAGCACGCCCACCGAGGAAAGCGCATCTCCTGCAGCATGCATGAAAGCGCTCCTCAGGTTCAGGTTCTCCTCATGCTGGAGATGATAGGCGACATAGACGTTCCCTGCCAGGCCTATGAGCGACGTCACAAGCATGGGCAGGCTGTTTATGACGTACCCTCCGCTTCCCAGCCTCTGGAAGGCCTCATATGCTATGAATACGGCCATCAGCACAAGAAGGATGCCATTGAACAGGGCCGCGAAGACCTCTACGCGGTGGAAACCGAACGTGCGCCTCGCGGTCGGCGTCCTTAATGCTATCCACATGGCAGAGAGTGATGCGGCTATGGCTATGCCGTCAGAGAAGACGTGGGCGGTGTCTCCAAGAAGCGCGAGGCTGTTGGAATAGTAGTACCCTGCGAGCTGGATGATTAGCACGAGCAAGGTGACTAGAAAAACCCTTCCGAGCTCCTTCATGCCGTCGTCCATGCTGAAGCTAGCTCTCGCACGCTTTTAAAAGTGCTTTTTAGGTCTAAGCTTGCGATTTAGTTTTATCAGATGCTGATCTTGCCATTCTCGTTCTTTGGCCGTAGCAGCATCGGCATTGGCTGGGTTGGCTGCGTCACGAATGACAGTGGCTGCGTAGGCTGCAGCGGCGAGAGCATGCATGGGGACGTGTGCCGTTGCCACCGCTTGTCCTGCGGCACGGGCGGCTGAGCGGGCCGCATCATCATCCGCCTCACGGGCTGCGGAGTGAGAATCAAGAGCAGCTTTGCGTATGACTGCCATGCTGAAAACACCTGTCTTCACCCAGGCCCGTCCTGTCTCAATCGCAACCCTTGGGCGGTTATCCCCAGGATATCTGCCCTCAAAGTAAGGCAATACGCGCTCGGCGCAATCGAGAGCCCATGTCGCCAGCGTCTTGTGATCGGTCTTCTTTGCAAGCTCGGCGATTTTTCCCTCGCGCGGATTTTTAATTGCTAATTTCGATTTTTTCATTCTGAATCCTCCAAGAAGATTTTCCTGAGCGCAAAGCAATTCCAGGAAAGGTATGGCGCGAAATTGTAATCGCTAGAGCTCCTTCGCATACCTCTCAGCAAGCACGATGTATTTCCCTATCCTTTCCTTCGCATCCTGGCTCTTGTTCTGCATCCAGTCTATGGCAGCGACTTTTGCCCTGACATTCGCCCGGTAGCATTTGTATATCTTGAGCATTTTTTCCAGCTCAGTGTCCTGGGCTTTGGCGAGATAAGAATCCACGAAAAGCCTGGAAAGGTCTTCCCTGCCGAAGGCGTCCAGGTCCATGCTCATGAATGCTATCTCGCTCGCGACATCGATGAACCTGAAGTCCTTGTTGAATTCGATGCAGTCGAAAATCACAATCTCATCTTCAAGGATGAATATGTTCGCTGAATGCAGGTCGCCGTGGCAGTCTTTTATCCTCCCTTCGTTCTGCCTCTTTTCAAACAGCTCAGCATTCTTTTCTATGAACGAATCAGAACGTTCGAGTATGAAATCGACTTTCTTGCCAAATCCGGTCGCTTCCTCTACGGCTTTTCTGAAATTGCCCAAATCGTCTATCTGTTTTTTCACCAGCTTCGCCGTCGCATAATCCTTGCCCTTTATCACGTCGATTCTCTTGTGGAACTCGGCGACCATGTCAGCTATCTTCCTTATGTGCCCTGCATTGACATTGCCGTTCTTCAGGAGAATGTCCATCCTCCTGTCCTGGGGCAGCTTTTTCATCTTCACTGCATAATCGATTGTTTCCCCCTCTCCGCCAATCGTGAAGTTCTCGGTTATGGGCACCACTCCTAAGTAAACGTCCGGAGAAAGGCGGCGATTGAGCCGGACCTCCTCTTCGCATGCGAATTTCCTTTTCTCCATCGTTGTGAAATCAAGGAAGGAGAACTTCACAGGTTTTTTTATCTTATAGACGAATTCGTCAAGCAGGAGCCAGGAGATGTGCGTCTCGATGAGCTTGGGGCCGCCGATGTTCTTCCTCAATGTTTCTATCTGTTCATCATCCATGGCTTCGGCCTCCTTCACACTGCATACTTCCTGGCCATTTTTATGAACTCTTCTGCCTGTTCCACAAAGAATTCCGCATCCTTCCAGCCAAAATCCGACTTGCCATAATCCGCACCGCTCTTGCTTGCCATTGCCTTGGCCAGCATGTGCTCAAATCTCCTTTCCTCAATCCTTATCTTGTTCTGATCGACAATCTTGCGGAAAGAGAATGGCAGGTCATCGTGCCTTGTAGGCTTGTTGCCGAGGAATCTCATGCAAAGCGCATCGTTCGCCCTTATGATCCCATGTATGGCTTGGGCGCAGCATACGCCGGCGCTTCCTTCCGTCTTGCTCCCAAGCGATTTGTATGCGCTTTCCAGCCACGCTTCGGCCTCAGCAATCGCCCTTTTCGGATTGTCCATCACACCACCCTTTCATTTTTCTTTCCAGAGAGGAAAGAGAGCAATTCCTTCTCATTTTTGAATTCCAGGAAAACGACTTTTACGGAAAACTGCTTGTGCAATGCCATCGCTTCCCTTGCCGCATCGAACATCTTCGCACCCACCAGGGCTATGTCCACATCGCTCGAAGGTTTTTCCCTGCCTTCAGCCACGCTTCCAAAAAGATAGGCCGTCCTCACGCCGGCTTTCCTCAGTCTCCTTGCTATCTCCCCCAGCGCCATCCGGTGCGGTGAGGAAGGCATCTCCAAGGCCTTCTTGGTCATCTCAAGGTATGGCCCGCTACCCAGAGAAACAGCGACCGATTTCCCGATCTTTTCGGTATTCACTATGCCACCGGATTCCCATTCCTTCACGATGTTCCATGCAGTGCCGAACGGGACAGCGCCTGATTTTGCCAGCTCGTTTATGCTGAATCTCCTTTTCGGGTATTTCATAAGGAGCGAGAGCAATGTCCTGCTTCCTTTTCTTGAGAGCGGCCCTTTCATGTTATCAGCTTTTTGATAATATTATCAACTTTTTGATAAAAGCATTTATAATCGTTTGCCCGCGCCTTCAAGAAATTCCTCGATGCGTTTCATGATCTCTTTTTTCGGAAGAGAGCAGTCTATCTTCAGGTGCTCGCCATCGACCGGCTCGAACGTCTCTTTCAGCTTCAGATAGACTTCGAAGTCAGCATCGCTCGGCCCCATTTCCCTCTCTTCCATCCTTTTCTGGGTTTCTCTCTCGCCGAGCTCGCATACTATAATATATGCATCCGTGCCTGCCTTTTCAGCAGCCTTCCGGGCCATCTCCCTGTACTCTTTTCTGTAGAATGTGGCGTCAAGTATGACGTTTTTCTCTTTCAGGGATTTCCCAGCCTCGTCCGCCATGGCAAGATAGACCTTTCTCTTCTCTTCATCGGTGTATGCCGGCTTCTCGAAGATCCTCTTCCTGACGACATCGCTGTTGATATGCGCTGCAGAGAATCGCTTGGCGAGCATTTTGGATATGCTTGTCTTGCCGCTTCCCGGCAGGCCGCACACTATTATGAGCATGATTCTAATTTCACCCAAAACGTTTTATTCCTCAGCATTCTATCTGAACCATGGAGAAATTCGACCTTATCGTCATAGGGGCAGGCTCAGGCCTTGATGTCATGGCAGCGGCAGCGGCAAGGGGGATGAAAGTCGCTATTGTTGAAGAAGGGCCCATGGGAGGGACGTGCCTCAACCGCGGATGCATACCGACCAAAATCTTGATTCATTCGGCAGATGTGATGCAAACAATAAAGCGCGCTTCCCTCTTCGGCATAAAGGCAGGCAAGGTCTCGATAGATTTCAAGAAGATAATGGCTCGTGCAAGAGTTGTTGATGAGGAATCCCATGAGATCGAGGCGAACATCAAAAACTCGCAAAATATAAGGCTTTTCAAGGGAAGGGGGCGTTTCACCGGCCCGAAGAAACTAACGGTGGCTGGCAAGGAGCTCACGGCAGACAAAATCGTCATCGCGGCAGGCACGCGCCCTTCGCTCCCCCCGATCGAAGGGCTCGACAAAGTCCCCTACATGACGAGCGATGAGGCGCTCCATATCAAAAAGCTCCCGAAAAAACTCGTCATAATCGGCGGCGGCTACATCGCGGTGGAGTTCGCGCATTTCTTCGGCTCGCTCGGCTCGAAAATAACAATCCTCCAAAGGAACGTGCGGCTCGTCCCTGATGAGGACGAGGAGATAGGGCACAGGTTCACCGAGCTGTTCTCCAAGCAATACGAAGTCCATGTCAAGTTCGCTGTCAAGAAAGTTGAGAAGAAAGGCGAGAGAATCATCGTCTATAGTGAACAAGGCGAAGTGGAAGGGACTGACCTGCTGATAGCCACAGGGCGTGTCCCGAACAGCGATATCCTTGATGTCGCGAAGACAGGGGTGCGCGTGGATAAGCAGGGTTTCATAGAGACGGACGAATACCTGGAGACGAACGTGCCTGGCATATGGGCTTTCGGCGACATCGCAGGGAAATTCCTCTTCAAGCATTCTGCGAACCTCGAGGCTGAGTATATCTCGCACAACCTGATGGGCGGGGAGCATCACAAGGCTGCGGTGGATTACACTGCGATGCCCCATGCTGTCTTCTCGATGCCTCAGATAGCCGGTGTCGGTGCTACAGAACAGGAACTGAAAGCGAAAAACGAGGATTACCTTGTGGGGAAATACAAATACATAGACTCAGGCATGGGGACCGCGATGGAAGAGCGCGAAGGTTTCGTGAAGTTCCTGACCGACTATGAAGGCAAGATACTCGGCTGCCACATCCTGGGCGCTGAGGCTTCGACCCTTATCCACGAAGTGCTCGTCTCGATGAAGCGCGGCAAGGGGACTGTCGCGGATATAGTCCAGACCGTGCATATCCATCCGGCATTGAGCGAAGTCGTCCAGCGCGCTGCAGGAGCTGTCTAATAATATTCGTGCTGGCTTTTGGCAGGCATGTGGAAGCTTTATAATCTTATTCTTCGTCATCTGTCCAAGGTGATATATTGAAAAAGAGTCTGTTCGTGTTAGTGGCTCTGATACTGATGGGCCTGGCAATTGCAAGACCGCATTTTACTCATCCATATGATGAGGCATTGACGGCTGTCGATTGTATGTACCCGTCCTATGCCGGCAGCATGGCTTCGGCTGCCAGTTCTTATAGTGCGCCGAATGCAATGAGCATATACAGCCAAATCTCCGCTTCCCGAAGCGCAATTCTTACATATGGGACCAATGCGCAATGGGCTCAATTTGGAGCGGAATATGCGACTTTCCTGTCGCTTGTGAACCAGCTTCAGCAGCTGTACCTGAGCTATGGCATGTCCCCATCTGGACCGGGGCTCAACAGTCTGATGTCCAACTACTATGGCTATCAGTCCGGTCTTTTGAGCTGCCTTAACGCAGAGCATTGAATTTTTGAGGTGAAGATATGAACGAGGTGATAAGATGAACAGGTCTATGTTCGTGTTAGTGGCTCTGATAATCATGAGCCTGGCGGTTGCAGGACTAAGTCCTCTTGCTTCGCCATATGTGGACTCGTTGAGGGTTGCCAATTGTATGTATGGAAATGCATTTTCCATGGCTACGGACGCGAGTTCTTATAGCGCGCCGAATGCAATGAGCATATACAGCCAACTGGGCACTTCCTACAGCGCACTTTTTGGATATGCACAGAATTCGGCATGGTCTCAATTTGGAGCGGAGTATGCGACTTTCCTGTCGCTTGTGAACCAGCTTCAGCAGCTGTACTTTAGCTATGGAATGTCTCCCTCTGGACCGGGGGTCAACAGTCTGATGTCCAATTACTACGGCTATCAGAACAATCTCCAGAGCTGCCTTAATGGGGTAAAAACCTAGGTTGAGTGAATTCTTGAGGTGAAATTATGAAAGTGAATCTGAAAAAAATTGGAGCTATTGTCGCAGGAGCGACTATTTTGGCGAGTTCAGCTGCGTTTGCCGGGCTTATGTTCGGTTCAACGACGCTGGTGGACGACAACGGAGCCCCAGTGGCGAAGGTTGTCGTGGGAAGCAATGCACAGCCGTCTGACGGTGTGGCCGCTGCCTTGATTGGAAACAAGATGATCAGCGAGACCTTCAAGACCGAAACATTGACGGCACAGGTCTCAGGCACAGCGACCTGCACCGAAAGCGGAGCAGGCGGAACAGGAACTTGCGCGATAAGCCAGGAGAAAGCAAGGCTGGAGATTACAGTCCCTGGTGCAGCGGCTGCAGGAACCTGGACTGGTGAAAACCTGATAGGAGACTTCATCAACAGGGAGTTTCTTGACAGGGAAGCCAACGTAGCAGGAGATGCAGACTCAGAATATGCCCTGGGCGGTTCTGACACCTCAGAGAATGCGAACCCATTCACTGACGGCAGCGGAACTACGGGTGGAAACATCGGTCCGACAGCAACCTTCCTTTACAGGGTTGACGGAGGCCAGTTCACCCCATTCGCCGAGCAAACATTGACTGACGAAGACTCGGGCAACACCTATGTGGAGATGCAGGACCTCTGGATCCAGGGAGACAACCACTTTGACTCTGACCCAGACGAGATCGTGGGCAAAGTGAGCTTCCTTGCATACACATTGAAGTTTGACGGCCCGGGAGGGGAAGAGATCGGCATCCCTGTGTGCACCGAGTCGGAGGACAATGACTTCACGTTCTGCAAGACGCCGGACGTGGGAGACATTGACGACGCGACAGAGACCCACAGGCTTAAGCTGATGTTCC
>Ga0315268_10005525_pt1 | contig 13573 bp, 12 predicted proteins | sample C1_top_MG_FD_204535 | JGI IMG/M metagenome (GOLD analysis project Ga0315268, IMG submission 204535) | Sediment microbial communities from Yellowstone Lake, YNP, Wyoming, USA - C1_top | ecosystem: Environmental > Aquatic > Freshwater > Lake > Sediment | place: USA: Wyoming | collected 2017-08-01 | reverse complement strand
GGATGGCAAAAGCAATCCGCCAGTTTGCACCAAGGAATAATAATGCACCTAAAAAAAGTGGACCCAGAAATACACCCAGCGAACCAGCCAACGTCCACCTGGCCATATTCTGATTTCGTCGGGTGGGATCGGTGTCCATCAGGGAGGCTTGGGTTAATGAGACAAATGCACCTGAAGCAGGGAAGAAAATGATGAACGCAATAAGCAGGAATATAAACTGATAGGATACGAAAGCCAGTATCAATGCCAAACTAAAGAAAAATCCCCCAGTAATAATCAATGTCCTCCTCTTCCAAACATCCCCCAGAATGCCAAGAACAGGTTCCACAAGGGAACTCACCAGGTTCGGAATAAATACAAGCAATCCTATTTGGGTATACGTCAAAGCCAGGTCGTTACGAATTGCTGGTTTGGCTGCCTCAACGATCCCGAATACGAACTCATCTAAAAACTCAATGACCAGAAACAATATGTGGGTCATTGGGTCATTTAACCATAATAATAGAAATTTATCGAGCTTGGATAAACAACCGAAGTCATCATCGCTTGGAACTTCCTGCTAGGTCCTGATGTGACCACTTATGAACACTTACTTGGAAATATGAAAGAATGGCTTTTTAAATAAATTCTTTTAGAAATTTTTCTTTATTGGCTGAACGGGCGATCTTCCCGGATGAGGTTTTGATCAACCATCTTCTATCTACCAGGCGAACTTCCCTTAAGGCAATTGCAGAGCCTCTTGTGACCAGGCTGCGTATCTGGTCGGAAATCTCCCAAGTTTGTTCGTCTGAAAGACGATCCACTTCAGCGATCAGAACAACTTCCTCAGTCCCGGATTCCTCACTGAAAACACCAAATGCCACCGCTCTGCCAGCATGCACTCCTGGTACTTCCATGGCAAGTTGTTCAATATCCTGGGGATAGATATTCTTGCCTCCAACAATGATCAGGTCTTTTTTTCTGCCCGTGATAAACACCTCTCCACCAGCTAGATAACCATAATCCCCGGTCAGGTACCAGCCATCCTTGAACGCCTTTTGAGTAATATCTGGTCGATGGTAATACCCAGTTAACATACAATCGCTCAATATGGCGATCTCTCCTACATGCCTGTCCTCGAGGTTAACTCCATGATCATTGATAATTTTTACCTTAACGTTATCCAGGGGTTTTCCAGCAGACAGCATTTTGAATGAGGATCCCTCCGGATGGGAGGGTCGTGCCACTTTTTCAGATTGGAGTGTCATCAGGTCAATTGAATCCACAAAAACAGGTTGATCAATGCCTGCCTGGGTCACGGCAAAGACATTCTCCGCCATGGCATAACAGGTGGCCAGCGCTTCAAACCGCAATCCATACTGTTTAAAGCGTTCATAAAATATTTGGTGACTTTCCCAACGCATAGGTTCAGAGCAATTGATGACCATCCGCCAGGATGAAAGATCGACCCCTTCCAACGATTTGTCTCTGATCTTCAAGGCACAAAAATTATAGGCAAAATTAGGCAACCAACTTAATGTCCCTTTATATTTTGTGACGGCTTGCATCAATCTGAAAGGGGCTTTAACCCAATCAAACGGTGAGAGCAACACCAATGGGATTTTGTAGAGAATAGGAAGCAGGAAACAGGCGATCAGGCCCATATCATGGTACAAAGGCAGCCATGAGATGATCACATCTGAGTTCACATCAATTTGAAGAGCCTTTGAATAGACATCCAGTTGGTTGAATACAGCTTGGTGTGAGAGCGCCACCCCTTTTTGTAAACCCGTTGATCCTGAGGAATGCTGGAGGAGGACTATATCTTCCGATGTTCTGCCCAATCCCTTAAATTGCCCGGATTGGTTAAAATCCTCCTTGCTTACATCTTCCACCACAATTACGTTTTTCACTGAATCCCCCGGCTTCCGGACAGACTGGACTTCTTCCCGAAAATCCCGGTAAGTCACGATGCCTGCCGGTCGCGAGATGGCGATCAGGGATTCAAGGTCCGCCCGGTAGCGTTCAGGGAGCAGTTTCTCAGTCAGAAAAGGCATGATGGAAGGGACACAACCATGCAGAATTGCCCCAAAATAAGCGTATAACAGGTCAACCCCATGGTTCAGGATCAGGATGAGGACTTCACCTGGTTTAAACCCGGCTTTTTCGTAAGTCTGTACAAAATGCCGGGAATGATCTACCAATTCACGGTAGGTGATAGACTGATCCGGAAAATTCGAAGAGACCAGGAAGGCACATACCCGCTCAGGATCCTTCTGATAATGGTCTAGTAGAACCTGTGAAAAATTTGGCATGGAATTATTTCATTCGAGATTCGATCAATGCCACCAAGGCATTGAGCGTGTCAAAAGTATCCGAGTTCAATTCTGAATCATCTATGTGAACGCCAAATTCATCTTCAATAAAAAGCGCCAGGTCCACGAGGTTGAAGGAATCGATCAAGCCGCTGGAGATCAGCGGGGCATCGCCATCCAGGACTCTATTTGGTTGCCTTAATATAATTGATGAAATATGCGATGAGAGTTTATTTTTAATATCAGCGTTCAATACTTTCTCCTTGAAAGAGGATTAATTGATCTGAAGTCTGGAAATTGGTGAAAATCATGGTTTTTGAACTCCCCTCCAGACAAAGTCTAAAACTTGCAAGGCGGTCAGGTTCCTCCAAGGCCAGGCTTTTTCCATCGCGGTTGGGTCATCAAAGCGGTTATTCGCCCAAGTCAGGTGAGCACCATCGGACTGAAGTCCATGGTCAGGCAGCGGTTGCACCGCTCTCCAAAAATTCCAGAGGGGAATTTCATATTCCCTGGCCAATTCACTAATGATGGCATTGATCCGATTGCCGCCCTCCAGGTCATCCGCCTTGGTCGCCAGGATGGGAATGATCCCGTGACCCTCAAGCTCATTAATGATCGCTTTCATGTTTCTTTTAAAACTGTCCAAGGAGTAGACATCATTCGTCCCTAACAGGATGAAGGCAAAGGCTGGGTGATTAGTTTGAATCTCACATTCCAGTGGTGATTCGCCAGGCGAACATGTTTTTGGATCTGCCCACAAAGGCGAAAGGATGGCGGCTGTGTTGAAACCTCTTTTGACCGTGATATTGACATGCTCAAATGACCCTGTAAAGGTTGAAATGACATCAGTCAAATCAGAGTATCCACCCAGGGAGTAGTACAGAAGGCCGCGGTCGAAATCTCCCAGGAACCAGGAGGGCGTGCTGTCACAATCTCCGATCACCGAAAATGCATGGGGATTGTTACCCATTTCCTGTCCTTTCTTATACAAATCGATCACTTCTTGGCTTAGCAAATCCGGAACGACCGGTGCTTTCTCCCACTCCTGAATTGAAGTCTGTGCATCGGGTGTCAGGCTGGGTGAGGCAGGTCCTGTGGTTGGAATTGGCGATGGCGTGCTTGAAACCGATCCGTTTTGACCCATTGCTGTTGGGGTGGGTAAAGACCAGACCAGAGGTGCGAAAGATGAACATCCTGACAAAAGAATAGACATAAGAGACACAAAGAATAATTTCTTCACAAACTCACCTGCAAAGATTTCCCTCAACCCAGGAGGAAACTCTGGCCGCAAATTCATTATCCCCGTGTGGGGTTAAATGGATGGCAGAATTGGTGAATTCCGTGGCTGGGATAATGTTCCAAAGATCCAGGTAATGCATGTCGTTCTCCTGGGTGTAATTTTGAATTAGCTGGCGATACTGGTCATAAGCCCAGATAGGATAATAAAAATTGTAGCGGATATTGCTGTTAATCCCGTGGCTTATCAAAATGGGTTCATTCACAATTAACACAGGTACATTGCCAGCCAATTTTAAGCCATCCTGTAACGCATAAAAAGCCAGTTGGTCAACTGGCATTTCGGGCGGTTTCCAGGAGTGGAACATCAGGTCATTTTTTAAATCAAATTGAGCTTTTGTGTAATCCACAGGATAGACCTGGTCAATGCCCGTTGCAGCCCACATGGGTCCAAGAAGTTGCAGACGGATCAGATCTGCCAGTTGCTTTCGCTGACCCACCAAAGTTCTTTGCAGGAAAGGTATTGGCGTTGCCTTCACACTCAAATCAAGATCATACTTGGTTGATAACTTGATTAATGAGTCCAAGTTGTTCTGGACGAGAGGCGAAGTGAGTTGTTTATCCTCTGGGAATGATTCCAATGTGACCGGCCAAATGACCAAATCAGGTTGATATTCCATCGCCCGGTCGAGGATCACCAAATCTTTGGTCAGGGATAAGGTTGGGTAACCCAGGTTGTAAACCCGGATTCTTTTACCGGAGCAAACCAACCCCTCACCATCAATTATCCCGGTCAGAGTTTCCGAGGGATGCAACAGGATGCCCCATGTAGAGGAATCACCAATGACGATGATCCTGAATTCATCCGCAGGTTTTTTTGATCCAGCCAGGATATGTGACGAGAACATGGCATCCAGGTTATCCAGGCTGAAGTTGTACGCCTCGGCAGGATTTTCACCAAAAGGTAACCTCAACCTGCCGGGAAAGACGTGGTTGTATAACGAAAGCCTTCCCAACGTACCTATTCCAGTCGCAGAAAATAACAGGTTGACCAGGATAAAAAGGATCAGGCTCTTGATGATGATCGCACCAGGTCGAATGGGTTGGCCTCCGCTACCGCCATTCGTTTTCATTCCAGCAGATTCCTGAGTCATCCCACACCCACCAGTCGTTGCAAGACCTGCCAGGTCAGTTGCGGATTGTTCAAGGTGAAAAAAGTCCAGCCAAGTGTCACATAATTAAAAGTCAGGAACCCGCTTGAAATTGCTAGCAGCCTTTGCCGGGTGGCAGTGGTTGCCCAATCCTGGAGCCTAGGATTAATCCGGTTGCTCCAGCGATTATGTATGAACAACCCAATGCCATGCCAGGCTCCCCACAGGATAAAATTGATAGTTATGCCATGCCAAAGACCGATCAACACCATCGTAACCAATTGTGTGGTTAGGATCACCAGGTAAACCGGTAAAGGTTTTCCCCTGGAACGCAAAAATCGAGTCAATGGATTGAATACATACGAGCGGAACCACTGTGTGAGCGTCATATGCCAGTTGTTCCAAAACTGGGTCAGGTTGGGTTTTAAATAGGGAGTTGAGAAATTTTCAGGCAATCTAATCCCCATCCACAAAGCCAGACCAATGGCAACATCGGTGTAACCACTGAAGTCAAAATAGATTTGTAAAGAATAGGCATATAGTGCGAACCAAAGCCAGCCTGTGGAGTGTATCTGCAGGGAATTGGAATTGTTGATCGCCATTAAAGCCAAACCATCGGCTAAAATAAATTTCTTAAAGATCCCCAAAATGATCCGATTTGCTCCATCTCCAAAAGCATCCCAGGTTAGTGTGAAAGGTTGATTGACCTCCCGTGTAAAATGGTCTAACTTGTCAATCGGACCGGCTGCCAGGCTGGGGAAAAAGATCACATAATTAATATAGTCTGCCAGGCTAATTCCTTGCAATTTACCCAATTGGCGTTCCCTGGCAGCATGGATGATCCGAAATGCAATATAGGAAAAACCCAGCCAGCGGAAGTCCAGAGCACTTGCGTTTGCAGTTGCCTGGCCATTAAAACCTCTCAACACGAGACTTAGATAATTTGAAAGCAGAGGAGACTTTAAAAAGATCAGTATTATGATCAATATTGAAATTACTAGGGTCGAGCGACTTTGCTTTAATCTTAAACTCAAGAAAGCAATCAGACTTAAAACCAAGATGAATATTATCGGACCGTAAAATTGTGGAATTTGGATTATGTCAATTTTCGGAATAAATCCAAGATACCTGTCAGCTAAAAAGATCAATACTATTAATAAAGGGATCACGAGCGTTCCGAATGTCTGTTTTAAATTTACCTCTTTAAAGAACTTCAGGAAGAACCAACTCAATGTGGTTATCGTTAATGTACCCAAGGGCAACCAAAAAACCAAATGGCGAATGGGTGAAGCAGGTTGAAACAAGAAAAGGAACAAAGTGCTGACCGCCAGGGTCAGATACTTGCGCCAGATTGGATGCTTAATAAAACCGATCAGACACGCGGCGATGCCAAGGATCAGGATGTCGATTAAATTCATTAATAACCTTGGTAAATCCAGGTCGGTGAGCTACTCGAACTCATGATGACAATGGCCAGGATGATCAGGCAAACGATCACTGCCCATAACGTCTCCCTGGAAAATAAGTTAATTTTCATTGGTAACCACAAACCAGGTTTTCCCCATTTTGTTCAACCACTTTGTAACTTCGGGAGGACAAATCGATGCTTTGGTCTTCCCCGTTGTAGGTAGCAATGATCTTACCCTGGCAGGTGACCAGGATATCTGAACCTGCAGTGCCCGTCTGCGCGCAGGTCAACCCTTCCAAACGGACTTTAACTGCTGAAAAAGAATCCAATTCCATTAACGCACTGGGTTCCCAATCCTTACATGATAGGGTTGACAAAATATTACCATCCTTCGCAACCAATGCCTGAAGGTACGATTCAACCACACCTACTGGTGTTGTGGCTGCAGCCTTCTTTTCACCGCAGGAGACCAAGGCCAAAATAAGTGCAAGACCAATCAAAATGAGGCGATTGCTTTTATTTATCATCAACGTGCTCCTTGCCTAATGGGAATGACAGCAGGATTATAGTTTGCTGGAAGATTATTTGCAAGAAATGACATTGTTTTCATATTTTTTCCCCAATCATATATAATTCATCCATGGATCAATTAAAAGTAGTCAATAATATCGTCGAACAACTTTCTAAAGCTGTGCCCAAAGACAACATCATCACTGAATTATGCGAACAAGAGAACATTAATTGGAATGAAGCTCAAAGCTTGGTAGAAAAAGTCCAACAAGAAAACAGGCTGGTCATTTCAAGGCGACAATTTCCGCTTATGTCTGTCATTGCAGTGATTTTTTTCCTGGCGGGTTTTGGACTGTTGATTTTTGCAATTGTATCAATGGTAAAAATCATTGAAATCTATTCAGCATCCCAACTTCCCCCATTGGATCTGGCTCAAATTACTTTATATATATTCAATTACGGTTATGGACTCATCACTGCCTGCATTCTGGGTATGGGCATGATCCTAGGTTCTTTAATTGGCATGCGCCAAGCATGGGCAGAAATTCTGGATATTTCATAATGATCATTGTCATTTAACATTAATTGATGCTTATTAAAAGACTTAATCAACATTAACTTGTAGTTGATCAAGGTTTGTAGTATAGTGCGATTAACAACTTTTAACCCCTAGAAAGGATGAGGAAATCATGGCAAAGATTATTGACATTGAAGGCATTGGTCCCAAGTACGCTGAAAAGTTGATCAAGGCTGGCGTCCGCTCCACGGACGCGCTGCTAAAGCAGGGTGCAACTCCAGCTGGTAGAAAGGAGATCGCCAAAAAGGCTGGCATTTCCGATGCGTTGATCCTGGAATGGGTCAACCATGTTGACCTGTACCGCATCAAAGGCGTTGCCAGCGAATACTCCGACCTGCTGGAGGAAGCCGGCGTGGATACAGTGGTGGAACTGGCACAAAGAAAAGGATCCAACCTTTTTGCCAAGATGACTGAAGTGAATACCAAGAAGAAACTTGTTCGCAAACTCCCGACCGAGGCACAGGTCGAAAATTGGGTCTCGCAAGCTAAGAAACTACCCAGGGTTATTAAATACTAATCCTAGAAACAACAAGAATGGATTGATGAGAGCAGTCTATAAGACTGCTCTCTCTTTTTTCCAAATTTATTATCTGTTAAAATATACATAAGCATTTTTATTTTCTTGAACTTTATATATCTTATAGGATGGTTAATATGGATGATTTTGAAAAACTAGGAGTGTTTTACCTGGGCAAAGTCTTTGATATCAACACCGGTCAATTAAAGGAAGACCTGCTCTTATATGATTCAAAAGACCTGACCACACACGCGGTCTGCGTGGGGATGACCGGTAGTGGAAAAACGGGCTTGTGCATATCCCTGATCGAAGAGGCCGCGATCGACGGCATCCCTGCCATCCTGATCGACCCCAAAGGTGACCTGGCCAACTTGTGTCTCTCCTTCCCGAACCTGCAACCATCCGATTTCAGACCTTGGATCAATCTGGACAGCGCCAGGCAAAAGGGCTTGTCCCCGGAGGATTATGCTGTCAAACAGGCTGAAACTTGGAAAACGGGTTTAGCTGGCTGGGGTGAAAACGGCGACAGAATTAAACGTTTGAGGGACGCAGCCGAGGTCCTGATATACACACCTGGAAGCAATGCCGGTCTACCAGTATCGATCCTCACTTCGTTTGCCCCACCAACCCAGCAGATCCTGGATGATTCAGATTTATTAAGGGACCGGATCACATCTCTCGTTTCAAGTCTGTTGGGATTGATTGGTATCAATGCTGATCCGCTCCAAAGCCGTGAACACATTTTACTTTCAACGATCATCGAAAATTCCTGGAGGAAAAGCCAACCACTTGACCTGGCAAGTCTGATCCAAGCTGTCCAGGAACCACACGTCAACAAGATCGGCGTACTCGACCTGGAATCCTTCTACCCATCCAAGGATAGGTTTGCATTGGTCATGGGATTGAATAACCTGGTGGCGTCGCCTGGATTTTCCAGTTGGTTGCAAGGCACACCCCTACAAATCGACCAGATCCTTTATTCTCCTGCCGGAAAACCTCGCATCGCCATCTTTTCCATCGCCCACCTTAGTGACCCTGAACGGATGTTCTTCGTCTCACTTTTAATGAACCAGGTACTGAGCTGGATGAGGTCACAACCCGGTACGACCAGCCTGCGTGCGCTGGTTTACATGGATGAGATCTTTGGCTTCCTGCCTCCGGTGGCGAATCCACCGTCCAAATTACCCATGTTGACCATGCTTAAACAAGCTCGTGCCTTTGGGGTCGGGATGGTTTTGGCAACCCAAAACCCGGTGGACCTGGATTACAAGGCCCTTTCCAATGCAGGCACTTGGTTCATCGGTCGTCTGCAGACTGAACAAGATAAATCCCGCCTGATCGATGGACTGCAAAGTGCCTCCGCGGCAGCCTCCCAGAAATTTGATCGCGGTTCCATTGAAAAAATAATCTCAGGTCTTCAAAACCGTGTTTTTTTGATGAACAATACCCATGAAGATGTCCCCGAGGTATTTCAAACCCGTTGGGCTTTGTCTTATTTGAGAGGACCTCTCACCAGGGATGACATTAAAATCCTGATGGACCCAATTAAAGCCGGTTCCTCAGTTCAGACACAAACCAGCCTCCCCCAGCAAATGAAATCCCAAACCGCATTGGGTACAGTTGCTCAAAAGCCAACACTTCCTCCTGGTATCAATGATTTCTTTATTCCTGTCAGAGGCAAGAGTTCCACCGGTGGAAAGTTGGTGTATGTCCCAAAATTATTGGGTGTTGCCAAAGTCAATTTCATCAATCCTCAAACCAAGATCAGTACAACTCAAACGTCTTCCTTTTTGACACCGGTGACAGATAAAGCCATTGCTGTGGATTGGGAGGCGTCTGAGTCACTGGAAGTTCCTGCAACAGATCTTGAAAAAAACCCCCAGGATGGCGCGGATTTCTCCGAACTGCCTCCGGCTGCTGCTCAAAACCCCAATTATGCTACCTGGAACCGGGAATTTGCCAACTGGTTGTATGGTACTCAACAACTGGAAGTGTTCTTTAGCCCTTCCTTGAAAATCTCATCCAACCCAAATGAGTCAGAACGGGATTTTCGATTGAGGTTACAACAGAGTTCGCGTGAACAAAGGGATGGCAACCTTGATCAACTCAGGCAGAAATATTCAGGCAAGATGACTGTCTTGCAGGAAAGAAAAAGAAAAGCCGAAGGGATGGTGGCAAAACAACAGGACCAGGCACAACGGGCAAGCGTGGACACGTATATGACCATTGGATCCACGCTGCTCGGCGCCCTGACAGGACGCAGGATTAGCCGTTCGACCATCAACCGGGCATCTTCTGCGTTTACGCATGTCAGCCGCTCAAAGGAGGAAAAGAATGACGTCCTCCGGGCAGAGGACACGGTTGAATCGATCAATGCGCAAATCAATGACCTGCAAACCCAGATGAAAGACGATATAGCCGCAACCAGCCAAAAATTCGATTCAATGACCGAGAAATTGGATTCGCTCATCATCAAGCCGCGCAAGACAGATATCCTGGTTCAACTGGTATGTCTGGTGTGGGCACCCTATTGGCAAGATGTCCAAGGATCCTTCACACCTGCGTGGTAAGAAGTTAGGAAAGGGCCTCCCATGTCTTCCATCAAAACTGTGGATGAGATCATTCAAGCTGCAATGGACAGGGGTGAGTTTAATGACCTGCCTGGCAAAGGAAAACCGGTGGACTTGACAGATTATTTCAATTCCCCTGAAGAAAGCAGGTTAGCGATCTCTATGCTTAAAAATGCAGGTGTTTTACCAGAGGAACTGGAGTCCCTAAAAGAGATCGAATTGCTGAAGACACAGATCGATTTATCCAAGGATGCCGATCAAAAGAAGCAGCTTCAGAAAAAGTTGAATGAACTGACTCTTTCATTCAACCTGATGATGGAAAAATACAAGCAAGGTTAATCGGTTGACCAGGTGTCTGCAATGTCGCGACTTCTTGTATTTTTGTCATTGCGAGACCAGTGTTAAATGGCGGGTAGAAGTAATTCTTGTGCCGGCCGCAGTCAAGAATTTTCTCGTATGCGTATAAATTGCGTCTGTTAACCTTCTAGGTGAATCATATAGTACCCGTAGGGAAACCGCACCAACTGTGTAATCTGCGGTTCAGGCGACATAATTAAAAAAGCCTCCAGCATAATGGCTGGAGGTTTTTTTATTATATTATTTTTGCATGGAATCCAGCTTTTTCACTGCTCCCCCACCTTTTAGATTTTAGATCCACTTCCTTGTTGCGAACCTATAAGGTAGGCATCTTGACGCCCAACTGCGCGATCGCCGCCGGAATACCACCGTCGGTTGGTGACTGGATCTCGAAATGAGAGACCTTATCGCTTCTTACGGTGACGACATAGGCATCCTCCACCGATACCTTCTTCATGGTGGTAGGGATAGTCTGCATTCCTGGCAAGCTCAACGGGCCTGTCTGGGTGCCTTCCCACCTTACTTTAACCCAGGCTCGATCACCATCCACTGTAAGCTTCTGGATTTCAATTCTGAAATCGGGAAAGGCAGTCATCAGCCCGGCCGTCACTTTCAGGGACTCCGTGATTGGGATTTCCTTCGGCAACAAACCACCGCTAGCCATGGCATCCGCAGTGACCATTGTCTTCACTCTTATTAACCTGATCCTGGGCTTCCTGCTCTCTAAGAAGAAATATCGCAACTTTCCCGCTACCAGACATTACTTAAGTACCCATCGGTTGTGGTACTTGACCTGTTTCAGCGACTATAACTTCACCGTGACCTGTTGACCAGAACAACTTTACAAATCTCACCATCTCGGCTATACTTCAAGTTTGATAAATTGAAAGAGTTCTTTTTAGAAATCAATGAGTAAGTGTATTGCGGTCTGTTTTAAAGCACCCCGATGAAATTGCTCCTTGGGGTGCTTTTTCATTAACTGCCAGTGAATTCACAGGGCGGTTTTTCACATAAGGATATTTAAGATAAATGAGTAAAAATAAAAAACTACGTATTATTCCCCTGGGGGGTTTGGGGGAAGTGGGCAAGAACATGATGGCCTATGAATATGGCGATCACATTCTGGTGGTCGATGCGGGTATCATGTTCCCTGAAAACGACATGCTGGGGGTGGATTACATTATCCCTGATTTCCAGTATCTTCAGGATCACGCTAAAAAAGTTGCAGCGATCATCATCACCCATGGTCACGAAGACCATATTGGCGCCATCCGTCATCTTCTGGATGCCATTAACGCCCCGGTTTATGCAACGCCTTTGACCCGAGGTCTGATCGAGGTTAAATTGGCGCGCAACGGGTCCGGAGTAAAAGCGGATCTGCACACGGTCCAGGCTGGCGACATTGTGCGGATTGGTCCATTCGAGATCGAATTCTTTCACGTCAGCCATTCAATTCCGGATGCGGTTGGATTGGGAATTCAAACGCCGGTTGGCTTGCTGGTCCACACCGGTGATTACAAATTTGATCACACCCCGGTGGATAACTGGCCAACGGATTTTGCACGTTTGGCTGAATACAGCCAAAAAGGTGTCGCCATCCTGCTGGCCGATTCGACCAATGCTGAACGACCTGGCTGGACTCCTTCAGAAAAGATCATCGAACCGGCCTTTGACGAAGTCATGAAGAATGCGCCAGGTCGGGTGATCATCGCCACATTTGCCTCCTTGATCTCGCGTATGCAACAAGTCGGGAATGCGGCTATACGCAACAATCGGAAAATGGCCTTTGTCGGCACCAGTATGGTGGATAACGCCAAGATTGCATTAAAACTGGGTTACATCAACATCCCGGAAAAAACCATGGTTAGTTTGGAGGAAGCCCTTAATTTACCCTCCCGCGAAGTCGTATTGATGTGCACTGGAACGCAAGGGGAACCTTCATCCATCATCGGAAGATTATCTGCAGGGAATAATCGTCAATTTGATATCCGCCAGGATGATACGGTCGTGCTTTCTTCCCACCCCATCCCAGGAAATGAAGAGGCTGTTGGTAAGACCATCAACCGCCTGTTGCGCAGGGGTGCGAATGTGATTCACGACGGGATCCTACCGGTCCATGTCTCCGGACACGCCAGCCAGGAGGAACAAAAACTACTCCTCAACCTGGTGAAACCCAAATTCTTCATCCCGATCCACGGTGAATTGCGCATGCTCACCCGGCATGCAAGTCTGGCCAAACAGGTGGGAGTTCCTGCAGAGAATATTGTCGTAGTAGAGAATGGCCAAGTGGTTGAATTATCCGAAGAGGGACTGTCGCTTGGCGAGCGGATACCCGGTAGTTATATCTTCGTGGAGGGTTCCAGCATCGGGGATGTGGATAAGGATATTATGCGTGAAAGGGAGAGATTGGCCCGGGCAGGCATCTTGTTAGTCGATCTCAGCCTCGACAAGAATTCAAACCGGTTGGTTCATGACCCTGAGATCATTTCGCGCGGGTTCCTTTCAACGGAAGATTCCCAGAAATTCATCCCAAGCATCCGCGAAAAGGTTAAGCAATTGGTCAATGTTAACGGATTGGACGATGAAAAGTTGATCACTGATTCAATCAGGACTTACCTGTTCCAGGAAACTAAAAGACGGCCGATGGTCTTTGTGACCTTGAGCCGCGTTTAGATGTCACCAGCCGTGTTTGCCTCTTAAAGGGACAAAGGCAACCGGAAGAGCGCGCCGGACATTGAATTCCAGCCCTGATCTTGTCCAAATTTCCAATTGCTGAAATCCCCGGCTGCCGACAGGCAGGATCAACCTACCGCCGTCCTTGAGTTGCTTAAGTAAAGGCGCGGGCACTTGGGGGGCAGCCGCGCTGACCAGGATGGCATTAAAAGGCGCTTGGTCCTCACAACCCAGGCTACCATCCGCGGTCAGCACTTTCACATTTCTGATACCCAATCTG
>Ga0315268_10005524_pt1 | contig 13573 bp, 16 predicted proteins | sample C1_top_MG_FD_204535 | JGI IMG/M metagenome (GOLD analysis project Ga0315268, IMG submission 204535) | Sediment microbial communities from Yellowstone Lake, YNP, Wyoming, USA - C1_top | ecosystem: Environmental > Aquatic > Freshwater > Lake > Sediment | place: USA: Wyoming | collected 2017-08-01 | reverse complement strand
GAATATCGCATGAAAAAGAATCCTGAGCTGCGCACTTCCATCACATATCAATACGGAAGCCCCGGGCACTATACGATACTCGTCAAAGTCGTCGACATCCTCGGGAACGACACCAACAAGTTACTCACCGTTATGGTGTAATCCAGATGAGTGAACAAGCCACCCTGAACGGGAGCCAGCGCAAACGCGGTAGAATAGAGATGGACGAGAAGATCAAGAAGGCCGTAATAGATTGGAGAGCGAAAGGGTAAACTATCGGCGCGATCAAGCGAGGGCTAGACCTTATGTTAAGCAACGAGTTGTTCAAGCACAAGATGGTGAAATAATGTCTGATCACGTAAAGATGTTGACTAGTGCACGTGAGAGATTACAGTGGCTTCACCAGTTAGCTAGAGAAGGCATTATATTGGGTCAAGACCCAGTAACCATAAGAAACGCAGAGAGAGAGGTTGAAGAACTTGAGAGGATAGTGGAGCTAGAAATGAAAGGCTCCCACTACAGAAAACTTAGAGGATGGTAAACATGAAAGAAGTAAAGGAGTACTACTTACACTACATAGGTCAAATATACTCTAATGATAGATTTGAGAAAGAAGCTAGAAGTATAGGTGTTCAACGCGCGATTCCTTTCTTCATTTTGAGGAATCTCAGTTGGAACCAGCCAATATTACTAGGACGTTGGATAGGGGCAAACAAATCAGCAGAAGTTTTCGGATACTTCACGGTTAATTCTGTCGTTTCAGGCATGAATCACGAGCTGATGGAAAAATTCTTGCCAAGAGTTAAAGTCGTATCAGTAGAATATGATAGAAAGCCTGAGAGACGTGTTTGCGGTAACTACACAGTTGGACTATCAGCTATCGTCGATGAAGAGCTAGAGAACCTCGCAGAGAAGATAGAAATTTTCCTAAATGAGAACGGCGTTGATCCTAATAAATCTAAATGGTTCGTAAGAGGAAACTACTACCGGCTTCCGCATATGGTTTTACTTACGCCAGCTAATTTCACTAGAGGATACATGAAAGTTGAGATAAAAGATCTAGATATAAGTGGAGAAATAGCAAATAAGGGTCAACTCATATGGATCTTCGACTATGAGCGTAAGTTCTACCTGAAGAAACAAGATTACGATGCCATCAATAACAGGAGCTTGAAAGATTACGTTTGAATTCATAGCCAAGGTGATCTTTGTATGAGTGTTAATAAGTATAACACTTTCAGATTTCATGTTGACTTAATAGGTCAGACAGTCATAGAAGAGTACGAATCCGGAGCGTCACTATCTTCATTAACAAGAAAATACGGGATACCCTTAGAAGACATCACTAAAATACTGACTAAACATGGAAAACTGCTTAAACCAATTGCTCCACGCTTCTTGTATAAGATCCAAGAGGACGGTTTGCTAGTTCCGATAAGATTCCTGAACTCACTAGGTTTGAGAAGAGGAGATAGAGTGAAACTGGAAATCAGAAGAGAACCACTAGAAAGTGGAGAGATTCATTTAATCATCAGGGAGGTGAAAATCGGTGAGTGAAGAAAGTTTAATCATATCTGTTGACGATGCCTACAAAATTTTCAAGGAATCAGCTAAGGCTACTGGATCTAAAATAGTCGCTACACTGTTCATTCCTACGACTTCTTTAGAAGGCGTGCTAAAACTAAAGGCATTCAATAGAGTTCCAATAAGAGCTATAACGATGAAAGGCATGACTAGAGGTCATGCAAACACTATTCGTATAATGTTGCCAAATCAGCCGCCCAGTGTGGTTGTAAGGAGGTATACGCTCACTGACAAATTCTTGGTCGCTGTAAAGAACGATGCAGGACTTACTCATGAAGAACTGGAGAAAATCTATGACTTTTCACTCACTTTAGACGTTAGTATCAACGTGCAAAGGACACTAGTGGAGTGCGGAGAAAAGCTCTACGAGTTCAGGTCGTTCAGACCTAAAGGCGTGGAAAATCCCATAGCTAAGCTAGCTACTTATATAGGCAAAACTAGACCCGTATTTGTGCTGGATCTACAAAAGGAACACGACCTATATACGCTGAAGAGGCTTCAGCCAATGTTCCCGCACTCAGAACTGAGACTTTGCGAAGTCAGACCAGCAACTGGAAGGGAGGTTTCATGTCGGTTCGTAGGATAAGTGCAATACCGCATCCTCAGACATATATGCTAAGGTACAGATTCCTGCAATGTTTCGGCAACGGCGGATTTCAAAAGTTAGAAATCGCCACAGAGAAGACCAGCTTAGGAGGTCAAATATACTGGCTTGCGCCTTGGGCTTGCGACAACGGGCTACTAACGAGAGGCGTTAAGGGTTACTACATGATAACAGAAAAAGGCAAACGTTGGTTAGATATTGCAGAAGAGCTAGTGAAGATAGATGCTTTCGGAAAGATTGGGCAATTGTACGAAATGTCTTCAGTAACTCAACACACTAAACCTAAACATGATAAAAAACCTAAAGCAGAAAAAGTTGCTAAGGAGTGTCCAACTTGTCGAATAATACAGGGGTAAAAATGAAAACTAAAATACGCATATGGAAGCTGAAAGTGATAGACGGTAAGGAGTACTTCTACAACAGGTACTACATATCTATACCAATAGGTGAAAATCACGAGAACTACACTCACGTGGACATAACTCTTCCGGACGGTAATGTCATACCTTTACCGCTTAAGCGATGGAAGTTCGGCGGAGCACGTAGGATTTTCGCTTTCTTCCCTAAAGAGATGGCTCCTTTCCTCAAACTGAAGAAAGGGAGGATAGTCGAGTATGAGCTTAGAACATGACTTGATAGATGAGTACGTAGATTTTGCTTCTCAGTCCTGCGACGCTCCTATGCTATACCATCTTGCTATGGGTTACTTCTTGAGCTCAACGATACTCGGCAGATACGCGACTATAGTGACTTCATACAAGCCAAAGGGGATCAAGCCAAATCTATGGCTCATGCTAATAGGTCCTTCACGCATAGTGAGAAAATCCACAGCTTTGGAACTAGGGGAAGACATACTAAAGGAAATAGACGAGTCTGTTTTGCTCCCGGCTTCATTCAGCCCTGAAGCTCTGCAGGAATCTCTGAGCCAAATGGAAAGAGGAAGCGTAGGAGCATGGGTGAAGGATGAGTTAGGTGAGTTCTTCAGGGGGTTGAAGAAGAAGGACTACATGGCTGGAACTAGAGAGATTTTTAGCATGATTTATATGGGTCGTGGGGAGACTCGTAAACTTCGCAAACTACAGTTCAAGGTCCCTAGTGGCATATTCATAACTTGCGCAGGAACTTTGCCGACACCGCCGCACTTCTATTTGAGCGAGGAGGACTTCACGTCTGGATTCCTCAACAGGTTTATCTTAGGTTACGCTGAAAGTAGAGATAAGCGGATACCTATACTACACACTAACCCTACGCTTTCAACTATTAGAGATGAGATAATAGTCAAATACAAAAAATTGTCGAAGATCTACAGTGAAGCGTCACCAGTAATAATAAGTTTCGATTCTGATTCGTTGCAGGGATTAGAAGATTATGATAGACTTATAGAACAAGAGCTAATAAAAATCGAGAAAGACTTTCCAGAGTCTCTTTGGAAATCATATTTAGCTGAATCCCCAAATCAACTTATGAAGATGTCAGTAAATAGGAGTTTATCACGCATAGAAGATAGAAAAGTCCAAATAATAGTCGTTAACAGAGAAGATTTCAGTAAGGCCTATAACGACTTGCAGTTATTTTTAAAATCAGCGAAGCAAGTTATAGATGAGGTACAAACTTCAGCCCAACCTAGACCTGTTGAGACAGAAGAGAGGAGAATAAACAGGATTTACAGCTTAATCGACAGTAAAAGTAAAACTGGAGCTTCTATGAGTTTCTTACTGTTGAGGTCTGGGTTATTGAAGAAGGACCTGATGCCAATACTAGTGACGTTAGTCGAACAGGACAGGGTTAGGGCTATACTGATGAGGTCTAGAGATAGAGGGAGGAAGCCGCTGATGTTCTTCACAGCCAACGTGGCTCCTCAAGTCATAGCTGGAGACGTGATGAGCACTAGCCAACTGGAGTCTATGATCAAGTGAATTCTTTAGATACTCCGTCAGTCTCTAAGTCATAGCAAAGATTCAGTTTCTAATGCCCTTTTTTTAATCTGGGTATCTTTCTGGCATTTCTACTTTTCTTTAAATCTTTAATTCTTTCTATTCTTTAAAAACCTTCACTCTCTTCACTCTTCTATTCTTTAAACATAAAACTGAAATATTTAATGTATTAAAGAATTAAGAAATAGATGTTTTCAGACGTGATTCGAAAGTGAGTTAGAAAATAGAACTGAATTCGTTTAGAGAACTAGAGATAGTTAAAGAATTCTCTGAAGACGCAAGAGGCGCGCAGATCGCTCTAACTGATGACTGGATCTAAGAAATTAAGTTTATAATAAAATTTATAAAGTCGAACTAGTGAAATCAGTGTTCACCTTCCAAGTCGGATGAAAATGTCTGAACAAAAACTAGTTCCAGAGGTCACTGATAAACTGAAGCTACTGTCGGCTAAGTACAACATCCCAATCGAGCAAGTGACTAAGGAGTACTGGGAATTCTTCAACGATCCCTTTGTTCAAACCGATCCGCAGTTTCAAGGAGACGCTGACAGGCATAACTACTGCATTAAGGTCATCTGGGTCCGGTACGCTTCAGCTCCCCCTTCGCAAGAATATGCGATCATACCGATAGGCTACTCTGAACCTAGAATGACTAAACAGAACTTACTTATAGCTAGAATTCTAGCACTCATCAAAGAGAAGGACGGATTTGAGAAACGAACGATAATATGCAGGGGCGACAAATCTAACGTAATAAAAGACATACAGTTGTTCTTCGGCTATCAAGTTGCGCTCAACTACTTCAACAATACTTACTTTACAGTCAATAAAACGGTCTTCGAAAACCCTAAGCTATCACCGATAGATGCGTTCACCTTACTTCGTAAGCAAGTCGGAGTTAAGGAAGTCAAAATAGCTGAAACGCCGTTTTCAATATCGCGAAAAGATGAACAGAACAAGTTCGTCGATGAGTGGGACTTGTACATGGTACGTGGGATCGTCGTACGTTTCGCCAAAGGTATACGTGACGACGGAACGCAGTGGGGATTGTACGTCTTGAGCGACGACAGTGTAGCTGGATCACAGCCCTCCCTGACGCCTGATGGCAGAATAATACCAAACCAATTCGCTGTATGGACTCCAGCATCTCAAGTTCGGTTCGACGAAAACAGTGAGATAGCAGCTGTCGGAACGATAGGTCTGACTGACCAAAAAGAGCCTCAAATGAACGCAGTTGCAGTGCTTCCCATACACGCTAGACTGATAGAGGTGTAAGTATGAGCTTAGACGAGTTAGATAGTATGTTTAGAGAGCTAGAGCAAAAAGTGCCTAAAAAAGAAGAACCAAAGGAAGAGAAAATTGAAGTTAAGGAGTTAGAGGTAGAGAAGAAAGTGGAAAAACCTCTTCCTCCGCCTGTAGAACTGCCTAAAGGTGAGATAAAAGAAGACGTGGCTTCTGCTAAGTTGGTGATACTAATATACGGCGAAAAGGGATGCGGGAAAACTATGCAAGCGTTCTCATTTCCGGGCGAAATCGCATGCTTGAGTTTCGACCAGAAATCAATGAGAATAAAACAAAACAAGTACAACAAAGACGACAGGATTCACGTCTTCGACATGGTGAAATTCATGGACTACACCGACCAGTCTTCGGTGACGCAATCATCATCTAAAACTTACGAATATATCAATGCGGTTCTCGAACATCTTGAAAAAACTGTAAAGCCGGACTGGATAGTGATAGATGGGAGCGATATATTCCACACTATCTGCGAATGGACTATGCGTTTCAGGCATGGGATAGAAGCGTTCGCCGGAATACAGAACCTCAATCTCTGGAAGGAGAGGAGATTGCTCATGCGTCAGATACATAATCGTTGCCTTCAAATAGCTAATAGAGGTGTGATCTACACGACTTACTCTGTTAAGGATGATCTTGTAGTTGACGGCGAATTAGTACTTAAGAAAGATGTTCCGCAATGGATAGACGTGATAATGTACGCAACTGACGTTGTGATTCACGCTTTCACTGACCCCGTCTCCAGAACATACCGTGCCAAAATCATAACATCCAAGGACGACGCACTATTTCCATCTGGTAGGAGTTACGACGTAACCGATAAGAAACTATGGGAGGTGATAGAAAATGAAAATAAGTCCTAGCAAATTTGAACGCTTAATACGTTTAATGTCAGCCGGCGAATCTATAGATCCTCTGCTACTATCTTTCACCGAATCAGGGATGCAAGTCAACCAAGGTGATCAAGCAGCAGTGCTCATAGTCATAGGAAAAGTTGACCCGATCAACTTTAAGGACTACGAGTCTATCGGCGATGTAGAAATATTTTCTAAAGAAACTTTATCTAAACTAACTAAAGCCTTCCAAGGTGAAGATGAAGTTTCACTCGCGAAAGCTGAAAATAAAATAGTCCTAACCGGATCTTATGAAGAATTAGGTCTATCTCTGAGTACTGAGAGTGTTCTACAAACTAAGAATTTCAAGGAATCCGAATACGGCACTGTACTGAGTAAGCCAGAAATATATAATGCTTATCTCATAGACCCTTCTGAGCTTAAGATAGGTTTCGGAGACTTACTGAAGTTTAAGTATAACCAAAAGGAACTTGCGATCGAAGTTTCTGGCGAGAATTACTCATATCAGAAGAACCTTAAGGTTATGCGGTCTAACGGCGATAAGTCAGGAGTGGTAAACATGGACGTCACTAGTTTGGACAAGATTCTGGCTCAACTGAAGGGAACTATGTGGATAATCTTCACTAACGAACCATTGATGTTAACTTACAAAGAACCTGGATTTTCAGTGAGTTACGCTATGGCTCCGAGAGTGGTATAATGCAAACGCTATACGCTTTAGATAAAAATCTAAGACTACTTTTTTCTTTCTATCCTAGAGAGTACAGTAAGAAAAGGATCTTAATTCACAGCCCATACGAACTAGAGAGACGTATGAATATTGACAACGGACTAGATGATATTTTCGTCAGTGTTTACGACGTCAACCACATCATAGACAAAATTGTTTTTGACATAGATGGAAAATCCCTGCCTGAAGCTCTCAAACAGACTAATGAGCTAATAAACAGACTAGAAGAAGCGAAAATTCCGACTATTCCGATCTTCAGCGGCAAGAAAGGTTTTCACGTTTACGCCTTGTTTGAGCCTTGGCGTTCGACAAATGATTCTACAGCCTCAGAAGTAGTTCGTTTAGTCTCTGTTAAGTTCGCAGAAGGTTTAAGTATGGTAGATAGTCATCTGATCGGTAACATATCCGCCCTTATTAGGGTTCCTAACACTATACATCCTAACGGTTATGGTTACTGCACATACTTGAGACCATCTGAACTTGCAGATCTCAGTACAATACTAGAGTTGTGCAAACACAGGAGATCTCCAGAGTACTTCCTATATCCACGCAAGGATATAAGAGATTTCGTAGATCTGTCTGAAATAAAACAAGAAAGCAAGAAGGATATATTTTTCAAACCTAACTCATCTGAAAAAATTAACTACAGGTTTTTAAGTAACCTACTTAGACCTTGTATAGCTAAAGCCATTTTCAAAGATCCTTGTCACATGGTCAGAGTAGAGTTTGTAGCAGAGCTAAGAGAACTAGGCTACACTGCAGATCAAATTTTGAAACTATGCAGTCAGTTAGATTGGGCAGATTTCAATCCAGAAATTTCTTCGAAGCAAATCGCTCAAGTTTTTAAGGGGTACAAACCTCTGAGATGTCAGAAGTTGAAAAAATTTGTTAACTGCACTAACTGCGGATGGGTCTACTGGTGGTAGGGATGAAGACAGAAGCTAAGCATATTTTGTTAGACATCTGGAAACCTAAGAACATAAACCTAGATTCTCCGAGAGATCTAATAAAGCTATGCAAGGACATAGCTGAAGCTTCTAAATGTAAGGTATTAAGAGTCTCTTCATTTCACTTTATGCCTTACGGTGTTTCTGTCGTAGTATTAATAGCTGAAAGTCACGTAAGCGTACATACATATCCTGAACACGACTATCTCGCTATAGATATATTCACTTGCGGAGAGACCGATCCTGAACTTGGGTCTAAATATGCCTTAAGCTTCTTAGATCCAGTGCATTATAATAAACAGGTCATAAATCGTGGTGTAAAATGATACGTCCACTCATATATACTAACATCAGCAACGCTAAGGGCGGCATTACTAGAGATTCAGGATTCCACGTAGCCCGCAACGTTATAAATTACATTTTACGAAAGCGAGATGACTTTTTCTTTTACCTGACTATTCCAGTTGGTTCTGAAAGCGTGGCTAAAAGTTGGTTAGAGCGTCCAGATAGAGTTCAACTAATTCCATTACGCTACTCTTCCGCTGGAAGTTTAAATAAAATGCACATGGATATCGTAGGTTTACGTAAAAATTTACCTTGGATACTGTACCCTATAACTGTAATTTGGAACAATGAAGCTTACATGAGTTTACTCATGCTCCAAGCCTTAAAGGCAACTCTACCTTACGCTAAGACTAGTTTAGCAAATTATGTTCACTGGATTGAGATTCCTAGACAAAACCGTCTAGGTTCTATCCATAAAGGAAACTGGCATATGTGGGCATTAGCATCAGGTATATACTGGAACAGTAAGACATATTTTAACTCCCAATATGGAATAGAACTAGTCAAGCCTTACTTTAGGAAATTCTGCAGAGGCGATATCTACGAAGAGATAGAGAGTAAAATGGAACCTCTCTACCTCGGTATAAACGTAGAAGAACTAGACAAGTTTAAGACAAATGAAGTGTTCGATCGTCCTACTTTTATATTCAACCAGAGGATAGTGCCGTATACTGGAGCTAGATCTGTTCTGCAAGCCGCTATAGACCTCATAAAAGATGGCTACAAATTTTACATTATACTAACAAATCCTAGTCAATCAACTATAAAAACAATAGACTACAATAATCCAGACTACAAAGATTGCCTTATTAGATGTGAAGGTCTGCCATATCCGAAGTATGTTGAAACTCTCTGGAAGTCGGACGCTGTAATTGCTTGGCATGGAGGGTATAAATCTTCTAGCCTCACTAGTCAAGTTGGAGACGCTCCTGTAAGTCAGTGGAGCATAGCTTTTCCTGAAGCTATAGCTTGCGAGTGTTATCCTATAGCTCACAATCTTGGATTCTTTTCAGAAATGCTGCCTAAAGATTACTTGATACCTACAAAGTCTTTAGAAAACTTAAAGACGTCTATGCGTTTAGTCATCGAAAACGTTGAATATTACAGAAAGAAATCTTCTCAGATATCTTCATACGTCAGAGAAAAATACGACTGGAAAGTTAGAATAGATGATTGGATAAAAGCTTTTGAACAGTTGCACGATCAATCATTCAGAAGTTACGGAACCATAAGTGCTTCTACTATAGAGAGAATAGAAAAAGTCATCAGAACTCAAGGTCACTTCAAATGGAGCGACTTGAGTAAACAAGTTGGGTGGATGTCTCAGATGAAACTTAGCCGGATGGCTCCTTACTTCTGGCTATGCGCAAACTACAAGGAAACCCCTACCGCTGAACCTGTTTTTTCTAGTCAGAAACTCATGGAGTGGATATGATGACTAAATGTATTGAATGCGAGGCGTGGGATAATCTCAAACCTTGGAAACTGCAATGTGAAGAGTGCCCCTTCAGAGTGGCGTATGAACTGAGCGGCAAAGTCCTTAAAGTAGCTTGCGCTAATGGAGATAAAGATTGTCCGTGAGGTGGATAGCATGGCTGAGCCTGCAGAACGCTTCGGCGAAGAGTATCAGAAGACATTTGAAGCCTTGGATTACGAACCTTTCAGATTAATTAGAACTTTTACTAGGTACTTACTTCCTCCACTTAAGATTCTTGTAGTTTCAGCTCCAACTAAAAACAGGCAAGTTGTAACTTTCAAGAACAGAGGAGATTCAGTGACATTTGTAGACATTAGTCCATACGCAGTTAAGTTAGGATCAAAATTTGGCAAAGTCATAGAGGCAGATGTCAGGGAACTACCGTTCGAAAATTCTGCTTATGATATAGCCATATGCCGCTATCTTTTTGAGCACTATCCTCTATCAGATGTTTCGACTATGATAAACGAGCTCTTGCGAGTAGTCAGTCATTGGCTCATAGTTGGAGTTTCGACAACTAACGTCAGGCCAGAGAGATTAAAAGCAGACCCGACTCATGTAACTTTTATGTCATTTGAGGAATGGACAAAGTTCTTCAAGACATTTCCGCAATTTACTGTAGTTTCATCCGTGAAAGATAAAGAGGTCTGGTTGTTGAAGAAAAACTTCGGGGCGTTGTCATTTGGAAGGTAGACTGATAACTGTACGCAGAGAAGGATCTGTAATTAAACTAGTAATCCGTACTAATGACGGTAAAAAGGTAGTTCCCGTTTTTGGGTTCAATCCACACTTCTACGTAGAAGGAAACGGCGAGTACTTAGACTTCAGGGGCATAAAACTGAAGAAGATAGAAACTAAACTTCCAGAGGACGTCCGTGAAGTCAGGAAGTTCTACAACAGACATTGGCAAGCAGATATTCCGTTTACACGTTTATTCTTGATAGAAACCGGAATCTACACATGGGTAAAAGTTCCGGATAAATCTACAAATATACTCTGGCACGAAGTGAAGCCAACTGAACCTATGGATATAGTTCCACGTATAATGCTGTTAGATATAGAAGTTTATCCGGGACCGACTTCTTTAGATGTAACCAAAGCCGAAGAACCTATTACTTCGATCACTTCATATGACTACTACAGTAAGAAATACGTAACCTTTGCACAAGGAGTAGATCAAGCTAATCTCACTAACGATTGGATAGTCATATATGTTGACAGTGAAAGAGAGATGCTATTTAATTTCTCTAGGTTTCTCACTAAACTCAATCCTGACTATATTTTTGGTTGGAACGTGGAATATGACCTAGAGTATCTGAAGATGCGTTGTAGTAAATTGAACATACCTGTAGACTTTACAGCTTTCGACAGCTTAGATCTGTTAAGTTCTTACAGACGCTTAGTAAAGCAACCATCATACTCTCTGCAAGATGTAGCATATTACGAAAATCTAGGAATAATTGATAAGTACTCACCTAACGAACTCGCTCTATTAAAGCCCAGCCAGATAGTTAAGTACAACAAAAGTGACGTTGAAACTATGGTTAGATTACTAGAGAAATACAACGAAAACATAATTAACATTAATCTGTCATTTCAAAAGCTAGCCGGAACGGCACATATATACGACAACTTCGCTTCTCAACTGATTGACACTTTACTTTTACGAATAGCACACAATCGCGGATTGATACTCCCTTCAAAGCCAGAAAAAAGAAACGTTTATGAGCCTTATGCTGGGGCTATGGTCACTCAACCTGTGCCAGGTCTGCATAAAAACGTCGCTAATCTAGATGTAAGCCGTTGCTACCCTTCAATAATATTAACATTTAATCTCTCTCCAGAGACTCTAGTGACGAAGCCTTCAAAAGATGACATAATTTTCAAAGATATCGGTTTCAAGAGAGAACCTAAAGGTATAGTTCCGGAATTAGTAGAAACTGTGTGGAGAGCTCGTGACGAGTCTGAAGCTAAGCTAAAGTCAGCGCAACCCGGAACTGAAACTTATAAAACTTTAGAGAGCGAAAGAGACGCTCTGAAGGGCATACTGAACGCCGTCTACGGCTTTCTCGCATATCAGAATAGTCGTATATACGACGTTAGGTTAGCTTCTGCTATAACTTCATTAGGAAGAGAGGTTTTATCTTTTCTCATAACTTACTTCAACAATAAGGGATACAAAGTTCTCTACGGAGATACAGATTCTATTTTTATACAGACACCGTTTGATCTAGCCGAGAAGCTGATAAAAGAAGCAGAGCAGGCACTTTTCGCTTTTATATTAGAAAAATACAATGCTAGGTCTAAAATTAGACTGAAGCTAGATAAATACTTATCTACTATATTCTTCACTTCTGTTAAAAAGAAATACGCTTCTAGGGTCGTATGGGAAAACGGCAAAACTTGCGACTATATTGATGTCACAGGGTTCGAGTCTGTCAGAAGGGACGTTCCAGCTTACTTGAGACAACTGCTAAAAGATGTGTTGACTATGGTTATAACAGAAAACGACTATAATCAGATACAGAAACACATCTACAGTTCCATAGAAGATTTTAAGAAACAATCGTTAAGGGAAGTTTACATAACTAAACATATATCCAAACCTTTTAATCTTTACAAAGTTAAACCTCCACATATTAGGGGATCTTTACTAGCAAATATGTACCTCGACGAAAACATACAGGAAGGCGACCGTGTAAAAATGGTTTGGGTCAAAGGAGTGAAGGGACTACCGCAGACTGACGTTATATGTTTCACAAATGAGAAAAATGTTGAGGGCAAGATAGATATAGACTGGGATAAAATGATAGAATCTACAATCGCTAACAAACTAGAGGAAGTTTTAGAGCCTATGGGTTTCAAATACTCTTCCGTATCGTCTAAAATTGAGAGCTTAATGAGGTGGATGTGATGATAGTCGTAGATACTAGGGAGAAAGGGTCTTTAGTTCCAGCTAAGTTAGAGGAACTGAAAGTTCCAATAGAATATAGAACTTTAGAAATTGGTGACTATCTTATTGGAAACCTATGCGTAGAGAGGAAGGAAATAGGTGATTACGTGGGCAGTCTGATCGAGGGAAGGCTCAACAACCAACTTTATGAACTGTCTTATCACTACTCTCATTCGATTCTCCTCGTAGAGGGATTCGTCGACGAAGTTCTATGGATGAGAAAGATAAAGCGATCAGTGTACATATCTAGCCTAGCCGGAGCTATATGTAAGAAGTCCATAGAAGGGCAGCAAGGAGTAGTGAGCGTAGTTATGGTCTCTTCACCGTACGACACGGCTTTGCTACTCTACTACTTAGATGAAAAGGTGTCATCAGGTGAGTTTCGTATGCCTCAATACAACCCTGAACCTAAATGGAAAATGTCGAGAATAGTTAGTTTAGTTTGTTCCCTGCCAGGTGTCGGAGAAACGAGAGGCTTAAAGTTACTGGAGAAGTTCAACAGTATAGAAGATTTAGTTAAAGCGTCAGTCGAACAGATAGATGAGGTCGAAGGAATTGGAACAAAAACAGCTCAAGAAATATGGAAAGTCCTACATAGTAAGTATTTGGAGGAGAAGTAAATGTTAACTGAAAAATACAGACCAAGAAGACTAGATGAGATAGTTGGACAATCTCAAGTCACTGATGTCCTGAAGAACCTAATTGGAACTAAAGATTTCCCGCATTTCCTGTTCATAGGACCAGCCGGAACAGGTAAAACTTCTACAGCTTACGCCTTTGCTAGCGAGAATAACATACAGGTCGTAGAGTTCAACGCTAGCGATGAAAGAGGCATAGATACCATCAGGAACAAGATCAAGAACTTGGC
>Ga0315268_10005523_pt1 | contig 13573 bp, 9 predicted proteins | sample C1_top_MG_FD_204535 | JGI IMG/M metagenome (GOLD analysis project Ga0315268, IMG submission 204535) | Sediment microbial communities from Yellowstone Lake, YNP, Wyoming, USA - C1_top | ecosystem: Environmental > Aquatic > Freshwater > Lake > Sediment | place: USA: Wyoming | collected 2017-08-01 | reverse complement strand
GGCCGACGGCGATCTCGGCCTCGGGCACGATCTCCCGCAGGCGGCGGGCCACGGAATCGATGCTCTGCACGCGGTTGTGCACGAAGTACACCTGCCCGCCGCGGTCCAGTTCGCGCAGGATGGCCTCGCGGATCAGGCGCTCGTCGAACTCGGCCACGTAGGTCTTGATGGGCAGTCGCTCCTCGGGCGGCGTGTCCATCGTCGACATGTCGCGGATGCCGCTGAGCGACATGTACAGCGTGCGCGGGATGGGCGTCGCCGAGAGCGTGAGCACGTCCACCTCGCGCCGCATCTTCTTCAGGCGCTCCTTGTGGCCCACGCCGAAGCGCTGCTCTTCGTCGATGATGGCCAGCCCCAGGTTCTTGAACTGCACGTCCTTCTGGATCAGGCGGTGGGTCCCGATGACGATGTCCACCGCGCCGTCCTCCAGGTCGGCCAGCACGCGGCGCTGCTCCCCGTCCGACCGGAACCGCGACAGCATCTCCACCCGCAGAGGGAAGGCGGCCAGGCGCTCGCTGAAGGTCTGGAAGTGCTGCTGGGCCAGGACAGTCGTGGGCACCAGCATCGCCACCTGCATCCCTTCCAGCACCGCCTTGAACGCCGCGCGGATGGCCACCTCCGTCTTGCCGTAGCCCACATCGCCGCAGACCAGGCGGTCCATGGGGCGCGGCTGCTCCATGTCCTGCTTCACCTGGCGGATGGCCAGGAGCTGGTCGGGCGTCTCCACGTAGGGGAACGAGGCCTCCAGCTCCAGCTGCCAGGGCGAATCGGGAGGGAAGGCGTGGCCGGATAGCACCTCGCGGGCCGCGTAGAGGGCCAGCAGCTCCTGGGCCAGCTCGGCCACGGCGCGGCGCACCCGCTCCTTGGTGCGGGCCCACTCCTGGCTTCCCAGCCGGGTGAGCGTAGGGACGTGCTCGCCGGGGCCCACGTAGCGGCTGACCCGGTGGAGCTGGTCGATGGGGAGGAAGAGCTTGTCGCCCTCGGCGTAATGCAGCTCCAGATACTCGCGCTCGTGCCCTTCGATGGCCTTGCGGGCCATGCCAGCGAAGCGGGCGATGCCGTGCTCCACGTGCACCACATAGTCGCCGGGCTTGAGCTCGGCCAGGAACGCCGCACGGTCGATGCCACGGCGGGGCGCGGCCCGCCGCTGCTTGGTGAACCCGAATATCTCCGTATCGGTGAGCATCAGGAGCTTCTGCGAGTCCTCCTCCAGCACCCAGCCGCCCGGCAGCGAGCCCTGGACAACGGCCACGCCGCCGGGCGGCGGCGGCTCGCCCACGGCGGCGCTGGGGCCGGCCGAAACGTCTTGCTCGGCGAAGAGATCGGCCAGGCGGGCCGCCTGCTGCGACACGATGACGCAGCGGCGGCCACTCCGCCGCCCCTCCGCTGCCTCCGACACCACGTTTCGCAGCCGGCCGCCGTAGGCCGGCGCCGGCTCGAACGCGAGGCGCACGGAACCATCCTCGCCGGTCGCCCAGCGGTTGAGCTCGATGCGGCGCGATGCCGCATCGAGGCGGGGAGCCATCTCGCGCCAGGTGAGGTGCGCCAGCGGCAGGCCGGCGGGCAGCTCGCCCTTCCCTTCCAACTCGGCCCGCACCTCCAGCGCCTGCGCCTCCAGCTCGTCAAGCGCGGCGGCCACCTCCGATGGCTCATCGCAGACCAGCACGGCCTCCTCGGGCAGGAAATCCAGCAGCGTGCCCCGCGCCAGGAACGGTACGTAGAACGAGTCGCCGGCGAACGCGCCGCCCGCTTCCAACGTGGCGAGTTCCTCCTGAAAGCGCTCGACCACGTCCGGCGAGCAGCGGGCGAAGTCCAGCCCCTGTCGTAGCTCCCCGATGCCGGCCGAGGGCAGGATGACCTCTCGCGCCGGGCCCACCACGGCCGACTCCACCTTCGCCACCGAGCGCTGGCTGGCGGGGTCGAACAGGCGCAGGCTCTCCACCTGGTCGCCCACCAGCTCGATGCGCACGGGTGAATCCGCGGCCGGCGGAAAGACGTCGATGATGCCGCCGCGGCGGCTGGCCTGACCCGCCTCCTCCACCAGCGGCAGGAAGCGATAGCCCCAGAGAGCCAGGCGGCGCAGGAAGTCCTCGGGCGCCAGGCGCGACCCGACGGCTACGGTCGTGGCCTGGGCAAGCTCCGCGGGCGTCAGGGTGCGCTGGGCCGCCGCCTGCGCCGACGCTACGACGATGGAAGCCCCGCCCGCATCTCGCCCCAGCAGGCCCAGCACCCGCAACCGCTGAGAGACCGCCTCCAGGTCCGGCGCCAGGCGCTCGTAGGGCAGAGGGTCGCGCTCCGGGAACAGGACGACCCGCGACTCGTCTCCCAGCCAGACAGCCAGCTCCTCGACCAGGGCGCGGGCCCGATCGGGCCGCGCCGCCAGCACCACCAGCGGCGCCGCGACGCCCTGGGCGAGGGCGGCCAGCGTCGCTGCCTTGGCGGTATCGGGAAGCCCTAGCACGAGGCGCGGGGCGGCTGCGCGACGCCCTCGCAGGCTGTCCGCCACCGGCGCCAGGCCCGTCATCGATTCGATCAGCGGCAGAAGACCGGACAGGTTCATTTGCTTCTTGGTTCTAGGTTCTGGGTTCTCGTCGCATAACGCCTCTAGGGGCTCCGACCGCGTCGGGGCCCCTCACGAGTCCATTCTAGCGGGGTGCGTTCGGCGTAGCAAACAGACGCCCCCGGCTGTCATGCTGAGCGAAGCGAAGCATCTGGGGCGGGGCGGAGGCGTCGCGCGGCACCACAGCAATGCCCCACCCTAGACTCTTCGCTTCGCTCAGAGTGACAGTTCCGATTAGGCGCGGCAAACGCACGGCAGCCGCAAGATTGACAGCCGCTTGCGCGGTGGTATGATCCGGCCTGGACGGTTAGCGCCCCGTAGGGAACTTCCCCAGCGAAGGGCGTGACAGAAGGGCGGAGGAGGCATGGGCCGGACGCAGCGAATACGAAGCGTGGTTTCAGCCGCTGTCTCGCTGGCCGTCACACTCCTCATCCTGCTCGCGGCGTGTGGCGGCGGAGGCGGTGGGCCGCAGGAGCAAGCGCCGACTCCCACCGACGGCCTCATGGAGCTCATGGCCTACGTCCCGACCGGCTACGAACAGTACTGGGTCTGCATGAGCAGCCAGCGCCGGTTCTTGGATGACGCCGGCTTCCAGGACGTGCGGACCACCGACCAGCTGGAGGCAGCTCTGTCCAGCCAGTCCCTATCGGCGAAGGATCGCGACGCTCTCCTGCTAGTGCCGGCCTACGTGCCGTCCGCATTCACGCGCCGATGGGCGATGGGCACCTACAAGGTGCGAGAGTTCCTCGGCCTGGACTTCTTGCAGATCGAGGACTACGTGAGTGTGGGTCAGGATGTCTTTAGCGTCGCGCGACTTACCTTCGACGGCGGGGCGCTGGCCGCCGCGCTCGAAGCGCAGGGCTACGGCCGAGAGGAACACGGCGGCGTCCCCTACTACAGCATCGCCGACGACTTCGATGTTGCCACTCCCGCAAACGGAGACAACCTGCCGGAGGGACTCGCCCTTGTGATGATGTCCAGTATGAACCGCGTGTGGCTGCAGGACGGCGTGTTGGCGGTCGCGCCGGCGACCCAAGCGATGACCGACGTCATGGACGCCACCTCCGGCCGAATGGAGTCCGTCCTCGACCGCAAGGACTACCGCCGGACAGCCGAGGGCCTGGGGCCGGTCCATGCGGTTTGCTTCCTCGATCCAGCCCAGGTCAGCTTCGAGGCTCTTCTCCACGACATAGACCCCTCGATGGAGCCCTACCTGATGGAGGAAGTCCAAAAGTACCCGCAATGGGCAACGCTGGAGCCACCCGACTTGGTCGCACTGGCCTACTACCGCCGGCCGGACGCAACGGATGTCTTCAAAGTCGGCCTCTGGTACAACGACAAGGAGAAGGCGAAGTCAAACGCGCCCGAGCTGCAGAAGCGGCTGGAGCAGTACCAATCGTCAAGTGCAGACAAGCCGCTGTGCGAGGGCGTCGAAGTCCATTCCCAGAGCTCCTCAGACGGATCGCTGGCGCTGGCCGAGTGCCGGGACGGACTGGCCAGCCGATGGGTGGGCCAGCTCTACAACAACGAGCAAAACATTTTCCTCATAGAGAGCCCGGCGGACTATCAGGAGGTCCCCCCCTAGCGGTTGTAGCGGTTCCTGGCCACCGTCATGCCCTCGCTCAGCAGGCAGGCCACCGCCTCCGCCGCCCGCTCCACCGCCCCCTCCAGCGCCTCGCGCTCCTCGGGTCGCGGCTCCCGCAGGACGTAGAGCGCAACGATGTCGGGGTCGGTCAGCGGCTCCCCCGCCACCGTGCGCGGCCGGTCGATGCCGATGCGCAGGCGGGGAAACTCCTCGCTCTGCAGCGTGAAGATTATGTCGCGCAGTCCGTTGTGGCCGCCGTGGCTGCCTCGCGGCCGCAGGCGAATGCTCCCGACCGGCAGCTCCAGGTCGTCACAGATTACCAACATCTCCTCCGGCCGCAGCTGATAGCGCTGCAGGAGGCCGGCCGCCGCGTCGCCGGAGCGGTTCATGTAGGTGCGGGACTTGGCCAGAACGACGGGCACATCGCCGATGCGACCCTCGCCCAGCCGCGCGTGGCGAGCCCCCTTTAGCTCGATGTCCCAGCGGCTTGCCAGGCGCTGGACGCACCAGAAGCCTACGCTGTGCCGGTGGTTTGCGTAGTCCTCGCCGGGATTGCCCAGCCCCAGGATCAGGCGAACTGTGGAAGCAGCCGCCGTCATTCCGCTTCCGGCGGGCCGGGGGCGAGTTGAGCCTGTGTCTCCTCGAGGGCGGTGGAGTCCGCCGGCAGGGCCTCCTGGGCGGCGGAGAAGGCGTTGTGGAAGGTGCGCCGCACCACCTCGGCGGCGGCGTCCACGGTCTTCGGGTCCAGGTCGGGCACAGGCTCCTGCAGCCTGAGGACGAGAGGCCGCAGCACCTCCGACACCCGCGCCTCGACCAGGAAGCGGCGCAGAAAGCCCAGCAGCTCATCGTCCAGCACGTGGGCGAGGGACTGGGTCTGGCTGGCCTGGACCACCTGGAGGAACTCCTGCACCCGCGCCTCGCCGCTCTGGAGCAGGACCCGGCGCACCGCTTTGGATGACAGGCGGTGAAGCTGTATGCTTCGATCCACAGCCAACTCCCAAAGGGTCGGGCTAAACAGACGGGTTCGAGGGGATCTGGCGAAAGGGATTTCAACAGGAGCTTAGCGTTCCCGCAGTAGCCTGTCAAGCGGGGCCGTATCTGAAAGTCCATACCCATTCGTCGGTGCACGGACAAAGAGATGAGGACGCCTGAGTTGTGCAAGATTTCACTCTAAGAGACAAGGGCGCCAAGAAAGGAAGGCTGCCCTCGCGGGCAAATCCTCGCCCGAGCGCAGAGGAACGAGGTTAGGACGTGCTGGCCGCGGGCGCCGCGCCCGTCCTGAGCGAAGCCGAAGGGCCTGCCCGCAAGCGGTCGATGACGACGCGCAAGACGGAGAGCGTGTGGTCTATCTCTTCGTCCGTGTTCTCCGGCCCCACCGTCAGGCGCAGGCTGCCGATGGCCCTGGCCAGGGGCACACCCATGGCCACCAGCACGTGCGACGGCTCCCACACGGCCGACGTGCAGGCGCTGGCAGCGATGTCCGCCGCATCCAGGGCCGCCACCAGCGCATCGGCTTCCACGCCCTCGAAGGTGATGTGGGCGTTGTTGGCCAGCCGCGATTGCGGGTGGCCGCTGAGGTCCGCCCCGGGGATGGCCGACCGAATACCGTCCACCAGCCGGTCGCGCAGGCGGCCGCAGTGGCGGACGTACGTCTCGCGCTCAGCCGCCGCCAGGCGCAGCGCGACGGCCGTTCCCACGATGCCGGCCACGTTCTCGGTGCCGGCGCGGCGCTGTCGCTCCTGGCCACCGCCGGACTGCTGGCTCAGGAAGGGGGTAGCCCGTCGCAGATAGAGAACGCCGGCGCCCTTGGGCCCGCCGAACTTGTGGGCCGAGAGGCTCAGCAGGTCCACGCCCAGCCGGTCGACGTTCAGATCCAGAGAGCAGGGGGCCTGGACGGCATCGGTGTGCAGCGGGACACGCCGGCCCAGGGTGCGGGCGCGGGCCTTCACCGCCTGGGCGATCTCGGCCATGGGCTGGATGGTGCCCACCTCATTGTTGGCCAGCATGATGCTCACCAGCACCGTGCGCGGGCCCACGGCCTCGGCCACAGCGGCGGGGTCAACCAGACCGCAGGCATCGACGGGTAGGTAGGTCACGTCGAAGCCGAACCGCTCCAGGTACTGGCTGCTGTGCAGAACGGCATGGTGCTCGATGGCGGAGGTGACGACATGGTTGCCCAGGTGGGCTAGCTGCTGGGCGAAAGCCACACCCTTGATGGCCGCATTGATGGACTCCGTGCCGCCGCTGGTGAAGACGACTTCGCTCAGGCGGCAGCCCAACACCTCGGCGACCGTCCGGCGGGCCTCCTCCACCGCTCGCTGGGCCTGGCGGGCGCTGACGTAAGAGGCTGAGGGGTTGCCGAAGCGCTCGCCCAAGTAGGGGAGCATGGCCTCTCGCGCCTCCGCTCGCAAGACGGCGGTGGCGGCGTGATCCAGATAGACGAAACGCTTGTCCTTCATCACTCATCGATACGGGGGCGGGGTATCAAGCAGATTCATCGTATCGCGGGCCCGAATAGGGGTCAAGGTGAGCTCCGATCCCGCTCATGGTGAGCCCCCGCCTGAGGCGGGTCCGCCTCTGGAGGACGTCGAACCATGAGCCCCGCTCATCCTTCGATAGGCTCCCGCCAGAGGCGGGCAGGCAGGATGAGCGGCAGGAACGGGCCGATGCACGCATCTCGGACGCCAATGTACGTAAGCCCTGACGGTGAGCGGTGAGACCTAGACCCTCAATAGCACCTGGTTGGCGATGCCGCCCACCAGCACCGCCAGACCGACGGTCAGGGCGATGATGGCCCCCGTGCTGCGCCAGCCCAGCTCGCGGCCCAGGACGGCCGCCGTAGCAATGCACGGAAAGTAGATGGTGGTCACCAGCGCAAAGACGAATATCTGGCGCCCATCCATGAACAGCTTCAGGTTGTCGACGTGGCCCCCGTACTCGATCAGGGCCAGCGCCACCAGGAACTGGAGGGCCAGCTCCTTGCGCAGAATGCCGAAGACCAGCGCCAGGCCGGCCACCGCAGGCAGGCCCAACCAGGCTTCGACCACGGGCGAGAGGGGCCTGGTGAACTGCCAGATGGCGCCGGTCTCGTATAGCAGTCCCATCACCAAGCTGCCTACGATGACGATGGGCGTGGCCCGAACCACGAAATCCTTGAACCGGAACCACGTCTTGACCGCAACCGTCCGCAGCGGCGGGCGCCGTGGCGGAAAGACCTCCATGATGAGCTCGCCCGGGCGGCCCGGCAGCAGCTTGTTCAGGGCAAAGCCGGTGCCCGCCGCCAGAACGGTAGCCACTCCCAGAATGGCGACGGCCGGCGCCAAGCCTATGAAACGAGCCGCCGAGCCCATGATGACGGCCGTACGCGCGCTGCACGGGGTGAGAACCACCAAGGTGGAGGCGATGAAGCGCTCTCGCCGCGAACTGAGGATCCGCGTGCCAATGACCGCCGGCACGTTGCAACCCGCTCCGGAGATGAGGGGCACGAGGGCTCGTCCCTGCAGCCCCAGCCGCCGCATCAGGCTATCGCTGAGGAAGGCGACGGCGTTGAGATAGCCGGTGTCCTCCAGTATCGCCAGCAGGAAGTAGAACGTGAGCACGTAGGGGATGCCAATCGCGAGGGAGGCGTTGATCCCCGCATCGATCCCCCACAGGAGCACGTCGGCGGCCTGGCCCGGCAGCAGGAACCGGGTGACCGCGTCCAAGACCGGCGAGGCGCTGGCGCCCCACAGGCGGTCGAACTGGCCCGATAGGAACCCACCGACAATGTACAGGAAGGCTAACAGCCCGGCCAGCACGGCCAGGGCGATGGGAATGCCGGTGGCGGTGGCGGTGGCGTAGCGCCAGAGCCGCTCTCGTAGGAGCCGGCCCAGGGGCATCCGCCGCTGGCAGCCGGCGGCGATAGAGGCCGCCAGCCGATGGCGGGCCCCGGCGATGACGAGGGCCGGCGGCTGGCGCAGCATCCGCCCCAGGTCTTGCTCTAGAGCCTCGACGCGCTGAAGGGCCTCTTGCGCCGCCGCCGACTTTCGGGCGAGAGCCCACACCTCCTCGTCGCGCTCCAGCAACATGAGCAGCAGCCCTCGCGCGGACAGCCCTTCCGGCGCCCATCCGTCTTTAGTCGCCTCGAGGGCGGCCAGCGACCCATCGGTCCTGGCCTCAACATCGGTGCCGTAGTCGGGCGCCGGCGGCTGCCTTCCCCGACGATGCTGCCAGCGGTGCCCGCCTCCCCTCGGGTGACGGTAGCGCCCGTGCCCGCGACCATCCCCCGCACCGTCTGGCCCAGCTGGCGCCTCTGCCTCCTGCAGGGCGGCGGACAGCAGGGCCCCCACTCCAACGCCGCGGTGAGCCACTGTCGGGATCACCGGCACCCCCAGCGATTCGCTCAGGCGCTTGACATTGGTCTGGATGCCGGCCCGCCCCGCCTCGTCCATCAGGTTCAAAGCGACGACCACCGGCAGCCCCAGATCGAGCAACTCCAGAGCCAGGTACAGGTTGCGGGCCAGGTTGGAGGCGTCGACGATGGCGATGACCACGTCTGGCCGAGCCTCGAACAGCGCGCGGCGCGCCGCCAGTTGGTCTTCCGAGGCGGCGCCCAGGCCGTAGCTCCCCGGCAGGTCCACCACCGTCGCCGTCCGCCCGTCCAGACGGGCGGTGCCTACGGCCACCTCCACCGTCGTGCCGGGATAGTGGGCGGTGGTAACGTGGAGGCCGGTCAGACGGTTGAAGATAGTTGATTTGCCGACGTTGGGGTTGCCCGCCAGAGCGATGACGGGACCGTCGCGGCGGCCGCACCGCAGCCGCTGCATGCCACCGCCACCCTGGTGGCACGAAGACACTAGCGGGCCCCCTTGCGCACCATGATCTGGCCGGCCATGTCGCGGCCCAATGCGTAGCGAGCGGAACCCAGCCGCACCAGAAGCGGGCCACCAAAAGGCGCGACCTGCTCCACCAGCACTCGCGCGCCGGGCAGCAGGCCCAGGCTCGCCAGGTAGCGGAGCAGGGCCGTCTCCTCCCGCCTCACCTGAACCACCACCGCTCGTTCCCCGGCGTCCAGAGAGGAGAGAGTGTGCAACTCCACCGGAAAGGCGGCTGCCCGGCCGGGGATGGGGTGGCCGTGAGGGCAGCTATCGGGACGGCCGACGACGCCGTCCAGGCGCTCCTCCACCGCCGGGGAAAGGACGTGCTCCCAGCGGCCAGCCTCGTCGTGGACGTCGTCCCAGGCCAGGCCCAGGACATCGAACAGGAAGCGCTCGGCCAGGCGATGACGCCGCACCACCTCGGCGGCCCGTCGCTCCCCTTCGGCCGTGAGGCGCAGCTCGCCTTCCTGTCGGTCCAGGAGCTCCTCCTGCACCAGCCGCTTGACCATCAGCGAGACGGAAGCGTGGGACAAGGAGAGCCGTTGGGCCAGAGCGGCAACCGTTACCGCCGTTCCCTCTTCCTGGAGACGGAAGGCGACGGCCAGGTACTCCTCGACGGCGGCCGTAGTCATATCTGCCCCTATCTAGTAGCCGAGGCAACCAAATAGCGGTTGGCTAGCCTACGTGAAGAATGGCACAATCCCCCTGTCGTGTCAAGGGACGAAAGTCTCTGGTTTGACGATTCCTGGCTGTCGCTCAGATGTAGCGGAAGGCTTTAGCCTTCCAGATCATCCCTATGGAGGCCTGAAGGCCTCCGCTGCACCCCTCGGCGGTGGCCGTCTCAGTGGCCCCGTCTTCGGGCCAGCGTTGGGCTCCTCCCGCCCAGCTTGACAATCCACACCCTACCCGTGTATCCCATAGCAAGTGCCTGCCGCGACGAAGAGGAGGTGGCCATGGTTGGCGGAGAAAGTAGGCTCCGATGACGCATCGATACCGAATTGCCGTCCTCTCGCTGGCTGCCCTCGCGGTGGCGCTGCTGGCGGTCGCCGCCGCCTGCAGCAACGAGGAGGAGACAACGCCCACGGCGACGGTCCGCCACACCACCACCCCCGGCGCCACAGCCGCCGGCACGGCTACGACGGCGGCCTCTCCGCGAGCGACGGCTGCGGCCAGCCCCGCCGCCGGTCGGTACCCCACGCCGCCGGCGATGGCCATCGCCGCGAGCAAGACCTACACAGCGGTGCTGGAGACGGACAAGGGCACCATCCGCATCAAGCTTCTCCCCGACATCGCGCCGCAGACGGTGAACAGCTTCGTCTTTCTGGCGCGGCAGGGCTACTTCGATGGCGTCACCTTCCACCGCGTCCTGCCCGGCTTCGTCGCCCAAGGCGGCGACCCTACGGGCACCGGCCACGGCGGCCCAGGCTACAACCTGCCCGACGAATTCAGCGACCACCCCATCGACAAGGGTGTTGTGGCCATGGCCAACACCGGCCAGCCCAACAGCGGCGGCAGCCAGTTCTTCATCACCTACACCCGTCAGGCGAGTTTGGACGGCAAGTACACCGTCTTCGGCGAAGTCACCGAAGGGATGGACGTGGCGGAGAAGCTGACGCCCCGCGACCCGGATGCGAACCCTAACGCGCCGCCGGGCGACCGCATCATCAAGGTGACGATCGAGGAGCAGTAGGAGCCCGACCGGCCATCTGCTATTCAGTGCTGCCAAAGAACAAGGCCAGCACCATCGCCCCTATGAGCAGCGGGCCAAACAGAACCCCAAGGAAGAGCAAGGCGGAAAGCCACTGAGCGCGGCTAATCTTTGACTCGATGCTCCACAGGTACAGGGTGACGACGTAGGCACCGCACACGCCGATCAGCATCCAGGCCCCGTTGGGCAACATTGCCCGTCGTCTCCCTCTGCAAGGGGGCTGTGGGCGGCAGAAGGCCCGAGTATCACCTATCGGCAGTAGGAATCTAGTAGCGCACGGAGGCGCCGTACCTCTCGCGCAGGACGGTCTTCAGCACCTTCATCGTGGAGCCGCGCGGCAGGGCGTCCGCGAAGTCTACGGACTTGGGCTTCTTGTAGCTGGCCAGGTGCTGCTTGCAGTAGTCTATGACGTCTTCCTCGGTTAGCGTCTCGCCCGGCTTGCGCACCACGACAGCTTTGACTGACTCGCCCCACTCCCCGTCGTAGACGCCGATGACCGCCGCCTCCAGGATCTTGGGGTGGCTCTGGAGCACATCCTCGATCTCAGCGGGGTAGATGTTCTCGCCGCCGCTGACGATCATGTCCTGCTTCCGCCCCACAACGTAGAGGAATCCCTCCTCGTCCTGGCGTACCATGTCGCCGGAGTGGAACCAGCCGCCTCGGAAGGCCCCGGCGCTGGCCTGCGGGTTCTTGTAGTATTCGAGCATCGTGGTGGGGCCGCGGTAGATGGCCTCGCCCACGCAGCCCACCGCCACGTCGCGATCGCTGTCGTCCACGACCCGGACCTCCAGGCAGGCGATGGGTTTGCCGATCGAAGCCTCCTTCCGCGGGGCGTCGGAAGGCCTCAGGATGGTCACCACCGGGCACATCTCTGTCTGACCAAAGACGTCGAAGATCTTGACGTGCGGGAAGTGCTTGGCGAAGTCCTTGCGGAGCTGGGTGGGAAGGATAGCGGCGCCGCTGGTCCAGAGCTTCAGCGACGATGTGTCGTATTTGCCGATGTCGGGCGACTGGATGAGGAAGTTGGCCATCGCCGGGATGAGGAGGAGGGCGTCGCACCGTTCATCCTGGATGAGGCGCAGGATCTCCGACGAATCGAAGACCTGAGTGGTCATCACCAGCGTCGCACCCGCCATGACGTGGGCCTGGCAGTAGCCGAAAGCCGCCAGATGGAAGATGGGGGGTGCCGCCAGGGCCCGCAACTGGTCCAAGCCACCCACGTCCGGCTCCGAAGCCACCTCTGCCCCGACCACCATCCACATCACGATCTCGCTCTTGTGGCTGAGAACAGCTCCCTTGGGCCGGCCCGTGGTCCCTGCCGTGTACATGATGAATGCAGGGTCTTCCTCTTCCACGAGGACCAGGGGCTCGTGGTCGGGGTATTGCTGGATCAGGTTCTCGTAGTGCCGCATCCCCTCCACAGGCTCGGCTGCCACGGCGATGTACTCTCGCACCTGCGGGAGATCGGCCTTCAGGTTGCGGACGGTGGGGACGAAGGGAGCACCGACGATCAGGGCCGCGGAGTCAGAGTTGTTGATAATGTACTTCAGTTCCTCCGGGTGAAGGCGGAAGTTCAGGGGCACAGCCACCGCGCCCATCTTGGCCAGAGCGTAATAGCTCTCCAGGTATTGGTTGGAGTTGTACGAGAAAATGGCCACGTGCTCGCCCTTCTTGATCCCGATGCCCATAAGGGCGTGAGCCAGGCGGTTGACGCGGGCGTTGAACTGGCGGTATGTGAGGCGCGTGTCGCCATAGACGATAGCTTCCTTTTCGGGAAACTTACGCGCATTGCGGGCGACTACCTCTCCCAGAAGGAGGCGGCTGGCCAGCTCCGCCTGAATTGCTTCCGGCGATTCCATGATCCACCTTCCCCAAAAAGGCCGCCGGCTCACCGACGGCCCGAAATCAGACGCGGCAGATAGATAATGGCGCCTCGGTAGGGCCAATGTCAAACGAATGGACAAAGAACGTAGCGCCACTGTCTCATATTGAGGCGCCAAACGGACCGATCACTCGCCAACCACCCTTGCTTGACTGCATGCGTATTAGGATGTAGAATCCGCGCGATAGCGAGAACTGACTCCTCGCCAGCGACACCCTGACTGGCGGGGGGGGGCAGCGTGGGCCCAGGATCGGGCCCGCCTAGGAAAGGAGCCCATAGTGCGCTTTGTGCGAAGGATGAGACCCTGGCTAGTGACCCTGGCCATGCTTCTTCTGGCCGTGACTCTCGTCGGCCTCCTCGCCGCCTGCGGAAACGACGAGGAGGAGGCGACCGGTACGGCCACCGCCGCCCGGACAGGCACTCCGGGGGGCACGCCCGGCAAGACGGCCACGCCCGCCAAAACGGGCACGCCGGCGGCCGGCTCGCCAGCGGCCGGAGGCCCGCTGAAGATCGGCATGCTCTTCGACTACACTGGCTCGCTGGGTGAGTTCGGGCCTAACATGGAGACGGGAGCCCAGTTGGCGGTCAAGCAGATCAACGCCGCCGGCGGCGTCCTGGGCAAGCCCATCCAGCTCGTCAAGGCCGACTCGGGAACTGCGCCTACAGTGGCCGTCGAGGCGGCCACCCGCCTCGTGAACGTCGAGGGAGTGCAGGCTATCGTCGGTTCCCTCTCCAGCGGCGTGACCATAGCGGTGGCCGAGGGAGTGGCGGTGCCCAACAAGATCGTCATGATCTCGCCGGCCTCCACATCCCCCGCCCTGACCGACGTTAAGGACAACGACTTCCTCTTCCGGACCACCCTCTCCGATGCCGCTCAGGGCGTCGTGCTGGCCGACTGGGCCTGGGAACAGGGCTACAAGAAGGTGGCCACCACCTATACCAACAATGCCTACGGCAAGGGGCTTTCCGACCAGTTCGTGAA
>Ga0315268_10005522_pt1 | contig 13574 bp, 10 predicted proteins | sample C1_top_MG_FD_204535 | JGI IMG/M metagenome (GOLD analysis project Ga0315268, IMG submission 204535) | Sediment microbial communities from Yellowstone Lake, YNP, Wyoming, USA - C1_top | ecosystem: Environmental > Aquatic > Freshwater > Lake > Sediment | place: USA: Wyoming | collected 2017-08-01 | reverse complement strand
ATCAGCTGAACGCAAAGCCTGGCTGTTGGTCAGCAGGCCCTGATAGGCTTTCCATACATCCAGTGCAATCTGATTAGCCAGGCGGTCACGGTCTGCTACCCTACCCTCGACTTGCGCCTCTGCAGCACGCACCTGATAAGTGGTTTTGAAACCGGAAAACAGCGGCACGCTCAGCGTGATGCCCAGGCTGCTATTTTGAATATCGGGATTCGTTACCCCAGCCATCGCTCCCACCGTGATAGTCGGCCTTCCAGTTGCTTTCGTTGCCTGTAACTGTGCTTCGGCCGCCTTGATCTGAGATTCAGCTGCTGCCAGGTCTGGGCGTTTTTGCCGCGCTTCAGCGATCAGCTTGCCGATATCCCGCTCTATCGCGGGGTCAGGTATTTCTTCCGCTACGGCTTGCAGTGTGTAAGGCTGCGATGCATCAAATCCCATGATGTTTGCCAGCGTACCCTGTGCATTGCTGGCGTCCCCCTCACCTCTGATCCGATTGAGCTGAGCTTGTGACAAAGTGGTTTGCGCCTGCAGCCGATCCACCGGTGTGGCCACCCCGGCCTGATAACGCGCCTGAGCTGCTGCCAGGCTTTCCTGCGCCTTGAGCTCATCAACCTGATAAGACTGCACACTGGCACGTGCCGATAACAGCGCGTAATAAGCCTGTACCGCACTGAGGAAATTGCTTTGCAGCGTCGCATCGCGAGTGGCATTGGCCGCAATTAGCAATTGTTTGGCATTGTCCAGTGCGGCAGAGCGACCCCCAAAGTCATACAGCAGATAATTGACAGACAGACTTGCAGTCTGGCTGAGTGAGTTCACTTGCGCTTGACTGCCTGCTTGGGACTGGTTGTTTGACACGCTGCCCAGTGCAGAAAGCGTGGGCAGATAAGCTGCGGTACTCACTCCAACCTGCGCCGCCTGCCCTCTGGCACTCGCCCACAATGAGCGCGTTTGCGGGTTATTGCACAGGGCCAGGTCGACCACCTCTGCCAGCGTCAGAGGTGAGAGTATTTTTTCCTTGGCACAATGACTCACATCTGCGGCTTGATCTAATTTAATAGATTGTTCTGGGCGCCAATGTGCAATCAGGTCTTCCGTTGAAAAAGGATCACTTGCCATAGCATTCATTGGCAATATTATTACAACGTGCATGAACAATATTAAATGGTGGATACGCACAATTTAACTCGCACTAACATTAATAGATTTTCATAATCAACTGACATTTCAACTTTCACAAATTTTGCCCGTTCATTAAAGAGTAATTATAGTTTATACACAACACATTTTTTGTATCAAAAAATATGCAACAACACTTTGTCGAGTACAGAGTGGACACACTGTTTACCTGGCTTGATTACATTAAAAATTCTTTGGCTACTAGCTCTTCTAGCTTGAAATAAATAGGCAATTTTAATAAACATTTCAGCATTGTTACAAAGTAAACATATGTGCGTTACTCGCTTACCCTAATCTTGCTGTCAAGAAACTAAAAGTGTCTCAACGATTTTTTCGTGATAGCACAAGGAAAAGAGTCATGCATAAACAAAATATCTTATCAGTCGCAGAATCGTCGTGTGTAACGCAGAATAAATTGCAACTTCTGCATGTGGTTCGACGTTACGGGCCAGTAGGTGGTATGGAGCGGTATGTTTGGGAATTAACGTTACAGCTACAGCAACTTGGTCACCACGTAACAGTGATATGTGAACGGTGCCATGCCGAGAAGCCTAAAGGAATAACCGTGGTTGAGCTTGGCGAGATTGCGCAGCATCCACGCTGGTTGTCTGCGCTTCGTTTTGATAGACGCTTGATACGTTGGCTAGCGGCCAACCCACAACCTGACAGTCTGATTCACAGCCACGAACGCATCAGTTCCCATGACATCACTACTTTTCATTCGTCACCATTTGCCACGGTCTTAGACAAACCTTGGTGGAAACTTATTTCATTGCGTGTAGCGATGCAATTATTTATGGAGAAGCGCGAGTTGAGCAATGCCCGTTGCATTGTGCCAAATTCTCCAGCCATCAAACAGCAATTGACACATTACTACCCACAATTTACGCATAAATTAACCGAACCCATCATGCCTGGCGTAGTAACAGGATTACAGCGTGAACTGCGCAGAGTACCCACCGATGGAGGTGTCATCGGTTTCGTTGGCAAAGAATGGAAGCGCAAGGGCCTGCCGATAGCGGTTGCAATCGTCAAACATTTACGCCTAACTCGTCCTGATTTACAATTAATTATTGTCGGCCCAGATCCGATCGAGGTGCAGCATTTGTTTGCTGATTGGCAGGATGGCTATGTCCTGAAAGGATGGGGAGATCAAGCGGATTACGCCGAATTTGATGTGCTATTACACCCTGCAAAAGCTGAGCCTTATGGCATGGTTATAAGTGAAGCGATGGCTGCAAAAGTGCCTGTGGTGATTTCCGATGTATGCGGTGCGTCTGTGCATGTAACATCAACTTCAGGAAAAGTTTTGTCGCTTAGCGCACCGATCGATGTATGGGTAGATGCGATTGAGCATCAACTGCGGCGTACCGAGCATGTACCTCAATTCGAACGCAGCTGGTTAAAAGTAGCGCAAGAATATGAAGGAAAGTGGCGCTCCATGGACGACAAGTGGAATCCAGAAGGATGTACAGAATTTAGTTTGAACGGAATTTCTTACACACTCTGATAATGCAAATGGCAAAGAAAGGAGTTATACCAAAGAACACTAACTCTCTTTGGAGCCTGCCCGTACAGTCAAAGTAACTTACTCTAAACCACCCTCAATAATCTCAATTTTATTAGCCATCGCTGCTTGCAATGCGATTATCCAAAATGCCGTTTCGGTAAAACCAGGGTAGCAATCAATCCGTCTTCTGACGCATTTTTCAAAGTTACGTTGCCACCTTGTTTCCTGGCCATATCTCTGGCAATGGAAAGTCCAAGACCAATTCCGCCGGTGTGCCGGCTACGGGAGGTATCAAGCCGGTAAAAAGGAGAAAAGACTGCTTCCAGTTTGTCTTCCGGTATTCCCGGCCCAGCATCGCGAATTGCAATTACAACGTTATCGTCAGTTTCACAAATTTCAATCGCGGCTTTTTCTCCGTAGCGCAATGCATTCTCGAGCAAATTGTTGAGGCAACGTCGTATGGCAAGTGGCTGAAGCCTTAATGGCAGTGCATTGCCAGACACCGTAATAACATCCCCGCACTCTTTGGCATCTTCGGAAATAGAATGCACGAGCGCGCAAATATCAAGCATACAGGTTGCTTCCGGTTGTGCATCACCTCGCAAATAGTCGAGGGTAGTATTAATAATAGCGGCCATCTCATTGATGTCGCTCTGGACATCAGACTTCAATTCCTGTTGTTCAATTTTTTCAGCACGCAATTTAAGTCGGGTAAGCGGTGTGCGCAGATCGTGCGAAACTGCTGCCAGAAAACGGTTGCGTTCTTCCATCTGTTGCTTGAGACGCGCTTGCATCTGGTTGAATACCTTTGACGCTTTCCTTACTTCGGATGGACCGGATGTTTCGTCAATAGACGGACTATTCAAGTTCTTTCCAAGTTCATCTGCCGCCAGTGCCATACGCTTGATGGGCTTTGATAACCAAATAGCAGCGATCCACGCTGTGATGGCAACCGCAGTCAGCCTGGCAAGCAAGCTAACTAGCCTGAATGGATGTTGCTGGTTGGCAGTTGCAGAAACAGGATGCTCCAGACCAAGGCTAATAAAAATTTCTCTACCGGCGAAATAACTTAGAGAAAGGATGACAAATAAAAGAAAAAACAGCCGCACAAACAGCGAATCTGGAATAGAAATTTTCATCGAGTCACTTTCGCATCAAATAAATAACCTTCGCCTCGAACAGTTTTTATCAGGGATGGTGTACGGGGATCGTCATTAAGTTTCTGGCGCACGCGGGAAATAAGAATGTCTATGCTGCGGTCAAATACGTCCATATTGCGCCCCCGTGCAACATCGAGAAGAAAGTCTCGGGTCAGCACACGATTGGGATGCTCTACAAGCACAGCCAGCAAGCGGAATTCAGCATTGGAAAGCGGAATCACCAGCTCTTCCGGGGAAACAAGTTGGCGTAAAATGAAATTCAAACGCCAGCCCATGAATACGGCTTCCTTTTGCTCTTTGGTGTTTTCGCCACTCCCACGGGCTCGCCGAAGTATCGTCTGGATGCGTGCAACCAGTTCGCGCGGCTCAAACGGCTTCACAATATAATCATCAGCCCCTACCTCCAGTCCGATAACACGTTCTATTGCCTCGCCACGCGCAGTGAGCATGAGTATGGGAATGTCAGATTTCGCACGCAGATTGCGGCACAGGGAAAGGCCGTCCTCCCCGGGTAGCATTAAGTCAAGAATTACTAGATCGAAAGAATCTTTTGCGAGCGCTTCGACCATCGCTTTCCCATCAGCAACGGCAACGACGGACATAGCAAATCCCGATAAATAATCGCGCAACAGTTGGCGAATCTGCGCATCGTCATCAACAATCAGAATAGACAGCATGACAATTTTTTCATAGGGGCGGTTGGAAAGAATGCTGAATGAATGTGATGCTGGTTCAGGCAGCGCTCAAAATTATCAGATACCCCCATGCATATGAATACTCCTGACCCCTCACTGCCCTGAACTGAAATCTGCTCGTGAATTTTTTTAAAATATCCCATTAGATTCTTCAACTTCCCAACATATCCATAATCATGGTCAACATCATGCAACATTTTGCATTGTTCCAATTCAGCCGAAACCGAGTCATTCAGACTTTCAGACCATCATGGTTAACTATTGGTGTATCAACAAAATATCGTATTTGTATAAAACACGATACAAACGGCGTGATTGATGACTATCGATAATCAGAAAGATCGATAGCCATATATTTTTTCAGAGCAATTGTCGGTATCGCAAAATAGCGATAGAAAATCAGAAGGCATATTCCAGACAGAAACGGCCAGCGTACCTGACGGGCATTCTACTTACTTATCTTGTTCCACCAGATATAACCAGGTTTCAACCACGGTATCCGGAGTCAGAGAGATAGCTTCTATGCCCTGCTGCACCAGCCATTGCGCCAGATCGGGATGATCGGATGGTCCCTGTCCGCAGATGCCGACGTATTTATTAGCCTTGCGGCATGCCTGTATCGCCATGCTGAGCAGCGCCTTGACCGCCGGATTGCGTTCGTCAAAACCTTCCGCAACCAGCCCGGAATCACGGTCTATTCCCAGTGTCAGTTGGGTCAGGTCATTTGAACCGATGGAGAAGCCATCGAAATACTCAAGAAACTGATCCGCCAGAAGTGCATTGGATGGAATCTCGCACATCATGATGACGCGCAATCCGTTCTCACCGCGTTTCAGGCCATTCTTTTCCAGTTCGGCAACTACCCCGCGCGCTTCTTCCAGCGTGCGCACAAAGGGGATCATGACCTCCACATTGGTCAGCCCCATCTCGTCGCGCACACGGCGCATCGCACGGCATTCCAGCGCGAAGCACTCGCGGAAGTTGTCGGAAATATAGCGCGAAGCGCCTCTATAACCGATCATCGGATTTTCTTCTGTCGGCTCGTATTCCTTACCACCAAGCAGGCTGGAATATTCGTTAGACTTAAAATCAGACAGGCGCACGATCACCGGCTTGGGGAAAAATGCCGCGCCCAGGGTAGCCATGCCCTCGGTCATCTTGTCGACATAGAAATCCACCGGCGTGGCATAGCCCGCAGATTTTGTCTCAACCTGCGCTTTCAGTTCAGGCGACAAATTGGGATAAGCCAGCGCCGCTTTGGGATGCAGACCTATCATGCGCGCAATGACAAATTCCAGCCGTGCCAAGCCCACTCCGGAGTTGGGCAAGCGGCTAAAGTTAAAGGCAAGCTCTGGATTGGCCACATTCATGCTGATTTTAACCGGCGGCTTGGGCAGCCTTTCCAGTGACACATCGAGCACTTCAAAATCCAGCAGCCCCTGATATACCTTGCCTTCATCGCCATCTGAACAGGAAACGGTGACTTCCGGGAAGTTCTTAAGCACTTCGGTCGCATGGCCACAGCCCACCACCGCTGGAATTCCCAATTCGCGCGCGATGATCGCTGCATGACAGGTGCGCCCACCGCGATTGGTGACGATCGCCGAAGCGAGCTTCATCACCGGCTCCCAGTCGGGGTCAGTCATATCCGTTACCAGCACATCACCGGCCTGTACCTTGCTGATCTCGCTGACATTCGCCACCATGCATACTCTGCCGCTGCCTATACGTTGGCCGATGGCACGACCGCTCACCAGAATTTTCCCCTGCTGCTTCATGCGGTAACGCTTGAGTGCATCTACACCGCGCGACTGTACTGTTTCGGGACGCGCCTGCAAGATGTATAACTTGCCGTCGACGCCGTCTTTGCCCCATTCGATATCCATCGGGCGAGCATAATGCCGCTCAATGGTCAGCGCATATCGCGCCAGTTCTTCCACTTCCTGATCGTTCAGCGAAAAACGACTACTTTCAGATTTAGGCACCTCAATGATACGCACCGAACGACCCACTGAGCGCTCATCGGCAAATATCATTTTATTTGCCTTGCTGCCCATGTTACGACGGATCACCGCAGGTTTACCCGCCAGTAATGCAGGCTTGTAAACATAGAATTCATCCGGATTGACCGCGCCCTGCACCACCATCTCACCCAGACCATAAGCGGAAGTAATCAGCACCACCTGGTCAAAACCAGATTCAGTGTCCAGCGTAAACAGTACGCCGCTGGCGCCAGCATCGCTGCGCACCATGCGCTGAATTCCCGCTGACAAGGCGACATCATGATGGGCAAAGCCCTGATGCACACGGTAAGAAATGGCGCGGTCATTGTAGAGCGAGGCAAACACCTGTCTGATCGCGACGAGTACATTGCCTACGCCGTGAATATTGAGAAAAGTTTCCTGCTGACCGGCAAACGAAGCATCAGGCAAATCTTCGGCAGTAGCTGAGGAACGCACTGCCAGCGATATTTCCCCGCCCTCTTCCCCCACCATGCGCTCGTAGGCAGTGCGAATCTCGCTTTCCAGACGCTCGGGCAATGGTGTATCCATGATCCACTGGCGTATTTGCTTGCCTGCCTGCGTCAGAGCGTTCATGTCCTCGGTATTGAGCGCATCGAGCAGGGTCTGGATGCGCTTAGCCAAGCCGTCATGTGCAAGAAAGTCGCGGAATGCGTCTGCGGTGGTAGCAAAACCGCCCGGCACGCGCACGCCAAGATGAGCGAGCTGGCTGATCATTTCACCCAGCGAGGCATTTTTGCCACCCACGCTGCCCACATCACTCATGCGCAAGGTATCAAACCACGCAATATACTGTCGCTTTTCCATTATGCAGTTCCGTTATGAAATTTGATCTTATAATATGCCACTTACTCACTTGCAGGTAAAGTATGAATAAAGTTCGTACTGCATTTTTTATTTCAGACCGTACCGGCATCACGGCAGAAAATCTCGGTCACAGCTTATTGAGCCAGTTTGAGGGCATTAAGTTCAACCGTGTCAGGCTGCCATTTCTGGATTCGGTGGAAAAAGCACGTGATGCAGTCGTTCAAATCAACGAGACTTCTATAAGCGATGGCCAGCGGCCTCTGGTATTCAGCACCCTCATTTTACCAGCCGTGCGTAACATTATCGAACAAAGCGATGCGCTTATTCTCGATCTTTTTGAGATGTTCATCGTCCCACTGGAAGCTGAACTCGGCGTTAACTCTTCGCATGCCGTGGGGCGCTCTCACGCCGCAGGCTTAAATTACAACGCCCGCATGGACGCCGTAAATTACGCACTGAACCACGATGACGGAGGTATCACACGCGACTTACATCGCGCCGACATCATCCTGATCGGCGTATCTCGCTGCGGCAAGACCCCCACCTCGCTCTACCTCGCCTTGCAGTTTGGAGTCTATGCTGCCAATTACCCGCTGGTGCCGGAGGATTTTGCTTCAGAATCATTGCCGCAGGTACTTAAACCCTTGCGCAGCAAGCTGCACGGCCTGACCATACGCCCGGAACGTTTGCAACAAATCCGCACTGAACGCTCACCCAACAGCCGCTACGCTGCGTTGGAAAACTGCCAGTCTGAAATCAGACAGGCTGAAAGCCTGATGCGACTGGCTAATATTCCCTATATTAATGTCACCACCATGTCGGTGGAAGAAATAGCCGCTACTATCCTGCACCAGACAGGTTTGAAAAAAACCTGAGTCACCCCTTACTGAGTTATTCATCAGTATTTTTAATTGGTTTGATATTTTTAATTGCTTCCTTGGGCTGCGATCTGCTGGTGTACTTCTTCCATATTCAGCTTTTTCGCCTGCTCAATCAACTGCTCAAATCCAGAAGCGGGCAGAGCGCCGGCTTCTGAATAAACGATGACATTTTCGCGGAACACCATCAGCGTCGGGATAGAACGGATTTTGAAATAACTGGCGAGTTCCTGCTCAACTTCAGTATTAACCTTGCCAAAGACGATCTCAGGATACTTATCTGAGATCTTCTCATAGGTAGGTGCAAAGGAAACGCACGGGCCACACCACGGCGCCCAGAAATCCACAATAACCAACTCTTTCCCACTCACTACTGCTTCGAAATTGTCCTGATTCAACTCTATAGTCGCCATATTTTCCCCCTCGAAATTTGCTTATTTATCAATGCAACATCTGTTTATTAGCATATCATTAAATACTACATCTAACAAAAAATTCAACAATTCATTATGATAAGAGCTTCACGAACCCAACAGACGGAGCACACCATGAAAACAAATGTAGGCACTATCGACAGAGCGTTGCGCATCCTGGCTGGAATCATTTTAATCACGTTAGCGGCAACTCAAACGATAGGCGTGTGGGGTTACATCGGTATCGTTCTTGTACTAACGGGAATCTTCAAATTTTGTCCTGCTTATTCCCTGTTCGGCTTGAGCAGCTGCCCGATGGGGAAAAAATAAATTTGCATTTCTGCAGCAACACGCCCGACAGACAAAGCTGTTTATCGGGCGTATTTTTTTCCACTTATCACTATTTGATCTATCACCATGACCGAACCCCGCGAAATTGCTGAACTACAGTTAACCGGCATGACTTGTGTAGCTTGCGCCTCGCGCATCGAAAAGGTTCTTAACCGCATGCCAAATGTGTCTGCCACGGTAAACTTTGCCACGGAAAAAGCGCGTATCGAATTCGATCAACAAAACACCGATCTTGCCGCGCTCATTGCAGCGGTACAACGTGCTGGTTACGATGCACATCCTGTGCGCGATTTCGCCGTAGAAAAACAGGAGCGTGCTGCAGCCTATCGCCATGAACGCCTGCAGTTCATCATTTCCCTGCTGCTCACTGCCCCACTGTTAGTGGAAATGCTGTACATGCTGCCAGTCTGGAACGCTCACACACACGGCTTGCTGCCGCTCTGGTTACAAGGGCTGCTTGCCACGCCGGTGCAGTTCTGGATCGGCAAGCGCTTCTTTGTAGGCGCTTGGCACAGTCTGCGTGGCGGCGGCGCGAATATGGATGTGCTGGTTGCACTAGGTACCAGCGCGGCCTATTTTTTGAGCTGTGCGGTGCTGCTGTTTAATCTCGACCAGCCCGTGTATTTCGAGGCCAGCGCCACCATTATCACTCTGGTACTGCTGGGCAAGCTGCTGGAAGCGCGCGCCAAGGGCCATGCCTCTGCCGCGCTGGAAGCCTTGATTAACCTGCAACCCAAACTTGCCCATGTGCAGCGAGACAGCGTCATGGTTGATGTGCCGGTGGCAGAGGTCAATCTGGGCGATATATTTCTGGTGCGTCCGGGTGAAAGTGTACCTGTCGATGGCTTGGTGCTGGAAGGGGCATCCAGCATTGACGAGGCGATGCTGACCGGGGAAAGTATGCCCAAGGAAAAACAGGCTGATGACAAGGTATATACCGCCACCTTGAACCAGCGCGGCTTGCTCAAGTGCCGTGCGATTGCGGTGGGCACACAAACCCAATTGGCTGCCATCATCCGTCTGGTGGAACAGGCACAGGGCTCAAAGGCACCGATACAGAAACTCGCTGATAAAATTGCCAGCATCTTTGTTCCTGTAGTGGTAGTGATTGCCGTCCTGACTTTCATTGTCTGGTGGGCACTCGGCAGCGATTTTTCCACCGCACTCATTAATGCCGTGTCGGTACTGGTTATTTCATGCCCCTGTGCCCTGGGCCTGGCCACACCAACGGCTATAGTAGTAGCCACCGGTCGCGCGGCCAGTGCGGGCATACTGGTTAAAAACGCCACTGCACTGGAACACGCCCACAAGCTTGCGGTGCTGGTCGTAGACAAGACCGGCACACTGACCGCCGGCCAACCCACTGTCACCGATCTGCTGCCCGAAGCCGGCAACGATTCCAGTCAGTTGCTGCAAATTGCCGCAAGCATCGCACAAGGTTCTACCCACCCTTTATCTCGCGCCCTGCTAGGCGAGGCCCAAGCACAAAACATCATGCTTTCAGCAACCAGTGCCTATAACGAACTTTCCGGCAGCGGCTTATCCGCGGAAATCGGCGGCACGACTTATCTGCTGGGCTCACCGGCATTTATCGCCAGCAACAACATCGCGCTGAATGAGGCAGCAATACTCGCCTTGCAACAACAAGGCAAAACAGTCATTGCCATAGCACGCGGCAGCACCCTGCTGGGCTGCATTGCGTTGGCCGACACCCTGCGCGACACCAGTGCCTATGCAGTCGCGCGCTTAACAAGAATGGGCATCCGTGTGGTAATGCTGAGTGGCGATAACACCGCTACCGCGCAAGCTATTGCGCTACAGGCCGGCATTACTGAATTCCGCGCCGAAGTGTTGCCGCAGGACAAAGCTGCACATGTACAGTCATTCAAAGCGCAGGGTCAACTGGTAGGCATGGTGGGCGACGGTATCAACGACGCCCCAGCCTTGGCGGCGGCAGATGTAAGCTTTGCGATGAGGAGTGGCAGCGACATCGCCATCGAAGCTGCCGACATGACCCTGATGCGCAACGATCTGATGAGTGTGGCGGACGCGATAGACTTGTCACGTGTGGCACTGGCAAAAATTCGCCAGAACCTGTTCTTCGCTTTTGCCTATAACATATTGGGTATTCCGCTCGCCGCAATCGGCATGTTGAACCCGGTGATTGCCGGCGCGGCGATGGCGATGAGCTCGGTATCGGTGGTCAGCAATGCGCTGCTACTTAAACGCTGGCGCCCATATAATATAATAATGGAGAAAAATAATGGAAACCCTGTCCCTTAACATCAAAGGCATGACCTGCGGCGGCTGCGTAAAAAGCGTAAGCAGCGTAGTGCAAAAAATTGCAGGCGTATCCAGCGTGGAAGTATCGCTGGAACAAAATCGCGCCACTATCAGTTACGATCCAGAAAAGGCGAACCCCGCCCAATTCAAATCCGCGATTGAAGATGCTGGCTACGATGTGGTTTGATTGCCTCAGCCTGGCAATATAAGCATATCCATATATTTCGCTTGCTTTCCCAATTTAACTGACTATAATGCGCGTCTCGCTGCGATGTCTGTGCAGCGTTGGTTCATCGTTTCCTGACCCCCTTGCGTCCCCGAATTAAAGTCATTCAGACTTTAAAATCTTCCAGACGCGTCTTGTTTTACCGGTTAGCGACGATGTTTTTGCGCCGGTAGAGTAAAAAAATTACCTCCTACTGAATTTTGATTGTGTGGCTTTTGCCGCGCATGCGCTATTACTTATATGTAAGGAATTATCTTGTCTATTGAAATCACATCTGCTGAAACAACAGCAACACCAATCGAAGTTGTAACATTTGCAAGCCTTGGCCTGAATCCAGTCATCCTCACTGCGATTACAGAAGCTGGCTACACTCATCCTACGCCTATTCAAGCTGAAGCCATTCCTATGGTCATGGCAGGTCATGATCTGATGGCTTCAGCACAGACCGGAACCGGCAAAACCGCCGCGTTCATTTTGCCCGCACTGAATCGCATTGCCGAGCCTTCAGCTGTTCGCAGCAAAGGCCCTCGCGTATTGGTATTGACCCCAACCCGTGAACTCGCACAGCAGATTTCTGATGCTGCCACTAAATATGGCAAAAACATGCGCGTTAAAGTGGTGAGTATTCTGGGCGGTATGCCTTACCCGCTGCAAAACAAATTGCTCTCCAGCCCGGTGGATATTCTGGTCGCTACACCAGGCCGTCTGATCGACCATATTGAACGCGGCCGTATCGACTTTTCACGCCTCGAAATGCTGGTAATGGATGAAGCTGACCGCATGCTGGACATGGGCTTTATCGATGACGTGGAGCGCATTGCTGCTGCTACTCCGGCTACTCGCCAGACTCTGCTTTTCTCCGCCACTCTGGACGGCGTGATTGGCAAGCTGGCAACGAAACTGCTCAAGACACCCAAGCGCATCAGCATTGCTGCTGCACAGGCACGTCACGAAAACATTGACCAGCGCTTGATGTATGTGGACGACATGGCGCACAAAAATCGCCTGCTCGACCACATCCTGCGCGATACTGATTTGAACCAGGCTATCGTGTTCACTAACACCAAGCGCGATGCCGATACGATCGCGGACAGCCTGTCTGCTCAGGGTCATGCTGCGTCTGCACTGCATGGCGACATGAACCAGCGCGACCGCAATCGCACCCTGGTCAACATGCGCCGTGGTCAGGTACGTGTACTGGTTGCTACCGACGTAGCCGCCCGTGGTATTGACGTAGCTGGCATCTCACACGTTATCAACTTCGATCTTCCCAAGTTTGCTGAAGACTACGTGCACCGTATTGGCCGTACTGGCCGCGGCGGTGCTTCGGGTATCTCGGTGTCCTTCGCTTCAAATCGCGATGCGCTGCACCTGAAGAAGATTGAGCAATACACTGGTCAGCGTATCGATGCGCATACCATAGCTGGCCTGGAGCCAAAATTTAAACCGCGTCCGGCTTCTCTTGGTGGTCGCAGCAATGGCGCACCACGTCACAGCGCTCCAGACAGCCGTCATGGCTTCTCGCGCGATGATCGCGGTGGTCAGGGTCAGCAGCGTCGTGAAGGACAATCTCACAATCGTTTCGGTGCAAATTCATCAGACTCACGTTCAGGCAATGTAAATGGCAATCGTGCAAGTACTGGTACGGGTGCTCCACGTGGCTATGGTGCGGGTAATGAGACACGCAGCTTTGCTCCGCGCGATGGTGCAGGCGCACCTCGTACAAGTGCTCCACGCGGCTTTGGCGCTGGCAATGAAACACGCAGCTTTGCGCCACGCGATGGCGCAGGCGCTCCGCGTTCAGGCGCACCACGTTCAGGTTCGGGGGCTCCACGTTCTGGCGCAGGTGCAGGTGCTCAACGCCGTCCAGCCAGCGGTTCGTCACAAGGCGGCCGTGACGGCAATAGCAACGGCAACAAATGGTAAAAACCCGGGCATGACTGATTGTTTATGCCCTGACTCTTATTGAGGTGATTTTTTAGCACTGAAATAAGAGCTCGCACACAGCAAAAAATAAAAAGCACGCCTAGGCGTGCTTTTTATTTTTCATTTAA
>Ga0315268_10005521_pt1 | contig 13574 bp, 11 predicted proteins | sample C1_top_MG_FD_204535 | JGI IMG/M metagenome (GOLD analysis project Ga0315268, IMG submission 204535) | Sediment microbial communities from Yellowstone Lake, YNP, Wyoming, USA - C1_top | ecosystem: Environmental > Aquatic > Freshwater > Lake > Sediment | place: USA: Wyoming | collected 2017-08-01 | reverse complement strand
ATATGTCAAGTTTCGTATAGTATTGTTAGCTTCAAACCGACCAAGAGGCTTTGACACCAGTCCTCGGACGTGGTACTTTATGACAAAAAGCAACCAAAGGTTTGAGACACAATCACTGTTGCCTTTGCTTGCCAGAGAGCGTATCGCCATAGTCATACTAAAGTCCTAGAAAAGATAAGTACTAAACTCCCATTGTAGGAAAAGTTAAGTATTATTAAAATCCAGTCACAGTGAGCCAAGAAAGGACGCAAAACTATGGATACAAGTGATAGCAAGATAAGAGAGCTCTGGGGACGGAAGTTCAAGATAGTTAAAAACGGTTTGGATGAAGCCGAAGTATTTTCTTTTATTGGCGGCCTTATAGATCAAAATAACGCTCTATCCGGTAAGCTGGAACACCTCAATTCCCTTACAAAGCTTGCAGAGAGAACTGTAATCGAGGCCAATAATCAAGCACAGATTATAAAGAAAGAGGTCGAAGAGAAAGCTAACGCCGATGCTGCTTCAATTATCGCCGAATCTGAAGAGAAAGCCAAGAAAGAAGCGGAGAGGATCACTTCAGAAAGTGAGCAAAAAGCGAGACAGAGCGCCCAAGAAAAAATCGCAGCAGCAGAAGAAAAAGCAGAATCAATCAAGACAAATGCTGATAACGAAGCCAACAGGATTATTGCTGAAGCCAAACAGAACGCTATGGCAATAGAACAACAAGCCCAAGAAATCACTAGAGCAGCGGAACAAAAAGCAGAATCAATCAAGATAAACGCTGAAAAGAAAGCCAACAAGATTATCGCCGAAGCAAAAGAAAAGGCCGAGGACTTAGTAAACGCAAGAATCGCTAGCGCGGAGAAGGAAGCTCAGAGTATTCTGGACAAGGCCAAGGTTAAGGCTGAGGAAGAGGCATCTCTCATCAAGCAAAAATCAGAACAACTGCTAAAGAGAAGCAGAAGGATAACGGAGAGCGAGATCAAGGAAAAACTAAAGAAGGTTTATCAGGGATTGATTTCTAGCTTAGAGGACATTGAGGAAACCACAGTCCTGCCTACAGAGGAGGCGAAAGACACAGAGGCAGCAAAACCGGAACCAATTGTCCATGCAAAACCGGAAGTGAAAACCAGGGAATCCCCAAAGCAGCCTCCTACATTTGAGGAAAAGGTAGAATCAAAGGAAGGGCCTACCCTTTATGAGGGTACTGTAGAATTAGTAATCCCACCTCCCATTGGTTTGGACAGGATGCTACAACTACACAAACACCTGAGGAATATCCCCAACATAGAGGTCTTGAATCTGGGAGTTTCCGCCGACAAGAGCATAACAATCAGAGTCACGCTAGAAGATCCCACCCCACTTCGAAGCATCTTGGAAGATCTCCCCGAAGTAGAGATGGCTGCGGACGCGCCCCAAGATGCTTCAATGGCGACCCCAACCAAGAAGGCCGGGGAAAAAGCACCAGTCAAAAGAATTATAGTGACCACAAAAAAATAGCCCAACCACCTGGTTACAGGCTTTTCGATCAGGCTAGTTGTTGATAACCTTGGATTCTCCCTCTATGCCCGCGACACCAAGAACCGCTCACACCTAGAGTGCTTATAGAACCTACACCCAATTCGAAAGCCTATCTGACATATTCAAAAAGACTACCATTGATGCACTTAACGGAATACAATTCATTTCACTACGAAACAAGTACACGACAATCGATTATCTCTGTGGGATTCGATGGCTTACCTCCTTCCTTCAAGCATATGAAACATTACTAAAGTTCTGCACAGTCAAGTACGGAAGTCTTATTGCAAAGCAATACGAACTTCAGCAGAATTAAACAGGGGACGTATAGCAACTTAATCGCAGGTGGATGTGGATATAATGGAGAAAAAGCTCCAGGACGGAAAGTTTAAGGTTGTTAACAACGGTCTAGATGAAGCCGAGGTATCTGCTTTTGTTGACAACTCGGCAGAACAAGATAACTTGCTCGTCGAGAAACTGAAGCATATTGATTCCCTGGTCAATAACTTAGGTGACCGCGATAACAACCTCGCCCAAAAATTTGAACAACTGGAATCACTTGTTACTAGCCTGGCAGACCGATTCAATAACTTCATGCTAAAACTTGATCAGCCACAACTAGCTGCAACGTCTACCGACAATCCCACACCCGGCGCCAACAACGGAAAACTCGAGCCTCTCGATTCACTGCTAAAGTTCGCCGAGAAAACCATAGTCGAGGCTGAAAAACAGGCAGTAATCATCAAGATGGAAATGGTGGAAAAGGCAAACAACACCGCCACTGCCATAATCGCAGATGCCAGGGAAAAGTCCGAATCGGAAGCAAGCAAAATTGTCGCTGAAGCTAAACGAAGAGCTGAGGAACACGCTCAAGGCATTATCACGAAGGCAGAAGACAAGGCACGGGAAATACAGGCACCAGCCAAGCATGAAGCTGAGCGAATCTTGGATGAAGCCAGAGAAAAGTTATTGGCAGCAGAAGAACAAACTCAAATTCTTATTACGATGGCAGAAGAGAAGGCAAAAGCACGAGCAAACGAGATTACAGCAGAAATCGAACGAAGAGCAGACCAGAGAGCGCAAGACATCCTAAAACAGGCAGAAGATAAAGCAAGAATAAAGGCCAATGAAGCCATCTCCGAAGCCGAGAACAAAGTGAAAGTTAGAGCCCAACAGATAATCACTGATGCAGAGCACCAGGCTCAAGAAATCACAAAGAAAGCCCAAAACAAAGCAGAGGCAATTGTCATAGCTGCCGACAAGCAAGCTTCCTGGATAGCCACAGAAGCCGAAGCCAAGGCCAAGGAAAAAGCTAAGGCAGAATTAGACAAAATCGCCGCCGAAATTGAGCGAAAGGCACAACAGAGGGCACAGGAAAAAATCGTTGAGGCAGAGCAACAAGCTCAAGACATCCTAAAAGAAGCAGAGGATAAAGCCAAAGCAAGAACAAGCGACATTACCGCCGAAATTGAACGAAGAGCAGACCAGACCGTGCTAGAAAAAATCACAGCGGTACAGCATCAAGCTCAGGAAATCCTGAAACAGGCAGAAGACAAAGCAAAAATACAGGCAAATGAAATCATAGCTGAAGCTGAGGTCAAGGCAAAAGTCAAAGTACAACAAAAAATTGCAGATGCAGAGCAGCAGGCTCAGGAGATCCCGAGGAAAGCCCAGTACAAATCAGAGGCAATTATATCAGCAGCAGAAAGGCAGGCGTCCTGGATTATCGCGGAGGCCCACGAAAAGGCGGCACACAAAGCCAAAGCAGAAGCAAATGAGGTTATTACGGAAGCTGAGCGGAAGGTAGAACAGGAAGCGCAAGAAAGAATCTCTGAAGCCGAACAACAAGCCAAGCACATCCTCAGGCAGGCAGAAGAGAGCGCGGCGAAAGCAAAGATAGAGTCAGACAAAACTACCAGCGAAGCTGAGAGAAAAGCAAAGATTAAAGCTCAAGAAAGAATCTCCGCAGCAGAGCAACAAGCTAGGGACATTCTGAAACAGGCGCAAGACGAAGCAGAGACGACTAATGCATCAGCAGAGAAAAAAGCCAGCCGCATTATAGCAGAAGCAAAGGAAAACGCTGTATCAACTGAACAGCAGGCGCAGGAAATCCTTAAGCAGTCAGAGGAAAAGGCAGAGAAAATCAACGCATCCGCTCAAAGAGAAGCGAACAAGATCATAGCCGAAGCAAAACAAAACACTCTAGGAGCAGAACAGCAGGCCCAGAGCGTTATTAGAGAAGCCGAAAGGAAAGCGCAAGCAGCCAAGGCATCAGCAGAAAAAGAAGCCAATAGAATTATATCCGAAGCCAGAGAAAAAGCAGAGGAAAAAGCAAAAATAGAAGCAGAGCGACAAGTAATGGAAAGAATCTCAGCAGGTGAAGAGCATGCTCGGGATATTCTGAGTGAGGCCGAACAAAAGGCTCAGGCCTCAATTACTCATGCCCAGCAAGAAGCCATCAGGATTATTGCTGAGGCTAGAGAAAGAGCCGAGCATCTAGTCAAGGCAAGATTAGAAACTGCAGAAAAGGAAGCTCAAAATATCCTGACAGCCTCAAAGGGCACTGGCCCTACCGCAGAGCACCCTAAATCCCCCGAAGCGTCAAACCTAGAAACAGCCGCACCCGTACAAGCAAAGAAAAAGAAGGGGGAATCCCCAGAGCAGCCTTCCCAAGGCCACGGAGACAAACAGTTGGACCCCGGGCTTTACAAAGGCACCATTGAACTAGCGATACCACCCCCCATAGGTTTGGAGCGAATGCTTCAACTCCATAAACACCTGAAACAAACCCCTCAAGTAGAAGTCTTGAACCTGGGTGGCTCGGTGGACAAGGGTATTACCATCCGACTACTTCTCGAGAATCCCACACCGCTCCTGAAAGTCCTCGAAGACCTACCTGAGGTAAAAAAAGTGTCAGACGAGCTATCGGGAACCGAGAAGACAGTGCCTGCTAGACAGGCAGGAGAAGAACCACCTGTCAAAAGAATCTTAGTCATTACCAAAGAATAAACGCCGAGATATAGCCCTTCCTGGTTAGATATAAAGGTCCTCTATCCTCTAAGTCGAATATCACAGTAACACTGTGTCACATCGTGCTGGGAACCAAACTCAATATGTCAACTGTGGTGAGAAACTGCGTGTACAGTCACGGAGATGAGGAGGATCCCTGCGGCTCTTTCATCTGGTGCATCCTATCTTTCAGCAACTGCGCTCGACCTTGTGCATATCCCGAGCGTGTCAGTGCTTCCTGTAGCTTCAGCTTCGCCTTCGAGGGAACCTTTTCAACTAACTCCCCCAACACCGTCTTCTGATTAGAAGTCAGCCCCATCAGCCTGTCAATCGATTCATTTCCGACCTGTTTATTTCGGCTTAATATTTCAATTGCTCCCTCTGTTTCGGTATTCACTACCCCGGGAAATGACTCGGGTATACTTCGATTTCCCTCAACCAACAACTTAAGCTCATCGAGCCTCCGCTGAGCGAGTTTCATATGAAAGTTAGCCTTAGCTTCACCACCGAAGGTAAAGAATCCTTGCACCTTCTCAGTCGCTGTTTTCACCGGGTAAAGTGTATCCCCTGGCAAACTACTTGCCGATGCTGATACCGTACCCACACCGATCAAAATGAGTACCAGAACCGCTGCCAAAGCTACAGCCCAGTGCCGCTGCCAGCCCCAAAGCGGCATTCGCCGGTCTGCCCTCTTCTTGCCTTTATCCTCAAGCGCTGAAATCAGTCGGTGCTTGGCTAATCTCTGGAATTCAGGGCTAGGTTCAATACGAGAAGAGGCCTTGACGGTAGATAAGGCTGCTCTAAGAAGAGGCTCGAGTTCCCCTGCTTGCTCTGGATAGCTTTCCAAGCATTGCTCGATAGTATCACCCTTTACCATGATACGATCGAGGCATATGTCCAATATGTCGTCAAAGCTCTTCTTCACGGTTTCTCCCCGAGGAAAGCCTCTTTCGCAACGCTACAAGTGCGCTATGTTGCAGCACCTTCACTGCTCCCTGACTCCTCCCAAGCACCTTCGCAACCTCAGCGGTAGACAGCCCGCCAGCAAAGCGTAACTCAATTACATCTCGCTGCGCGTGAGTGAGCTGCCCCACCGCTTGAACCACCTGTTGTATATCTAAATTCCTTTCCGCTTCCAACACAGGGTCTGTATCATCGCTTACTAAGCATTCCTCCAATGGCGAGTGCAATTTTGTCTTACTTGTTCTCCTGTAATCAATAACCTGATTATGCGCGATGCGAAACAACCAGGCGGAAACAGGCACTCCCCTCCACTTGAACGATGAGATAGACTCGAACGCTTTAAGGAACACCTTTCCCGCTAAGTCCTCTGCCTCCGTCTTATCGCCTACCCTTAGAGCAATATACCGATAAACCCTGGAGAAGTACTTCTCATAAACCTCAGCCCAAGCCTCAGGGTCTCTCCTCTGCAGCCCTCGGGCAGTGCTTTCCTCATCTTGCACCTGCAACTCCTCCCCTGAATTGCTACTTATCAGTATAATCCGGGGGAAGAATGCAGGCAAAGCTTCCAATCGTCAAACAACTCGGACGAACATCAAACCTTTCGACAGAACGGCTTATCTCAGCTATCGGCGGCCAATAATCGATTAATCTCCTCGGCCCATCACCCACCCATGGCTTCTCATCCAAATCCCGACCCCTGCGCCAAGATTCCTCATGGTAAGCCCCTGGAATAATCCCCAGGCAGGAGGGCTATTCTTGCCGATATTAAGCACTATGGGTTCCCCAAGCGCACCGGTGATGTTACCACTCACACCACTTATAGTGAAAGTGCCCCCGCCTTTTATGTTGCCACTAATAACACCGTTAGAAGCAGAAGTCACATTGCCCTCAAGTTTGAGGGAGAAAGGTTTTTCAGGGACCTGTAACAGAACTACCAGCCTGGCCACATTATTGTTGGCGCACACCGCTATCCAGTCATTGTTTTTAAGGCTATCAAGCGTGACTTCCTGCTTTGGCGCCATCCAACTCCTGTACCTGGTATCAGAATTTACAGTAATGTTGACATTTGTGTTCTCTCCCCGGGGTAGCAAGGTGATCGTCCCGGCCTGTTTGTCTATTTGTATAACTGTGCCCAGCAGCAATTGGTCGCAGAGCTGGGTTCTTTCTTGCAGTTGCGCGCTATTACTATTGCTATTACCGTTACCCTTAGCATAGGCGATGGTCACTCCGCTAGCCAAGGCTGCCAAGGCCGCCAGCACACCCAGAATCAGCAACAACTTCTTCATCGGTAAACTCCTTGTTTAATCTATAAGTTGATAGACCCTTCCTTGAAATGTGTGCCACTATATTCAATAACCCTCATTCATATTCTCACCCCCTACTCGCCTTTTGTGCTTCTATATATCTAAAACGAAAAAAAGAGCAAAAGGTTAGCGCTCCCAAAAATCAAAAGCTAATAACCAATCTCGATACGTCTACAAAAGACCCTTGAAACAGGTGCATGAATAGCCACAGGGACTAGAAGACCTTGACAGCGTTCTGCAGGGCATGTATTATTCAATTCCCCGCCTAAAATATCAAATTGGTTGCGACAAGCTACCCTGGTAGTAGAAAGCATAATGAGGGCGTAGACACTGAACAGCAGATGGGAAGCAAGTCACCTTCTTCTTCTAAAATTTATGCTCCGTTTAACTTCCGAATTTTTGTTCCGGAACTCAAGAAACAAGAAGAACTACGTTTATTTCTAGTGGAAGATAATTAAATCGGCAAGCTGCGTAATCCTATAAATAATCCTGGGGGTGTCAGTATGATGGAGCAAGCCCTCTCAGGCGTTAAGGTGCTGGATTTGACTTGGCAAATCGCCGGGCCCTATTGCACCAAGCTTCTCGCAGACTATGGGACTGATGTGATAAAGGTGGAAAGACCGGGCAAAGGGGACCCTGCAAGAGCAATGGGACCTTTCTTCAAGGATGATCCAAATCCCGAGAAAAGCGGCCTCTTCCTCCATCTCAACACTAACAAAAAAGGAATTACCCTTAATCTGAAAAGCGCCACCGGCAAGAAGATATTCAAGCAGCTTGTCGCAGATTCGGACATTCTTGTGGAAAGCTTCAGCCCCCGGGTTATGCCCGGCCTCGGGCTTGACTACCAGACCCTGGAAAAGGTAAATCCCAGGCTGGTCATGGTCTCCATCTCTAGCTTCGGCCAAACCGGACCTTACCGCGATTTTAAGGCGTCGGAGATCGTTGAATATGCCATGGGCGGCGAAATGTACTCCACAGGAACCGCCGGCCGAGAACCGCTGAAGCTGGGTGGTAACGTCATTCAGTATCAATCAGGAACCGTTGCTGCAGTGGCAACATTGGGAGCATTCTATGCCGCAGAATTTCAGGGAATCGGCCAGCATGTAGATGTCTCCATTATGGAAACCCAGGCAGGCACCGCCGACAGAAGAATCATGTATATTCTGAGCTATATCATGGCTGGAGTAATAACCACTCGCTGGCCGCCTCCGCGCGAAGCGGTCAGGATGCTCATCATGCCCCAGGGCGTCTACCCTTGCGCAGATGGCTTCGTTAACACCCTGAGCTTGCCCCAATGGTGGCCCAGGTATATTGAGGCTCTGGGAATGCCGGAGCTTAAAGATGACCCTAGATTTCAGAATATCTACAGCGCCGAGGCCGGAATGGAGTTCGATGCTATCTGGTACTCCTGGCTTGCCGATCACACCAAAGAAGAGCTTTTTGAGATATTCCTCAAATCCAAGATCGCCAGTGCTCCTGTCAACAGTCCTGAGGATTTGCTGAAGAATGTTCAACTCAAAGCTAGGGAATACTTCGTAGAAGTCGATCATCCCGAAACAGGCAAAGTCACCTACCCGGGCGCGCCATTCAAGATGTCAGAGACCTCCTGGAAAATCAGGCAGCCTGCGCCTCTACTGGGACAGCACAATGAAGAGATATACTGCGACCTCCTGGGATACACTAAAGAGGACCTGGTCAAACTTCGTGAGGGTGGGATTATTTAGCAAGGGAACGGAAGGAGATTACTGAGATGACCAAGCTGCCGTTGGAAGGAGTGAGAATTGTTGCCCTTCCTGTTGTATTCGCTGGCCCTTTTGCCACTATGCTCCTCGCCGACCTGGGAGCCGAAGTTATCCTGGTAGAGTCAATTCACCATTTCCCTACCATTACCAGGGGCTATATGCCCAGACCACCACAATTTCTTGTCCCTACCACAGGAGCAACATTTGGAGGCAGCGGAGGGATACAGACCTATGTTAACCATTGGGCGGGGGACAGGCCCTGGGATCGTTTCGTTATGTTCCATGCCCTGGGTAGAAACAAGGTGAGCTGTTGCATTGACATCACCAGACCTCAGGGAGTCGAGGTCTTCGAGAGACTGATAAAGGTAAGTGACGTCTTCTTCGAGAGCAATGCTGCAGATACTATGGAGAAATTGAACCTGACGTACGACGTGCTCAAGAAGGTAAATCCCGGTCTTATCTATCTCAGTATGCCTGGCCTTGGTTGCAGCGGACCCCACAAGTATTGCACGGTTTTCGGCGCCCAACTTCAGGCTCTGGCCGGTCATACTTGGCTAACACGCTATCCCGACCTGGACTATACCACTACCCAGTCGCTCATATTCCACAGCGATGCAGCTTCGGGAGCTATCGCCGCCTTCGCCACCCTCTGTGCCTTGTGCTACCGTAAGCGCACGGGAAAGGGGCAGTTCATTGACCTATCCCAGCTTGAATCTGTGATCCCTCACCTTGGAGAAGCGATTATGGATTACACCATGAATGGCAGGGTTCAGGAGCCGTTGGGCAATCGCCATCCCTTCATGGCCCCACACGGGGTCTACCGCTGCCTGGGCGAGGATAAATGGGTAGTGATTTCAGTATCTTCCGAGGAGGAATGGCAGAAGCTATGCCAGGCCCTGGGCGACCCACCTTGGAGCAAAGAAGAAAGGTTCTCCACACCTCCCAATCGTCTGAAAAATCAAGATGAGCTGGATAAATATATCGAAGAGTGGACCTGCCGCCACGATAACTACGATGTTATGTACATCCTGCAAAGGGAGGGAATTGCAGCGGGGCCGGTGCTAGACCAGCGCGATGCCTTCCATGATGCCCAGTTGGCGAGCCGCGGCTTCTTCGAGGAAGTCAGTCATCGGGAGGCAGGAACTCATCTTTATCCCGGAATGTTATGGAAAATGGGCAAAACCCCCATAAGCATCCGCAAGCCCCCGCCATGCCTTGGCGAGCACAACGACTACGTATTCAAAGAGGTGCTCGGAATGTCTGGCGACGAGATTGCCGAGTTAGAAAAGGAGAAACTTATAGGCGGTGACGAGTACATAGTTGAATCAATATTCTAGTAAGAGCTTCCCCCTCTCGCTGGCTTATCTTGACACGGCGTGGCAACAGTTTAAAATGGGAGGCGTAATGTCTGCGAGGTTTATCAGATATCCGGAAAAGGCAACAGGAACAACGGGCCTGTTCTTCAGCACTCCCTATTTAGCAAGAAGGACAGGCTTTTTTGTATCTAAAATTACAAAAGAGCGTCTCTAAAACTAAAAAGGAGGTCTAAAGGGATGGCAAAAGGTAAAGGAATGCTGGAAGGTAAGGTCGCAATAGTAACAGGCTCGGGAAGAGGCCTTGGCAGAGCCCATGCCCTGGCGATGGCTGAAGAGGGTGCCAAGCTCGTTATCAACGACCTTGGAGTGGAATGGGACGGCACAGGCAAGGCCAAAGGTCCTGCTGATGAGGTCGTCAAAGAGATAAAGGCTATGGGCGGAGACGCTGTGGCTAACTTCGAAAGTGTAACGAATTTCGACGCAGCGCAGAAAATCATAGAGTCCGCAGTTAAGCACTTCGGCAAACTCGACATCCTGGTCAATAACGCCGGTTTTCTTCGGGACAAGATGACCTTTAATATGACCAAAGAGGAGTGGGATGCTATCATCGAAGTCCACCTCACCGGAACCTTCAACTGCGGCAGACATGCCTGCGCTTACTTCAGAGAGCAGAGCAAGGCAGGGGCACCCATAAAAGGTCGCATAATAAATACCATGTCCCACGCTGGCCTTCTGGGCAATGCCGGGCAAGCCAATTACGCATCTGCCAAGTTAGGCATCGGCGCCCTGACCATGGTCTGGGCCAGGGAGATGGAGAAATACGGTATGACCGCCAATGCCATTGTCCCTATGGCCAGGACTCGAATGACAACCCAGACCGCGGGCCTGGGCGGGATGTTCGAAAAGAAAGAGGGGGCGTTCGACGATATGGCTCCCGAGAACGTATCGCCGCTCGTCGTTTACCTCGCCAGCGACGCAGCCCAGGGCATAAACGGACGCTGGCTGTCCATCAGGGGCGGTAAGCTCGAGTCGTGGCTGCCGCCACAGCTTGCCAAGACGATTGACATAAACAGAAAGTGGAAGCCCCAGGAAATAGCGCAGAGGATAAAAGAGCTGGGTGACCTTTCTCTGCCCCAGATGACGTTATAGCATTAAGGAACATTTCTGTTCTTAAGCGAAGGCACAAAATAGAGGCCATTAGAATATGACCCAGCCAACGCTCTGTGAAAGGGTGTTGGCTGGGTAAGTTGATGTCCCTTTTAAGCTCACCGAGCCAGTTGAGCGCGCTGGCCATTGGTGGTGGCTTCTCGCAGCCTAAGTCAGGCCTGGGGGAGTGCGGTTATTGTGTTTGGGTCTGTGTCAGATTACAATTAAACCATAGATATCCTCATAAGAATAAGCCACAGAAGGGAATATTACATGAAATACCAGCGTCTTATCTGCGATAAGGATAAGAAAAATCACATCGCTATAGTAACCCTGAACCGTCCCGATGTTGGCAATGCTTTCGACTTCCTCGTGATGGAAGAGATAGACCACGTATTCAGGGATAACCTCGGACTGGACGATGATATCAGGGCCATTATCCTAACAGGAGCAGGCAAGTATTTCTGCACTGGTGTGGACCTTAACATGTTCGCCTCCAAAGACCCCCTTGTTAAGGAAGAGGAGTTGGAAAAAGGGATAGCTTCTTCGCGAGTACAGGAGCAGGCCGCAGAGGTTCCCTGGGGTAAAGGAACAGTCCTGGGCGCTGTGGTCATGATGCGGAGTGTGCGCAAGGCCGTGATTGCCGCAATAAACGGCCCAGCGGTTGGCCTCGGCTTTTCTATTGCCCTCGCTTGTGACATGAGGATTGCCTCAGATAGAGCGAGGTTCAGCGCGGTATTCGTCAAACGAGGGGTCGGTCCCGATACAGGGGTCTCTTTCACGCTACCCCGCGTCGTGGGATTCCCCAAGGCCTGTGAATTGTTGCTGACCGGAGATATGATAGATGCTGCTGAGGCTGAGCGGATAGGCGTGGTGAACAAAGTTGTCCCTCACGACCAACTGATGACCGCAGCAAAGGAGCTAGCAGAAAGAATAGCCAAGAACCCACCTTTAGCCGTGGCTGAACACAAGGAAGCCCTCTATAAGTCAATGTCAGAAACTGACATAATAGAACAATTGAAGCTCGAGGTTGCGATCCAGGATAAGCTTCTTAATACTGAGGATTTCAAAGAGGCCGCAGCAGCATTTCTGGAGAAGCGGCCGCCCGTATTTAAGGGCAAATAGTCTTTAGGCGCTACATCTTGGGAAAGGAAGTTAAGTGGCTCACAAGCTCCAGACTAGAGTCACCAAGATTCTAGGCACAAAGTATCCTCTGGTCATGGGAACCATGGGCTACCAGTCCACCGCAGAGTTCGTGGCTGCGGCAGCCAACGCAGGCGTATTTGCTTGCCTTTCCTCCGTTATGTCAAAAACAACCCAGGCGCTTCGGCAAGAAATACGGAAGGCTAAGAGCCTCACCGACAAGCCATTCGGGATAAACATCAACCTTTTCCCGATGATAAGCCCGCTGCCCCACGAAGAATATATAGATGCCGCTCTCGAAGAAGGAGTTACTATTTTCGAGACCTCAGGACGCAGCCCGGAAAATCTCGTCCCTCGCATCAAAAAGGGCAATGCCAAGCTTATGCACAAATGCGCCCGTCTCAGGGACGCCAGAACAGCCGAGCGCGTGGGTGCTGATATTGTGGAGATAGTGGGCTTTGAGTGCGGAGGACATCCCAGCAGGGAGAACGTCACTAGCCTTGTCCTTATCCCTCAAGTTGTAGATGCGGTCAAAGTCCCCGTCATTGCCGGCGGCGGCATCGCAGACGCCAGGGGAGTAGTGGCAGCCCTTGCACTGGGAGCCGAGGGCGTAGTGATGGGGACAAGATTTCTGGCGACCCAAGAGTGCCCTATCCCCCTCAGCTTCAAAAAAAGACTCGTTGAAACGCAATCAACCGAGACCATGTTTGTAATGCGTACCTTAAGCGACCCCATGAGAGCGCTGCGCAACAAACTGACGACCGAGGTCGAGGCATTAGAGGATAAGGGCGCTCCTGCAGAACAAATCATCCCCATGCTTGCTGGAAATGTGACCTTGAAAGCGATGGAAGCTGGGGATGTTGAAAACGCACTACTGGCTTGCGGTCAGATTGTCGGTTTGGTCCGCGACATCCCGACAATAAAAGAGCTCGTCGAGAGCATAATGAGTGAAACGACCGGCATTTATGAGAAACTGGGCAAAACTCTGGCCAAGAAGCGTTAACAGAAACGGCGGTAATTGCCGAGACAGAGATTAAAGCGACATCTAAAGGCACCAATCTAATGAAGGGAGCCGAGGATGGATTTCAAATTAACCCCGGAAGAGGAAGCGTTAAGAAAGAAGTTTGACGATTTCTACAGGGAAGAGATGAAAAATGCCCCGCCGGAATGGGGCACATCCATGGAGGCCATGTTCGGCCTAGATGTGTGCTGGCAGTTCCACAAGAAGATGGCCAAGAAGCTGGCAGCAAAGGGCTGGCTCTCCCATGCCTGGCCCAAGGAGTATGGCGGGCAGGACGCTTCCCTTATAGAGCAGTTTATATTCAGCGATGTTCAGGGCTATCACAGGGGAGCAGGAGTTGACCCTTGGGGAGTGCAAATGCTGGCGCCCACCCTTCTCTACGGCGCAAGCGACGAGCAAAAGAAAGAGCACCTGCCATATATTGCGA